>JAABUI010000008.1_pt1 | contig 355976 bp, 382 predicted proteins | sample 5559111 | NCBI WGS metagenome assembly JAABUI01 (sample SAMN10711870, study PRJNA513365) | rock metagenome | isolation source: Antarctica rocks | place: Antarctica: Victoria Land, Buttleship Promontory
GCGCCCGGGGGGGGGGGGGGGGTAGAAGAGAGGTTTGGGGGGGAGGGTTAGGTATTTGGAAGGGTGGATGGGAGGAATGGGAGGGGAGATTATGGAGGTGGCGGGTTTGATGGGAGAGTTTGGTGGATAGGAGGTTTGAGAGGATTTTTCAACGCTGGGTAAATTGCTTAAATGCGGTTCCGCCTCGATTGGAAAAGGTGGTTATATATAAGCTATCAGGGGTTCGATGGATTTGCTCTTTATACATGAACTTTGTGCTCATCCAGCTTTAACGAATTTCAATTTCATAGTTTGGATGAGCCCGGCGAGTCGATGCTGATTACCAGCTTGCCAAAATGCTTCTGCTCCCACTGTCCCCAACGTCAGTATGCCACTCCATCGATAGATTGTTAGAATCGAAAAGTACGTACCATATACTGATAAGCCTCCTTCAACTCCTCAAGCTGAAACACCTTCTCATCCACCACCGGCTTAATCCCGTTCGCATCAATACACTCATTCATTGCCTCAAACTGCAGCCGGCTCCCTACCAGCACGCCCCTAACCGTACAGATATTATTCAAGCACTCCAGGAAACTCGGCTGGTCTTTCGGCATGCCCCCCAGGAACCCGATGATACTGATAACGCCCTCGGGCTTGATGGCTTTGAGGCTTTGCTGCATGGTTTTGGGGCCGCCGACTTCGAGGACGTGGTCGACGCCTAGTTTGTGGGGGGAGAGGGATTTGGCGGTTTCGCCCCAGGCGGGGTCGTCTTTGTAGTTGATGACGTGGTCGGCGCCGAGGGATTTGAGGATGTCAGCTTTGCTGGAGGAGCTGGTTGTGGCGATGACGCGGGCGCCGGCGGCTTTGGCGAACTGTGTCCAAGGTCAGATGACTCATTGAATTTGTTTTTAGCTACGAAAGTCCTTACCTGCAAGGCGAAAATGCTGACCCCGCCGGTTCCCTGTGTGAGTACGGTTTCCCCTGGCTTCAATGCCTTGGATTCCAGCCCATAAAGCCCGTTCCATGCCGTCAATGCTGCACAAGGCAATGTGCTTGCTTGCTTAAAATCCAGAGATAGTGGCATATGCACCAGTCCTTGCTCGTCAAAAGCCCCGTACTGACGCAGCGTTCCATCTATTTTCCCTCCCACCCCAGTGTCCACAATGGCAACGGTGATGGCTCCGCCAAGATGCCCTTGGTTGAAGAGGGTGAGGACCTTGTCCCCGGTCTTGAATCGAGTAACACCTGCGCCGACCGCTTCAACTGTGCCGGCTCCATCGGAGGCAGGGACAACGCCGTCTTTGATTGGGAATGGGTATTTGCCCTAGGTGAACACGTGAGTAGCTGGCGTTGAGGGTTGATTGGTTTCCAGTTACCAAGGGAATGATAAGATCTCGGTAGTTTAGGGAAGCAGCATGGAAGTGAACAAGGACGCCATGGTCTCCCAGTTTGGGAATTTGAGCTTTCTCGTTGAACTTGAGGCAGTCAAAGCTGCCCTTGCCCTGGATGTCCCATTGCTTGGTGGTAGATGGTGCCATTGAGTATATAAGAAGGTACGAAGTGGGATATTAGAGTAGCACGGGGAAGGGAGAAGGGAGGTCGATCGATCAAGTGGGGTCGAATTGAGGCAAGAGAGGAAGTTATATCCTCACACACAAAAGGTGTACTCAAAGCGGAGAGGTCGTTCATGACGTACATGCTGAATAATTATTTCTCCAGCATTGTAGGCTGAATAATTATTGATGCGAGTGGAGAAGAGGGCCAGCCGAGGAAACGGGTATCCTACTGTATGTACTATACTGTAGCACCGTTACCTTACCTGCAACCCTAACGCTAGAGACCTCCAGGTCACTAAATTTGACATGCCAGAAATCGGGATGGACTGAAGATATCTCTTTCTAAAAGCTTTGGAGAATAGTATTACATTATGTCTATTAGACTGGTGTAGCAAAAAACTTTTGGAGGAAGACGCTTTGTAAGAAAGTGCTTGTGTCCTTGGCCGACAGGTCGCCTGAGGTCGCCCTTGACCGCCATGATTAGAATTTATCTCCTGTACGCGCTTCAGGGACTTGAGCGGCTGTCACATCCTGACCATCCTTCGCTCCTCCCACCAATTCAGCCGTAGAAGAGTGCTCAGGCAACGTGTCTTTATCCCTAGTATCTATGCTCCCACTCTGGCCGTCCTGTTGAGAATCTTTGGAGGAGGTCCGCTCGAGTTTAGACGGCGGATGGGAAGTGGTGGTTTCGTGGGCTTCAGGCTTCTCTTTCATGGAATTTCTACTTATTATCAGCCAGTCTAGCCGACGGATTGTATGATTTCCATCGTCACGAATGGTAGCAAGGGATGTCTCTAGTGACTTACTGCTCAGTGCCAATAACTATCGAGCTGGTGAAGGCGTCGTCGGTCAGCTTCCGGAAGTTCTCAGGGTAACCCTGCGGCCTGTCAATTTCAATATTCTTTAACTATCGTCAATCGGCAGGAAATCGTACGATTTGCAATCCTCGAGTCTGAGGTGGAGGACTTGAACGAGTCCAGTCAGGACGCGGACGGCTGAGAAGTCGTTTGAGAGACTCGAATAGATCACAACATCCCATGGTGTATTCCGAAATGTTTGCATGCACAAAAGAGTGTGATGATCTATGTTGATCTGTGGTAAAAGGAACGTTTGATGATGCGAAAGGAAGGTTGTGGCGAGTTTGCAGGCAATGCGGAAAAGATCGATACAAAGAATGAAGCACGCTCAAAAGCAGACGACAATGAAGACAATAGTAAGAGACTTCAATGAGCGGAAGTGTTAGGCCATGAAAGAAGCTCATGCGGAAAAAACCGATAGTACTAGGGGGCGTTCGGATCTATAAAGAATTTGAGATTGGAAGGGCAACGACGGAAATGAAAGGCTACATAAGAAATTGTCACAGAATTATGGGTTTTCTATGAAGATTGCCATGTGAGCGAGAGTCATTCTCCTAGGTGTGGGTTCCACTTTTGTTGGGTTCAAGAATGTCGGCCTCGACGAGGTACAAATGAGACTGCAAAGAGCAAAGCCTTCCTCGCATACAAGGTACGTACGAAGGCCCTCATTCTATCGTGATGTGATCTCGCGGAATACTAGTCGTGACGTCACCCCTGGCGTTGTTGGGCGAACCCCTTACATTCTCACCAGCATTCCCGAGCTCCTACCAATGTTCCACTCTACGGAGTCCGATGCATTCCTTCGTGAAACTGCGAGTGGCGTGTGCTGAGATAATAAGGGGAAAATATACTATCAAAGCCGATATTGTACAGGGCCAGAAAAGAAGATAATACTCTTGAGCTCAGTGCAGAAGCTTTGAATGTGACAACTTACAAGGAAACATGCTGACCTGAGTCGACTTAAATTTTCGGTAAACGACTTCTGCTCCATAATACTACAGTCAAGGACCAGCCTCTCAAAGCTGACTCTGGTTGCGTAAACCCTCGTACACCATTCCCTCCATCTTTGCCCATGTTCCCATTACCTCCGGATCTATTGATTATTATATCAGCTATCATAAATATCCTACTGATAAGTTCTGACTTACCACCAAACGGAACAATCTGGCTCGCGATGATCCCCGCAACGGCCTGTTCCCGATCACACCACCAAAACAAGTTCGGCAGTCCAGCCCACCACCCTGTGTTTTGACCTCTCCCGGTAGCACCCTCATGGATCGTCAGCATGAAAGTCAGGCCCCAGCCCTGTGGCTGCTCTGGGGGCTGCGGATACAGGTCCGGAATCGGGTTGGTCAACTCCGATCTTGCAGCAGGAATACCTTGGCGGCCGAAATCAGGAAATTGCGGGATCTGGTTCGTGAACATGTGAGTGACAGTTTCACACTGAAGAAGCTGGAAGCCGGTCGTAGGAGATTTGCCATCGTTGAGGAGTGTGGCGAGGATTTCTGTGGTGGAAAGACAGACACTTAGTAGATGGTCTATAAAAACCACAAAGGGTTCACAGTCGCTTACCGCAGTATTCGACGGGTCGGGCAAAGCATCCGGCTCCTGCGCTATTGTACGTTTTCGCTACCTCTTCGCCTTCCACTATCAAACTGCGCCGGAGGAGGTGCTCCCTTTCCTTGATGTTGCCGTCGGTTGCCTTTGCGTGCATACGGGCGAGATCATGTTTCATTTGCTCGGTGGGAAACATGTTGATGTTCTTGAGGCCGAGAGGTTGGAATATGTGTTTTTGAAAGTAGTCGTTCAGAGACATTCCCGATACTCGTTCAATCATAGTGCCAGCCCAGTCAATCCCAACCTAGAACAAACGTATCAGCATCACTTGAGTACATTTTAATGAAACCACGATCCTATACCCCATATTGCCATCTAGTACCAGGCTCGTAAAGTAGTGGCTGTTTCAGGATATCAGTGGGATGACCTTGGAACTCGTCGCAGCCAATAGGCTGGCCCCACCGACGGAGTTTATCATCGAAGAAGGTGTACCTAACACACTCGAATTAGACAACGATGCCAATTTGCAGGATATCCCTTTCAAAGCGGGGAGCAGTACCCGAACCCAGCTTGTGAACCGTAAGTAGGCGTTATTTTCTTTCGGAAAAGTTAGAGGTTGTCTTACCAGTATGTGTCAATAACATTCTGAGAGTTATCCGGTTTTTCTTGTCCATATACTCGGCCTTGCCGTACTCGTCTACATTGGTCAGGATCCTGATGCTCTTAAGCTCAGGGCAGACTTTCTCGACCATGTCAGCGTCGTCTAGGCTTAATTTCCCTCGTTCACATAGTTGCAAAGCAGCTATGCCACCGATCATCTTGGTGCATGACGCAATCGAAAAGACCGTGTCTAGAGTCATGGGTTCTTTGGTATCAACGCCTTTCGTCCCACTTGCGTGGGAGAAAACGATCCTCCCATCTTTTCCGACAACGACCGCAACGCAACCAGGAATCTTATTCTTATCTGCTGTGGCCGCATCAATCGTTTTGCGGATGTTAGCCGAGGTGGAGTCGGAGAGAACTTTAGCCATGATTGTCAGCTTATTTCAATGGCTACAGACGTTGAGATTTCTAGTTGAAGGGGCCACTTGCGTTATTTGTATCCTTCAGCGGTCATGAACAGGATTCTGGACCAGAACCATGTTTGACACTTCGTTAATGCGGGGTAAATTAGCCTCAAGCTTTGAGAAAGACAGTAAGGTAGGTAGAGCAGATCTGGTGGGGTAGCTGATGGTCTGACTTTTTACCGTAGTAGCATTCTGGATACCTTGTTGAAGAGTCCACATTTCTCAGGTAGGATGATGGGAAGTTTTCCGGACAACCGGAAGCAGAAGCGGACAATCTGACGCAAGAGAACCACTTTACCACGCCTGCTGCTACTGGCATCATCTGAAGGACCGATTGTGAGCCTTCTGACAGCGATTGATAATCTGGTCTTGAGCGGCTTTATAAAGTACGGCATGAGAAGCGATTCTTTCAATTCCAGATCGGTCACAGTTTCACCGGACCTAGTGAAATCAAGTTCCAGAGAAAACATTTAGACTTATAGAAACATAGTACTCTGGATGGGTACTTTCCAGACATAGCTCGCCACAATCATTCCGCCAATGCTCATGGAGAATGCCATGAGGAGATTCACAGCGTTGTTGTCAAGAACGCCATGGCCACTCTCAACTTTGCGACTGGGGTGATCGTCTTTCTTGTTGGCTCCTGTATGAGACCCAACGACAGGCACCTAGAATCCGTTGTATTAGCTTATCGATATCCAAAGGCAAGCCGCTTACCTTCTTGCCCCCACTTCCTTCTATGACCTTGCCTGTGCGGGTGTCAACCACGCTGGCTTGGAACCATCCACCAAGAGCACTGTCCAACAAACTTCCGAGACCTCCCCAGGCAGTAATTGCTAGAACCCACATACTCTTCTCTTTCCACCCCCAGCCACTCCCGCCTTCGAGTCCTGGTTGATTGTCACCGAACAATTTCCCAGTCCTTGACGTCAACCCCACAACACAGAATGGTAAGAGAATTGTAGATGTCACTGCAATCGTGAATGCACCAAGCAAGCCAGCCATTGAACCCATCAGCGTGACACCGCCATTAGTTCCTGGGGGTACTTGTCGGAAATTCTTGGAGGTTAGGAGCCGAGGTCTGCTCTTGGAAAGAATGCCGAGTTCTGAAGAGAACGTATCTGCTGCTGCCGCTGCATAGTTGCTGATTGGTACCAGTCAGTCAAAGACGTCACCATAACCACACTGAAAATCTTGTACCTCACAATCCCCACAACGAGCAGATCTTGCCCGTAGGGCCAGCAACCTTGACTTGCATCACCGCTTTTGTCTTCCGCAAGTAGTTTCCGGTAATGAAGCAAGATCAGCACGGAAGCCACCACGGAATTTGCCAAAACTTGAACGTGTGTCCGGGCACCTTCACCACCTGACTGTCCTGACGAAGAGTGTGTCAATCGTGCTTTGACATTGTGCTTGATCTACCACACTGTAAGCGACAGGTTGTTCAACGCGAGTAAGCAAACGAAGAGGGTCACCTTAGTCACAGACGTCCCCCCGATAAAGAAAACGACAAGTAAAGCAAAGAAAGCACTCCATGGGTGTATGGCATGTATCACGGCTGTTACAGCTGCAACAATAATGCCGGGAGGAGTTAGCGACTTGTGGGAGTAGGCTCGATAGACCAATGCCACTGTCGCCGGAACAGCGATGTAAGGATGCATCGCATTCAAGAACAGTAGGAGTTCAGATCAAGGACAGAAATATGGATCTTCTTAGCTTGGTTGCCGTCGCGGACGCTCGGCGGGATCTCGGCGGAGAATCGATTTGGGATTCGGCAATCAACCAATAGGCTCCTCCGATTGTTCCAGCGTTGTCCGCATGGCCTATTTCAGCTACGTACGACCAGCGAGTGAGAGGCGGAGGCCAGGGTAGCATGGACTTGATAAAGAGCTCAACAGGAGCAGCATCTTTCAGTAGCTTGCACTTCCACAGCTTTCCCACAGCCAGCTGCAGACATGTTCTACTTTCGTGTATCTCCTTCGAACATCTCCAGCTGACAATCGTCTGGATAACTTGGCTTCTCTTTGGCCTTTCAGCCTTTCAGCCTGTGACCTTGGGGAACAATGATCCATGTACAGACATGGGCCAGGCTCCAGCCATTTCAGTGAGACCTAACCAGCATCACGCTCACCTTCCATCTGGGCTCAACATGATGTGTGTATACTCAACCAACTTTGGCGAAAACTTAACATGCTCTACGCCTCTGAGCCGACAAATCGATTCAGATCGAGCATTACGTCTTTGTCACGCATTAGTGCTCACACACGATGTTCGAAAGCTCACGTCGCAGTGATCAGCTTCTACGATAACGCGAAGCTCGTGATCTGTTACTCGCACGATCAACATGCTCGAGCATAACTCTTCATCGCTGATTTTACCGATCTGATTGCACAATGTACAACTGATCTACGGAATATACTGTCCAGGATCTTGAGCCGGCTGCTTGCAGCAGAATTTCCTTGAGCTCATCTGACTGACTATGGGAAGTGAATTCAGATTACAGCGACTACTAGAATAAACGACAGTGTGATTTTAAAGCTCCAAGAGCCTTTTTCGCGCAGAGAGCTTTTTCACACTACGTACATGGTCAAATACTACTCCATGTCCATGTACGTAAATAGATAGTACCTATTGCGATGCTTCATAGCCTTTGACTGCATAAGCACGTTAAAATGAAGGGGGGGAAAAGAAAGAAAAAAACAACAACTCTTTCTGCGATTACCTTCACTCTCTCTGCGACGTGGAATGCTCAAATGCTTTCCGGAAAGATGAGGTCGAAGCTGATGTTAGCCATGAGAAGAACCACGCTCCAAGGTTTTCCTCTCTCGAGTTGTGCATATACTCGGTGCTTTGATAGGCAAACCAAGACACCGAGAGACAATCTCATCAGCAGGCGATGTGGTGTGGATTTGAGACTTGTATATCCACAGTGGAAAGGGCAGTATGAACCTTATCACAGTGAGACATAGTAGATTCATCCTATATGTAATTCACTGTGCTATCTACCTTTAGGTGGTCGTCCACCAGTAAATATCATCAGCAGCCGTCGACGACCAATCGCTCTATTATCCACTTCTTCTAGAAGAATCGCATAGCAAAATATATCCCACCGATCAAAGCAAAAATCTGATTTACAACAATGTGCCCCACATAGGCAGCAATCAGCGAGGACAGTCCTCTTATGATCCAAAAAAAAAAGATAACTAATCTACGCTTTCCCGTATTTCAAAGCAAAAGGTATTTCCCATCAACGACGGCATTGGTGGGCGTGGGTATCCTGGTATGCGTTCTATTATGTAGAACTCCACTCTGGAACTGCCATCTGCCATGATGTCTCTTTATCGTATTCTAATGTTGATTTTTTTAGGAAAAGGGTCACAAGTTCAGGCCTTGATACAGGCTGGAACATAGGTTTCTTACGTTCACATCTCACTGGCATCAGTGTCAGTGACATTCTTAGTGCTTTAAGCCAAGATTGATTCAGAGAATACAACTCAAAGTCTTGACCATCCAGATTCCAAGATATGAAAGCCACACGGGTAGATATCATACAAGTATAATCCCGAGCTTCATGATAACCGCTATAGGAAAGGCGCGGCGATAACATATACATACCTGCGATTTTTTTGGAAATATGGGAGGAGACGCTGCAGCCATGGGCATGCCTTCTCCCCACTCAACCTTGGACTCGCTCTCTGCTGGATTTTCCTGGAACATAAGCTGCTATATTGAGGTCCAGAGTGCTTGTTCACCAGCTTCAGATTTACTCGACCCGATGCCATTTACGCCCACCCACCATTCGTGTGTGTTCTAACATCGCGCCTCAGCCCCGCCGCCATGCTCCTGGCACCTACTCCGACCATAGGGTCTTCGCTTCCCATTCTGAAACTAGTCTCGCGGAGCATTTCCTCCTCACTCCACCAATTCTTGGGTTTGATTCGTATTGTAGACTTACGCTCGACCGTGGGCATCGTGGTCCCATTCGAACGTTTCAGATGTCTCCAGAACAGGAAGCTTTGCCAGAAAGTAACGCTGCCGCTATTCATTTGCTGCCACGGCTTTTCTCGGTAGCCAAAGAGCCAGCAATCTATTGCACACTGCAGCGCAACAATTGTGGTGCTAGCGCAGCTGAGTGGAAAAAAGGGGTGTTCAGCATAGCGATCGTTGTACTGGAAGCAATGACCAATGAAAGGGACGATCCAGGTCAAAAGATATACCAGTGGGTAAACAAAAAGAAACCGTATTTGTCTTTTGATTATTTGATGTCGGCGGCGGAGGTTGGCGTTCTGACAACCTCGCACAACTTCAGAATTTGATACGTTCCCTCGTGGCATAGCGAAGGAGTCTAGAGCCGGGAGAGTGGGTCGGCCTGGAGCCATTAATTGCACTTGAGTGTCTGGAGGGGGCGTATCTTTCTTCGATTGAAATTGAGGGGTCCAAGAAATTCTCCGTTCCTGGAGTGCTTCAATGATCGTAAGGACCCTCCGGGGATATTGACCGTCTGTAAGCCGGGTCGGTCCTAGCTCCTCTTCGTGCGAAACATTAGGTAGGGGGGTTAGATGACCGAAGGAGTATCTCTCCCAAGTGGGCTCTGGACAGTCCGATGCCCCGTCAGATGCCTGGGAGGGCTTTCGGGCCGCTTGGGCCGCTTGAAGTTCCATGACCCTGGACTGCCCTTGCGTTGTAGAGATATTAACCATACCGTTCGCTCTTGGTGCCATTTGCGAGCTAGGAAGCGGACGCATCGGCAGATCACCAGTTCTTGAGCCTCTGCGGGACGACACGCTGAGCGCCGATATAATCGGTGAGCCACCTGATGGAATCTCATAAGACAGTACACTGCTATGGTCAAAGCGATTCACTGTACTCCTGACGTATATGAACACAGCAACATAAACACACAGGATAGTGCTCAAGATCAAATAGCGAGGTATCCAGGCCAGGGCTAGGCGGTACCAGAAAGGCCTGGGAGGGAGATAGCAGAAGGTTCCTTGCGTAATGTATGCGTGCTTTGGATTGGCGAAAGCTATGGATGCCATAAGTAGAGAGAAGAGTGCCCAGCAGACATAAGCTATGTATCGAAAAGGATACAGTCCAGTCCCTCTAGTTGATCTTTTTGGTCTGATTATGTAAAGGATCGTATGAGTGGCGATCAGCAGGATCATGAAGTCTACAATAATGTGTATTAGCTGACATGGACACTTTCAGCTTTCCTGTGCTATAGAGGTCTGTGCAACAATGAGGTTTCCATGAGGATGCTTGATCATTGGTAGAGTGCCAGCTTTTGGTAAATCGAATAACGTACCTGACGCTTCAATGCTAACAACGCTGATGAAGCCTGTAAACTGACAAAATGATGATGAGTCCTTGATAGGACCGTGGACAAAGCTCACAACAGGATAGAGCAGGTATACCAAGGATTTAAGCATCTGGCTGATGATGAGAAGTAATATCAGCCTAGACAATGTAAGCAGTGCCCTAGTCAGGCTGAAGAGCATGAGGTGCCCAGTCGTTTAAAGCCTACTTGTGTCGGAAGTTTCTCTTCATCCTGATGAACCAGTACAAGGATATAGCCGCGGAGAGTACGCTGATTGACGCTGCGGTCAGGGCTAGTGATTGCTGCATGTGTACCTGATGAGGCGAAAACCCATTGTTTCTGTCTGATGGGTCCAAGGGACTTGATAGACCTTGGCGAGATATCGTAGGTTGTGACGGGACGATAGTTTCCCCAACCGCATAGTAAGTATCAGTGCATGTGTAGTACAACAGAGCTCCATCCGCGTACACCGCGGACTGTTGACAAGATTGGTATTGTTGAGCCATTCGGCCACGGTATAAGGACCAGTGACAGTTGTAACAACAAGCAGCTGAAGTATGCAGGTGTAAAACAACGCTGGTCAGAAAGAAAGCACTGTCGAGAGGTGAGGAACACCAGTGTCAAGATCAGAGATTCGAGGAAGAACAACAAGCCCCCTTGGCAATAATCTCAAGGGGAAACTGATGGCGGCAGTTGCGAACTTTATCTAGGAAGCTGCTACCAACGCCGGTCCAAGAGCTGGAAGAACTCATTAAAAGGCATCAGTAGCTCACTCTGTGGCTGGGATCTAAGAGTATCATGACCAAGGCTTCAAGAAAAATATTGTGATCATTTTCGTCGAGGTGTTGTGGTTCCCTTACTCTCCCTATCCACGGACATCTACTGCCCCCGTTCTATATGCCAGATTTCGCTGTTGTGAAATCCCGATATTTCGGTCAGCTCTTGAACCAAGTTCTCGACACTTTCACAGGCAAAATTTCGCCGACTCCCTGAAGGTTCAATCAAGACTTGGCCCCAGCGCCACGATACTAAATCGCAATTCACCGCCTGCTTTTCCTTCTTCTCTCTTCAAGTACCTCATAGGACCCATTTCTATTGCTTTTTCACTTAGGATATCATCCCCTTCGTCCAGTTTCCCTCTGTTGAGTGGTCCCTTGCGTTCTCCATCGAGCTCCCATAAGTTGTTCTCTTTAGATTTGACAAATGCGACGTAGTGTAGATCTACCTCCGCAGATGCTTCAGGCGGTGCCGTATCACCTTGAGATGCAGCGGAAGCGTGCGCAGCGGCGAGAGTGGAAGACGTTTCGAGGACACGAGCGCGGGCATCAGGACGCAATGGAAGTGCAGTCGAGATTAGAGTATCAAGAGGGGTCGGATGTGCTAGTAGTAAAGAGTTTTGAGCAATCTTTCCATGCTTGATAAGGGAATAAAGCATACCGATGAAATCCCGCACTAAACCATTAGAGGCCGCATGTAGAAGCCCAATCAGTCCACAGGCATTACCGATCGTCTGCTTGTACCACAGCACCTCTTCATCCGGGCCAGATCCGGTATACTCGGGCAAGGAAGCATCTTCCGCTAGGCGAGAGGAATCATAGGCGGAGGATACAGGGAAGACGAGTAAAAGGGCGTGAGCGGGGCGAGGCACGAAATCAAGTAGGGAAGGGTCGGTAAGGGAGTAAACATCATGAAACGAGAGACTCGGAGACAGTCCAAGTTTATGGACCAGTGATGACATTACTTCGGGGTTGTTCTCTGGTTCGCATTAGTAACTACACTCAAGCACACACGAGGATGGTGGGGCCTTGCCGAGTGGAATAAATCTGATTGCAGGGCTTGGGATATTCGAGGAAGCTCCGCCATCAGTGGAAGGCGCATTCGTAGGCTCTGCCATTATACGGATGCTGTTTATTATTGTTGCTGTATCAGTAATTCACGAGCTCCGGCAGGTACAGTTGAAGCAAAGGGAAGCTTGGAAAGGCCTCATGCATGCCTGCAGGCTAAAACATAGTTCTATGTATGCACGGACCACATTCAGGGCTGAACATGGTTTTTTGGTACGGATGTAATTAGGCACTTTTCCCACACAGTTCAAGCAATACATTCATACCTACTCCGTAGATGCTTCAATTGACCTTTACATCACAAGCGGTACATTAGGCTAAGAGGGTGGCAGGCAAGCTATCACACAAGACATGACCACACATTTTCTTCACCACTAGTCCTAGGAATGAGCAGAGGCTGCTTTAACCCTTCCCTGAAGCCCCATTGGGAGATATCGAAGCCACCAACCTTCCAACGGTGAAGAGATCCTCGCGGCTCTATGTTAGATTATGAGATGTGTGAGACGTCAATTCTCCTGGGCGGGTCTGTGTTGATTACGATTCAACGAAAAGGAGGAGCACAACGTCAATATGCGGGCTTTATCAAGACATACCTCCACAAGACGCAAATGTAATACGGGCAGCGCTGGAGCAAAATGTATTACTTATCTAAGTCACTTGGACGTTGTGATGGCAGGCCAGTCTTATCACTATGAGCTGTTAAGTCGAATGTGCAATATTCGAGATTTCAGCGTAGAGCTATAGTCAAAAGGTTACCGTTGAAGGTACTTTTGATTTTTCGATATAGTGTGGCGTTGAGGAGATATGAAGTGTCGGCATAACGAACATACATAGGTTACCTGTAGCATCAAGGGGAACGCTCCAATTAGCATACCGCTTTGACTCCGACTTCGAGTGTAAAAGCACGCGAGAAAGATGCCCACTCGACCGCCAGTCGATGCACCTGCCCCCTTTTTTCCCGGCCATCCGTGCTACTCAGCCTGACTCGCTTTTCCTCTCAAGCTCAGTACGAGGCTTAGTACCTAAAAAGTGACCGACCAAAGAGTCCCTTGACGGCTGTGCCAGCGGTCCAGATTTGTACAATCTTACCGGAGTTTGAAATTTCATCAAAAGGATCGGCGGACAAGAGAAGAAGGTCTGCCCTCATACCTGGAAGGATTCTACCACGATCTGAGAGGCCAAAGTATTTAGCCGGTAGAAATGTAGCTGAGCGCAAGACATCATCGGTGGACATTCCAGCGTCTTTCAGAAGTTCCATCTCAGTGTGAAGACTGGTACCATAGAGAACCAAACCCTGAAGCGGCTTGTCGGCGTCAGTTCCAGCCAGGATGGGAACACCCATTTTGTACAGCAAGGCAACGCTCTCGTTTGAGTAAGTGTAATCGTAAGGTTTTCCGAGCCTTCGTCCAAGATTAACGAGATTTCGCATCATGATCAATGTCGGGATAGCAATTTGGCCATTGTCCAGCATCTCCTGGGCAGATTCCTTGTCGAGGGCCCTTGCCTTGAGAAGGTGAGTGATGAACTTTCCGCCGACGTCACGGGCTATTTTATGAGAATCGTAGTCTGGTGCGTGACTGACGAGCAACTTGTTGTAGTGTTCGCCCCCCTTCTTGATGATCTTCTGGTACTCCTGCTTTGGTAGCTGCTCATCTTTGATAAAGATTTTGAGGAAATCCACTCCCTCCTTTACCCGAGTTTCCACAAAATTCGTTGCATTTTCAGCGCTGCATATCTCAGAGTCTTTCGGGAAACCGGGGAGAACAGATGGGAAACCACCGGCAACGCAAGCCGCTGCACCTGAGAAGTTTAGAGATGCAATCCCTCTATCACCCACATCATGCCATTGCGGCATCTGGGAGGAAGGAAAGGATCCCATATCGAAGACAGTAGTTATTTCATAGTGAGTCAAGACATTCAAACCCAGCTTGTTGAAAGCGTAGACGTGGGAGTCTATCAGGCCGGGCATCAGGAAACCGCCCTTCCCATCGACCTTCTTGGCACTGGATGTGTCACCTGTCAAAGAAATGGTCCTCCCTTCGATAACGATCGTGGTATTGGGGATCCTTTTCTCACCATCCCATACGTGAACGTTCTCAATGACAGTCCTTGACGGAAAAGCACAACGACCGTCATCAAAGACAGAGCTCGTTGCAGTGAAGGCTAGAGTGGCCGCTCAATTGATCGGATACTGAACAAGAGACATGGTGCAGAGGATCGCTATCATAAGAAGGCAGCTTTGGGAAGAACTTGGTCAAAAGACAGAAGTCGACAAGGTTTTTGTCACACTCAAGCTGCCTCGAGGCAATCGGCCCTGCCCTTTATATGGATATTCTTATCGCTGAGCAAGCTGTTTGGGACGAGCACGAGGAACAATGACTGGCGTGGCAATGGGCAAAGGTGGCGCAATTGCAAAGATAGCCAAAATCAAGCTTCGACGGCACGAGGTTTATGTTCACATATTCGGGGTTGGTCAATGCCTCGATCAAGCTGGGTCGAGAATATTTTGCATGCATAGCATTCCGGCAAAGGCTTCTGCCAGATTGCAAGAGACCATAAAATGACTTGATCAACGTCAACATTGGCGCTAGGAACGTATGGTCAGCTCACGATCTCAAGCAGTGCATTGATGAACTGGATCTCTGTAAGGCGTTCGAATTGGTCGACCGATGCACTGGCATCGGTCGTACTCTGCATCCGCCAGTCTCGTTTCCAACCCCTTGCCCACCATTCCCCTCTTGCATGCCGTTCTCTAGAAAGATGCAGATGGGTGCTATACCTCCGGATTTCTTTTCCTGCCTTCGACGCAAGCAGCCCATATGCAACACCTTGAGCAAACTTGCTTTTCGTCCTATTCCTTTCTTCATCCTCTCGTCCTTCGTTAGCCCGGGGAACACTCCGTAGATGCATGTACTCAAGCCGTCGGTAATTGATCTCGCATCATGCATTGCCCTCATTGTTTTCATGATAGCACACAATCATATGTTACACAGCAGATCAATCTGTGCGTGTATGTATCAATGGCCCAAACAATAGGTATCAGGGCGCATCACCGTTACTAGCCCTCCAGTAATCATCGCATCCAGGCACCTGGTTGAAGCATTTAGAGGAATAACCTCAGCGGGTAAACTGGATTGTATACTCGAAGTGTAGAGTTTTGATGGTTTGCCTTCATGGTAATGCTTCATGCTTCATCCTGATCACTTTGCCTGATGGTGGAAGCTGCGGAAATATCCCGCTTAGGGCTGCACTAGATCTATCTTCAGAGTACAGTAGATAATGTACCTCGGCTCTTGGGGCATCGCATCGGTTGATATCCTCCACCACTCCACCAGCAGAAGGGCATCTACAGGCCATTCGCACCACCGCCATGGAGTTCATGTCGAGCCTTCAGAGCGGCCTAGACGACCACAAGCCTTCACTCTTCGGTAACTACTTGCACTGCCAGGTTCCTAGATACGGGTTTTCGCTGACAATCTCGAGAATTACTCTCCGAACAACAGCTCTCTTCCCTCATCCCGCCCTCGCTTCGGTACCTCCTCGCCGTTGCTACACATCGTCGGCCGCGATACCTTCTTCGTCTTCTAAATTCCTTCGATGAAGTCTACGCCCTGCTTATGCTCGCCATTGAGCGTCACTATCTCCAAACGTATGGTGGGGGGTTTACTGAGAACTTCTACGGCCTCAAGCGCGAGAAAGTCCTTCACATCAAAGGCGGAGAAGCACCTCGAACTGGGATTGGTGCCCCAAATCTTATGCGTGAAACTCTACAGCTTCGAGAACGCGACATCTGGAATAACCTGGCCATTACGGTCGGCCTGCCGTATCTCAAACGAAAACTTGACGAGAGCTACGATATTCACGCCCCCCAAGCTACGGTTCTCGGCCCCAGCTATAATCGGGATGCTCTTTCCCCCAATGCAACCATCCGCCAACGAATTTTCTACTACTACAAATGGTTTCTACGAAACATCTACCCCAGCGTGAACGCAGCATACTACTTCTCTCTTCTCGCTTTTAATCTCGCCTACCTTTTCGACAATACAAAATACTCATCCCCTTTCCTCTGGTTAATAGGCACCCGAATCCGTCGTCTGGGTGAAGCAGACCACCGCGCCATTGCTCTTGCCGCTGAAGTTCCAGCACCCCCGTCCCGACCGGGCGCCCGCCCTGGACAGTCAACCAGCATATTCAACCCCGCTACTTTCGTCTTAACCATTTACCCCCGCCTCCTCTCCAGCCTCAAAATCCTCCTCCCAACTTCCATCTTCGCGCTCAAATTCCTAGAATGGTGGCATGCCTCGGACTTCGCGCGCCAACTCTCCCGCAAAGCGGCAGAAGGCCTTGATCTCTCCCCTCCTATTATCTCTGGGCTCCCGACCAAACGATCCCTCCCTCCCTCAACCTCCGACAACAAATCTGCAGAAACCGTTCCTCAGGCTACGGCAAACAACACAGTTTCCCTCTCCGACTCCGCCCCTAACCCCGTCCGCCCCGCCATCACACCCTTATCTCAGCCACACCTACCCTCTAAAATCTACCTCAAACCTACCCCCCCAATGTCATCCACCTCCCTCCTCCCCATTCTCACCGTCCTCCCCCCATCCACCAGCACAACCTCCCTCTGCCCCATCTGCCTGCAACCGATCCAAACGCCGACGGCCGCCCAAACGGGATACGTCTTTTGCTACACGTGCATCTTCAAGTGGGTGGATGGGAGTCATGAGCGGCAGGTGACTTTCATGGAGGCGACGAGCGAGGATGGGGGATGGGGGGAGGAGGGAGAGGGGAAGGGGAAGGGAGGAAGTGGGAGGGAGGGAAAATGGGAGAGTGGAAGGGGAAGGTGTGCGGTCACGGGGATGAGAGTATTGGGTGGAACGGAGGGGCTGAGGAGGGTTATGGTATGAGGGTTAAAGTGGGCAGTGATCGATTTAGCGGCATATCTATGGCGTTGGGAGTGGGTATACCCTGTATACACATAGGATCTGTCAATTTCAATGTAAGAATAGCTTTGATATTGATACTCCAACAGAGAGCATTGATTCTTCACGGTAGACTATATCCCAAAAAGCCCCATCCTCGCATCTAATGCCTCACTCATCCACCCATGCCACCAAAAACGCCTATCCAATGCACAACAACCTCCATCTTCAGCTCACATCACCTGCCTTGCTCCCGTCATCTAAACACCCAAAACGACCTTCCCCCTCTCATACACAAAGAAACTCACCGCCACCATAGGCACAACCTTGAAATATCCAATCGTCAGCCCTACCCAAAACCCCCTCCAGCCCCTCTCCCTCCAGACCAGTCCCGCCGTCTCTGCTATGCCCAGGCGATGCCCATCTCCGACTGCCCCGCCAACTTGCATTCTCCTTCTGATGACTTCTAGGGGGTAGGAAGAGGTTTGAGAGACGAGACCTGCGACGCCGCCGGCGAAGAGTTCCGCCCAGTATTTGAGGGTTGGCTTGGATGGTTTTTGGGACTGGAGGGAGGGGGAGGGGGATGTGATGGTCGTATAAGGGGCGAGCGCGGGAGAGCGCAACCAGTCGGTCGCGGTGTCGTGGGTTAAGAAGGACATGCCGGCATAAGGTAGCATGCCTGCCAAGGTCGGGGAAAATCCGCGGTAGAAGTTCACAAGGCCGGAGCGCGGGGACGCGATGATTTCCGCTCCGGGGATTGAGGACGGAAGCGGAGAAGGGGGTTTGGGGGGCTGTTCGTGGTAGATTTGCTTGCAGATGCTGCTGAGGGAGGAGCGGGAGTCATGTTTCGTCTCGAAGGCCAGCCGGACGCGGATGACTTCGAGGGGGTATGTGAAGAATACACTTGTTACTCCGGCAAGCGAGCCGGAGACTAGGCGCCGCAGCGGAGTCTCCTTGGAAGCGGATGGGATGATGACAGAGCGGATTTGCTCGTAGGCGAGGAACTTGATGGCGGCGTAGGGGAAGATTCGTAGGAGAGTTGCGGAGTGCCCACGGAAGAGCCCGCGCATGCCGTCTTGGCGGTTGATGTCGCGCATGGCGGTCACGACACCGAACCAAGAGCCGGTGTATTTGGCAAATTGGGGGTTGGAGGCTTGGAAGAGGATTTTGACGCGGTCGAGGGGGCCGACAACGGTTTTGGCCTTGGGAAAATATGAGTATCAAGCGCCACAATGTCGAGACTGAAAGAGGAGCAAAGAGGATTATACCGCACATCCCGCCAAACCTCCAGCGAGCCCCGTCCTCAGGACATAGTCAAGACTCTGCTTGTTCCTTCGTTCTGTGCTTTCAGCCCCTTTCAATGCTATCGTCTCTGCATCTGCAGAAGTTGTTCTTGGACTCCCATCTGGTGATGATTGTGAACCTTGTAGGAACAACTTTCTCCAGCCATTTTTCGGTTGCATTACCTTGGTGCCCGACCAAGCGAGTGCCCTGATCGCTCCGCTATCAAGGATATCGTAGAGATCATATTATTATACGTATCGGGTAGACGATTTTCGAGGCCATGCTGAGGTTACTGTAGTGTGACGTAGATTAATCGCCGGAGCGTGAAGTGGGGAGTGGACGTCCGCCCCGCTGCTAAGGCGGAAGGCTTGATTCGACGACAAGTTTCAATTGTAACAGCCAGCACCCTCTCTTCATGCTCTCTGGAGAAGGAAAATGGCTGATCCAGTTGACCTCAAGTCTGCTGTCCTCTACCAAAACCCAACCAAGACGGTCACTCTCATTGACATCCCAAAATCAATATCTCTCGCTCAAGGCGCTCTTGAAAGCCCCAACTTCCAGGAATTATGCTCTTCGCCACCTTTACAGTCTCCGTATGCATCAACAGAGCCCAAGTCCAAAGTCGCGAGAGCGAAGGTGCAGTCAATGATGGGTTTTGCTGACCAGGAGTTTCCTACAGAAGCACTGCTCGACGCACTAAAGCAGATTGCTCATAATTACTCAGGCGATTGGTGTCTCCCTCGTCAGATGTCAACTTCAGTCTCGACGGGTGTGGGCAGGAAACGCAAACTTAGTCCTGAAGCGACCTTTGACGCCGAGGTCCAGGCCCAGGAGCCTGATCTCAAGGTTGTGAGGGTCCGAACTGATGGGAAGCAGGAATTCGAGCCCCAGACTCAATTGAGGCTATCAATAAGCCCTCCATACGATACTGCTACAGCCCTAGATATAGAATCGATATCTCACCAGTTGGTGCGAAATTCATATTCAACTCAACTACCCCTTTTAATTACCTCTATATCTCAAACCTACATAATACCACCTTGTGCGTCCTTCTTGCTCTCTAATATTGACGAGCTCTCCTTCCATAACTTCAGTCACGCAGCCCACGAGGTATACCCAACCCCAAGTTCCTCCGCGGGTCCAGGCCAATTTGACTTCATTCTGCTTGATCCGCCTTGGGAAAATCGTTCCGTGCGCCGGTCACGGAAGTACAATACCCTGCGCCAAGGAACGAATCCGATGGATGTACTTCGTGGTGTGCTCGGTAAGCATGTAGCGCCAGGAGCTTTGGTAGGATGTTGGATCACAAACAAACCAAGTGTGCGAGATGCAGCAATAGAAGCGCTTGCGAACTGGGATGTGAACCTTGTTGAGGAATGGGCGTGGCTGAAGACGACAATGCACGGCAATCCAATGTCTCAGATTGATGGGCTGTGGAGGAAACCGTACGAGATCCTACTGCTTGGCAGAAAGCGCAGGGCCAATACATCGGAGCGCGAGGAAACTACTGACGCGAAAGTTGATACGCAGAAAATGGTTATCGTCGCGTGCCCGGACCTCCACTCTAGGAAACCTAATCTCAAAGAGCTTGTTGAGCCTATGATGCCAGACCCACTTGATTACCGTGCATTAGAAGTCTTTGCGAGAAACCTGACAGCACGATGGTGGTCTTGGGGCAATGAAGTGTTGAAATTCAACTGGGAAGGCCATTGGTCGAAGGGACATTGAAGGGGGCTTCGCACGAAGAGCAATTACCTGACACTTTAGATGTACGAGTCATCCACTGGTGTTGTACGGCGGCTGGAACAGTTGCGTTGATAATGTTTATCCTGGCTCGTTATATAAAGAAGAATGAGGACGTTAATCCAATCAAAGTGGGTTGAGTTGCAGCTCGCATCGTCTCCAGAGCTTTACCCACTCCGCTGATTCGTTCTGGCCTTCCCTAGCTTCGATTGCGGCATCAGGTTCAGCAACTTGCAAGCACTCCATTATGGCTTCAGCTATATCCGCATCGAGGTCGACAGCCGGTTCTTCACGTCTCATCTGCGGAACCCATTCCCTCAAGGCTTTAATGCAGGCTGCTTGCTGTCCGGCTTTGGCGACACAATGAAACATCAAAAGATAAAGTTCTTTCGGTCTCCGCTGCATAGATCCCGCGATTCCATGCCAATGCTTCCAAAACTCGACCCAGTCACTGCCCGATCGTTGGTAGTAAACTTTGTTGCCAGTTTTGGGTGGGGATCGCATGGTTTGGTCATCAAAGACTATTACCAACCTTCGGTCATCAGCATACGCACGCAGTATACGTATGTGGGACTCGACATTCACGAATATGCTACCAGGCCCGGGTGTGTTTTGGATCAGTACTTCCATCAAGCGCTGTGAGGCATCTGAATTCACGGGCCGCTTTGTTGCTACTGCAGGAAGAGGTCGGTAGCTTTTGAAGATAGCTGCGACCATTAACTCTGTGTAGATTTCCTCGGTCATGATGTTATAGCCACGAAATTGCATATCTTCTAGCACTTTAAGAGCATGTTTAATCGTCGCAACGCTTAGTCCGAATTTGTGCTTAAATTTTGACATCTCTCCTCTTCTTGTTAGGAGCATCTTGAAAACCATCACATAAGTCTCCGAAGGGAGATCAATCACAGAGGCTTGCATATCATCAAATAGCCGTAATAGGTCAGACTTCCCATATTTTTCATGTCCTAATTTCAAGGCGTACCATACCAGAGACAAAAGGCTCTCCCAATGCCTAACATCTGGGAACAGTGGGAACGCTTGATAGAACGACTTGAGGAACGTAGTGGAAGTATAGTCGTCAATGCCAGAGCCAAGCGCCATAACGGCGTCCTCCCTAGGCAGATTCTCTAGGTGTTTTAAGAGGGCTTGAAGTGAGATATAGTTGGCAGTGTTGTCGAGTTCCTGTACTTGGTCCTTGGGCTGGTCAAAATGTGCTGGTGACGCATTCAGAGAGCCAGGGCCAGCGGTTTCTAGAGGTGTTTGTACGCGTAGCGCATTACCTGACGAGTCTAATCCTTCATAGTCGATGTTCTTCAGGCTATCTAGTTCTGACTTGAAGCTTATGGGATGGCTGTGGAATCCCCTAGTTTGACGAGAGTGTGAAGTCGATAATTTTGTGGGGCTTGTAGTCGTGAAAGACGACACATCAGATTGGAGGTTCTTCAGGAAGGCAGAAGTTCGACCAACCTCTTCATTCAGGACACCTTGCTTGTCCTTTTGGGCCTCATGGTTCAGGAAACTGTCCTCCCCATGCTGTGAGTCCTCGTCTAAGAGACCTTCATCTTGACTTGCAAGTCTCCTTGCTTCTCTCCTTTCTTGGCGCGCAAGCATGCCTCGCCACAATTCCTCCAGTTCCAGCTCTTCTCGCTTCTCTTCAGTAAGCATCTGAATCACAACTTTTGCTCCCGCAACCTGACCACCAAAGCCAACAAAGCCTTCGGGTTCTGTAATTTCCTCTACAGTAGCTCCTCCGTCGTCAATCATGCCTACATTCACGCACACCCAACCTGATCTCAAACCATCATCCGCAGTGCTCGTCTCAGCCGACCCTACACTACTCAATAATCTGGCGCGACGAGCCTTTCGTCTCAGTTTGAGCTTCAATTCACCCCGTCCAAGAAGCCCATCCGCGAAGGGTGATAGTTTGTGGGTAGTTCTTAGCCATCTACAGAACCTGTCTGCCGAGACATGTAGATGTTTCTCGCTTCTAGCCGTTCCGAGAACCATCAACAGGTTCGTTCCAAGTGCGGGCGGTGGGTCTATCTTGCGTAGATCGAAGATTAAAAGATCATCAAGGCCAAGATCGAGGGAAATATACTCCAACATTGGCTGAAGTAGTGGCGGAGGGTTTGTGGGGAGCTCGGGTAGCCTTTGTCGTTCCGATAGAGGTTTGAAGGGGCGTTGAGGTGGATCGACTTGAAGGTACCACGGCACTACGGATTCAGGCTCAGGATTACTTTCCTTTTCTCTGGATTGCTCGTCCTCGAGTGTTTCTTGGCTCTCTTCGAGTATTGAATGTTGATCATTCTGCTGGGCGTGCTCAGAGCGCCAGGAAGAACTGGCTTTGAATGTTCGCCTTTGGGCAATATGCCCTGGAGAAAGCTTGGTTGCACTAGGCTTCAAAGCCGGTCGAACAGAAACGCCAGCAAGAGATGTGAACGCATTCAGTAAAGCAAAGTGACAACTGCTACACCGAATACCTGACACAGGTGAGAACGCCCTGAGTGCTGCCATCTGGGTCTGGTTATGGGAAAGGGTGCTAAGACCTAACGTGCAAGTGCCTAAATTTTACAGAAGCGTCGATTATCTAATCAATCTCTTATCGATAAGCACAACATTATCCTGTGGGGGCAAACCTTTGGAGGCACTCGTCCTCATGCCTGTGTACTCCGTGTCGCTGGTATAGTGACCCGCAAAAGAAAGCTTATAATCCTAAGATAAAATGTCTATGGATATCGATGCGCCTGTTTCAATAGCCCACAGACCTGCCATCCCACAAGCTGGCGCAACGTGAGTTAACCGCCTTGAACAAATTCAATTCTAGCTTACGGATCTAAGGATACTGTGCTGCAACTGTGGTTCTCCGATCGATGGCACCTCTGCCGCTGGTGCGCTCTGTTACGACTGCGTCAAGCTCACAGTAGATATCTCAGAGGGTATACAAAGGGAAGCCGTCCTTCACATATGCAGGGATTGCGAAAGATGGCTTCAACCACCAGCCCACTGGATCACAGCCGCACTTGAATCAAGAGAACTGCTGGCTTTGTGTCTTCGGAAATTGCGTGGACTGACCAAGGTCAGAATCATCGACGCAAGCTTCATATGGACAGAGCCCCACTCTCGACGTGTCAAGGTGAAAATCACAATACAGCAAGAAGCCTTTCAAGGGACAATATTACAGCAGACGTTCGAGGTAGAATACGTGGTAGCATACCACCAGTGTCCAGACTGTGCTAAATCCTTTACCGCAAATACATGGCGATCTGTTGTTCAAGTACGACAAAAAGTTCCACATAAGCGAACCTTCCTCTACCTCGAACAACTCATCCTTAAACACTCAGCCCACAAAGATACTATAAATATTAAGGAGGTGAAAGATGGTCTCGATTTTTACTACTCGCAAAGGAATCATGCCGAGAAGTTTGTCGACTTCCTCACCTCAGTTGCTCCCGTCCGAAGCAAGAAATCTCAAGAGCTCATCTCCATGGATATACACACCTCTACCAAGTCATACAAATTCTCATTCTCTGTCGAACTGGTCCCAATATGTAAGGACGACCTAGTGGCTCTCCCCATAAAGCTCGCCAAGCAAATAGGCAATATCTCTCCCTTAACGATCTGCTACCGCGTTGGAACATCTATTAATCTGATCGACCCTAATACACTTCAGACCACTGATGTGACGACTCCCTTATATTGGCGGACGCCCTTTGTTTCATTAGCGGATGTTCAAGAGCTTGTTGAATTCGTTGTCATGGATATTGAGCCAACTGGGCTTCAAAAAGGACGCTTCCTCCTTGCCGAAGCCACAGTTGCTAGAGCTTCAGACCTTGGTGTCAATGATACTACTTACTTTACGCGAACGCATCTAGGTAACGTTTTGCATCCGGGTGACTCGGTAATGGGCTATCATTTAACCGGCACCAACTTCAACAACCCTCAATTCGAAGCCTTGGAACAAAGCAATACCTATTCATCCAGTATCCCCGACGTGATGCTCGTGAAGAAATTCTATGCTCGGAAGAAGAAGACCAAATCAAGGAACTGGAAGTTAAGGCGGATGAACAAGGAGGAAGGTGAGGTATTGCCGAAGAAGCAAGATCAGGAGAGAATGGACAAGGATTTTGAAATGTTCTTGAGGGACGTTGAAGAAGACACTGAGTTGAGGAGTACGCTTGCGTTGTATAAGGCTCAGCAAGCGAAGAAGGAGAAGGATAAGATGGAGGGCGTGGAGACTTCGAGTGTAGCGGAGACGGAGGAGACGGATGGGGAAGAGGTGCCGAAGATAGACATGCAGGAGCTGCTGGATGAGTTTGAGGAGTTAGGTGTAGAAGATGAGGAATGAAGCAGGTATAGTGCCAGTACTTTGCTCTTCCACATAGGTATGCCAATATAGCCACCAAGCCTAGCAATCCTCACTTAATCTTTGTGGTCATATTCAAAACCTTAGATGGCAGTAATCTCTACTTCCCCTCCGCTAATCGGCTACCCATCCATCTCACTACATCATAGCAATCCCAGTTTGGAGAAACACATTACTGATACAAGCCTCTTGAACACCAGCGTACATCTACCCAGACTCTTCAACGCCTCCAGGTCTTTGGTGGCATGATACAGATGTGCTCTGTGCTTGCGAGTAACATGTGCGAGTGTTTCCGGAGGATATCCTTATCGTTTGACACGGTTCATTATCATTATAGTCTACACAGTCTCGTATTCCCAATCCGCATCATACCAGATCCAAAATCATTGTCAGAATCTCCCCTGGCAAGAACTTCCCCGTCTCCAGTTATGCGGACCAGCTAAGGTGCAATGCGTGAGCTCTCCACAAGCACAATAGTAACTTACTATATGATACCAAACTCGCCATCTCTCATCATCGTCCTGCACTTTTCAAGCGCCTTCTCCCGCTTTACCAACTCGTCCAGGCAGCTGAGTTGCTCCTCATACTCGTAGTTGCCATTGACGTTCTCTCACGGGATCCAGCTTTCTGTGTTTTTGACCGCCCGGATCCGAGAAGGAGAGGTATCCAATTTTTCGCTAGCTCTTGCGATGCCTGAAGATCCGTTCCGAACTCGTTCAGCGTCGAGATGGAAATAATCCAAATACGCTCCTGAGTTGGGGCATGGTTTTACTCGAGATTGAGTTTAGGCATGAGTATGTGGTCTGGCCACGCACGCCTCACAGGCTGCCACCAAAATCAACGGTAGCCTTGTCATACGAATTCAACTTGAACTGATCATCAGTTTCCTTGACGTCCGAAATAGTGTGGAGGTCAAATCAGTCTTCAACTTCATAGCATATAAGGAATATGGCCAATGTTGACCAAAAAGTACCAACTATTTTCGTCGCTAGCTTGCCCTAAATCTATCTAGTGCTACTGTCTCATACTCGGCAAATCTTAGAGAGTACATCCAAGCTACTCCGTCGACAATATTTCTGTAAATACAGCACAACATGACTACTCGCAAGCACAATGAATACCTTGATCTAAGCCTTAGCGACGAAGATGATGGCCAAGATTACGACTCCGAGGCCGCGGAAGAAGCAAAAGGCGGCGGAACTACTGGACTGACTGCTCGCCGCCCAAAACGCCAGAAACTCAGCGCCAAAGATCCCAATGACGATACCGAGAGCATAATATCAGAATCCGAACCAAATAAAAACAAAGACAAGCTTCATGAGACTTCTACTCGACGCGCCTCATCACCGCAGAACTTGGAAGATTTCCCAAAAACCACCGCCCCCAAGTCCTCCAAATCCTCCAAACCCAAATCGCCCCCGACCACCACCACCACCATAAAACACACCCCCGGCATAATCTACCTCTCCCGCATACCCCCCTTCATGCGCCCCTCCACCCTCTCCCACCTTCTCTCCCCCTTCGGCCCCATAACCCGCCTTTTCCTAACCCCCGAACCGCCGTCCACCTACCTCCGCCGCAAACACGCCGGCGGCAACAAAAAGCGCTCCTTCATCGACGGCTGGGTCGAGTTCTCTAAGAAGAAACACGCCAAAATCTGCGCGGAGGCCATCAATGGCCAGGTCGTCGGCGGGAAAAAGGGAGGCTGGTATAGGGATGATGTATGGAATGTCAAATACCTCAAGGGGTTTGGGTGGGGGGATCTGATGGCGGGGGTTAGGGGGGAGGAGAGGGAGAGGGAGGAGAGAGTTAGGGTGGGAGTGAGGCGGGAGATGAAGGAGCGGAGGGAATTTTTGGAAGCGGTGCAGAGGGGGAAGGTGGAGGGGACGAGAAGGAGAAAGGGAGAGGCGAGGGAGGGGAAGGAGGGGGGGAAGGATGGGGTGGACCGTGATGTGATTGTGAGGTGCGATGAAGGTGGAGAGACGGAGATAGCGGAGGCGAAGGGAAAGAGGAAAGGCGGGGTGGAGAGGAGGTTCCGGCAGAATGAGATCAGTGGGAAGAGGAAAGGAGGGGTGGAGCAGTCGGAAGACGTGAAGAGGGTTTTGAGTAAGATCTTCTGATATGATATGCAATCAGTAGTGGTTCAGTCGAAGCTTCTTTCTAGTTCCTGTTGGCAGAGTCAGCTTGAACAATAATATCACGGCACATTTCTGCACCTTAGGTCTTCAGATGGTGATTGACAAGATGTATTTATCGATGTCGAAATTCCAAAGCAATCACAGCACTACAACTACAAAAGCACCCAATCCCTCAATGCCCATTCACCACCACCGCCGCCGCCTTCCCACCCCTCAACCCCTCCAACTCCTCCGTCCTCGCCCTAAACACCTCCTGTGCCTCCCTCTCCCTCGCCCTTACGAAAGCTACCTCCCCCCTCAATTGCTCCAACCGCCTCGGCAACGCCGCCTCCTCGGCAATCTGCAGCGTGCGAAACGTATCCAAACTAATCTTCTCCTTCTCGAGCGCTTCTGCGGCCTCGGCGATTTTCTGGCGGAGGGTTTTGGCACGTTGCTGGTAGCCGCCGTAGTGGAGGGCGAGTTTCTTTTCGAGCTTATTGCCTTTTTCGGCGGAGCTAAGGATCGAGGTTTGGAGGGTCTGGGTGGGGGTTAGTGGTGGAGTTGGGGATGGGATGGAGGGGAGCTTACGTCGAAGGCTTCGGTTGTTAGTTGGTGCTCATCGATCTCGTCGTCTTCGTAGCTGGCTAGACCAGGCAGAGCGGATGTAGTATTATGAATGTCAGCCCATGCCCTTTCGAAATCCTCCGACCTTTTTTCCTTGTCCTCCAATGGCAACGCGTCTGCAATCTCCAGTCTTGCTTTATTGAGAGTTTCGTCATCAAAAACCTCTAGCGGTCTTGACGACCCAATCGTCCTTCCTCCTGGTGCTGGATATTTGAGGGCATCATTTGCAATCAGAAGCGCCGCCTCTTGGGCTACAGCGCTCTCAACAGGATCGGAGACATTAGAAGCAGCATTGTCGAGAGCCTCAAGATCCAAGACTAATGGACGAGGCAATGCCCGTTGCAACACTTGGGTCCGGCGCTTGAAATCCGCTCTTTCGGCAGCTGCACGGATCGCTTGATTTCGTCGATCACGCTCCGCAGCGTCCTCTTCCGAGAGGTCGATGTTCCCATCAATTTCCGGTTGTTCCTCCGGCAATTCGAGCTCAAAGTCCATTGCTTTGGGCTTTGGCAGCGCCGCGAATTGCGATTTGAGCTGTTGTCTCAGGGATAGATCTCTTGATTTAGCCTCCCTCGGCGTGCCCCCAACAAGCTGCATCGCTCCTGGGTCGTCTTGGTTGATCGCGAAGCTGTCTCGGGGTGTTCGCATTGGCGTAGCGCCAGGGCCCATAGGTGTACGCGACGGAGTTGCACCAATGCCGTTCGGGCCTCCTTGGCGCATTGGTGTCGCCATAGGGTTTGGTGTGGCTACGACGTGCTTCCTTGGAGCAACTCCGTCGAAGCCTGTGGAGCCACTTCCCTCGTACAAGGGCGTATTCTCTCCACCGAGTAGCGATGATTGAGTCTCGGTCAGCGCGCGTATGTTTCTGATCTCATTCGCAATATGGTCATCTTGCGGTGGTGCCCGTGGTGTCCTTATTGGGGTTCCCCCAACTATGCCTGTATAATTACCAATGAAGCCCTTCGTGGCTTCGTTTTCGCCCTCACTTGCTAGTCGATGTGCTTGTTCACCAACCATTCCCATTTTGACAATCTCTTCCAACTCTGTCTCACCAACCTGGGGCGCTGGTAGCACTAAAGACCTTCTCTTGCTACTTTGCTCAGCTTCTCGAATCCTCTGCATCTGGCCAGCCTTAGCTGCAGCTGCAAAGCCCGCTGGAGGGCCATTCTTATCACCTTTTCTTCTCTTCCGATCCGTATCTTCCTCCTGTTCACCTTTTCGTTTGTTGGCTAATTGTTGCTTCCGCGGATCAAAAGCTTCACGCTGCTTCTCATTCCGCTCAGCTTCTTCTTGCGTATCATAGAAACCCGGAACGGCTTTTTTTTCAAATGGTACGTCGGCATTATAGTCCATCTGGCCTTTCTTTTTATTCACGATCTTGATATTAATGCCAGCATTCTTGAGCTCTCGACGCTTCTGCAGCAACGCAAGCCGACGTGACTCCTCAAGCTGCCGCTCTCGCGCCTTCCTCTTCGCCTTCTTTCCCTGCGTATTTGCAAGCCGAGCACGCGCTTCACTGAGCATCTCCTTTTCGTCCTCGTCTAAATCGATGGTGTCAGGTCTGGCAGGCTTCGACTCTGGATCTGGATCTAATTCTCCGGGTCTAATATAACATTAATGCGGAAACCAGCTATTGTTAAGAAGGGCAGTGTTACCTTAACCTCCTTACATCATCAGCGCTCGGAGCGGCAGTTTCCCCACCATCAGGCCCACCCAAGCCCAGCTCATCGTTCTCTTTCGCCTCTGCTTCATCCAGTAATTTCTGATATCTCTCCAGGCACTGGGTAGCGGTCCTCCCAACGATTGGTGCTATTGTTCTCCATTGCGTGGGCATTAACTTCGCTAGATGCAGTAGCTTCTCGTCCTCCTCTTTCGACCACTCTATCTTCCGAATGCCCGGGTCCAGCCATTCTGACCATCGTGCTTTGCATTGCTTGGGTGTTTTGCGCGCAAGGAGCGACGAGACACGAGCCCATTGATTCAAGCCGTACTTGGACACCGAAGCTTTGAGGATTTCGTCTTCGATGTTTGTCCTGCAGATATTAGATCAATTTTGAATGGTAATCTTTATGACATATGGTTCGGCTTACCATACGCCTCCTTTCACGACAGGCATATTGCTGATTCGAATATGAGGTTTGTTAAGCTGGCTGTCCCAGTGTTAGTTCTGCATAGCCTGGGATCTTTGATTCGCAGAACATTTAGGGCTTAGTACAGATTGCTGGTGACTAATACAGCCCTACTTCAGCCCTACTTTGATCCCCACGTTACAGCTTGCTACGTAACCTGATGAAACATACCTCATCAAAGTCTTCCACTCACTTCGGCCAGGAACTACGACGATGTATAATAAATGCTTCGGGGCTGGCAATCTGCTTCGGCAAAGCCAACATACATTATTACACTCACAGTCAGGCATCAAATCCTTGAGGCATGAATCAACATCGGCTAAGCCCCAACAACCTTCGGGCTCAGAAGCCATAGTACGACAACTTCTCTTTCCACTTCTACCTCTTCGTTTCTCTGATCGCCACAGAAGAAGCAAGATCAGCATCCCAACAATACACCAGAGAATCCTAAGCAAAAGAAGAAGACAATGGCAGAGTTGGACGAAGAGCTGCGGTTAAAGCTCGAGGGGATATCTGGTGGGGGAGGAGAGGCAGGTCTCGAATTAGAAAATGGGAGGCCGGTGGCGATGAAAAGAGGTGTGAAGGATAATATGTTCCGGCTGATATAGTGCATTACCTGGGGGAAGGGGAAGGGGAAGGGGAAGATATGACGGGATGTGATGCATGTGCTAGCTCTGATTGAAAAACGAAAAATTATGATTTACTCTCTAGTAACTTTAGATGGACAAAGCTCACTCATTGTGAAATTCGAGTTTCAGTGGATGCATAAGGGATTTCGATGTTCTATTCGATATTTATTCGGATGGACCCTCGGGAGATCAATAGGCGTAGCACGGACCCATGTCGCGGCACGTAGATAGACGCTGCCGCACGTCGCTTACAATGCGTATGTAGAGAGTAACTTGTCAACAAAGGATCCCAGACCTGAACAATAATGTATTGTACCGCTTGCAGACAACCTCAGCATTCCAAGCCTTGACGACTCGATCTCTCCGCTCGTATTAACACTTTTCTTTTGAATACGAACAAAGGATCCTAAATGCCTTATACCGTAAGGTCCGTTGTCGCCGCCGCCGCGAAACGCAGGCACATCGCCCCAACATTGCACGCGAATCCTCGGAAGCATCGAGAAAAGAGCTGTACGGCGAATATCAGATATTGTCAGGCGCGGTGACATTCGTATATCGAAGGCTACCTTGCCGTCCAATTCAACGCGGTCCCGCTATCCGTAGTGGTTGACAACAAGAAGCCGTTAGTAGACGATACTTAGGATCCGCAATAGGCCAACATACAATTGACGCTGGCTTTGACCACCTCTCCACTCTGAAGGCTCCGCAGCGGGTCAATACAGACACTAGCTATTGAAGATATCTTATTCTGGAAGGCTTTATAATACCTTGGGTTTACGCAGACGCTAGCTTCGAAAATTCTCATTGTGAAGGCTTCACAGTTGGCCAACACAGACGCTAGCTTTCAAATCTTCTATTGTCAAGGCTTCACAGCTAGCCAACACGGTTGCTAGCATTGAAAACCTTCTATTGTCAAGGCTTCACAGCTGGCCAACACAGTCGCTAGCTTTGAAAATTTTTGCATCGACTAGTCTCCTGAGTAAGGATACATAACTTCCTTCTTTCCAATTCCTAAACCTCTTCTCTTTTCCATTCAACCATCAAAAACTTATCTTCTCAATCCCATCTAGACATACGGCTTTTGGCAACCTTTGCCCACCTATATCTTTCTTTAACTACCCAGCCTTGGCAATTTCTGCCCACCAATATCTTACTTTACTTACCCAGCTTCTGGTAAGCTGACCGTTACATTCTATCTACATCAGAGCTTCCGGCAAGCTTTCGTCCTTAACACCTATTCATTCCAATCCGGTCAATCATGTCATCTATCGGTAGTACTCGTCGTGTGACTCGCTCCGCGAGTCGTGCATCCTCGTCCGATGGTTCCACAGCTGTTGGTCCCGACATCACGACCCGTACTTTGCGGTCTGGATCTAGGGCCCGTTCAACAGCGGGATCAAGCGCTAGATCAGTCGCTAGGTCTGGTGTTGCTAGATCCGTTGCAGGTTCCGTTGCAGGTTCCGTTGCAGGTTCCGTTGCTGGATCTTCTAGGGCTACCGGACTACCAGAAAATTTTCGCATCGCAGAGACCGCCTATGGGGATGGGGGACCAGCATATAACGTCCAGGAAGTCTCTCAGACGAATGTAACACGAATCCAGCATGTTGTTGAAGAAGCGCACACTGTGGCCGTTGACGGGGTCACTGCGGATGTGGGACAATTATCCGTGATTGAGGAAGAAGGATCTGAAGGAATGGAACTACCAGAGGGCACTGGTCTGGATCTTACCGAGGCCAATCTTAATGCGGCAAATCTCGCTGCAGCAGTTATGGATCATGACCGTACATACACCCGCGAAGATGAGCAGCGTAAGAGTTCTTCTGTGGGCCCTACAAAGTCCTGGACACTGCTCAACATCCTAAAGTGGGCCTCTGTTCTGTTCCTGCTCATGCTGGCCTTTGCGGACATTTATCGTGGTCCTCTATTTGGCCACAAGTACGACATTCTGCGCTGGCGCTCCGATGTCCTTGATGTTTCGAAAGATTCTAAGTCCTTCACCTCTCCCGAGCTTGGGGTCCTGGCTCGTCGCTTTGATGTTCTGGAACACCAATTCCAAAAACTCTCCAATATCCCTCGCGCAAGCCAGACCGGTCAGCCCAATGTTCGTAAGATCAACTGGTTCTCGCCCGGCCTTGGTGCGCTCGCTGCTCCCAAAATAAGCTCTCCGACGAGGAAGTTGATCCGCACATATCAGCAATCTAGATACAAGTCGACTGTACCCGATGGAAAGCTCACGTCATTGCTCTCTTCCCTGGGTTACAAAGCTTCTTCAATACTCAAGGCCAGCGTTGTCGGAACGACAATAGTAAAATACCTCGAGAAAGGAAACCAGAAATACGATATCGAGGAGGTTCGCGACCTCGAAGAAGCGCTTCTTCCTTGGCACGATGTTGGCGACTGCTGGTGTGCACCTTCGACCCGTGGCAAACTGCAACTTGCTGTCGCTCTCCCTCGCTGGATTACCCCTACAGAGCTCGTCGTAGAGCATGTTCCAAAAGGCGAACTTCACGATATCGGCAATGCTCCTAAGGAAATCGAGCTCTGGATCCAGGTCAACTTCGAAGAAATCCGCGAGCAAATCATCTCAGAAATGACCCAGATGTTCCCAGACATCTACAAGGACGCCTCGCAGCGCGGAAAGGGCTCGGACACGGTTCGGGCTCTCGACAAGACCTTTGTTCCAGTGGGAAGATGGACCTACGACATCAACGCCGGCAACCACGTGCAGACCTTTGCGACGTCGGTCGACCTGGAAAAGTGGCTCAACGCCGACAGAGGCGCCAACACCCGCCGCGTGGTTTTCCGCGCCAATAGCAACTGGGGAAGCGCCGACTCAACCTGCCTGTATCGTGTCAAGTTGCACGGGCGGGACCCCAAGGGGGCCGTCGTCTACGAGGACTTGGAGGAGATGTAGGTGGGTGGAGGAGAGGTGGGGCGGTGATGGGGGTGATGGGAGGCGAGGGGTGAGGGTGGAAGTACAGTCATGCTGGCCATGACTGTTACTAGAAATACGAGTCTTATGTATGTAACTAGATCCTGACGATGAGCCGAATAAATTTGCTCTTGCTTGTAAACCGTTGTTCCAGAGTCCAGATGAAAATATGTGATATCGATAAACTGGCAGTCACTGCTGCCATTGCTTACGCCCAAAATCGATTATTCTATGCCGAATCACGCTACATGGAAAGTTTTTAACGAGTCTCATCCTCTACAATGCTCTGAAAAGAATGCAGAGGGACTTGGAAGGTTTGATAGGAGGGCTAGGGTGGAGCCTGTAAGCCGGGGGGCGGGGAGCATTATGGTTGGGAGGACTGTTCGAGTATTGGTTCTGCTGGACATGAGTACGTTTGGATATACGTGCTTATATGTGTGTGGCTTGAAATTGGAGGATCAGATGAACAGATCCGCGTTGGGATTGGAATGGAGGGCGGAAATGAGGAGGTGGATGAGGAGGGCAAATTGGAATCTGGGAAGATGGGGGGCATGGCTATGATGAGCTAAATCCGTCCATTTTACTGTATAGTTGATCCAGAAGATCGAAGAGACAAGTTGCAGAAGCCCAGACTTGACAGGTGCACATCGGGTCAAACTGCTTGGGAGGGCAGAGGTTGCCAGGAAGCTGTATGGCTGGGTGCGATTGAGGGGGGGGGGGGTGGGGTGATTGAGGAGAAAGACCTGAAGGAGGCGGAGATGGGGCAGGGGGGGGGGATGGGCTTGGAAGGTGGTTAAAGGAAGGGAATACGGCTTGGATGGTGAATTGAAAGGATGTAGAAGTTGCTTTGAAGAACTGAGTTCAATGTGTGTTTATTGCATGCGGACAACCCGGGGGAACTTAGGTGAGGGAAGGGAACGTAGTCTACGATAGCCTGGAGGTGTAGTGGAGGCAGGGTGGTGGCCTACAAGAAATCGAAAAGGAAATTAGAGGCGACAGCGTGAGTAACTGTGCAGTATTGCTTGGCCGGCTGCGGCGAGATTCAATTGTATGCGACACTAGCTATGGAATTCGGTAGACACATCAGAAAACCTAAAGAGTTGTCTTGGTGTAAGTTTTTCAAAGACGGTATCTTTTTAAGATGTGAGACTCGTTGATGAAAATTGTGGGGGAGCTCGCGGTAATATTTTGATATGCAAGGGGCATGACCGTTATGAGAGGTATTTATTTGACTTGGGTACCGGGTTTGGAAGTAGAAGATTATATCAGGGATACTAGTCTTGTTTGTAGAAGAAGCTCGGGATTTCAGGGGAAGGGAGAATGTGTGTATGCGAACAGAGACGCAGGGGGCCCGTTGGCGGTTAGTTGGTTCGGCCTGGGAGTGGCTAGTGAGGGGGATAAGCTGGTGGATATCGAGGCGTATGGGGCGTGGGCATTAGATAGGTTGATCTAGGGGAAGGGATGGAGGTTCAAGCTTGTGGTTCTGGAGATTATTGATGGAGTAGGGGGTCTTTTGGCGATAGAGAGGTGCGAGTTGTGAGGACCATTATACGGAGCGTACATGTAGGACTTAGAAAAGCGGATCTGTACTCAACTCAAATATATAAGATATATTGGTGAGAAGCCTGTCAAACGAAGGCATGACAAGCGAGGATGGAAAGCTTAGTGAATGGGTAGGTTTCCAATTTGTCAATCTGAGTTCTATCTAGTTTTGAATTGAAGCGACATGGTGATACAAAATAGCCTCCATTTCTCGGAAAACTTTTCTCTTTCTACAGTAAATTCCGTAAACACATGAGATCATGATTCGTAATTTGAATGCGAGATGGTAATGCCAGCTTTTGAGTCTCGTTACTCATCGGAAACTAAGAAAGTCATAGTTGTATGTCTTTTTGGATTTCGTCGAGGAGTTTGATAACGTTCCTGATGCCGTGGAGGACATTCTCATCGGGGCCTGTGCCGGGCGTCCATTCGGCGTGGGCGAAGTCGATGAGTTTTAGGACTTGGATCTTCGGCAACACAGGTTCTTCTTCGTCATCGTCGTCTTCAGTATCTGCGCCGTCTTCATGTACCGAGCCGCTTGAATATGGCGCTTCATCACTAGAGAGTGTTCCATTTCCTGGTAATGCTCCGCCCAGATGGGAAACGCCGTTCTCGTGTGACGTTACGAAGTTCCCGTTGGTGGAAGCTTGCACAAGGATCGAGGGAGTGTAAGTTGAGGCCATGATTTCCTTCTCGTCCGTAAAGGCCTCTTCAAGAGCTTTGTCATCGCCTTCGTACACGAAGAGGAGGCTGGAGGAGTACATCCTACTCTCTTCTCTTTCCAAGACGTCTTGCATAGCCTTGAGGTCTTCAATAAATCTTCTAATGACCTTTCGTACACTTCTATTACTGGTCCTGACCCTTTCCAAGCAAAAGTACTCTTCAAAGCCTTGGCCAACGTCATCTGATTTGAACTTCTTGCCATAATCTTTGTTGTAAAGCTTGTACCCATCTAGTGTAACTCCTTGCTGACCGATGGCACCTAATCCTTGCGAGATCCTCATTCCAGCAATCCGTAGCCCGAGAGATTTGCTTGTTGTCTCTGCTGCGGCCCTATCCAGCCTCTCTCGCTTCGCTACTGGGGCATCATCGGCCCATAATCGTGCACCCAGCTTAACGTCGAGAATGTTGGGCTTCTTAAAGCCAGCCGCAACGTTCTCCAGCACAATTGCAGAGTCCGTTGTAATTTTTCCACCATTCGAAGGCGCCCACGCTTTCTCAACTGCCACAGCATCCACAATTTGCGGCTGGCCCAGAGATTGGTGGCTTAAAGCATCTGAAGATGTCAACGTAGCTGGGGCCAGCGCTTGATTGGGTTCTGACGAGAGGGCTAGAGTACCAATGAAATGGGGTATGTATGCGGCGAAATCAGGATGCGAAATTCTTGACTCGTAGAAGGCGATTTCTTGCTTTTTGCACGGTTTGACGACGATGAGGCCTGATCGATCAGATAAAACACCATCACTGCAAATTGTCAGAGCTGAAAGCAGCGCTAAAGTAATTGGGATCGGATCGACTCACTGGCCTGCAGCGACGTCGTTGAAAGCAATGAGCTGTGACTTCCGGAAAGAACTTTGCGCCATGATTGGGCAGCCTGTGCTTGTCAATTACATACTCGGATCATGATAACTTTGCGAGGAGAATGATGCCTCGAGCCATTGAAGGCTCTAAGCCTCGCGCAACGCCAACGTAGCCTTTGTCTGGGGTTTCAAGCAGGATCAGAAACCCTGGAGCTAAGGGAGCTTCGCTGGCAGCGAATTAAAAAGTCATCAGCTCTGAGACTCACAAGCGAGATGACGGTGCTGATTCCGCATCCGACTACGCCGATCACGTGATTCAACCTTTTTGTCGGACATCTTCCATTACCAGAATCAACTGGAGTAAGGTATTGAGAACCAGAGCTGAAAGAAACCAAACACTAATAATTCATTCTAGTAAGTCACGGAGGATGAGTTGAGGGACGTTTGAAATTGTAACAGAAAGATGGGCATTCTCCAGCAGCACCGAAGTGACGGTATCTTCGTTTGCTGGGACAAACGAAGGAAGCGATTTGGCAAACCCAGGCCTCAATTCACAAGGCGAAAGTGACTTGTGGCTAAACATAGGACGTTAACTCTTGTCTCATCTGTTGTATATTGTTAGGGCAAAATCAATCAACTGCAGTGTTGATGTAGATGCACATTTCGTTCCATGACAATTCACTACATGAGTTCATCACCTTGTTGACTTCCATGGTTGTGTTCATCAAGGTATCAGTGAAGCCGTTCCACTTCCATAAGCAAACCATAGGAATCTGATTTCTACACTTCTACTATTCCATTGATTACATTGTTCCTCTTTTCACTCAACACGTCAAGCTGCCAGGCCTTTAAGGCCCCTCAAGTGGCTCCGTGATTTGTGACAACCCCAAAACATAGGTTACTTTCGCGCCGGGCAAACATGGCAGATCCAGAGCCGCAGCGTTCTTCAGCTGACAGCAACGTCACGTCGTCACTACAAGAAATAGATCTCAATTCCGTTCATAAGGCCAATGGCAATCCACCAGAATCAGGTTCCGAGGAAGCTCATGGTGGAAACAAGGACCTGGTAATAGACGGCATTTCAGACGACGAAGATGAAAACGTGGTTCAGAAGAATCAGGATGGCAATGTCAAACCCAACGGACACTCAGCTGTACAGCCTGTAGGCAAGACCGTCGCGACTGAGGAGGATTTGGAACCACATTCACTTGGGAATGAAATTAAAAATCATGCCGGCAGTAAGAATAGAAACAACGAGGTGGCTGTGGGCGTCGGCTCAGCGCCACGGAAGAAGAAGAAGAAGAAGCCCAAAAGCAAGAGAGGATTAGGTATGCCTACCGGGTTCGAAGAGTACTACGTTGACGCCCCGGTCACTCCAGCGGAATTCGTAGAGGAGAAGGGACTATACGATGAATCGCGTCCATTCACAGAACGCATTGAGATAGCCATCCAGCGTTACGCAGCCAAACGCAATTTCGATTCGGTGCGGAAAGATCTCTTCGACAAGTACTTGGCCTACGGCGGCATCGAAGCGGGCCCGAAGATGTTTTCCGGTGGCCTTGATGCAGCGGACATGTCGAACATGGACGCTGCAGAAATCGCTCTTGCGAAAGCCCATCATTCCGTGGCCGCCGACAAAAATAACGACGGCGACTCGCACTTTGTGGTCGACTTTGAGGCGTGCGCAGCAGCTTTCTTGTCCTCTCGTCTTCCAGTCATCTACGACCTGACCACTTACGTTCAGATAAAATCCCACACCGCTATCATCTTCAACTTTCTCAACTACCTCCTCCATCACGAAGTATGCCCCGAATACCGCCCACATATATACGCCACCCGCGCCCTCTGCTCCCTCGCCGAAAAAGAACTTTGGCAAATCGTCCAAGCACAAGCCTTGCTCCCTGGTGACTTCAACACTGCCTGTTCCGAGATCTTCGGTGGGATCTTTAGGGGTCTGTATATAACAGGAGAGGAAGAATGGGCGCAAGGTCTTGAAGTGAAGAGGGGCATGAGTCCAGAGATGGCAAAGCGGGCGTTCAAGGTAGGCCTGGCGGCACAAGCGGGGAAAGACATCTTTAAGAAGTACAAGGTTCAGAGCGAGGAGAAGACTATCAGAGTCACTAGCATCACCGACATGGGACTCGAAGTCACGGAGCTTGTTCCAGCCACTCCGCAAGCCCTGAACATCTACAACCACGACCTCGCCAAAGGCCTCAAACCCCTGGGCCTTCTCAAAGCAAAAACCTGGTACAAGCCCGGTGCCGAAGACGAGGATCTAACCGAGGAAGAAGAAACCAGGGCCGCCACAACTCAGCGAGAGGTCAAGGAATACGAATTCTGGGTGGAAGACCATATCCTCGAGAAGTGCTTCGTGGGCATGAAGTTCGAAACCACGGTTACGGAGCTCAGCTTCGGCGTCTCGTACTTTGATGCGCTCTTTGGAGTGTATTGCTCGTTCTATCGGGTTCTGCCCAATGAGATGATGTATGGGTGGAGGGAACCGGGGCCGCCGTTGCCGATGAGGGAGAAGAACGTCAACGGTAATGGGAATAAGGCTGTTGGGGTGGGGGTCGGGGAGGAAGAGGGTGATGGACATGGTGAGGATGGGTTTAGTGATGAGGATGGTGTGGACGATGCGGGAAAAGGCGCCGAAGAGGTAGAATAAAGCTGGTGAAGACTCTGCTTATCGGCATACCCATGTGCAACAAATCTTTGGAGCACGAAGTTGAAGGGAAACGTTGTATCTGCTTCAAAATTTATCTACGGTGTCATAAGCAGTTTCCCCATGGTCTTTCGACTTTCGATGTCCTAATCGGGGTCACATCAGCAACATCACATCAAAGAGATCTTTCGAGCAATACTTACATTATGCGCCCTCGCCACGTCCTTTAACGGATAGATCTCATGAATCCGAACAGTGAACTTATCTTCTATTATCATCCTCCACAGCTCATCAGCATAGCGCTCTGTTTCCTCTCGCGTGTAAATGTAGTTGAACAGCGTAGGTCTCAGGACTTTGGCATTATTTGCAGATAACTTCCTTTTGAAAGGGTCAGCACTTTCACTTTCCCATTCCTTCCCAATCCTTCAAAACAAGCAACAAAAAGAAACATAGAAACTCACGAAATAGAAAACGGCTCCACAGCCCCACTCGCATTCCCATAGCTCACCATCGTCCCTTTCCTCGCCACACACTGCAAGCTCCTATCAAACGTCACTTTCCCCACACTATCAAAAACCGCCACCACCCCTGCCCCTCCCGTCTTCTCCTTCACGATCTTGACCACATCATCTTCCCCTTCAACAAGCACCACCTCAGCCCCTTGCTCCTTCGCTATCGCTACCTTTTCCTGCCTGCTTACGGTACCGATGGTGTGCGCACCCTTAGCTTCCAGGATTTGGGTCAGCCAGCCACCGACGCCGCCGCTGGCTGCGAGGACGAGGACCCAATCGCCGCGCTGGACGGCGTGAGCCTCCGTGACGAGAGTGAGGGCTGTGAGGCCTTGGAGGACGGCAGCGCAGGCGTCTTCGGATTTGACCTAGCTGCCTTCAGCACCATTGTAAACCGAGACCACGAGGGTAAGAAAATAGGAGAGTCATACCCCTTCCGGAATCTTCAAAACCTTCTCACTCGGCGCCGCGCTAAACTCCGCATAACTCTCCGTGCCCAACCACACCACTCTATCATTCACCGCTAACCTACCTGCCTGCTTCCCCGGCCCTATCTCCACAATCGTTCCCGAAGCTTCGCGCCCAAGAACTAGCGGCATAGGAGAAGAATACAGCCCACTGCGGAAATAGGTGTCGATGTAGTTGATCCCAATGTATTCATTTTTGACGAGAACTTGACCCTCTTTGAGGGTGGGGACGGGGAGGTCGGTGCGGTGCTCGAGGACTTCGCTTCCGCCGATTTTTGAGATGAGCACGCCTTTCATTGTTTTGGGGAGGGGCGCCATTGTGAGGGGTCGAGAGTGGGGGAGGCGTGGGTGGAAGGGTGGGTCGAGCTGGGAGCAGAGGGCTGAGAGACGGGTTAGAGGAGCTGTTTGGCGGATACCGATTAGAAATCGTGGTGAGAGAGACATGAAGTGCCATCGTGAAAGTCGATAAGGGGTGGGGTGGCTCTGGCGGGGAGTCTGTAAGCGGCAGTGGGGGGACGGCTACCTTATGACGTAACGGAAAGGGCCGCGCTAAGGAACTACCTACTTTACGAGCTCAGAGATTTTGATTCAGTGTTTGAGATTTCTCTTTCCATTCCCCAGACGTAGTCGGGCTACAATCTCGAAGAAACCGAACGCTATCAGCTCATAGCCGCTACATAAGCTTCGCTCTTTTTCAGAAGATGAAAAGCCGTGAAAGACGCCCTTGGCCATGTCTTCAGCGGAAAGGTAAAGAAGAAGGACGGGGACCGAAAAAGTTCTATGGATATGCATAGCAGAGTCACTAAGGCCATAGGCACGGCAAATTCAGAACACAACGTATCCTCGAAGGTGAATGCTTTATATCTAATTCGAGGTTGCAAGCCACTGGATCACACCTACTGTTCTTCGCCAGTCTTCTTTTCTTCTTCTTCTTGTTGTAGGTCCTACAACTGCTGCTTGTCTTCACTTCGCATTGAAAAATGTGGGGCTTCTTGGCTGTACTAGAAGATCTTTCGTAACTCAAAAGATGATTGATACTGATGCACTCGATCTTGTGGTCATTATTCATCTCTTCGAGAAATATACTCTCTCCAATATCAGCATTGAAGACCGTTGGTGTCATTAGCTATCTAGCGTTCTTTTATCCTTCACGATTACACGCCACACAATGCTGAGGCCGACTACTGAAAAGACATCTATTCCGACCGCTTTTCTGCCTTGGGCAACAGCCACCAGCGGCCCGCCATGGCCACAAACAGGCCAATACAGATGGGATGCAAGACGAAGGTTCCGGGTTGTTGAGCGAGCGTTCCAATCAAAAGGGTAGCCCCAATGCCTGAGTACTCATTCTGTGCAAAGGATTATGGGGAAACCCTTCGAACGTTAATACGTGACGTATTTAGACGACTGGACTATTGGATGTGTAGGTCATTGTGTTTATATTTGCTATCTTAGAATCTTACCGAGTCCATGGCTGCTGGTCTTCCTTTTGTATACGATACATCAATATAACTATACAAAGACCCTCAAAAGACTCATACATAATGATTAGTGATCAATCCCTTTCACGTGATGGAAGCCCTACGAGAAGGAAATATGCCTATATTTAGATGTTACATTAGCCTGAATGACTTACCCCGGATTTCAACGCTTATCATTCTGTGCAGATGCAGGGTGAAGGTTATCCCACCTTTGACCCCACCAAGGCAGCACTTGGAAAACATCTTTGAACAAACATTTCGCAGCTGCAACTCGAAAACACCGTGTTACCCTGACGATGACGGTAGGCTCTGTGCTCGTCACTGGGTAAGCTTTGCACTGCGGCCGTTGCCTCGAGTACTGACTTGTCCGCAGAGGAACAGGCTATATCGGGTCGTTCACGGCTCTTGCGCTTCTGGAGGGAGGCTACAAAGTTGTAATCGCAGACAACTTATACAACTCCTCAGAAGAAGCAGTTAACCGTATCGAGCTCATCTGCGGGAAGAGACCTGAGTTCTTCAAGGTTGATGCCACCAAAGAGGGATCATTTGATGCGGTTTTTGAGAAGCACCCTGATATTGACAGTGTAATACATTTTGCTGCGCTCAAAGTAGGTCGTTCGCATGAGGACACGAAACGAAAGCATACAGTCCCAATACCACGGTTCATTCTTCGCTTGCGCGGCGACATGTCTTGACCATTACGCTGACATCGCCCAGGCAGTAGGAGAATCCGGTGAAATTCCCCTGGAATACTACCGCACCAATGTCTACGGCACCATCAACCTTCTCACCTCCATGACCAAACACAACGTCTCCAACATCGTCTTCTCCTCCTCCGCCACCGTCTACGGCGACGCCACCCGCTTTCCAGACATGATCCCCATTCCCGAAGCCTGCCCCATCGGCCCCACCAACCCCTACGGCCGGACCAAAGCCGCCGTCGAAAATCTCATCTGCGACCACATCGAAGCTCAGCGCAACAACGCCAAGAAAGCAGGCAAATCCGGCGACCACTGGAACGCCGCCCTGTTGCGCTACTTCAACCCCGCCGGCTCGCACCCCAGCGGCGTCATGGGCGAAGACCCGCAGGGCGTGCCCTACAACCTGCTCCCTTTGCTCGCGCAGGTCGCGATTGGCAAACGAGACAAGTTGCTCGTGTTTGGCGACGGTAGGATCGCAATCACCCATGCAGGGGCGCCCTATGGCAAACGCATGCTCACAGAACTCACTGCAGACTATGCCTCCAAAGACGGCACCGCGATCCGCGATTACGTCCACATCCTCGACCTCGCGTGCGGCCACCTCGTCGCGCTCAACTACCTCCGCCAATATCACCCCGGCGCTCGCGCTTGGAACTTAGGGACCGGAAGGGGGAGTACGGTGTTTGAGATGATCAAGGCGTTTGGCGCGGCGGTGGGGAAGGAGCTGCCGTATGAAGTTGTAGGGAGGAGGTCGGGTGACGTGTTGGATCTGACTGCGGATCCGAAACGAGCGAATAATGAGCTAGGCTGGAAGGCCGAGAGGACGTTGGAAGACGCGTGCGAGGATTTGTGGCGGTGGACGAAGAATAATCCCCAAGGGTATCGGCAGAGTCCACCACAGGAACTGTTGGATGAATTAGCGGCGGAGAAGGAGAAGAATGCTGGGAAGGCTTGAGAGGGAGGACCCTTGCTTGAGTGCGTACGCACATGCTCTTTTCGTCGTCCAAATTTGAAGGCGTCTTGCTCATAGAAGATTTATTCCCGTGTATTAATTATTAAAAGGAGAGGTTTGCACATAGAAAGGTTTCATAAAGGTAGCAATGAGCATCAGCTGCTACCATGAAAACGTGTAGATAGAGACAGATTTCCTACGCCGAATTAACCGAATCCACAATAACATTCACTGGAACACCACCATAAAGACTCCCACCTATCGAGGTAACCAAACGACCCATCTAGCCAACGCCCGCCTGTCTGCTCCGTAAATGCCAAACCCACCCCCTCCATACTCCTCTAAATACGCTACCTCCAACACCCACTCACCCACACCCCCCATCTCCCCATCTCTCCACCTCTCACCCTCATTCACCAGCACTACGTCTGCACCTTATGATCCCCCCTAACCGCCTGCTCATAACTCGGCGGCACCCCCGCACTCGCCCCCTCACCCCCACTCTGCTGCTGTCGCTCCGGTACCATGTTGTGATTCGTCGCTCCATAACCTCTTTGCTGCTGTCCCCCTTGCTGTCCATGCCCCTGCCCCTGCTGCCCCTGCTGCTGCTGTTGCGCAGGCCCAACATAATAGTACGACACCGTTCCCCCCTCGCCGCCGTCGTTAATGCGTTCATAGGCGTCATCGCTGGCTTCGGGGTATTTGGCGATGATGTACCACGCGTGAAGGAGACCGGGGAAGTAGCCGAGGACGCAGAGGCAGATGTTTATGAGGGAGTCGGCGGTGCAGAGGCCGCTTTTGATCCAGACTGGGAGGGGGTGGTCAGCTCGTGTTTGGGGCTGAGGGGAAGGGAAAGGAAGGGAGAGAGGTGAGGAAGGGAGGACGGGGAGAGGTACCGGCTATTGGGGGGAAGAGGATGGCGATGAGGCCGAGGAAAATGTCGCTGCTGCACATTTTCGCTGTTGGTAGGTAGATTTGTGGGTGAGAAGCTGTGGTAAGGTGCTAAGGTGGTTTGATAGCACTGTGGATTCGTTGATGTGAGGTTTGAGGTGTCACGAGGAGCTTGGGATGAGGTTGATGTTGTTGCCTCGAGAGAGAGGCGCAGGCTTCGTCGCTTGTGATTGTGTTTACGTAAGCTGCTGGTGCGTCTACTAGTCATTGGCTCTTAAAAATAATGCTGCGAAGCGCGGATTCATTGATTTGACTACTTCCTCAGGTCGGCGCCTACTCAAAGATTGATGAGTTGGAGGTGATTCGACTAGGCTGATGAAGGAGACCAAGAAAATGAGTTTGATCTGATATGTCAACTCGGATTGGACTAGCCAAAAAGTGTACGACTACGCGTTACCTGGCGGGACACTCTGCCGACTTTGAATTATGGTCAACTCGAGGAGACAGGACACTACGGTAAAAGCCAAGCTAAGGAGCTACAATGTGTGGATATACCGTTTGAAGAATTCAACGGCAATGGACCACCAAATAATACCCTGTCGATCTGCTGAGATGTAGGGAAATTAAGACGAATTAGAATCAGAGTAGCATAGTACAGAACAAGCAGAAGCGATCTTACGAGATGAGAGTATATGAAATAGAGCATAGCGATGCATGTGTTATTCATCATGTGTCTAGTTTCAAGTACAAAGGCATCCATCTTGTGGAAAATCAGAAATGTTATATATAGAAGGTTCATGGGCGCAAAAGAAGGAGAGCGTTATGCGCTGAACTCCTGAATGATGGCAGCTTCATGCGGGTCTGGGGCTTCCGCAGGCACTCGCAATTGGATATGTTCAGGGTGCATGGAACCTGTATATCCGTAGGTATACTCCATTCCAGATATCTGCCCTTGCTCTCCCATTATCCGTGCTAGCTTGAATAATGCTTCCAGGACATCAGGTCTGAGCTGTGTATTGTGGAACGTTCCATTTAGTTCGAAAATAGTATGGCGACATATCACGCAGCTGCTATTGGCTGAAGGCCCAAACCACTGGGCAAGGCAATGGGATCCAAGGACATGCCCACATGGAAGCAGCAATGGAATCTCGGGTCGGTCTTCGTGAAGCCATGCGGTGCCAGGGCCTGCTCCTACTGCTCGGCCATCAGTGGTGTAGGCATCGTGGCAGATGTGACAGCGTTTATTGTCTTCGTCGACCGCGTCCAGACAAGGGCGGGGTAGGGTCTCTAGGAACGCATCAACGTCTCTGGTGACCGGGGGAAGACAGAAGACGAGAGTTGGAGCGCGCCGTATGCCTCTGGCGTTGTGTGAAGGCACTGGCCTTCTGGTAGTGAAGCGTGCTGTGATAGTGCACTCGGGGGTGCCTCGCGCATTGCGTTGGGCTTCGAACGTGTCTGGAAGAGTTCCATTAGCACCAGGAGGAGCCCAGTGAGTGGCTTCGGTCAGGAAGAACGGTTTATGGATGGTGCTGATCCTAAGACAACTAAAGAAGTGCCGAAGTCGCTGGACGTCTTGGTCGAACAGGACTTGATCTCTTGCTCTCTGATTCGCGGCTGCGAGGTCTTCTGACAGTGTATCATCTTCACTGACCCCAAAGGATCCGGGTCTTCTTTCGATTCTCTCGTCGCCCTCTTGATCAGCCCTCCCTTCACCTCCTTGGTTTGCTCTCATCTCGGCGGCAATTCGTCTAGCCGATGCTTCTCGTTCCCTAGCTGTCGTGTTGATCGGACTTTGAGCTGGTACTTCCGCTCTCACCTCGACAGTAATACTTCCAGCCGACATTTCTCGTTCCCCTGCTGTCGTGTTGATCCGAATTTGACCTGGTACTTCTACTTCGGATCTCGTTAGTGCGGTGGAGAGTCGCGCCTCAGGGGCTTCTGCTACTGATCGGTTGGAGTCTCTTTCTGACCGAATAATCCTTTCTATACTTTGGTACGCCTGCTCCCTTCCTATCCGTTTCTGCATTTCCAGGAGGTTTTGTACAATTTCTTGTCTCGTCAGCTCCTCAGGTTCGGGGGAAGCTCTGTCGTTAGAGTTCTCCATTGTTGATAGGTACTGAGTGGCTTTCTAGTAGTTCTTGGTTGGATGTTTCGTTGACAGTAAAATATTGTAGGAGGTGCTGAGTCTAGATGGTCTTTCGAAAGGTTGAGACGAAAGGGTTTTTATACTAGCAATACCTTAATCTACCTCTTAACTCGTTCATTCCACCTGACAACGTCGTTGTTCTCCTCTAACAACGTGATTGTTCTCCTCTTATGGTATGTCCTCCGCAAGTGGCCCACACACGCGATTCCTTGCTGTTCCAGAGACAAACAAAGAATCTTATCACATTGAATACAATCGCATAGCAAGTTGGACAAAGGACTGGATGACTCCCGCATGACTCGACAAGTTGATCCGGAAAAACAGACGAAGTTGCCATAGCCTCCATTGCACGCTAGCAGATCAGTAGAAGCAAATAAAATCTTGAACAAAATCTTAAACAAGCGAAACCCAAACATGAAAAGAACCGTTTTGAGAAGATCACGAAAAGAAACTTCAGCAACTGAGAGATTAGTACGTAAGAAAAGTATTTCGAAGATCAGCAAGCAGAAGACCATCGATCGAAATAGCAGCCCATGAAAGAAGTGATGAAAACGGTCGTCTACTTGCTTACCTTATCCGATGTACTCAACCCTAATCCAAGCTGGAGCTGCTCCCTCCTCGTCTTACTCTTTGCACCCAATGACTCAGCGCCCTATATATCCGGAAGCGCAGAAAAGCAGAAGCCGACCATAGACCGACCACGACTATAAGGAAGCTACCCACTGCAACCGTAGAAATGCAGGCCTTTGGTACCGTTGTGGCCTAGACGGTTTGGATCTAACGTACACAAGGTATAGAGAAGGCTTTCTTGTAGTATACATTAGTAGAATTCCATAGGCTTTGGATGGAATGACGAGACGATAAGATGCTAGTGTAAATTCTGTAGAGGCTGAACAGCTGAGACTTTTCACAGCATCATGTTTGAACAATTTTGAAGGATTAACGGCGGTAGACGACCAGCGCCTCAGCTTATTATTTACAATTTGTTTTAGCGGGAATACTTACAGAGAAATAAAGGCTGAAGACGACTAGCGTCTCAGCTCAGTATGCCATTCGTCTCGAGCGGATATACGTGCCAGAGCGGCCCCATTGTCTTCGGGGCTGATGTAAATGGCAATTTTTCTCGACGCTTCCAGAGCTTTGGTCGACCCGACAATTGATACCACAGAGGGCGCGGTTGCACCACCTTGAATTTTGGGCGCAGGCACAGCCGCAATTCCAATAGAGAGTTGTAATAAGACACATATCGAATCAGAGATACCGGGGTTGAAGTAACTTTAGAAGGTAACAGGCGGTCAAGTATGCAAATAAAGAGAGAAGGGGCTGTAACTTGATGACTCAGAATTCATTTGGGAATTTCTTTTTTGCTCATAACTACTCGCAGTGCGAGACAGAACTCTTATATCTGTTCCAGAGAGCGGTCGAAAGGTCCCACAGTTAGTAGGTAGTAGTAGACAAAGATGCTGCCAAAGAAAAATAATGGCATTATTGGGTGGGTCTTGAAGTGGAACACAAAGAATACCTGACGTAGACAAAGCTCGCATCTCAAGAAAGAGAAAAATGTGGACAATGGTTTTGTCGAGACACTTTCAGTTGACGAAATGTAGCGAGGCTTTATCCGAATGTGGCATTCGTTAGCGATCTAAGTGGCTGTCAGAAGTCAAACTTCGTTGAATTTCCGCCAACGAAATACTCCGTACAGTATGACACAAGGCAGTGCAGAGGACAGCCAGTGAGGTGTCGTTTGAGTCACTCGGCCGCTCCCGTAAAGCTTCCATTTTCCATCGTCCCTTCGTGGATTTCAGTCAATTCAAGCCACCGCCATCCGCAATGTCCGAAGACTCTTTGAAAGGTAGCTCCGGAACCCTAGCAGCCAAAGACACATCTTATAAATCACCGATAGACGAACATCCTATTTGGGAAGCACAGCTCTGGGAGGTACATTCTACTACGATGCAAGACCCGGCGTGGAGGCTACGGTTCAAGATCTGGCTCAACTCACCTAGTCCGTGTGCTTCTTTACATTGTCCGACCAAGACGCCGCACAACCAAGGTAGATATCTCCATGAAGGAGAGCTGTGCTGGGACATCGATTCCCCTTTCGGTAGAAGCAATCCTCCTCCGGATATTTGGGAGGCAGAGGCGAGGATGCAGGGCGGTAAGAACACTGGCGAAGATCTTGAAATCGTTGAAGCATTCATGAAAATTCCATGTCGGCCAAGGAGATTTTTGTCCAATCTGGAGGAAAGAATAGCGAGGAGAGTAGTTCGTACGTTGTGGGTTTGCTCTTTAGGCCATTGTATAAGCGTCCTCCTGGCTACTGTAATCAAATTTATGTCCACCAAATTGTTTTGATGGATCAAAGCTGAGCGGATTTGTCAATTTATACTCACTTGAGATGTATGGTAGGTACAACCGGATTCGGATTCTCCGTAGTGAGTCCTTTTTTCGTATGAATTATGCCCTGAATGTAGTGTGTATTGTTGAAGATGTGTAGAGATCGTGACACGAAGTTACAGTATTTCGTCAATATATTTCTTCTTGAAGAGTCTGCCTACTCATATACGTCCGATTTCCTCCAAAGTTACGAAACGGCACCATCCTTCTATTACTTGTGCAACTTTAATGGTCCTGCCTGCCCATGCTCTTTCCTCACTTCCAAGTCTGATACTGTTGCTCAACAATGGCACCTGTTCCTTCCACGGATCCATCTCTGGCACTTCGCTGGTAGTGTCGCCCACCCCAAGCTTTTCTTCATTTTCTTGCGGACTTCGAGGCTCTGCAAGCAGCAACCTCATATTCGCCCGTTCCGCAGCCTCTACAGCAGTGGCCAGTGTCCGCGATAAGCCTTGAGCAGAGTGTTCACTCGTAGACTGGTGAAGAGTGACGAGGCCAAGGATTGCAAGGGTTGGTGTACGAGTCCCTGGCTTTTCGTAGCTCGGTGCACTAGCTGTGGACCCTACAGAAGGAAGAAAGGTAGCTAAGTATGCCCTAAGATGGAGTAGTGAGGGGGTGAAAGCCAGGTGAACAGTCCTAGATGTTGCGAGGAGGTGAATTGTCGGAATTAGAAAAGGGTGAGGTGAGTTTGAGGTACCTTCATTCGGAAGATCTGTAGTGTTAATGAGATGCGTATGGTGAATCGTAGTTTGCAGATGTTCCAGAAAGGCTTCGCGGCTGGAACAAACAACAAGCGTGTTTGGGACTGAGTGGGACTGGAGGATGTAGTTGATCAGGTCCGTACAGTTGACAGAATGAATGGCTACCAGATGCCTGTTAGCCATGACAATCGTGCGGTTAGTAAATATTACATGTATCCAGTGATCAAATGCTGTTCTAGTCAAGGACCTGCGGTTTCACAACATGATGGATTAGCAGGTCTAATCAAACTTTATAGCAACGATGAGATTCGTAGGATCATTACTCATGAGAATATTGAACGCACTGTTTTTGCTATTTTAGCGTCACTCGGTCGTTGGGAAATTCTGACGTGTAGAAAGTGGGTAGGAGGTTGCGGCGTCTGCGGTCGACGGCCCCGTTGGGGCCTCAACAAGTGAAGGTTAACGTCACTCCATTAATCTTGCTCCAAAGCACACTGAGGGCCCGGAACGAGACTATCATGGAGTCAATCTCAAGGATTTCTTCCATGCTGGAGACAGGTAGAGTCATGCACAAATATTTGCGAGAGCCGCAGCTGATTTGGTGTACAGCAAGGGAATTGACTCTAGAAGCAGCACAGTCTGCTGGATCCTCCCGGAGCTTCAGCAGTCGGTCTTCGACTCGAGATCTGCCTTTTACTCAAATAAAGAAACTACTGGACAGCCGCAACGATAGAGAAATACTGGAAGGCTTGCGGAAGGTCATAAGCGTACGGTCATGGTTTGCTGGACCGCCAAGTTGGACTTCTGTCTGATATTGGATGTGTAGATGATGTACCGGTCAAAACCATGTCTACCTTTCTTCTCATCCATAGTCAAGAATGTCGCGAGTCCTAACATCGAAATTAAAAAGGTTGTCTACATTTACCTGCTTCACTATGCAGAGTCTGAGCCGGATCTTGCACTGCTTTCTATCAATACCATACAAAAGTCCCTTACGGATCAGAATCCTCAGGTTCGGGCAATGGCTCTTAGGGTCATGTCAGGTATCAGGGTTCCAGTGATCAGTCAAATCGTTTCTTTAGCTATTAAAAGAGGGTGCGCGGACATGAGTCCCTACGTCCGCAAAGCAGCTGCTCTTGCAATTCCCAAGTGTTACAGGTTAGATCCGAATACATTACCCCAGCTTCTGGACTATCTATCAACCTTGCTTGGGGACAAGCAATACTATGTTGTTGGATCTGCTGTCACCGCTTTCCTCGAGGTATGCCCTGATCAGATAGATTTGATACACAAGCACTATCGAGCCCTTACAAGGAAGCTGGTCGACATGGATGAATGGAGCCAGCTAGCTACCTTGAGGTTAATGACAGTCTACGCCAGGAAATGCTTCCCCAGACGAACAAAGAAAATGAAAAAGAGCAAAACCAAAGGCTTTTACGACGATGAACGCAGCGATGAAGAAGACTATATTGCTAGTGAAGAGATCCAAGTGCTGGATCCAGACCTCGAGCTCTTTCTCAAAGCCTGTAAATCCCTTCTCCAAAGTCGCAACTCGGCCGTCGTCGTCTCTGTCGCTCGCTGCTACCTCTATCTTGGGACACCCGAGTACATCGACTATGTCGTCGGTCCTCTAGTAGCCTTACTCCGGAGTCCCCAAGACATTCAACAAATCGCCATGTACAACATCGTCGCCGTGTGTCTCGTCCGGCCCGAATCCTTTGTCAAATACGCCACCCACTTCCTAGTCTATTCCACTGACCCTCCTGACATCTCACGCCTAAAGTTCGAAGTCCTAACCCTCCTATTTCCCCACTGCGAACCCCACATCAAAGACCTCATACTCAGCGAACTTGAACACTTCACCCGCTCTTCAACTACATCTCTAGTCCAAGAAAGCGTCCGCGCCATAGGCCGCTGCGCTCAAAACGACACCAAAGCATCCCCCCGCTGCCTCCGCCTCCTTCTCAAGCAGATCTCCAGCCAAGACGAAAACCTGGTCGCCGAATCCCTAACCGTCATCCGGCATCTAATCCAGCAATCCCCGCAATCCCACATCAAAACTGTCATCCGGCTCGCCAAAACCCTCGACACAACCACAAGCCCGCAAGCCCGCGCAAGCATCATCTGGCTCGTCGGCGAGTTTTCTGGCGCCGACGACGCGGAAAACATTGCCCCAGACGTCTTACGCATCCTAACCAAGGGTTTCCCCTCCGAATCCGAAGCTGCAAAACTGCAAACCCTCCTCCTCGCCGCAAAAGTCTATCTACACCATCTCAACCGCACCCACCAGCACTCCGTCCAAGCATCCCCAAACCTCTCCACCGCCTCCACCACCGACGAAGGAGGGTTCCAACCCTCTTCCCCGCCACCCGAGCAACCCCACCCGATCCCCCAACTCTGGACCCACCTCCTCCTCCTTGTCCGCTACGACACCTCCTACGACCTCCGCGACCGTTGCCGCACCTACCGCGCCCTCCTCTCCGACCCCGCCAACACCCAACTCGCCTCCCTGCTGCTGCTCGCCCCAAAACCCGTCCCGCGCACGGCCTCGCCGTCGGAAACGCGCAGGGGATTTTTGCTCGGCAGTGCGGCGTTGGTTGTGGGAGTGGATGTTGGTGGCGGGGTTGAGGGGGGGTTGCCGGAGTGGGTAAGGGTGGGGGAGGAACCGGATCACGGGGTGAGGGATGAGGGTGGGGAGGCGAAAGTGGTTAGTGGGGCGGCGGCGGAGAGGTTGCCGGATGTGGGGATAGGGACGGGGAGGGGGAAGGAGAAGGAGAGTGGGAGGGATAAGACGTTGGATGAGTGGTTGGGCGAAGAGGAGGAGGAGGAGGAGAGTGAGAGCGAAGAGGGCAGTACGGAGGAAGAAAGCGAGGAGGACGAAAGCGAGGTGGAGGAGAGCGAGGGGGACGAGGAGGAGGATCGGTTGATAGGCTGACGGTGTCATTTCCCCAACCCCTGCTGCGTCATGAAACCCGAGCAGAATAGCTTCAACGCGACCTTGTAGGAAATGACAAGAGAGTAGAAACATGGATACAACCCAAAGTGCATAAACTCGAGGCACCGGAAAGCGAATGCTTATAGCGGCGTTAGGTTCCTTAAAATGCAAATATGGTATCTCTATTCATTCCCATCTCTATCCCATGCGGCGCACCAAGGTCGCTCAACCCCGAAAAAGGCTCGTATCCAACGTATCCACGTCCATCTATCTCATTGTAGTCCAGAACGTCTGTCTGACAGCGAGATGTTATATCTATCCCGACGTGTCTCGGCTTAATATCGCAACTGTCTCACCTCTCCGGGATAAAAGCCCTACCATCGTCTCATGATTTCTCGCGCAGCCACTTGTATACCACCGAAAAATCCTTCGCCGGCTCCATATTCTCCACCTCGTCATACACCTCTTTCGTCTTCTGCGCCAGTTCCAGCTTAACAGCCGCTTTTGCGGCTGCTTCGATGGCGAGCCGTAGGTCCTTCTTCATGAGGGAGGTTCCGAAGCCGCCATCATAGTCCCGCTCGGCTGGAGCTCCGGGACTCACGCCCGGGACGGGGTTGTTGATTTCAGAGGCCCAGCATCTGCCGCTGCTGCCGTTGATGAGTTCGCCGAGGACTTTGGGGTCGAGGCCGAATTTGATGCCCATGTTCATGGCTTCTGCTGTGGCGATGTTGCTGACGGCTAATAGGTAATTGTTTGCGAGTTTCCCACTTAACCCCATCCCTTGCTCCCCTAGGTGGACTGTCTTTTTTCCCATAAGTGCCAGTATGGGTTTCACCCTCTCCACCAATTGACCTGACCTCGAGGACGCCCCGAGCATGAATGTGAGTGTAGAGTTTTGGGCGCCGACGACACCGCCAGACATGGGAGCGTCGACAAAACGACCTTGGAGGGTGCAGTGGACGGCGTTAGCTACTTCGCGGGAAGAGGCGGGGTCGATGGTTGAGCAGTCGATGAAGAGGCGTTCGCCGTTGGTGGTGCTGGAGGGGGGAGGGGGAAGGGGAGGGCTGAGGATGGTCTGGAAGACGTTTTTGACATGGGAGGGTTCTGGGAGGACGGTTATGATGGTTTCCTAATGGAGAGACTGGGTTAGTAGGCGTGGAATATCGATAGTAGGAGAGGGGGTGAGGAGGGGTCGCTGGGGTGGGGTATCAGAGGATTGGCTTTGACGTAGAAATTTTTGGAATCATGGAAAGGGCAAGCAGAAACGCAGGCCCCCAACTTAGATCATCGATAGAACATGCTCATCATATAGGTTTCTTGGTGATAGTGGAGGAAGGGGAAGGTCGACGAACTGATTTCTCGGCAACTTCTCGAGCTGATTTTGCAACCTCAACTCCATTTCCCACCTCGTCCACAAATTTTGCCATGATTTCTGTGTTCCTGTCTCTGATGAACAGCGTGTCATCTTTTGGCATCTTTGCTCTTAAGTTCTTGGCCATTGGATATCCTACAGCAACCCCGACTCTATCAGCACGTGCTCCACACGACCCACTCATTGTTCTCCACCAACGTATTGCATTGATTCACGTTTCGAAGCCATGAAGAATCTCACCCATGTGTCCAAGGCCGATAAACCCCCATGTCGCCAGGTTACTTCCAGACGAAGCAAACGATCTTCTTGAGACTCTAGATCCCGCACCGGAAGCGCCGCCATTCCCAAGAATGCACAATTTCGCCGGGGAAAACCTGATGGAAACCATTGCCCGCATGCTCGCTAAGTCTGCTCACCAAAACCGTATGATATGCTAAAGAGAAGGGAAGCAGTGAAGGATTAAAAGGAAACGAAAGGGACTGGTCTGACTGAGGTGTTTTGACAGGTTGAATCCACGCTTGTCCGGTAGAGGGGGTTCAAGCGACAGGGCGATCGTTGGTTGGATCGTTCGATCCCACATGCCTCGGCCCTAAATCTGCGAGTAGCCCGATCTGTCCCGACATCCTGACACCCTTCCGGCTTAGTCTGGATGGGGAAAGCAACGAGCAATCAGTCGTCGGTAGATGATGGCGGCTGGGAGTGGAGGAACATGTGGGTGAGAGCTGGCATTTTCAACTGGCGGCCGCCGGCATATCACGTGTTAGGGTAGGCACTACCTTACCGTCCTTTACCTTACGTCGTTTACTACCCATATAGCCCGATATCTGATCACACTTGCTGCAAGTATGGAAATCTGCTGCCACTTATCAGGTACATTCAGAAGAACATGTCTAGTCTGCTAAACCCAACAGACTAAACGAAGACAACGAAGACACTACCTACCCCTAGTGAAATGTACCTATCTATATCCCATCTTTCTATTAATGGAACGTCTACTATACCCCTAATCACTGCCATCTATCTCTCACGCATATACCAACCAACCTACCCAAACACCCAACCCGCTCCACCGCAAAATCGCCCAACTATCCAAAAATCATCCAGCCCCCCCCCCCCAACCCTCACACCCAAAACCTCACCCACAACTTCCTCTCCCCACCCCCCTCACATCTCCCAAATATACCCCTCCCCCAACCTAACCCCCCTCGTCATCGGCATCTGATCCCAAGAAATCCTCAATATCACCTTGATATCGCGCGAAAATTCAGGAATGTCGAGCAATTTACCGTATTCCGGTTCTACTCATGGTAAAACACTTGAAGGATGTGGGGTTTGTGCTTTCTGCGGTGTAGTCTGATATTTGTGGCAAGGGTGGGGGGAGGGCAAAGTGCCCAAACCCTACATCCCTCAACCCTCAAAAAAACTCCCCTAACCGGGGCGTCTGCAGGCTACCGGAGACGGCGTCGTAGACAAGGGGGTGTGAGTCGTGTTTCGTTGACAGTTGTGTTTCGTTGACAGTTACGATGCCTGGGTGTTTGTGGCCTTGGGTGGATTTGGGGGGTTAGTGGGGAGGGGTGGGAAATTGCCGGTGGTTTCTGGTATGGTGGTGAGGGTGAGATGTTTAGGTGTTGGGGAGAGGGTGGCTTTAACAGGGTTCTTGAGGAGGAGGGGAAGGCTGCGAGGCTCGGGGCGGGAGTGAGGGGGGATGGGGGAAGGAATGAGGTGTGAATGGGTAGCTGGGTGGATTGGAGGTATCGTGAGGGAAGGCATATACCGTCTGCAAAAAACTCGATATAATACCACAGTACCAAAGACTGAAAAAGACTCCTGGACTGTTATGACATGCTCAAATTCATGGAGAAGTAAGTAGCTTCGGGACAAAGGCTCACCGCTATCGGTAATCGTTGGTCTGTTCTATCCAACATCACGATAATGTAGAAGCTGGCTGCCTGTGGTTGTAATTATCACTTCTTCCCCACTTTTACCGCTTACAAACAGCTATGAAAAATTCCATTCCCTTCCGCCAAACGCAACCAACCCTGCAGACGCCCCTGGAAATACAACTGCCGCAAACATGAGGGTATGTAAAGAAATTGAAGTCTTTCCGCCGTAGCGACTGCTGGATTGTGATATGCGGGCCCGGGTTGACGGCAGTGATGGACGGTCGCTTCCGCGTATCCACGGCCCATATGGGTGGGTTTCAGATTACGTAGGGGATAAAGGCCCTGCGTCTAGTGTTAGTAGGTAGCGCAGGATGTAGCAATCTAGGTAATGCACTCACCCAATTGCCAAAGTCGCGGCAACGCCAAACAGCGCCCTCTTCCTCACCTTCTCCTTCTTGATCTCCTGCTCCAGTAGCTTTGTCTTCTTCGCCGGTTGCAATACCCCATCCCACTCCTCATCATCCTCATCATCCAGCTCCTCCGCCTTGCGCTTAGACGCCCTGTCACTGCCCTCGCCATCCAGTTTCTTCGCTTCCTCTACCATTTCCTTGGCTTTCTGGATCATAGCTTCTGGGCTTTCTGGCAGAGGCAGATCGGCGGATCCGCCGGGCATTTCTATCTTGACTTTAGTGGTGGTGCTCTCGGTGTCGCCGTTGACTTGGACCACTGATTCGACGTCCACGCGCACTTTGTCGCCATCTACGGATTCGGAGTCTGCAATTGATGCCGCGTCATGGAGAGCTGACTGTAAAGAGGCACTGGCTTCGCGGGCATGGACGGCATTTGATTCTTTGGTGGCTTTTGTTGTTCGGGCCTTCCTGGGGGATTTCGGCGCTGGCGTGGAGGACTTGCCGGGCGAACTTGCTCTTGGTCGCCCGCGAGCGCGGGGTGTAGAGCCTCGGGGAGTGGGTGGTGGGAGGTGCGTTTTATCGTTCGCGGCGAAGACGAATTTCGGGGGAGGAGATATTGATTTCTGAGGATCGTCTGTGTTCGTGGCGATTGGGGCATCGTCGACCAGTGCTCTGATCCAAGGAACCATAGCGTACTCATCTGCAAGCTTGAGTGCTGTAGGGCGTTAATACTGAAACTCCCAACACAGCAAAGGCGCTTGGGGGCGTACCAAATTCCTCAGGTATCCACACGTTACCAGCGACTTCGTCTTGGCTGGTAGTTGTCAGTGTTTTCAAGTAGTCACGCTCAGCCATCTCTTCTTTGTGTTCTGCCCAGGGGAAAGCGGCCTTGAACATGCCAGTGGCGCTAATATAGCCGTCACTACTTCTTCTCTAGACATGACACAACCGTCAGCACATCGTTCACAATCTCGTAACCGCAACCGCCAACGTACCATGAGAAAATAGGCCTCAGGATGCGGTTGGTGTTGATTAGGTGCGAATATCTCGGAGCCTTTCAGGTTCTTTGGAAGAGGTGCTCTGAGATGTGCGTAGTCAAAGATTCCGAGGTTCTCTGGCTTTGTTGCATTGGATGTACCGACTTGACCTGGCTTGACAGCCAAATTTGTCTGACCGAGTCGTCGCTTCTTTACGAGCTCCTCATCTGCATCATTTGTATTAGCTGTGCGCACCATGTAGGACACTCCAGATGAAATGGCGTACGATCGGGTGTTTTGTCAAGCGCAAGAAGCGGGTTGTGCTTCGATGGCAAGATCCTTTCTCGGGGCTTCTCAGTCGGTCTGGCAGGCATTGTATTGTAGTCGCGGTGAATATATGGCAACTTAATGTTATGAATCGTTTGTCGAGCTCAATTGCTGCGACAATGGTGTTGGTGAAGCGCGCGGAAATCTGACGTCTTTCAAATCACTTCGGTCGCGCGCCTTGTCGGGCAGAATCAATAGCCGTCACGCGAATTGAAGGTCAGAAATATGAGTATCTGTAGTCGGTGATAAGGCGGAGAGAAGAGAAGATGATATGGATGAGACAGGGCTACATCGGTTTTCGGGTGATCTGGGGATGGTGGATGGATTGTTCGTTCCATCAAAATATGAGGTGGCCGGGGGGAGGTTGGAGTTCGTCTATTCTACGGTCTACCAAAGGGGCTGGATTCTCGATGCTGGCCGCAAACGATCGCGACGTCACATCATCAATACCATCTACTATGATACCTCCTCGTCTTATTCATTATCATCTTGTTGGCTAGAGTGGTTCTATCTATTACAGCAAAAAGAACTTCGGTTAGATTCTATTATTTCCTCCTTGTATGGAATTGAGAACAAGTTGAATTATTATCTTGACAGAGAATGCACCTCTGATTGGTCAGAATTATCGACGTAGTACACCTCTCATCTCTCAGTGTTGTCCAAAGTAGCTATCGTCAGATGATGTACTTCCATTTGTATATACTCAACTGCTTCATTTCACAAGTTATTCCCTCCCCATTTAGTCCGTGATGCTTCGTGGTGGTTATGCTTTAGCCCTTCTGCACGACTTGAGATTTCTTTGTAAATCCCCTCTGAACTGCTGTTTTAGACAATCTCGTGCAACTACTCACATTCTATGCGAAAGTGTAAACCTCTTCTGGTGCCAATCCTTCCCCTCGTGAGTATCCGGGATTGTCACTTCCTCTCCTTCCAACCCACACTCGATTTTCTACCCACCTACATCTCTCAACAAACCATCATCCTGTCACCAAATCCCCAAATACCCGCATAGTTACAACACAAGTTGTGTCCAGGCAGCAATGAGCCACTTGCAAGTGCCCACACACGACGCCGTGGATCCCACACGTTCTCGTGCCAAGTGAATCTCGCGCCCTCCAAGCCCCCACGTATAGTGGAACAACTTGGTGGATACAGTTTGCTCTGACCTCCTCCCAAGAGGTCTTGCTTGGCCCTTGTTGCTCCTGATGTCACATCCAACGTACTTGGGGTTTGACAACAAGGCAGAGCAAGCGTCCTCCGCCGCGCTTATCGATACGGTAGGTTCTTTTAAAATACCAACCACAAGCTGAAGCATGTAATGTGTTTCAATTTGTATGAATACATAAACAAAATGTACGTTGTGCGAGTTCATGTATATTATAAGCTTACCTCCTTCCCCACAAAGTTCAGTGCACAACCGTGGTTTCGAGCTTACCCTACCATAAATTTAAAGCCACCACGGAACGCAAGTTAATAGGCGGCGGAATTACGAAAACTTATCATGGAAGCTTCAAAACTAACAGATTGTGAATGCTCAATGTAAATGCATGCATGTGAGGCTTTGATGGGAAGCACAGGTGAAGCGAAATGAGGGAAAGTCATAGGGCAATATCGCAACAACGAGAACTGATGAGAGCAAAGGAAGCAACAATGGGCAGCGAGTTGCTGATCAATCGTCTACGGCTTACGGTATTACTTTGCATGGATGGATCCATGGCCATCCCTTGCATCGTCTATTAGAAAGAAATGCGAATTTCAAAAAGAGCATCTGAACCGAGAAGGCTAAATGTAGCTGACAGGTGGCAGTAAAGCCATATTTGAGATGCAGTGTTCTCGCGACCAAGTGAAACGCTTTCAAGATGGAAGACTCATTGACAGCTACCACACAGAAGTTGAAACACCACAAAACATGCAATGTACACCTTTCCAATAAGCAGCAGAAGAATAGAGGCTAGCCATCGCATCTGAGCGCGAGTACCATGCTATAGAAGCAGAGCCTCGTATTTTTGAATTGAAAAATTCCTTGAAAGCGCCGTGAGCTCAAAAATAGCACTTACCAGCGGCGGCTACGGGCGCCATCAGACTTATTCCATACAACAGAGATCGAAGGCTTACCTGTATGCCTCTGCAACTTTCGGCTGACGCCTCTTCAGCTTTGGTGTTACGTCATCAACTTGGCGCCTGCCTTGAGTTTCGCCCTCATCGGACGAGTCGTCTCGGTTGTCAAAGTCTCTCTTACGGCCATTCGAGCCTCCAGCACGAAGCTTGACTGGCGAAGCCGATTGTGCGTCTATCAAGTAGTTCTGGTGAACGTTCCCGTTTTCGGAATTGGGGTTGCCATATCCGTTGGAAGCTCCATGGCTGGATCCTGTAGAAAGCGGACTTCCAATATTGCCATCGTAGAATGATGGCTTCCGTAGTGGAGGCGGCGGAGGCTCAAAATTCTGCGAGTTCGACCGCTCAGCCAAGCCGGCAGGCAACTGTTCATTATTAATTGTGGAATATCTGCTGTTATATGATCCGCGCTGAAGTGGGTCTGAAATCTTCTCACGACTTTGACTTTCTGCACCAGAATTTGACGTATGCCTCCACTGACTCATGCCATTTCTGCAAATTGGTCAGTAGCATAAGGGAGGGAATGCTGAATGGGGACTTACGAATCATATATGATTGGGCTTCTACTACGCGATCTAGATGTGTTATTCGGCGAAGCCTGCAATGATGGCTCTTGTGCAGACGGTGGAGGATACGGTCGGGCAGGGGCTCGAACAGGTTTTGGCGCTCCAGTAACACCCAAAGCAGCGAGCATGGCTTCAGTATCCCGAGCCGACGGGATCCGTGATCCTGAATTCGGGGCTGATGCCTGATCGACTGCAACGGCGCTTTTGCTACTTGATAATTGAAGTGGCTTCGGCCGTCCTGCATTCAATGCATGTTCGAGGCTATCCATGACATCCCCAACGTCTTCGCCGTCCAATTCGAATTTGGACTCTTGTAGGGGATTGTTGTCGTTGTGTTCAGGCTCTTGACTTCGTCCTCGGTTAGCTTGACCAGGGTCATATAAAGACTTCAGATAGTCTATAGGAACGACTACGCCGTCATCACCAATGGAAGAGAAGATTGGATCTCTTGAGAACTCTTCCCAGTAGCTAGTATCCTTGATGTTCTGACCCAGGATATCCGGTTTCCCACGGTCCATGTATTTGGAGCGGCAGCAACCATCATTGTCGGGTTCTGGTGGTAGAAGTGGAATGGCTTCAGCGACTACAAAATTTGCAGACAAAGGTCGGCCAGTCAGATCAATTAACGCTCCACCTTCAAAAACGATTAGTGCATCCTTTCGAGATTTCTTCCATGCTCCAACTTACCGCTCGGAATATCAGGTACATCTAATTTGTCTAAGTCATCTTCTTCGGCTTCAAGATCCGCCACATCAGCTGACGGTGGTTTCGGTGTTGAAGATTGAGACTGTACTGGCGCATTCGTAGCGGGCGACCCTTGAAAGGTAGCCACAGGATCACTCCCGGTAATCCCTTGATATTGATTCCATGAGTATCCCGTAGCTGGAGATATGACCGAGGAGGGTGAAGCAGCAGAGTATGGTTGCGCTGGGACACCTGACGTTTGTTGATACTGTGCATTTTGCTGATTGTACGCCGCGTTATATTGCGGCCACTGAGCGGACGGCTGACCTGGATTCTGAGGCCCGTAATAAGTATTCGGGGTTGAAGGAATTGCTGCTGTATATGGCTGTTGCTGGTAAGAGCTCCCCTGTTGGTAGGGATACCCTTGTTGATAGTGCTGCTGGTATTGCTGATATTGCGATGACTGCTGCCATTGAGGTGGGGCTGACGACCGGGCCGATAAGGGGGTGGGTGGACCAGGAACACCTTGAGGCTGATGGTAGCCAGGTTGGCCATAAGACGTTGTCCCATAGGCCCTTGGCGGTCCTTGAGGTGGGGCGACATGAGGCGGTAGGGAATACTTCGTGATGATCGGGGCATTTGTTTTCTGACGCTTCGGGGGTCGGAGATAATTCTGTTGGTTCATAAGTCCCCTGTTTTCGATGTTAGGCTATGATTTAGCGTCAGGCATATCTCAACACTTACGCTGGAACCTCGCGCCGTGGCTCAGGACAGTTCTGTGCCCAGTGCTCCGGAGAGCCGCAATTGTAGCATGTATGAGGTGTCTGGTGAGCTGCTTGCTGACCTTGTGATGGGTTGGCAGTGGGTGCGGATTGGTAAGCTTGTTGGTAAGCTGCTGGCGGGGAGGTTGCATATTGCTGTGGAGGGTATTGTTGCTGAGCATACTGCTGCCCGGCGTACTGTTGCGGAGAGTACTGCTGTTGTGCATATTGTTGCTGGTAACCTGGATAACTGTATGGCTGGCTAGGCTGAACTTGCTGCTGCTGCGGCCATTGAGCAGCAGGGGTAGTCATACTTCCGACAAAACGTTGTATGAGATCATGCACAGATTGGTTGATCTGGGCAAAGGAAAGCTTAGAGTCCAGAAGGAGGTTTGATCGAACGAATGGACTGGATAGCAGGAAGTAGGAAATTGTTGTTCTTGAACACTTCGATGTTCTAGGTCGTGACCTTACAGTACAAGATAGTAAGAGCAGAAACTGGAAGCTTATTGAAGAGAGATGCTTAGACCAGGGGGCCCTGTCGACCAATTCAGATCGGAATCCCTGACCGTTACGGTATGAGGATTTTGAGAAACGGTATGATCGATCTGGTTTATGTACGAATGTGCTGCCCAATTTGAGACATGAAGGAAGATACTGGAGAAGTTGCGCGTCGATATCAGACTGTGGAAAGTTACATTGGTCAGATCGGAACGGATAAACACAAACACCGACGCCTGTCCATCCAGACCAGTCGACGATCAAAATGATCGGCTTGGGCATACATACTATCTGTTCTGTCATGAAGTACATTAAGACAATATGATTTTGAGAGACGAAGAGCAACTGGCTTTAGCTTCGCATGCCCTCAACCCAGTTACTCCTTTCGTACCTCCGTCATACAGCCCCTAGCTTTGGGTAGGGTCAAGACATGCCCGGCCTCCCAGGTATCCATGGATCCTACCTTTAGCGGCAACAGAACCCAGCTAATGTCAGTGTACAGCGAGCGTAGATCTGGACGAATGTATCGAGCGCCTCTACAAGAAAGAGTTACTAGCAGATTCGGTCATCGAAGCAATATGCGCGAAGACAAAAGAACTTCTTATGAAGGAAAGTAATGTGGTACATATTGCAGCACCGGTAACGGTGGTTGGAGACATACATGGCCAGTTCTTCGACATGATTGAAATCTTCAAGATTGGAGGATTCTGTCCAGATACTAATTACCTATTTCTTGGTATGAGTGCTCAACCGACAGGCCAAAAAATGGTGTCTAGTAATAACTATTTGGAGTAGGCGACTACGTGGATCGTGGCCTTTTCAGCGTCGAAACAATCTCCTTACTCGTTTGTCTAAAATTGAGATACCCCCAACGCGTCCATCTTATTCGAGGAAACCATGAATCCCGTGGTGTCACCCAGTCCTATGGATTTTATACTGAGTGTTCCCGGAAATATGGAAATGCCAACGTATGGCACTATTTTACCGATATGTTTGATTTCCTTACCTTAAGTGTCGTCATCAACGACCAGATATTTTGTGTCCATGGAGGTCTTTCTCCTTCTATTCACTCCATTGACCAGATTAAGATCATCGATCGGTTCCGCGAGATACCTCATGAGGGGCCGATGGCAGACCTAGTGTGGTCAGATCCAGATCCAGACAGAGACGAGTTCTCTCTTTCTCCAAGAGGCGCAGGCTATACATTTGGAGCTCAGGTCGTCAAAAAGTTTCTTGAGGTCAATTCCATGACGCATATCTTACGCGCGCATCAGCTATGTCAAGAGGGATACCAGGTCCTCTACGATGATCGACTTAGCACAGTGTGGAGTGCCCCGAATTACTGCTACCGCTGTGGCAATATGGCTAGTGTGCTCGAGGTTAGCGATACTGGTGAACGGTATTTCAATGTTTTTGACGCGGCGCCAGAAAATGATCTCCATAGAGGTGAGCAGCAACAGCAACCAAATCACGGTCAGGATGGACAAGGAGTTGTAGTAGAATATTTCCTTTAAGATACCAATGCATTCGGTCTGGAGTTGCTGGTCCTTAACAAGCTACATTTAGCATTGGGGGCAACCCCTCCCCCCAAATAGTTTGACCGTTCTTTCCGCTTTTCTCCCACGTTTTTCATAAACGCTCAATATTCCTAACTAACTTACTGTTTCTTGACCAGCGGCTAACTCACAAGTCAACCCCCTTCAAACTCACATCTTCGATGGTTCACAATCTTGAAGACTTATTGAATTTAAAAATCGCTCATTCCTTTGAGTTCATCAGTGAATTGTTATTCATTGTACTTTGAAGTCAATACTTGGTTGAAACTTTACCGTCACCGGCTTTGCTCTTCACGCCCCTTCATTGAGACAAGTTCATCAGCAACCCGCGTCCGGTGTTCATGGACGTTTATAAGAACTCAAGAACCCCCACAATTCCTCCATCTTTTCGACACATCCGTCCAAACACCAAAGTCTTTCAACCCGCATATACAGAATATACGTCTAACTCTATGACACGTTTGACTTAGTACTCTAAGACTTCTGAACAAGCTCCTTGACCTAACTATCTTCCCGCTTGACTCTGCTCAGCCTGACATTGTCTTCCTTCATCTTCTCCTCATCAGAATTTTTCCTGCTCGGTATTATATATCCGATGTAATAACCTCTTATCAACAAGCTCTCCTGGACCTGGACCTCTTCTAACTTGGCTTCCTCCACTCTTCCTCCTTGATCTCTCCATTGATCAGAATTCGTCATTCCATTTTCGCGATCGGCGACACGCAGGCAATAACCTTCCTTTCGCTTGTACTGTACCCAATACCGATGCGCCCGAGTCATTTCTTGAAAGCCATCGCGGCTCACCTATGAACCGAAATAATCCAACATCTCGACTTGGTAATCTAATGGTGAGATAATGACAATCCAGCAGAAAACCCTAATCTTGTTTTCATAACTCAACGTCTTTTGGCCTTATCTATTCTCAACCTTGAGCTCAGATCAACTCCTAGGTCAGAAAGGCTTACCGGCGTCTTTTTCATATCAATAGTCATTGACCTCACATTCAAACGGATATTCATCGCCGTCTTCTTCATCGGAAAGAACTCACTAGAGTTAACAACAGATCACGCAAGAATCAAGCACAAGGGACCTGGACCATGTGCATATAAACTCTGGATCTCCCCCTTCTCTCTCATCTTCTACACACACACCGTGCTCATCTCAACATCTGCAACAAGTCTTCTACAGTCTTATACTATATACGGTCGTGAACCTATCATCTAACTCAACGTACATCGATCATTCTTACTCCCTACTGTATCTCTTAGACCGCCGAGCATTAGGCGGCCTAGCTTAGATAGGAAATCAACGTTCTTGAACCCCGTCATACTCTTGACCCCCGTCGGTGATCGCTTTAGTGTAACACACAAATGCATTACCTTTCGGATTCAGATACATTATCATAACAAGCACCTCAGTCCTCTACCTTCCTGCTCGTTACATAAGCCATCATACGTTAACATCCTGAAGCACACTCCATCTCCACTGCGTGATATAGCTCACGTTTCTCGACACTCCTATCCAAGCTTGACCCACTCAACGCTCGCTCTTACTCGTTACGTGTCTGCTTCTGCCAGAGTCTTGCCCTAGAAATTTGCCGCAAGGAAAATACACAAGTGCAAAATTCAACAAGAGCTCTATTCATACAGGACGAACCTCTCAGACGCCGCATAGCCAGCTTGGAGCTGAGGTCCTAAACACAGCCTTCGAGAGCAACTGGTCTCCTGTTGTGGTCTTTGAAAGGAGATGTTCAAGCAGCGAGTCATGAGTGATGGTCTCCACAGAAAGTTCCGGATACTGAGGATCACGGAGCCAATCCCCGTACAACTCAGCGAAAATAATGATAGCTTAAGGACAGATACGTGATGCTGGTGAGTTTGAGACAATGGATAACTTGTCGGCTGACATGGCGCACATAGATTAGATACTTGCTTTGTCTGAAGATCACCAAGAATCGGATTCGCATAACTTGAAACACAAGACAGTCTTCTCATTGAAGGACCTCCTCTCTGCTGGAGCAACCTCTTGCATATATGTCATAGACGAGCTGTCTCACAATGATTACAGCCTCATTGCCGAGTTCTCAAAAATATGACCCAGTTCTGAACGCCTGTAACCACTATGTTACATTTTGAAAGAGGACCAGCGACAGCGGATTAGCAAATCTCCCCGTTACCGAGCGCATTTCTCCCGATAAAAGCTCTTACATGTCTGACATAAACGACCTGTTTGACGACGACTTTACGCCCATAATTGAGCCTGGACTGAAGGTGGCATAGCCTTTAACAAACATAGATGATATACTTCCTTAATAAGAGGAACATCAAGGAGCGGACCGGTAGAGCCGTGGCTGTCAGGCCATCCCTTCTATTGAAAACTTCATATATTCTCAGACAAAATCTAGCATATCTGACACGGACGACTTGTTCGACGATGACTTCACCTTATCGTCGAATCTGCCTTGAGTGTCCGTTGGAGGTATCTTCCTTTGAGTGAAGAGCGCCAACGAGCGGACTGGAGAATCTTGCTGCAAGCCTTCCACAATTTTAGCTGTTCAGAAGCACTTTTTCCAAGCGCATACGCGTCAAAACGGAGCTTTCAAGGACAGTTAACGGATATAAAGAGCGGGTTATATATATAGCCATGGCTATGGATCAGTCGCAGAATCTGGACGCCGATAGACTGTCTGGAGAAAATGAATTCCAAGACGAGAAACTTGGGAACCGACAAAATGGGTTTGGACCAATTGGTGCATCCATCACTGAAAACCGTTACGTAAAATCTCATTTACCTACAGCTTTTTCGAATCCACCTATCCGACTGGATCTGGGCGGAATAGAGGCCTCTTCGAAAACAACGGGTTGGAAGAGGACTCAAATCTCGAACGGAGAACCTCGTAACATTGAGATTCTTTCTAGGAAACCTTCTCTTGCAGCTTCTTTACAGTCGCTCTTCAATCTGGATATGGGCTAAAAGAGTACTACCCAGCCAAACGTTGAGCCAGGAGATCTTCCAGGTATCGAGTGGAGACCTTTGGAAGATTGAAGTTTTTATTTGGAGAAATCTTCTTCATGTGCAGTATTTAAAAAGCAACCTTTCCAATTAGACTCGGACGAGATACGGGCCTTCAATCAAAGAACCAATTAGAAGAGCAACTGGATGCGGAGCGGAGGTCTTCGAAAATTGGGGGAATTCACCTGGAAATCTTTCTTCTGTAGCTTCTTTAAAGCTGCCCGTTCCAGCTAGATAAGGGTCAAACGAAGGCTTCCCTACAAACGAATGAGTCAGGACAGCACTTGGATGTCCAGCGGAGGACCTGCACGACTAGAGAATGAAGACTCTGCACACCGACACTTGGCTCAATGGTCGCTATCAGTCTCTTCGATTGTTCCGAGACTTTCTTTGAGGTAAAACTAGCAAAACATCTGCGACTAAGATATAGAGTCGTAATGCACAGTGGTGTTGATTCGAAAGCTTCAAGTGGTTCAGAGGCTGTAAATACAAAGGTAGATCGCCAAGCCCAATAAGAGGCAGGAAAACCTAAGGATGGGCCAAAGTGCAAATCTGCAATGTCTGCTGCCGAGGAAAAGAGTCGAAGTCTTTTTGTTAATTCTTCAGAAAACACTCCTATATTTGTCATTTGAATATTATTTCGATTGGCAATCGAAACAGTGCCGCGTATCAGGACGTCCGCGGATGCACTTGACATCAAGATGAACCAGCAAGAGCGAGGGGAAGCAAGAGCTTCGAGGGAGACGCCAGAACCATGGGCCCCCAAAGCTGTCGCCGATGTGAAAATGAGACTCTTGGATGAGAAGCGATTCTGGGTAAAAGCGCAGCTAACCCCAGTACCAGATGACGATGTGGATGCCACCTCGAAGGAAATCACGTTTGGACGAAGACTATGTTGGTTTCAGTGTCTGCTGCGGAGACGGAGAAACAGATTCTCGTAACAAAGAGAAGCGTCCCCGGATAGAAGCTGGCTCGATCCTAGGGTCTGGTGGGAAGAGAAGCGTGCCTAGATAATGGTTGGGTTAAGCCATTTGCTAGCTGATAGTGCAGTCGATCATATTAGTTAGCAATGCCGCGCATGAAGGCGGAAGTAGGAACGGAAAGTTCATGATGATCGTGCCGATGAAGATACTCATTGTGCCAGCGATGTTTATTTGGTGCTTCCGGAGAATGTCGCTTTGATAGCTTCGTGGCCTCTCATCTACGGCGATTTGACCAAGAGGTAAGGTTAAGGTAGAAAATGTGGTTATTTTGGTAGTATAAAAAATACCGCAATGCGAACCCGTGTTATTTCATTTCTTCATATCACATAGATGCTCGCACATGAGCCACGTCGCAATCTTACATGCTGTCACGTACAGTCTAAGCAACTGAGTGCAAGGCGCAATCGTCCGATTCCTCTAAATACCTATTTCCAATCCTTGGTAATGTCAAATGACCACTCGAACTTCAGATGTGTATGATCGTCATCATCGACGAATTTTGAAACAGCTTCGTAGTGTCCTCGAGCCATCATTCCTGAAGGTGCCTCGTCCGATGCAACTGTACACGAAGATTAGATTCTCCCCAGTCCTGCAAATAACCAAGGGTATTCTCATGGAGGAGCAAATACTCACATTTCTTCTCATATACTGGCTTTTCAACCGTATTCGGCGGAAAACTTCCCTAAACCCCACCCATAAACATTAGCCCACTATGCTCCTGCCCGCGCCTCAAACCTCACTTTCCCACTCCATCCCATTGTCTCAAAGTAATTAAGCACACTCACAATCATCTCCTCATCCTTCCCGACCCTAATACCCTTCCTTTTTACCACCTGTAGATACTTCAACCCACTTAGCACATCATGCTGCACTACAAAGCTGGCCTTCATCCTAAATTTTGCGCCCTCCTTGATCGTAAACGGCTTTTCCTTGAGCTTATCCACCGCTCCCGGGGCACTCAAATCAATGGTGATATCAGAACGCCCTTCGACTTCGAGGGCGAGAGACTTAATGATGCAGCGGCGGGTGTCGCCCGAGGTAACAGGGAGCGCAGGGGAGGAGGAAATGCCGAGGGACGCCTTCCAGCGGTTGAGAGATTCGTCTTCTTGATCTATAGGTAGCGAGAAGTTAGAGGGTATTAGTATTATATGGTGGGAGGATTTGGAAGGGCTGCTGTAGGAGGAGATTGAGAAAGATGAAACCGAAGTACCGAGTTTTGCATATTCTTCTACGGTCTTCTTTTCGCCGACTTTAAAGCCGTCGGTTTTGGAGGCGACGAGATCCTCGTCGCCTTGGGATGCCATGGTTGGTAATTGGTGGAGTTTCTCGAGGGTGTACAAGAGGGTCTGAGGATGTCAGTGGTGGTGGTGGGGATGAACGGACGCAATAACAAGCGAGTATGCGGGATGAACCGCTGTCAAGGTAATCTGACGCCTTGCTCTGTTAATCAGCTACAGGGGCCTCTGATGATGCTCTACGTCTTTGGTGCGGTTATTACTGATTGCACTGCATTGCTATTTGTGCTGCGGCTACCTGTTTTTACTCTTGGCAAACCACAGAGGCAATAAACATCTTAGGGATCGACCTAGCGTTATGCAATCGGCGAGAAGCAGGAGGAAGATGGAACTCAATGCTTTGAATGGTAGCCTGATTCATGTACTCCGCTAACTATAACAGACTGCAAACACCGCAAAATCCCAATCATCCCACCAAATCCCCAACTCCTTCTGGCCATGTTCCCCATATCATTGCCCTGTTCGGCAGTCTTCCGCTCAAAGGCGCTAAGATCTTCAACTTCTTCCTCTTCTCATCGACTTCTGCGACGTAAACAAATCCAATCACGCTTGCATCGCGAATGTTCTCCTGCGTATCATTGGGATCTGCGTGCACAATGGCTAGAATTGAGTTTTGCATTTGTGGCGAGGGTTGCACTCGGTCGAATATCTTAGAAGACGCATCTTCCGCTTCGCCGCCAGGAAGTAGCGAGTTGAGGAGGTCGGACGCTATGAGATAAACTGTCAGTGATGAACTTTAGAGAAGATGAAGGTAGGTTGCCATGCATTCAGCGATCTTATAAATACTTAATTGATTGAAGTCCACTTGTTGTGTATGAGGGCTGAGGGTACTTTTGCTGTCGCCAAAAAAGTACTCTCGAACTTGAGCCTGGCGATATTGTCGTAGATATTCTTCATCTCGGTCAACGCAGCCGCCTGACTTGTCCAATTTGATAACAAGTATATTCTCGCCTGTGCCTATCTTCTGGCCGCTGAAACGTCGCGCCATATCGCTATATAATCGCTCGGAGCCAAGAATTATCAAGACACTGACTGACAGTTATAGTCAGTAATTGCGACTGTGATGGGATACTGTCCTGGACTTACTTGAAAATTCAGAGACTACATGCTGAATAATCTCATATCCCCTTTTTCCCTGACTGACAACGCCAGGCGTATCCACAATACATCCTGCCTCTTTTGCTTCTCCATCCTCTTGTAGCCTGCTCATCACAGAAAGCGCGAGTCTCGTGGTAATCGGTTTGAAGACTTGTGTATTATCCTCTGGGTTTACTTGACCGTAATAGTAGACTAGTGGTAGTTTGACAGGAACTTGGCTCGGCCCATTGGTTGGGCTGCTTCCCCATCCTTCCTCCGTGTCAATGATGGAGGAAAATACAGCTGCTGACAAGCTTCCCGGAATGGATAGCATGCCCTCTTTTGTATCCAAATTCACAGTAACAGGTTGTCGACCTGACCTGGTGGTATACGCTGTAAGGAGCTTGACAAGGCTCGTCTTCCCTGCATTCTCCGGTCCAACCACCAGTACTCGGGGACCATCTCCACCGTTCATAGCATTATCGTCTCTTATTCTCTCTAGTGCGAAATGGAGGTTCACATAGCTAATCATGGGCGTCTCTTCAGCAAGGTATTCCACCTGGCAGTCTCCGACGACCTCGAGGCGACAGCCATGCCAAGTGAATATTGCTGCCTTGGTGCCGATGAATGTATATGGTTGCTTTATGGCCAGCTCAGTACCAAACAGCTCAGCATTGCCGGAAAGAAGCTATTGGTATCGTCAGCAAAATCGAGATTAATCTGCCTCATTGTAAGGTAGATTTATTCGATCAATAAATAGAGCTACAGGAGGTCTCCATGCACGCCAGTGGACAGCTCAAGCCTTAGCATATCAATATCGCAGGAGATATGCCAGGCACCATTTTGGTGCGCTGTTCGAAGAGATTGACAGCTCCATACCTTCCCATTCTACGGAAACGGAGATCTAACGTACTTTGACCTCTACTTTTGAACCAAAAGCCACCTCAAATCGCCATTCGGTCCCTTCCTTGAGCTCATGAATGGTGGGGGTAGCTTCAATCTCTGCTGGCGCTGAGATTTGAAGACCTGGTAGTGACATCGTGATGGCCTCGTCGGTCGGTAGCCTTGCAAAGTCTCGCCCGTCCATCAGCCCTACAGAATCCCGGTCCTGCGCGTCATAATGGCTGGAGAAGCGAGTTGTGTACGACAGGGAAGGATGCATTAGCGAAAATGCTTATTTAGACTTCCCAGAATGACTTCTCTCTTGTGTACTGCTTGATCGAGCGTGAATTGTAGGACGTTTATGTAAATGCGTACGAATCTCACGGGTGGAGGGTAAGCATGTCTCAAGTTCAATGTGCTGCTCTTCTTCTCTGGTGCTTATTACACGTAAAAAAGGCTGTATTAAGTCTTCTTGGGTTTGCGTAACTGGGATGCATGCCTGAGTGATCCAGTTGATGCGGTCCGTACTGAGGTATTGCTTTGCATTAATATTTAATTACGATGTGATGTTGTTGGTGTTGTGTCGAGCACTACATGTAAAGGTATGCATCTTTGATTGAAAGTGTTCTCTGGTTGCTAAGAATTTTGGTGGCAGTTGTTCTTGATCTGCTTCTGATGAAGATACTAGTGGTATTGCTGATTTTGTTCTATATATTTCATATAAGATGGTCATTCCCTATCTCGTCCCGTGGTGCAGTGGTTAAGTTCTTGGAGTACAGTGAAGCAACTCTGTTGCGATGGGTCATGGCTCACCATGGCTCAATGGGCCCACTTCTCCGGAGGTGCGACCCCCCTTCAAGTTCGGAGCTGCGTTCTAACTATCAGTGGGTGTGGGTTCGATTCCCACCGTTAGGTTCGATTCCTATTGTGACGTCGATCTGCTCTGAGTGGATCCAATTCCCACCAGTTGGGTCCAAGCCCTAACTGTTGGGTTCAATTCCCAACTGAGTTTCCTTTTTTTCTTTTTTTGGATTAAACAGGGGTTCAATTCTGTCCGAACTCATTTTACTTTTTTTCATGTTCATGACCTGCTTTGGTTCTGCCTTTGTAACTTATCAGATCCTCGCGATAAGCATCTCCTTCAACACTCAGTATCCACACAACACACCAAGCTTACTCAGGTTGGTTTTCAGTGAGGAGACACTAGTTCAGATTTTGGCTATGGGTCTTCTACTAATAAACCGCCGTAAATATTTCAAAGGGGCAACAAGCCGCCGCATAGTGGAATCTGGTATGACTTTGTACCTAAGCTATTCAGAACATCTCTCCGGGCGTACCACAACCAGGGGCAGATCAGTCGAAACCTCTACGAACTAAATTTTTGCTTTGCAAGTTCATGCTACAAGAGTACACACTGGTCTTTTCCAAAGGCCAAGTTGTAAAAGCTCATAGGAGCCATGGTAACATGCTCGACACTCGTGCGTAGAGTACTTAATGTGCTTTCTGATAGAATTAGACTATTTCCGACCTGCTATGTGGGGTATCTCTAAGGATTCCTTTACACCTTTCGCCTTGCTGTAGAAACTCCGACCTCAGATCTGCCAAACTCCTTAATGAATCGTTCGAGCTCCGTCTTGATTGCGTTGCGCGACACTCGCTCATGGCTTGTCTCTTGTACTCAACTCATCTCCTGAATGCGCCCCCTCTTCTTCATCAATAGACTCCCAGTCCGTCTCCCACTCGCTTCCATCTTCGTCATTGCCTTCATCATTGGTGTCCTCAGTATCCTCAGAGTCAGTTGGCTCGATGTCCCCGGGCATGGACATGTGCCTCAGACCGGGATTTGTAGGATCGATGCGAGGGGCACTCATAGCATCCAACCACTCCTTGCCGGTCATGGTGGAAATAAGATCTGGTACGTTTTTGCCGGGGGCGATAGTGAGTTGCTCATCATACGCGTCGTATGCTCGTTGATCCTGGTCTCTATTAGTGTGCTTGCTTCAGATACATTGGGAGCAGTCTCTTACATCTTGGTCGATCCATGTCATTCGCTGCCATTCCTCTTCGCGCATAGCTTGTAGAAGTTTACTAATTTCACTTACTCCGCTAGCCATTTCTGTTTCTTCGGCTTCGGTTGATTTCACAGACATGTTCACAGGTTTAGCTTCGGGTTCTTCCTCGGCGTTCTCGGCAGCGCGCTGAGCACGTGCTGGTCTCTCCAGATCCACGAGAGCGTCAAGATGGGCGAATTGAGGACGTAGCTGCACGATGGCATCGACCTTGTTGAGGTATAGGTTCTCTATATAAATAATAAGCATCACATGCCCTTAAAATTGATTCAGAAAACGACTCACTTCCTTTGAAAACGCCAATGTAGTAGTTCGGATCATTACCAGGCTTGAAAGGTACAATCTGTCCGCCCAAAGTGATCTTGTTCATGACATGCCCCTTGTTGTTCGCGTCGTCAAAGTTTGCTAGAAGAGATTCGTGCGATGGTTCCCCTGCAGTAGATGCCTGGCTGCCACTTGCAGTAGGTCGAGGTTTCGAACCAATGCCAAAACCGCCTGCCATGCCGTAAGACCCACCTTCTTGCAAAACGCGACTCTTACGCATCGCCTCTCCATAGATAACACCTTTTTCCTTGTTGAAGTTATCATGAATATTCATAGGAATATCAACCTCAACAAGACCACATTTAGGCTTGATGCGTAGTTCGAGAGGTTTCTGCCCGCTTGCGTCACAGTACTGCTGGCCGGGATCACGATTGGGATATTGGAAGATCAGAATCTTCTTGGTAGGTACATTGATGTACATATCGTATTCGGCGATGATCTCCTCATCGTTATCTTTTACACTGCCATGGTAGGCAAGCGGGTTATTGGTCATCTCTGACCATCCGAAAGGAAAATCGTCCACATTGTCCGAAGTAAGCGGGGTGAGCTGGGTATGCACCCACGTCCGCTTCTCATCCAGAGATCTCTTCTTCACCTCGGCGACGGACTTTGGGGAGCGTGGTTCGGGCGCCTCCCGCGAAGCCCGAGCTTCTTCTCGAGCTTCTCGGTCTACAATGATATTGACCGCCTTAGGGGCTCCTTTAGTACGCGGCATTGTGGAAACTGCTACCTATATCACTAGACAAATAGCAGTTGCACGAATAATTTTGAAGAAGGTCTTACAAAGAAGTAACTACTTGAAGATGGGGTTGCGTTGCGTAGGTGGTGTTGATCTGAAAGTAAGATCAACCGAATTTCGCGAAATAAAAAACGATATTGTGTCATATTGCATTTTCCCGTAAAACTTTAAATTTGGCGCCGCTAGCGCCGGAAGCAAATCGCTGGATAAGGCTGATAGGGCTGTATGACATCTAGATATCTACCTTTTCGTATCGATTGAACCAAGAGATTCCTCACATGAATTCTCAAGCTTTTGAACCGGTTTTCGTTTGACTGTAAACTAAACTAGAATCCTATTGGGCTTCAAGACCTTGCTGGGTTACAGTTTGACTGACCGTCGAAGTGGATTAATCGTCGCCGTCTCATTCTAGTGCTCGTCCAATTGGACTACATTTCCAGGTGTTCACTGTGGAAATCGTAACCTGCTTTTGAGATGTCCTCCTGGTTAGGTTACTTCTCCACTTAAGCAATCATCTTTTGGAACTGCTACTTTACTGCATGGCTGTATCTGATTTGACGACTTGCTAAACTTTAACCGCGTCACCGCAAGCGTTCTTGATAGCTTCAGCGTCCGCATAACCACTACAAGAGCCGCCACAGAAACATTATAGAAGGCCTGAGATGGCATACTTAGCTCCTATACATTGGCCTAGCAGTATCCGACAGGCAATCAAGCTGAGATTCCTCAGTCCCGATGAGGAATGCTTGGTTGTAGCGTGAGTCAGCACCTATTTTCTAGCTGTGTATGCTCGGACGTGTAACATAGCATACAGGAAAGCCAACCGGCTTGAGATATATGCTCAGACTACGGATGGCCTCCTCTTGTCGCATACCCGATCTATCTATGGCAAAATTCTAATGCTTGAGAAACTGCAACCCGCTAATTCATCCACCGAACACCTCTTCGTTGGTACCGACCAGTTCAAATATTTTACAGTTTCTTGGGATGGTCACTCACATCAATTACGTACGGAGTCACAGTATACTGACGTGGCAGATAAGACTTCCAGGGATTCGCAGACTCATGATCGGTGTTTGATTGACCCTACGAAGCAGTTCATGGCTCTGCAGATCTACGATGGGATCGTTACCGTCATTCCAATAGCTCAATTGGGCAAGAGGAAAGGAATACCGGAGGCTGGAACTCTTGGTGAGCCAGTTGCTGCCAGAATATCCGATCTCTTCGTCCGGTCTTCGGCATTCGTACACTCACGCGGCGGCAAGGACAGTAGACAGATCAAGCTTGCTTTCCTGTATGAAGATAACCATAGGAAGGCTTGCCTCAGTATCAGAGTCCTGGACCATTCTCCTGGGGGCAGTGGAGAGCAAGGGAACGTCACCCTCGAGGAGGTCATCGAAACCCGTGATGATCTGGAACTTGGGGCCAGCCATCTAATACCAGTATCAGCACCAGCCTGTATGTATAAATCGCCTAGCCACGTCTGACCATGTGCTTACGACTATAGACGGCCTTCTCATACTTGCAGAGACCTCGATTACGTACATCAACGAAGCTTCTGGTGAGAGTCTGACTGAGCCGCTAAAGGAAGCATCTCTGTTTGTTGCTTGGGAACAAGTTGATGCACAGCGCTGGCTTCTAGCCGATGACTACGGAAAACTGTACTTCCTGATGCTGCTACTGGGGGACAATGATCAGGTTACTGGTTGGAAACTAGATTTGATCGGTCATACTTCTCGAGCATCGGTACTAGTATATTTGGATAACGGTCATGTGTTTATAGGATCTCATCAAGGGGATTCACAAGTTATTAGATTGCTAGAAAAGAAGATTGAAGTAGTACAAACACTTCCGAACATTGCACCCATTTTGGACTTCACGATCATGGATATGGGAAACCGAGCAGGCGAATCACAGACTAGCGAATTTTCTTCTGGACAAGCAAGGATAGTCGCTGGCTCGGGAGCTTTTCGAGACGGCAGCCTTCGTAGTATTCGAAGCGGAGTTGGCCTGGAAGAGCAGGGGCTGTTGGGGGAGATGGATCACATTACCGATCTGTTTGGATTACGATCCACGAGCGAGAGCCAATACATGGATCTACTTCTTGCTTCGTTTGTAGACGAAACCAGGGTATTTCAATTTGCAGCAGACGGAGAGATCGAGGAGGCAGCCGAATACAAGAGTCTGTCATTATCAGAAAGCACGGTTCTTGCAGTCAATGTTCCAAATAACCGTCTCCTTCAAGTCACAGGTTCATCAGCCCGCATAATTGATGCCGAGAATGGAATGCTAACATCAGAATGGTCATCTCCTGATGGACAAGGCATAACGGCAGCATCGGCGAATGACACCAGACTTGCGTTATCAATAGGAGGTATCGAGGCTCTCATTCTCGACCTCTATGGGGACCTTTCAATCAAGGCGCGCAGAAACTTCACACACGAGGGCCAGATTGCCTGCATACACATACCTATGGGTCCAACCGACGTATGTTTCGCTGGTTTTTGGCAAAGCGCGGCAGTTTCAATTTTTAAGATAGATACATTGGAAACCATCCGAAGCGTTACAATGAGCGACGATGGTATCTCTGTACCACGTTCGATCCTCCTTACTCAAGTCCTCTCGGAGCAGCCGCCCACCCTGTTCATCGCCATGACCAACGGCGAGGTCGTCACGTTCTCTTACGATACCGCTCGCTCTAGCCTGTCAGCGAAAAAGGCTATAGTTCTCGGAACTGAGCAGGCCAACTTCAAGGCCCTACCTAAAGGCGATGGAATCTTCAGTGTCTTTGCAACCTGCGAACATCCAAGCCTGATATACGGCTTTGAAACCCGTATCATATACTCCGCAATCACTGCTGAAGAAGCATCATGTGTGTGTCCTTTTGATTCTGAAGCGTACCCAGGAGCGATAGCTATTTCTACCGCGAAAGATCTCAAGATTGCTCTAGTCGACACTGAGCGCATCACACATGTGCAGACGCTGCCGGTGCATGAGACGGTCCGAAGAGTACAGTACTCACCCAGTCTAAAAGCCTTCGGACTAGGCACAATCCAGCGAACATTGAGAGCTGGCAATGAAGTTGTGCAGAGCCATTTCAAGCTGGCCGATGAGGTTCTATTCAAAGAACTTGATACATACGAATTGAATGAGGAAGAGCTTGTTGAGAGTGTTTGCAGGGCGGATCTTCGTGAGGAGTCGGGTGCCATAGTTGAAAGGTTCATCGTTGGCACCACATACACGGACGATCACGATGAAGCAATCCGAGGAAGAATCCTCGTCTTTGCAGTGGGCGAACACCGAAAACTTAGAGTTGTGGCAAAGATGCCGGTCAAGGGAGCTTGTCGAGCTGTGGGAGTGGTAGATGGAAACATCGTCGCAGCGCTAGTCAAAACAGTATGTTCTTAACCCCTGTTTGGCAAATCAAGTAACACAGTGCCCAGGTGGTTGTTTACTCCCTATCCGATAGAACACTACAAAAACAAGCCAGCTTCCGTACTTCCACTGCCCCCATCGACATCGCCATAACAGGCAACATAATCGCTGTAGCCGACCTCATGAAAAGCGTCTCCATCGTCGAGTACAAGCGCGGCACCGCCGGCCTCCCCGACACACTCGAGGAAGTAGCACGCCATTTCCAGACAGTGTGGGCTACAGCAGTCGCGCAGGTCGGGAAAGACGCCGCATTCCTCGAAAGCGACGCCGAGGGCAATCTAATGGTCTTACAACAAAACACCAACGGCATCACGGCCGATGACCGCCGCCGGCTGGAAGTCATCAGCGAGATAAGACTAGGTGAGATGGTAAACCGCATCCGCAGCTTCGACGTATCCGCCAATCCAAACGCAATCGTCACCCCAACGGCCTTCATCGGAACCGTAAGCCCTCTTTTCCTCCCCCCATCTCCCCCACTTCCACTAACCCCTCCCCGCCGCGCAGGTCGAAGGCTCCATCTACCTCATCGGCCTCATCGCCCCCGCCTACCTCGACAACCTCATGCGCCTGCAATCCGCCCTCGCCTACCTCGTCCGCTCCCCCGGCAACATCCCGTTCAACAGCTACCGCGCATTCAGGAACCAGGCGCGGCAGGCGGAGGAGCCGTTCCGGTTCGTAGACGGGGAGCTGGTGGATGCGTTTTTGGATCTGTCGCCTGCGGTGCAGGAGGAGGTTGTCAAGGGGTTGGGGAAGGGAGTTGGGGATGTGGAGGCGGTGAGGGGGGTGGTGGAGGGGTTGAGAAGGTTGCATTAGGGTTGGGGAGAGGAGAGGAGGGGAGGGGAGCGGAGGGGAGAGAAGAATCACAGAGACGGGTAGGATGTTAGAGTAGAAGGGTATTTCTTGGCATTGGGGAGGACGACCGGGGGGAGGGCAATGGACACCGTTGGGAAAAACTCCTCCATGACATTGTCACCTTCCACTGCCTGCAGCAATCAATGACTATGGTAGGAACATCCTTCGAGATAACGGAGGATCTAGTACAGTATACACATCGCGCTAATCCTTCCAACGGGCTCGAAATCCAAACGGTATTTTATCTACATAAACGCCATCCCATCCAATCATAACCTCCAGCCGTGCCCAACACCATAGAAACCCCCCTGCACCCATTCGCGAAGCGCTACGATGTGTAGATCGATTGCTCCATCTCGGTAATGTAGAGCTTGATATGCGAGTCCATTTTCAAGTACTCGTCGTGCGCGGAGTGGATCTCCGTTTCGATGTTTTCTTTCAGGTCGGCCATCTGGTGCGCAAATCAGTTTTAGCAACGCTTTTCCAAAAAAAAAAAAAAAAAATTTCCCGCCAGATTATGCGTGGGAAGGCTAGATGGGAGACATACCTTCTTCTCCGTCTGCTCGATCCGAACCCTCCTCCTCTCCATCTCGCGCCCCTTCTCCCCCCTCTCCTCCGTCAACTGCCGATGCACGCCTCGCAGATCCTCCATCTTCGACTTGGCGGCTTGCGCTTTGTCTTTGCTGCCGCTCCGCACTTGCTCTGTGCGGTCCAGCCATCGCTTGAGCTGCCGCTGCAGCAGGGCTTCTGTGCGTTCGATTTCCCGCACGTTGTTTCCCCGTTCGGACAGGGCGTCGCGGCGCTTGGCGGCTTTGAGGTTTTCTTCGTCCTCTTTGTGTAGTTCGTTTGAGACTTCTTCGAGGACTTTGATGCAGGATGAGACGTCGTTGGTGACTACGCCGAAGGTGTCGGAGCTCGTCTGCAGCGCTCTTGTTCGTTTCTCGAGACTGTCGATTTGTCCTCGGTCTCTGGTAAGATTGTCTGAGAGCTCTGTTAAGTTCGCTTGTAGCGCGACGGGTGACTGCAATACATATGGTCGGAGCTTTTCCGACTCTTGCCGTACCCCTATACATTTCTCGGTCTTGGCCTCCAGCGCGCCTGCCAACCTCACCTTCTCTCCTTTGCACTTCTCTAGCCAATCGACGACTGGCTCTTGCTTGGCTTTCAGCTCTTTTAGCCGCACCTTAAGCTCATCGTTGCGCTCTGTCTTCTCTTTCACTAGCACGTCCATGGACTTGCGTTGGGCCTTCATCTCGTCGAGTCTTGCTTCCATGTCCTGATTCTCCATGTATAGAGTCTCAATACGAGCTTTTGTAGTCTCAGCTTTGTTGAAATGCTCATCTATAGTAGCAGTCTGCGACTCGCGGAATCGCACGAAATTAATAATGTATGAAAAGATTTTGACGAGGCGGTCGTGCGTAGGTTTTAGTAAGTCGTTGAACGAGAAGTCGGTGATACCACACTAGATACACTATGTCAGTAATGCTCAACTCATCACTAAAGAGGGGCTTATGTTACTTCAATCAGCAGCTTTCGTAACGAGACATAGAAGCCCATCAAATTCCTCGTATCTGCTGGCACAATGTCCATATATTCCCCACAGACATCCTCAGCCGCAGCGCGCATTGCAGGCTCGACCGTCTCGCGCGTCGCATTCATCAATAGCTCTGCAAACCATTCAAAGACCTTTTGTATTTGCTGTGGATTGGGCTTTTGGAGGTCTTCGGGTGAGAACTGTACGCCAATGTCGCTGATGCATCCTGCAATCTCACGATCGGGCTGTTTTGCACGAGTCAGCCGATTTGAATTGCCTTAGATCCGGGTTTAGGTGCCGACTTACCAGGCGCATGAAGGCATCGCTATCGTTATGCTGTTGCTTGCCTCGCCCTCCGTTGCCGGCATTTTGTGAGCGAAATTGCTGGCTCATTCGAGCATTAAAATCCATATTCATAGTAATATTTAGAGAGACCTAAGCTGGAGAAGCCTTTTCTCATGGATAATTCAATGTCGCATCTGCAAGGATATTGCGATTTGCGGTTGCGATTGTGGTCATGGAAAAGTAAACAAACAAGACCCTACGCTTATCCTCAAATGGATACATTGGTCATCCTCGCTTAGCCCTAGCGATCAGGATTCGATTTGCCCTCAAACCCCCTCGTAACTTGCATTACTCAATTGTAGGTTTCATCAACAGGCCCATAAAGACATTGACAGATCTTCTTAGCTGAATAGGAGCTCAGATATCTTTGGCCCGAGGTTTCATTGTCCAAATGAATATTTTCGAATCCGCATGCAGGCTTCTTTCTCCCCGTCCCATATTTGTGTACTTGAACGGAGGCCAGGACTATGTGCAGTTTGCTTCCACTATACAAGCATAAGTGGCCCGTGTGTCTACTTTCTGTGCTTTCTCCATTCTCTCCCTTGATGCTTCTGTTGCATGCCCACCACTTGAATGCCTTGTTATAAAACCCCCTCTCGCCAGCCCTAACTCACTCAGGCCACACCGACCCTCAGCACTGCCACCGCGGCTCTGGCCCCAGTGGGAAAACCTCGCCTTGCACTAGAACTCATCATTCTCTTCCAGGATAGCACGGGGCAGCAGTTACCCACGCAATAGAAACAGAACTAGACATCAATCTATATCGATATCTATTGCCATTTGAGATCGGGCGCGCGAGCTTTTTGCTGATGTGAGCCAAAAAAGTGATTTTGAGAAAGTAATGAACAACCCCATTGCAGGTTGTATTCCAAACCGCCCTACACTAGCGATCCAGTATTCGCATGCCCACCTACTTGTACCGAATTTTACTTCATAGCCTCCGTCCCGAACGGAGAAACCTCCTCCATGCAAAAAACATGAAAATAGGGCATATTGGATGGCAAATGAACAACCTGCCTTTGCAGCATCGAAGTACGTGTGGCCTTTGATGACAAACAATAACTTTGTTTCTGAGATAGAGCAAGCTCGTTACACCTAGTCTTTGAATGGTCTCAGACAGATTCATCTGACGCCAGAAGTATCACTACGTAAAACCCTCGAACAGATCAAAACCACACCACCTACAAGTCCCGCCACCCCTCCGGCTTCGGAACTGCACCCCAACCCGACCACCTGGAGTGGAGCCACGCCTGCGCAATATCAAAGTCCGACCGCCCTTCGCGTTTCCATTCCCTAATGTGCGCCCGCAATTCCTCGTCGCGCCTTTCCAGCGCTTCTTTCCTGGCGGGCGGGTCGTAGTGCTGGATGGATCCAGGTACGGGGGTTGGAATTGGAGGTGTAGGGTTTGGCCAGAACGAGCGCAGGAAGCTGGGGTGGGTTTTTGGGAAGAGAGTGGTGAATCGCTTTCTGAGGAGTTGTTCTTTGAGCTTATATTCTTCGCTTCCGTAGGCCGCACAGGCTTCGAAATGCTCGATTGGTGGATTCGTAGAGGTCGGATTGCGTGGTTGATCTTTTGGGCTCGATCCTGTACTTGCAATCAAGGCAGCGCAGGCGGTGTCGGGTAAGACGATGGTGTAGCCGTCGTCATGAAAAGCACAAGCGCAGCGTGTAAAGTAGAAGTCGGGCGGGTTTACTAGGCTGGCCTGCCACGCAGGATACGCATTCCGTATTGGGTTCGGTTTCGCGGAACCTTCATACCTAAAGTTAAAGACGGCGAGCGAGATATGATGCCTATCTGACGCGGCGGGACCCCAGACGAAACACATTCGGTTGTCAACGAATTCATCGCGTAGCACTTTGGCGCCCCGGGTTGCTTGCAAGCCTCCGAGCGCCTGTTGAACATCAAGAGAATGCCTGGAATTTTTCGCAGTAGAAAGATTCCAGATAGGGCTGGAAGCGTGGATCCCACCCATTTGCCAGCCCAGTGACTGGACGCGTCTACCATGGACGTTGACAAACATACCGGATGGCCCCAGATTTTCTGGTAATGGCGATGACTCTGGCTCTGTCAAGCGATGCAGATAGGCATACCGCTGCTTAGCGGTACCTTCTTCTTTCGTCCTGTAAAGAATCATGATTGGAATGTCATGAAAATACATTTCTGTGTGTTGATGGTTATCCACATTTTCTTGCCAGATGACGGCAACTCGAGCAGGACCTGCAAATGAAGCTACTGCTACATTTCTGTAGATCCATTTATCTTTTGGAGGGACGATTAGTGCAACGGCTGTGACGATTCCAACGCCATCACAATGGCCCACTTCCTGGTGCTGTGAATCCTTGATCTTCTGATCAGTATCTGCCGAGTCTGACATTTCCAGTGGAGACCCCAACCTGACAACCCAAAGAGTTCCAGATAACATGTGCTTGGCTAACGCGATCTTTCTAACGCTCTCAGTGCCCTCACCCTAAGATCGAACAAATCAGTCTTGTGCCTGTAACTAAGATCCGAACAGGGTACGATATGTTCACTATCCTTACCGTTGTATATGGTAAATACGTCAAGATCGTCAAGATCTGCCATGGCTTTTGTGGTGTCGCAAAGTCATTCGATGATTCCGTGACAAGGTTGGATTCATGAGCATCTGCGAAAGGAGCATTTTCTGTTTCTAGTTGTGCGAGAACAAAAGGCGCATCACTCTTCGCATAGGCTCCACGGGTAGCGATTGAGTATGACCTTGTGGTGCCATCAATATCAATTGTGATGCTCCAAGACTTGTTTTGTCGGTTTTCGACGCCCCGGACAACGCTCAATGGGCCGTTGCGTTTAGGACATGGCAAGGAACCGACATAGAGCGGTTCGCCGGACAAGGCAATTTGATAAAAGACAACGCTGTGGGCTTGCTGAGGGGTTGCCGCTGTTTCAACCGCGCTGTTTACGAGAAGTACCATGAATCTCCCAATAACACTGAAATCCGCAGAGCCAAATTCGAATCCTGATATTGAGTACTTTTGGTTCATATGCTTGCAGACTTGTGGAATCGAGAAGTCCATGACCCGTCGTCGAAAGTGCAAGGGCCAAATACCCGGGTGCTCGTCGTCTGAGTACATGGTCCTTTGGCGATCTAAGGCCTTTTGCAAACGCCGGAGATTAACCTCATCGTTTCCACTTCTCAGGTCAACCCTCACAGCTAGCGGATGCTCGAAGCCTAGGACGGAAGCCAGGATCCACGTGTTGCTCATGATCATTGTCCACCATGCTCGGCAGGTAGTCCGAGCAGCGGCAAGGGCAGCCGGCGACAGCTTCGAAAAAATGAGATCTGATATCTCGGGGGGCAATTTCGATAGACTGTCATTATTCTTCTCGTCGCACAAGGAAGACTTGTTTGGTCGGGACCCATGCCTTTCCACGTATTCGGTTGCCGATGCAGGGAAGGGAAGATGAAATGTATCCCGCAAGTTGGAATAACGGGCGTTGTGTTCAGCCTCTTCTCTTCCCCGGCGCAGAGCCCTGGCGCTTTCTGACTCTCGAATAACACGAAAGGAAGTCATATTTGTTGACCTACTACTAAAGTTACGACGGGCTGCTATCACGACCGTAGGAGGTACATAGTAACAATCCCATAGGCAGCATTTGTTCTTTCAGACGAATTGGAAAGTGAGACTGAGCACGTAAAAATAGATTAGTTTTTGAAGAAACAGATCTTATGTTTCGCGTATCCAGGTCCATGGCGAAACAACTGGCGGGTGAGACATCGTCTATGTGCGCCTTGGCGACTTGAGATCTCAGACAACAACGACATTGAGTATTCTACCTCGGTAGCATCGACGCATCTCCCAAACATGGAGATATCGCAAAATCGACACGCGACGAATCAGAAGCGGTGTCTTTTTTGGACGAAGGTTGATGGAGCAAGCTATGTGGATCTGGTACGACGTTCATGCAGGCTGCAGTCCTGACTTGGTTGTCGCAGAATGGTGAGCGAAGATGATCCAATCGGCAACAGGAATAAAGATGTGGAAAGAGCCAATGCAAGCGCAGGCATCTATGTATGTATCTATCTATCTGTACATCACAATAACGGCTGTCGCATCTGCTTCCTCGGGTTTCCCAAAGACCAGGGCTTTGCAGTAAGACGGCCACTACGAGAGTCTGGTGAGCTTTGGATGCATCATGCATGACACCCATGTGCTGCGACTATCCCACGCCGAGTCATGAAGTGCGAGTGGGTGACTAGGGATTAATCGCACATCACCAACACATGAATATTGATTCGCACTCTTCAATTGAGCATATCATATATCATATATGCTGTAGGTGCAAAGTGTATTTTAATTCTTCCATGCCAAGGGCAGGGTGTCTCCACCGGGCATGATAATGACAGAGACGGTGGTGGGTACGGTAGTGATCTACCTGCTCTCCGTACCATAGATACCCACCCGTGGTACCGTACTCCGTAGGGTGTGAAGTACTATTAGTACTAGTACTTCTACCCCGCTACGAACAGAACTCCGAGAGAATTCCGCGCTGTTCCGCCATCTCCACTGCAGGCTTCAGCTTGCAGGGGGGAAAAAAGCGGAAACAGAGTCCACAAGCGTCCAATGCAAGTCTTTAAGCGGTCCCGAGCAATATTCAACCCTGCTAGACACTCCCACTACGACTGCCTTGGTATTAACCTTCAATGCTATACCGGACTTGAATACCCTAAGGTCCCTAACAAAAGACCCTGGTCGTCTCCCACCTCCCACCTCCCTCCTTCCTCCACTTATCACTCTTGTACTTCCTTCCAACCTTCTTACACACCTCTCACCTCTCACAGTCACCGTGACAAGGCACGACGATAGGTCTCAGTTTTTATACCATGGGCGCACCGGCTTACTGACGTCTTTCGTTCTGAAGTGATTGATCGGATTATTCTCGCGCTCGATTGTGGACCAACAATCACTGTCACCTGTACACCCCAGAGGAAAATTACATCAATCGACCATCACTCCTCTGCTTTAGTACAACTTACCTTGATTGCCTCAGGGTAGTACAAGTGCATCCTCCTCTTCTCTTCCAATCGTCCTTATCTGCGTCGGACCGACAGCGCACACGTAATTCACGTGGGTTACACAGCCTCCAACATCGACACATTCAATTACCCATTGTTGTGAATAGCTCGACTGGAAACTTGTCTATAAACTCACGACTTCCACTTGACTCTGCTCAGCCTCTCACTTTACACCACAATGAGTTCTTCAGCACCAGGTGGACCGGGCTCCGGCGAAAGGTCCCAAAGCTTTTCCAAATTCATGAGACGGGCTAGCAAAGTCTTGAAGAGAGGAAGCTCCAGCAAAGACTCTGTACCTACCGTCTCTGGGACTCAATCAGCGTCTCGTCGTACCGGACAGGCTGAATCAAGCCCAGCACCATTAGGGAGGTATGTTCTTAGACATCTATTCTACACGCCTCAGTGTCATCAACTAATCAATCACAGCGCTCCTATCATAGCTCCTCTTGGTTTCGATCCTTCAGCAGTTGGGTCTTCCAATATCACCGGCAAGCCAATCCAGGAAGAGGCCACCCCAGCGCCCTCGGTTCCTGCCGCAATCTCGCAGTCCATTCGGGACACCAAACCGAGCACCAAGCCGACGAACGCAAGATTCGCTACGACTGCCGCTCAGAGCAACACAATCCAGGAAGAAAAGGCTCGCATTCTCTTTGCAAAGTATGGCATAACCTTGGAACCTGGTGAATGGACGGCGCCAACCAAAGGCGATGGCGAACGGGTTGAGAAGAAGATCCGCATGCGTGTCCATCGTACTTGTCACCGCTGCCAAGTCACTTTTGGTCCTGAAAAGGTGTGCACCAACTGTGACCATAATCGTTGCAAGAAATGCCCCAAATACCCTATCAGAAAAACCAAGTCCAAGGGCAAAGGGCTCGGAGCTGGAGCGATTTCTGGCGAAGATGCCACCAAGGGAAAATCCAAGATTCTGACTATGCCTTCACGTGTGACTGGCAAAGAGTTGGCACGCAAGAACCCGTCGCAGAGGGTACGCCGAACCTGCCACAAGTGCGACACTCTCTTCGTCGGCCGAGCCATTCAATGCGAGGGTTGCGGACACGAGCGTTGTCCTTCATGTCCCCGGGAACCGTAAGCTCAGCCGTTCCACTCATTTTTTCACCAGCTAACAGTACCCAGGGCCAAGTCCGAAAAGTATGCCGGAGGCTACCCAGGCGACAAAGAGGAGACATTCCCCCTGGCAATACGCCACCATCGGGATGTTAGAGTCCACGTGCGCTGGACATGCGACAAATGCTCTACGATGTTCAAAGACCATGAGAAGACATGCGGCAAATGCGGTCACGAACGATGCAACGAATGTACCCGCCAGCCCCCGCCGAAGGAGACGGCCCTCGATCCCACCGCGGTCGAGCGCATTGAGAAGCGGATGAAAGAGATGGACCTTTGTCCCCCGGCTTCGGCCACCTGATCCGATACTACGAGAAGAGAGTCATTACTGTAGCTGCGCAGGCGTTTCCTATGTCTTACGACTTTCCTTTCAACGACGGTACGATTGAGCGGAATAGCTTTTGCGACGGCGAGAGGAACGGGCTTTTGAATATAATGAGTAGAAGAGCTTTGGAAAAAGAAATCTAGGTTAACGTGTCATGTCTACCACACTCTCCTTTACTTCTGTTCAATACAAATCCAACCCAACGATTTTACCAAAAAACAAAAAAAAACACTGGACCCATGTCCGATTCCCATTCCCATTCCCATAGCCAAGCTTCCCCCGCCTCTCAGCCGGGTTTCATTCCAATTCCCAACCCAATCCCAACCCCAATCCCAACCCAACAAACAAGATCTCCCCTTCCTCCCGCCCCATTACCAGTACCACGGAATCACTTACATACATAGTCGGAACGCTTGAAAAGTAAAACAAAGTCTCTCCTCGGGTACGTACCGCAAGGGCTCCCATAGGCGGGTGAGCCGAGGAGACAGGGATGGGGAAACCAACGGATCGGTCCGATTCGATGGGGGTTGGTTTCGGCGAGTTCCGCCCGGGGGGGGGGGGGGGGGGGGGGGGGGGGGGGGGGGGGGGGGGGGGGGGGGGTTGGTGTGGTGTGGATGGTGTGGATGGTGTGGATGGTGTGGATGGTGTGTGGTGGAGTTTTGGTAGGAGTGTGGTGGTGTGTGGTGGAGTTTGGTGGAGTTTGGTAGGAGTGTAGGAGTGTAGGTACGGGGTATGGGGTATGGGGTATGAAGTAATTGGTGACGATAGGGAATGATTGGGAAGAGTATGGTGTGAGGATAGGTAGCTAGTCCGCTTAGGTAAGGTACCTAGTCGAGGGCCTTGGTTACGGTACGGAGTATGTGGTATGGGTATGTCAGATATGTCAGATATGTATGGGGAAGGCTGACAGAAGCCAGTGGGGTGGGTTTAATGAGTTTAGTACGAGTACGCAGTCTGGGAAAAGAAGGGCTGTGATGTCTACTGCCTGCCTTGCCTTGTCTGCCTGCCTGCCTGCCTGCCTGCTTTTTCTGAAGCGTTGGCATTGGTTGAGTGTTGTTATCGGAGAACCTTACAGTACTTCATCGGCAATGCTGACACGAGCAGCATCTAGGACGTTGTTGCAATAATGACACTATTCCGTACTCGTTACCCACAGCCAGCATTTTACCTCACGAACCTAATCCATCAGGTTGATCGGAACCATTTTCATCATTCGAGCATCAGCCCCCGGAGTTCTTGGCGTCAATACCTTGGAAGAAACCTACATATTGGTGAATATTCTTCGCACTTGGATAGTCATGTGCATCAGGGTCTTAAGAGCGGGATGGATCCATTGCACAAATTACTCGCAGGTTGCTGATGCATGAGCGTACTAAATAAAGATGTTTTCCTTTTTTTTGGGTTGAATAGATCGTCATATGCAGAAGTTCATGTCGACAATTTCTACGATTTGCGTGAGCGAGGATCAACAATAATGTTCTTCCTGTTACGAAGCTTTCTGCAGTTCCAAAGACTACCTTACCTTAAGCTGCGCAGAGATGGGACTCGACGGATTTCACCGAGAGGCTTGACCGCGAAAGACGGGTCTTGGCGTTCTCGAAAAGGGAAGGCGCCCGTCGCAAATCATCTGGAACCAACCAATAACCGAGCCTTCCCCCCGGTCCATTGTTCTTTGGGTGGGTTTAAGAACAACCAGAGCAACTAATCAAACTAGGAAATATATATATACTTATATATGATCAATTGCTGAAGTTGGAAAAATGTATAGAAATCTTCAGTGAGGTTCCCGAAAATCTCGCTAAAAAGTTCCATTTATTCTGCGTGGGCGCCTGCAGGTTTAACTTTCGGCTCAACAATTCGTCCGATATCTTAGTCCATTCCCTTTGATTTCAGCTATCCCAGTTGAAGGATGATAGAACGACAGACTCGATGAGTAGCAGAGAAGGCTCTATGAAGAGCACAATGCTCGCTCGCTTGCAGTCGGGCTTTCAGTTGCACCGCCATCGACTCTTTGTCCGAAATGCAGAGAGTAGAAAGCCTTTACTGTGTCCGTCGTCCTTCTTCTTCGTCAGCTACAACGATTAGATCCTCCTCTCAAATCTCCCTGTCTTGCTGCTTTTTGGGTATCTTGCCGCCTCCGCCAAAGCATCATGCCTTCCAACCACGCGGCATTTTTGTCCGCCAAATCGGTCACACCCCTCAATGTCAAGCCTGCCACCTACACCCCACCGAGCGAGAACGAAATTGTCGTCAAGAACGGCGCGGTCGCCGTCAACCCGCTCGACTGGTTCAAACAGGCCGCCGGCAATATAATGTTTTCCTGGATCAAATATCCCTTCGTCATGGGCAGCGATCTCGCCGGCGAGGTCGTCGAGGTGGGAAAGGGCGTCGCGCGCTTCAAGGTTGGCGACCGTGTCGTAGGCCATGCAGTCGGCATGGACCCAAAGAGCAACAAGTCGGCCGAAGGCGCATTCCAGCAATACACCGTGATCCGGGCTAACATGGCCTCGCCTATCCCCAGCTCCATGCCCTATGAGAACGCGTGTGTCCTGCCCCTCGGCCTGTCGACCGCCGCCTGTGCGCTGTTCCAGAAAGACTTCCTTGCGTTGCCGTATCCGACCGTGTCGGCGAAGCCGAACGGGAAGACCATTCTCGTCTGGGGCGGCTCCTCAAGCGTCGGGAGCAATGCCATCCAGCTTGCCGTCGCCGCCGGCCACGATGTCATCACGACGGCCTCGCCTAAGAATTTCAACTACGTCAGGAGTCTCGGTGCTGTTGAGGTCTTTGACTACCGCAGCCCGACGGTTATCAAAGACATCATCGAGGCATTCCGGAACAGACAATCCGCTGGCGCAATTTCTATCGGCAATGGATCATTAAAGCCCTGCATTGAAATCCTTGCGGCGTCCAAGGGAAGGAAATTCGTCGCCCAGGCTAGCGTCGACGTGCCCGCCGAGATGCCATCAAGCACAATGGGATGGGTCTCAACCGGGCTTTCCATGGGATGGTCGAACATGTCCATGGCGGTCAAATCCAGGGTGAACCGTGTGGACACAAAGTTCATCTTCGGCAGCGACCTCATGGCGAACGAGGTCGGCCGCGCCATCTACGAAGATTACTTGCCGGCTGCCCTCGCCCAAGGCAAGTACATTGCTGCGCCGGAGCCGCTGGTTGTGGGCAAGGGTCTCGAGTACGTCCAGGAAGCCATGGACATGAACAAGAAGGGTGTGTCCGCCAAGAAGGTCGTTGTCTCTCTGTGAAATATCGCTTTGTCCTCTCTCTCCCCGCAAGCGGCATCGTTTCCGTGGGGTTTGGTTATCTGGGGCATACGTAGATGTAATGTAATGCAAGTTTCGTTCGCTCTTTTGCTCAGACCGGAGGACTTCAATAAGACTTTCATCGTTTCAAATCGGCCGCGAGTGTGTGTGTGTTTCTTATACTCCAATCATTCGACTACACATTCTCTTAAACTGTTTACTTGTAAAAAAAAGAAATTTTTTAATCATAAATATGACGGATTTAATTAATTAAATAGAAATACGGTGTCCATAGCCCCAACCCCCTCCCCTTTCTAAATAAAAAACCTTTTTTTAAAAAAAAGGGGTACAAATCGAAAAATCAAAAGTACATAATAACAAAATGAATTATTAAACCATCAGCCACCATATCATCATCCCCCCAGCTCGCAACATCGAAAAGCCACACGTATCTACAATATAAACAACTAACCAAAAAAAAACTTTTCGATATCTGAAAACATCCTCGATGGTTTTCCACCACACTTTGCTCTCCCGTCACTTTACTTTTCACCTACGAAAAACGTTCGCAGTTAGCTTAGATCTGGTGTGAGCTTTTCCATCTGCATTGAAAAAGGCGTGGTGAATCACTGCACCCACTGCCCTCGCAGCCCCTCGTCTGGGGAATTATTGCTGGCTGGGATTCGGCGATACGTGATGGTAATCTTTCGAGTGGTGGTGGGGCTCGAGGCGCGACGGCGATTGATGGACGAGGGGGAGTGAAGGGAAGGGAAGGGAAGGGAAGGGGTGGTGGGTTATGATGTAGAGAGTGTGAGTCGATGAGATTACGAAGCCCCAGCTCGCCTGCTCGGTGGGGGGAGTTGCGTATGTAATGTTGGAAATAGGGGAGTTGGTAACCTCCGCTTCATTGGGCTGGTAGGGCTGGGGCCCGCTAGTAGAGTTTTCACCTTCCATCTCCTACTCCGTAGATAGCCTCCTAGCAGCTTCAACCCCATATACTAAATGCCCCATATGACCTCGTTTCCAAACATGTAAAAAGTAAAGTAGGCCCTAAAAGAATCTACTATTCTCCCTTCGTGCAAAGTGTACAAGAAGTACTGCGTCCTGCGATGCAATGAGCATCTTTCAGTGGCTGACTGGTAGGTCAGAAGTGTATATCATGTGTGCATTGTACCGCAACTCAAATGTATGTTGGATAGTCTTAATGCTTCGTGTCGCAAACCAAGCAGACCTCTAGTCAACGTAGTCCCACTGTTCCTCACGAATGGTGGAAGTGTGAATATAAGTGGTTCGATTCCAATCCTCCGAATTCGAGAAATGATACGCCGCCGCCTCGTCGACAAGCGTGCAGGCTGGAACAGCTGCTGGAAATTCGCCACAGCGGCAGAACGGTTTCATCATCTCATTCTGCACAAGTGCAATAGCAACCTTGCCCCCACTTTGGAGACTCCCGTTTAGGGCATCCATGTTGAAGTTCTGTGAAATCCATGCATCTCCCTCTTCGAGACGCCTGTATGTCAGTAGCTCTGTCTGTACAGCGGCCCAAAGAGAGGGGAGAACTTTGCTCCCCCCGAAAAAATTCTTATGGTCTTCGTTGTCCGGACATCGAGCCGGAAGATTCGTGTCACAGCTTGCTTCTTCATCGATGCTCATTTCGTCTTCGCTGTATTCAATGAAAGTGTTGAAATCATCCTCATGTTCCCGTTCCTTTGAGGTGGACCGTCGCTGGGAGTGTCTGACTTTCCATTCTGCTTGTGAGTGCTTGAGCACGTTGCACACCACTTGCCAACCTGTCCTAAGCTCCCTAGACCACGTTGATTTTAAGCTAGCCGGTACCTTTTCTGCAAGCTCAGCGGGGTCCATTTCCTCATGGCTGCATTCGTTAACCTCTTCACTGCCCAGGAGGGTCTGCAACGAGATGTCTGCTTTAAGTAAGGGATTTGCTCCATAGCTCAAGAGACAGAGCAAACAGGCGAGTATGCCAAACAAGGTTTCGTCTTTGCACCCAGACTGAGAAAGATGAAGTCCAACTAAAACTAAGGTATGTAGCGGTAAGACCTGCAGCTTAAGTCCACATTTCGAGCAACGTCTCACGAACAATCCACTCGGCGCGTTGATATTTGGTCCATAATCAGGCCAGAAGATGGTCCATATGCAATGGCAAATGGTCTGAACCGATGTGTGGCAGAACATGTGCTTCCATTCAAATGGTATGCCCGACGTACCGTTCGCTAAGAGCGCGCGAATGCAGTCAGAGTCAGCGTCCCATCGCCCACAGATATCCACGTCTTCCCCTTCAAAACGTTTCTCCTTCTTGAAGATGACATCTACTACACTAGGTAAACAAGACGTGTGAGATTTGAGAATGGCAATCATGAGATGATCGAGAATTGTATGGCCAAGGTTGTTGATATACAGCTTGCGGAGACGGTGTGGCCACATTTCCTCAAGAGTGTCCAAAACGTTACAGCATGTCTTTGAGCCGTCTAGGTAAGTAACCGCGAGATGAAACGGGTACAGCCCGCCGAGGTTGTCTCGAAGTTGTTCGTACAGCTGTGACATTAGTTCCACATTTCGACTCATGATGCTGAAGCCAAGAGCCTCTTCAAGAAGCTCATGAGGTGAGCGTCGTGCAGCTTTGACAATCTGATCGACTGCTATCGGCAAATCACTGATTCCAACGTTGCTAAAACTGTTGCTTTCTAGGCCGTCACTGAGCTTTTCCGTGAATTCCTTGGAGTCATGAGAGGCAGGCCACGTTGGCCAGCTTTCCTCGTCTTCGAGGTTGAGATAGCCTGGTGGGGAACGTGGTGGGGAAGGAAGGCTCTCATAGTATTTGTAACCTACGTGAGTGCTCCATTGACATAGGGACGATGGCTTCTTCTTAGCACTTGACGTGGTGGCATCAACCACTTCATCCTCTCTCGAAGTGGTTTGGGACGCTGGAATATCCACACTCATCCCCGGAGTGCTCGGTGAAGAGATTGAGATTGTCGTCCGCTGCCGATAATCATCCAAGCCAAGAATGACAGCAGTCCAGTCTTGCGGGCCGCGGCCCCAATGCTTTGCTGTTTTAAAGGAGAAGAGCCAAAATTGATACATCCACGTCGACATCGTGCTACATACGCTGTCAGGAGCGCCGACATTACTATTGACTGGGATACTCACACCCTTTGTTTGTTTTCCATTGATTTGAGCAATTCATTATGTCGCCCTTCAACGAAGAGACGAGCTCTGTCAATAGGCGTCATTGCTCTAACGGCCACAGTCATAGGAGATGGCGCTGCATGTGGGGATGATGGAGTAGTGACCTCGATGTCACTGAGCGGTGAGGCGTAATTCGCTGCTCCGGATGCTGAAGATCTCATAGCCCCGTAGGGCATATTCCAGTTCATGAATCTGGCCAATCATGAGTGAGTAAGAAGCTGCTGCTGAGCTCGAGAGGCCTTACATCCTGTTTCCGAACAGAGAGATATGCCCAGACAACGAGTTTGCATCTTTGGCTGCCCCTCCTGCCCCCGGTTGTAATGTGATCTCCCTCCTTGCTTCGGTCTTGAGATATCTCCTCAGATTTTTGGTATCAACAATCTGCCCTTTGCGTGTGACGACCGACGATTTGCCCAACTGTGCTCTTGTGCCGATGATTTGGCACAACGCCGCTTTTTTCGGAGTTGAAGTGTTCTTGCTCAACTTCCACTTCTTGATGTGATACTTGTACTGAGACTTACTAGTCAGAGAAGAGATTGGTCAGCATCAAACCCCTTCGGACAACGTGCGATCAGTAGATCGGATGTATGCAGGTCAGACTTACGCAGCGTCAAATCCATATTGGTCTTTGATGATTTGTATGACATCGGGAAGCTTCCGGTTCTCGTAAATGTATAGACGCTCAATGGTAGGTTTGAGAGGCTCCCATTTCTGGTCGAACGGGACATCGAGAAGCGAAGGGGAAAGAGCTTGTGGAAAGGATGCCTCCATAGTCAGTAGCGACTAGTTAAAGCGAGGTCGATACGGTTAAGCTTGTGAAATATGGGGACCCTTATTAAGGAAGAGAAAGAAAATAGGAATATCCGACTATTTGCAGACTTGAGATCGAGAGAAAGGGCCGAGTATACATACTCAGAAGGCTGGGAAGCAGAACGCCGTTTTCTATCGGTGAGGCTGCCTTATTAGGCAACCACCACATAGATGGTACGCGGGCGCAATACCCCGACACTCTGAGAGTACTACGTATGAACTGTATGAGACGCCAAGGCGAGAAAGCAAGACTGAACAGGGAGACGATCGTAGAATACTTAGGGACACCCGACGTAGTGGATCCGAGCTAAAGCCGAACAAAAGAATACTGTCCAATCACAGGCATAACTAGGTAGCAAAGAAGGCAACTACAGCCAATGTTTACAATTAGGCTAACCCTCATCCAGGTAAGATGCTTGCTGCTCTGCCTGCACGCTGCACACACTGCATGCTCGATAACCCGTCAGCTAACTTGAGCAAACAAAAGAAGACTGGCCAATCATCGGACTCTAGGGGAGCCTCGATGATTTCTGGATAGTATGAGGCAATTCATCAGGAGGGAAGCATCAGGACAATGGATTTCAATGCTGCTATACCCCCTGACCTTCGAGGTGGACACAAGGAGACCGCCCAATGGTATGAGAAGTAGAAAATGTAGCTTACGCACGCCGACCCAATAGTGCATTACTGCCATTGGTGTCTGCTAATTGTCATGGTGAACAAAAGGATACCAGCCAATGGCAAGGAAACAATGCCAGCGGCAGAGACACGGAAACCCCCTTCTGTAACTGAAGACGTGACCGCAACATCCTTTGCCTTGCAAGTCTCGCTGACACTGGGACCACCTGGTCATCACTGTTGCGCTAGCTTGAACAACTGCAAGCATTGATTGACCATGTGCCCATAAATGGGCATGCCTTGATCCAAACAGCGGGAATGGCCCAATCTAAGAGGGCGCATCCTTCATACCAGTACCTGTGGAGCATATTTGCCTTTCCTGTGCAGCGGACTTTGCAACCCCTCGTCTGTGCAGTGTAGAATGCTATATAATGTCAGTCAAATTGCCAGAATGTAGAAGATATTCCAAACCTTGAGCCAGTCCCCAGGTAAGAGGATTACCAACAACTCTGAAGAAATCAAGCCCTACCCCTACCCATTCTCCTTGACAATTGAGCAGCGAAGTCCAATCATCTTCTCAGCAAATCAACGTCAATGGCTTCACAGAGAAGCGCTCCGAAGCCGAAAAGGTGACGAACCCTCTGAGTTCGAACACGTCCATTCCCTTATTAAAGATTTAATGACGAAAGGAGACTGACAGCTTCTTGCAGGAACGAGGCCACACGGGACACTCAGGATCAAAGACGGATGAACCCGACAATTCATTCATCCACCTCTGGCCTGCCATTCGAAAGAGAGACTCCATATCAGCAGAGAGGTTATGGAAACCCCACCTTCTTCGCCGGCACTACTGCGTACACGCATTATGGTGCCGAAGAAACCGTCGGCCTAGAGCATCAGCGACCATCGGCAGACATTCTCTCTACATACCGATCCAACAGAGAAGAGCATAAGCTTCTAGGTGTGGGTTCGCAATTCCAAACAGGCAATGCACGATACGAGTCTCGCCCAGCACGTGTGGACGAAGCATATACGTGCCCGTATCACGGCCCCATGTTCCAAGAGCGTCTCATGAATTCTCGCTCCAGCCACGGATTGGGTCCGATGGATCGATATCTTGCAGAGGGCCCCTCGGAACGGTACGCCATTATCGCTCGACCAGATGCATCTGGAACTTTGTCTAGGTATAATGGTTGCCGCTGCATTGAAATGATGCAAAGCAGTATCAATACCAATGACTATGCCCAGAAGTGACAGACACAAGGGGTTTTGGTCGGAACGGGTGTCCTGTTACTGAAGGAATCCGATATCTTGAGGTCTCTAGCGCCACTCTAGGATGGCCGGGAAACGGGCGACATTGTTAGTGAAAGTTGTTTCAACTGATTACAATTAGACCACACTCGTTTGATCTTAACCGCCCTTACTTGCTTAAGCGGCGAAAGCGTCTTATTTACGAATCATGTCAAGAATAGTCCTCGAGCACCATCCTCAGAATCTGCAATAAGCATTCATTGAAATCATAGTGGCTGTTCACTAGACTTTTACTTGAAGTATCCGGGCTGAGGGTTAGCAAATATTATCTGAGAGTCATATGCCTCTGCACCTTTAGAAATCGTACCTTAACCTTGGCGCCATACAACCGAATACATCCTTGAAGGATGCCACGTAGTTTTGATATGTGAAAGAATGGTCAAGCTTCTAGACTTGGCCAATGCAACGGATCTATCAATGATATTGCGAGCTGCTTGGCGAATGCGCGTCTCATGATAGGCAGAGCTCCAGTGGCAGGTAATGGCGAGCACTAACATAAGTTTAGAATACCTCCGTCCCTGGTAGAAGCGATGACGCTCCAGAGCAGTTGGGATGGACTGATTACAGATGAAAGTTCGTCAGTAGGAGAGATTCCGAGAGCCATTTTGCCGTTTCTCGGGACCTGTTGATTTGTCGGTAGAAGTTGAAAGGAGCAAACCGGGAAAGATGTTGGCAATAGTCTTCAGAAGCTCGATCGCGTTTGTAAAAATGTTAAGAATCTGATCAGGTACAGACCCATCATTCTGGAATGCGGCTGTCCAGTAGGTGTTCCTATGCGGTAATCTGTCAAAGCCTGAAGCAGGCTGGTTGCTTCGTCGATGGTGTACTTTTAGGGGCACCCCACGTTACCCCCGCAAGTATCCATGTCAGATTGCGTTGACAATGCTACAGTTGTTCTCACTACTTCTATTGATATATGGGGGTCAGATGGAGTGAGTGTTTAAAGGAGATGGAAAACTCCGAATCCCCTAGCCCCAACCCTACAGGGCGCCCGAGCGGAGATTTCTAACCGCAGGGGTAGCAGTACTGTTCCCTGCTTTTAAATAATCGTTAAAACCACCAAAAATGTAAGGGAAAAAGCAGCACTCAATGCTTTTGTATAGGAAAATTGCAAGTTTGTGTAAAAGGCTAGACGAGGAATGTATTAACTAACAAAAAACCAAACCCAAGACCCGACAACAACAACAACCACCACCACCCCATCTCCCAAACCCACACACATCCTCAACACACCTTTCCCACCACATTCCTACATACCCCCCCCCTCCAAAAACTTCCGCACCCACAACCCTCAACCCACCGACCTTCAAAACCAATCCTACCACCTCATCGCCCATCGCTCACCCCTCACTCAACAACTCGAACCCAAAATATCCCCCCCTCTATCAATGCCAATCCAGTTAACCAATAAACTACCTTACCTTCTCCACCATCCATGTAACCATCAAAACACACAGCCAGACCCTGAACACCGAGAAAAAAGAAAAAAATCAAAAAATCGCTTTTTTCGAACTTCTCGTTTAGTGGGTCTTTGTAGTATATTCTACTAGCTTAAAGTCGCTTTCAAACCCCACATTCCAAGGTCCGGAACAAACCACCTACAGTAACCCCCAACCCCCCCCACCCCCCGCGACCCGAGAATGGAAAACCGAATATCAGCTAACTACCCTATTATAAAACTTCACCGCGTGATAATTTGCTTCGTTTTTTTGCTGAGATTATTATCTTGGTTTCCCTCTCGGTAATGTGGACGAAGGGGTGGGGTGGGATGGGATAGGGGGATTTTCGGGGAATTTCCTGAGATGGTGAGATGGTGGGGTAGGGAAGGAGAAAGATGCAGGGGGGTCGGAGAGAGCGGTGGGGGGGGTTGTGGTTAGTTGTGTGGTGGTATTGTACGTTTTTGCTATTGGAGAAGTGGTGAGATGTTACATGACTCTCATTAAAATTCGTAAAAACCCGTCTCAACATCATCCCAGCATTATGCCCAGAGGCGGCCAAACCGCCAGTCCTCCCCTCTCCAATTTCCCACCCAGTCAGTGTCCCCTAATTAAATCACACTCCCACAACCTCCATAAATCCCTCCAACCCCTCCAACCCCTCCCCCCTCCCACCCCTTCTCTTCTCCCCACCCTCCCCCCTCAAAACCCCCATATACCCCTCAAAATCCCTCCCAATCCTCAACACCTGCTCAAACTCGCCCTCACCAACCACACACCCCTTCCGCTCCGCCACCACCAACGCCGTCCTGACCGCATTCCTGATCTGGCGCCCGTTGAGCTCCTCGCGGCTCCAGCTATCCCGGACATGCTGGAGCAGGCTCGTGTGCTGCGGGGTCGTGAGATTTTTTTTCGCGAGCAGGTCGGCGAGGAAGATGCGCCAGATTTGCGCGCGGCGGGGCCGGTCAAGGGGCGGGAGGCCGAGGGTGATGTGGATGCGGGACTGGAAGGCTTGGTCGAAGGCGCCGACGCGGTTGGTGGTGAGGAAGAGGATGCCGGTGAAATAGTCGAGAGTGCGGAGGAAGATGGAGACGAGGGCGTTGCGGGCGAGGTTGTCATAGTCGCGGTCTTGGAGGAAGACGTCGGCTTCGTCGAGGAGGAGGATGGCGCCCCAGGTGGTGGCGTAGTCGAAGGTTTCTTCGAGTTTGGATTCGAGTTGAGAGGGGTTGGTGCCGATGTCGCCACAGGTTATTTGGTAGAGGGGTTTTTCAAAGCAGTCGGCGACACATTCTTGGGGGACTGTTAGTGTTTGAGGTTTGAGATGGAAAGGTGCAGTGTTTACCTGCTGTGAGAGTCTTGCCGGTCCCCGGGGGGCCGTGGAGCAAGGTCACAAGGCCGGCGCCTTTGCCAGCGATCAGATCATCCATGGTAGCTGTCTTGTCGACATAAGAAGAGACCATGGCTTGCACGATATCTTTGTACTCGGGATCAAGTACTAGGCGCTCCCAGGCATTCTTTCGGAACGTGACAGGCTTAAGTTGTGTCGCATTGAGAGTCTCTGCAGGGACATTAGCCACTCTCATCTTCGCAAGGGAACTGGGTCAATCGGCTTACTCCAAACCTTGTCTCGCAAGCAGTAGCCGTGAACGCGCTGCGGGCAAAGCAGCAGCGTAAGGTAGTCTGGCTCCTGGTCTGGCTGCAGAAGATCATACTTGCTAAATCTAGAGTTATGCCTTGTCGGCGGTTGCTCACACTTGTGAGTCCAGTACGACTGGGAATATGTTTCCTCCCTAAAGTCTGTTCTGTTTGGGCCGTAGTCCCGTTCGTCATCCTCATAGTATGGCAAAATCGGTGGAGGTGGAGGGTGTGGCCGGCCCCATTGATCGCATGATTCCAGATATCCATTTGACCTGTTTATGAACTTGTTGTCTCTCCAGTTCTTACTTACAGCAGTGGAAGGTCCCCTCTTCCTGTTAATGGTGATAGGCCAATTGTTCCTTCTCTGATAAGTCATGTGGTCCACCATTACCCGAACACTCTCTTCAGTCATGTGTTGTGACCAGACTTCGCCTGTATATTCTCGGTACTTCTGCCCTTGCAGTGCCCAAAAGCTCTGTCCGCGAGAAACCATCGATTCCTTGACTGTAGCCACATTTGGAAGGAACTTCTCGGGGACAAGGTCTAGAGAATTGATCTCTCTGCTTTCGTGGAATGGAGCCACCCAATGGCTCGACCATACCCGACCAAAGACTTCTCCGTCATAGTTGATAGACCAACACGTAAGGTCCAGCTTGCTATAGCTGGGGCGACCGGACCTGCTCTGCCGTTTCGAAATTCCACGAATGGAGTCGACGACAAAGGCTTCGTACTCACCGTTTTCCTTGCTGAATACTATGGTGCCGGGTGCGTACAAGAGCCAAAGATCGGCAAATGTGATAAGACCTGAGGGTTTGGCTGACTCAAGGTCATTGAGTGTCCGGTTCACACTGTCCCACTCTTTCTGCAAAAATTCTAAGACAAGCCTTGTATGATTTCTTGCCATTGTGGCGGCGGCATCATTGCTGTCATCGTTTCCATCTTCCAGATATTTCACCATATACTTACGATGGTGGAAAAGCATCATAAGAGGTTCAGTGAACTGGAGCGTATCATCGACGACAGGAATGTCGATATCATAGGGAGCAACTTTACGGAGAATTTCAACGAAAGACGGAGAGAGAATCTCGAGGTACCTGCGCCAGAAGTTGCCGTCCTTGTCAAACTCACGAAAGACTGTGAGAACGTATTCCTTGACCAAGTTCTTAGGAGCAGACTCGACGACCCCAACATCACGATCCTTTTTGAAAATAGGGTCACCGTAAGCTGGGTGGATTTTCTTGCATCGCTTGACCTCAACCTTGGGTCCTTCGGTGGTTTTTGGAGTATCGAGTTTGCTCCGGGAAACGGTGTCGACGGAAACCGAAGAGCCAATGGAGGAAAGAGAAGAGCTCGAGTTCACGTGCCTCAATGGACCTCCGAAGGGCGGTGGAGGAGGTGGCGGGAAATCAAAATTTGATGGATAACTCGTGGTGCTCCGCTGAAGATGTTTGACCAATTCCTCAAGCTTTGCAATACGGTCAATTGCTTGCTTTTCATCACTGCCTTGCCTTTCGACCTGAGCTTTGGCATCTCTCATGCACGCATTACACGGACAACAGGAATGCAACTGTGGAACAGGCTCGCTTTGGCCCTTTTCGTTGTCGCTATCCTCGATGATGAAGGTTCTATCTTTCCTGGATCCAGTGCCGTTGGTAGTATTCGGGATAGTACTATTACCGGATTTATTGGCTTGAGTAGTCCAATCCCACTTGAAGTCTTCCATTCTTATTAGGATGGCTAGAAAAGTCAACTCATTAGACCTATGAAAAGGGTTTGCTACTCACCTCAATTTTGCTTCAATGACTTTGATTTTCTTTGCTGCGATTCCTCGACGTGGATTCAACTTAATGTAGAGAAAGCTCCATCTCGACAGGCTACTTATGTATTTCATCTGAAGTCTTGAGGTCCCCGCCTCCAGGCTCCAGGCTGCCTTGGAGCCTGGCATGTAGGCACCAGCACCTTGGGGCGCAAGGCATTGTCGAATGATTCGATGCAGCAGACCCCGCGATTGTGGCAGTCAGCCCTAGGTCGCTCAGCCTTGTTGACGATCTTCGACTCGGAAATGCTGCGAAACTTGTCATCGAAGGAGATTTATTGGTTATGTTTAGTATGATGTGCTATACTACCATTGAATCCCCCTTACTGAGCAAAGCATCAAGAGTCTACTAGGTGCGATGAATAAGGTACTTCTAGTCAAAAAGAAAGAGCGACTCACATGAACGTCATCATGTTTTGGATGAGGATTTGGCATTAGCCTGCAGCCTTACTTTGCAGTATCATACATCAAATTCTGCAATATGTCAAGCCATTAATATAAAACATTGGCCTTTTCCATTCACTCAAAATTTATATTCGACCCCCAATATCCTCCTTCCTCTGATCTCTATGCAGCTCAAAGCTCGATGCATCCTCTCTATTTCTACCCATCAATCCTCTCCACCCCTCTTTCCGACGGACCGGCATTGTGCTTCTTCCAAACCTCCTGGTCGTTTTCATCTTGCGTACCATCACAATATTACTGACAATTTCCTTTCTGGCAAAGTCGACACCCCGGGAGAAAGTGCCCAAGCCCGCGATTGTTGCGACCTTCCCCTATGCTGATACTGGACAGATCACGAGCATACCATATACCAGCTCTTGCTGCTTTCGAGTTTTGGGGAACGGCTGGCCATCGATCGTTAGTCTTATTATGGGAGAAAAGTTGGAGTATGAGGTAGCCAGAGTTACAAATGGAAGACCATTAGATGGTTTAGCTTATTCTGGATGGGGAGGTAAGTCATAACGTTGGACCAAGTATGTTACTTCTGGAGGTTGTATGAAACGGTGAGTGGGTCGGACTCTAGATACAGACATCGCTCGTATAGGCGAGACATACCCCAAGGATTAAGGAAATCAGCTGCATGTTGATTGGGGTGGGGTAGCTGTCCGCGCCGGCTATAGCATTCTCTTCACTTAATAGTATTGTTGAATTGATTGACGTGCGGTATGTTTTGCTAGAAGTGCCGCGTGAGAGAAATGACGGTCAAGCACTCGTAGTCTCATCGTTATAATCACGTTCAGCCCCTAGATGTTCATCCTGGAACTGACCGATCTGAAGCCAAGAGGAGAAACATTCAAAATGGCCACATAAGGAATATGCATTGCGGTGTAGGCACTAAATCCCAACCGAACCGAGGAAGACAACCTCGAACTGCGGGAAACGCGTTCAATTGGGGGCGAAAAATAGTAGAATCGCCAACAATTCACATGGCAGTGCACACGCTCGAACGTTTTGTCGACCCATCATGCTCTCCACGTGGTTTAACGCAACGCTCATTAAAGGCATTTCTCCGAAAAAGGTGGGAAAACGGCACGGAGAAGGGGTCATGTGCCTATTGCTGGACACTGTTGAGCTTCCATATTGCGATGGCACTCCTGGACAACACGGAGGAAGGAGAAATGCTTTGACTCGCTAACGGCAATTGTTGCCAAGTACCGTAGCTAGGACAAATGTACAGTACGAGAAGCTCAGTTGCAACCCGGAGTTAAGAGTAATGGATTTCGAATGAGAGGAGAACACACCATCGAAGGGTACAAAATACATGGAAAGCCACTGGATTAGGAAACCCCGGTGCGCTCGAATATAGAAATTCAAGGATGGCAATGCATGGTTGATTGGTTTGGGGGGTTACTGGGTCTGATAAAGGGTATACCTGGGATTTTGCGTTCGACCAGTGATCAGTCACCGGTTGTAAAGAGTTGAATGCAGGTACTGACCGTGTAGACGCTGCCAAATTGTGATGCGCTCACCTCACGTCACACAACACATGCATATCTGCCTGACCCGAACCGAATCATGAGATGATAAGAGCGAAAGTATGCATTGACACGGCGACAGTAGTTATGCTACCAAATGCCACCCAGACTTTGCGCGGTAGGCCACATAGATCCCTACATCGAGGCAGCAAAACTCGAGCCAAAAAAACACCGTTGTGGTCAAGCCAGTAAATGCCAGCCCAGGTCTCCAAGCCACCCGGAAATACGATTCCATGCTCCTTTTAACTCGCAAGCGATAAACAGCTTAGATTGTAATGTTCCACGTCTCGTGTCACGGACATCCATCCTAGTCTGTGGGTATCTTCCCCTGACGATATCTTTCCCTTGAAAATTCACGCTCTGGTCCGCAGCTCACATAACCACACATCTGCCTCCACAACATCCTGGGCTTCCGCCAGCCTGGTCGCTTGGACCCTTGTTGTTGTATTGCCCATTGCCCATTGAAGGGCCACCGGATGGGTATGACATTTCTTTGTTATATCTTCGAATTTCACGGACAATGTCAAAGAACGCTCTGTCGACATTGATGCGGGACTTCGCGGAGGTTTCGATAAATGCGCAGCCAAATTGACGAGCTAGATTTTCTCCTTCTGTAGAGAACACGGAGGTTAGCTTGCAGGATCTACACAGCTGCATCGGTTGCAGTAGGGTTAAACGACTGTAGAAAAGACAACATACCTTGCGTGGAAACTTGTCTCTCCTGGTTTAGATCACATTTGTTGCCCACTATGATGATCGGGAAGTAGTCCTTATCCTTGACCCTCAGTATTTGTTGCTGGAACGTCAACATCTCCTCAAAGCTTTGCCGTGACGTAATCGAGTAAACGAGCAGAAATCCTTCCCCGGTACGCATGTACTGTTCTCGCATGGCGGAATATTCCTCTTGTCCTGCTGTGTCCAGCACATCAAGCAAGGCCACTTCTTCGTCGATGACGCATTGCTTCCGGTAAGAATCTATACGTGATGAGCAGGCTGCAATTGGACGGCGAAAGGATTGGCGATGCAAACCTTCTATAGTAGGATCGTATTCATCCACGAAATGGCTTTGTATCAACTGAATCGTGAGACACGATTTGCCCACACCTCCTCCGCCGACCACCACAAGCTTGTACTCTCTAAGGAACTTGAGTAACGGTCGGTCAGTAACCATAGCTCCCACAACATTGTGAAAACTCCGCCAAAAGGGAAAGATGGCTCACTTTTGAGGCCATGGCGTCTGGGGAAAGCTTTAAGCTCTAATGTGCAGGGTGACAAGCGGGTGGATCCTATTTCGATTGCCGTACCCAAGACGTCGGAGCTGTTGCGAATAGGACGTTTGAGCACACGACTGGTAATTGGGACAGCTGTACGATGTTGAGGCGCTTGCCGCAAATGCTACCCGCACAAATGGTTTCTAGGAGAATCTAGGAGAAAGTAGTTTCTGAAGAATTTCGTTCGGCTTGCGAACGACTGAAGTATGGAAGAAAATGGGTGTAGAATGGCGATGCTGTAGAGAAGTAGATGAAGATTGTAACGATTGAGGGTGACGATAAGTGGATAAAGAGTTGTTCTTGGTTGGTTGGGCTGAGTGGGAAGAGAAGTGATGGGGCCCGTTTGGTAAAAGCTCCTGCAGGTGAGGCGGACAGGGGTTGGGGGTTCTAGCGGCAATCGTACCACACTTTGCCCGATGCTGACTGGTGAAGTGGTGATCCGTACTTTAGGAAGGAGCGAGGAGCCATGCCGTCGGCTTTACTTCGTACTTCTAGCAGTAGCTGGTGTATAAGGCTCACCCACCTTACCTAAAGCTACAGCCTAAGGAGGGGCAACGCTCATGTTTCAGGTTGCAGAAGTGGGTTGCGACCTTTACAGTACGCTGCCGAGATATGTACAATGACCGAACCACTGCTGCCCTTTGCGGAGGGCGATGGAATGTCGATAAGGGGCCAAGGGACCTGACTCTACTCTACTCAGCTCTAGCTACGGTAGGAAGCATCCTCGGAGCGGGCCATATCCGAGGAACCTGGAGCCAACGAAAGTTCTAGGCTTCTAGAAATTCCTTGGTGATTTGGCGGTTTTTTATTTATTTATTCAATGGTGATACAGGCACAGGCTCCACAGAGCTTCTGTTGATCTGGGGAAACCCCCTAGGGAAATCAGCCATGCGTTCGCCATGTGCCATACCCTGAATAAAGTTCCGGGGGAGGTTGTATCCTCATACCCGTGGCTCGACTACTAGCAAAAGCCCCAGGACTTGTGTCGCCACCGACATCATTATTACCGTTTGAGCATGGGGTTGTGGTCGAGGGCGCCTGTATGTACACAAGTTCGCGGACTCCCAATGGATTAGTTCGTTTCATCGTTGCTTGGCACTTACGGTAAGTCACTACAGTCGATGTCTATATTCCACCTAATCATTCCGTTACCACGAGGATATCGTTATATTAAAGGCGGGCATACATACGAATCAATGTCTGTTGGTTTTAGAAGTATATCGTTACAAAGAGGATATCGCCTTTTGTGGAATATCGCTATAGAGGTTCTACTGGACTTCTATCCAAAGAGGAACTTTGATAGTAAGGTATACGATCTTCAACTCCCATGATCCTCATCGGCGCTCTCGTCGGCGTCTTCTGCCTTATTCACTCTGACTCCGTCGACGCCCTTCTCGATCTCGGGAATCAAGCTGTCCATGTACTCCTTGTCCCTTCCGACGAGCGTCACTGAGTTGCGTTTCCTACCCCATCGCGGGTAACTTCCGACCTTGATACCTCGTGGTTCTGCTTTGGCTGCCAATTGGGTCAAATATCCTGCGACTTCACTCTCCGCCATTGGGGTTGAAAACTGCAATCGATAGATGCCTTTGCCCTCTGGATCTGTCAGTCGTGGGACGAGTCGCGGTTTGAGGCCCTCCAAGAGCTGAGTGAACAGCTTAGGAACTCCGGGCAGGATGTGGATGTTGCCATTAACCACGCTAATGGGCACCCAAAGGCTCTCGTCCACGAAAAGTACTTGATCCCTTATATCTCTTGAGTCGTCCGTCGGAAGTCTGATCATCCGGAGCTTAGCTTCGAGGGCGGGTGAAGGTACGTCCCACGAAAAGTTCCGTTGAGAAGGATGTGGTTTCGATAGGCGCTTCATGCCTTCTAGTGCATCGTCATGTAGCTTGAGCTTAAGCCCAAAAGCCTTCGCTATCGACTCGTAGGTGATATCGTCATGCCTGATTGTAGAATTAACATGTATTTAGTGTCTTGCTATCGTGTTCTCGCATACTGACGTTGGGCCTATTCCTCCACTGTACTTGATGTTAGCACTTCGCTCTAGGACGCCGGGTTTTGTGGTTGTCTCACCTTGTAACCACAAAGTCATAGTTCTGGCTCATCCGCCTCACAGCCTCTGTAATCTCACTCTCCACATCGCCGATGACTTCCACCCGCTTGAGGTTTATTCCCAGGGAGAAGCAGTATTTTGCAAAGAAAGTAGAGTTCGTATCCACGGTCTAGAGCGGTAATGCAGCGAAATTAGCTAGTGTCGGTCATGGAGGTACATAGGCAGCGCCTACCTTGCCGCCGAGGACTTCGTCACCAATAATTATACATCCTGCGCTGTGTATCATGCGTTTATTTCTCTCATCTGCAGATGATGTCATGATGCCCCTCTCAATTGCTGTGCGTGAAGATGCAGCAGACTTGTGTGCGTAGTTAGGAAGAGGCCTGGAAAGATGTCGGCTCAACTGACTCAGTCGAGCAAACATCTGATATTTAATTGACTGAACAGACCGTGGTTTAGAAAGAACAGCTCGATAAGACGAAAGTCTTGCAAGGAGTACATAGACTATAGACCCGGACTTTGTGGGGTGCATAAATCCGCACAATAAAGCTAAACGGCGCCTTACGAGGCCTGGAGGGGCAATGCTCGCACCCACGTCTCTCCCCACCCACGCTCTATAGCTGCATTATTATAGCTATATTCTCAGCCTTCGAAACATGGTAAGTGGATAGAATCTCACAGCTTGATAGCCCTCGAAACTGATGTCTGTAGGCTTCCGAATCGCGGCTATACACATTCTCTCCAGAAACGAAGGAGAAGCTGCGAAAGTTCCGTCTTGGGACCTCAAGGGCGAAAGACCCCCAAGCAGTGATATGTACGTCTTGTTAGTCATCGCACTGTACGCAGCCCCCTTGACGAACTTCTACCCCCGGCCCTGCCACTAATGCTCTTTCCTATCGTACTGGTAGATCATATCGACAAGCATACGCTCGAGATCGCACAAGCGGACGATGAGACCTACACAAATATGCAAGAACTTAGGGATGAGCTGCCAGACCATTCACCCCGTTATGTACTGCTGAGCTATCCATTGACTCTTGTACGTTCTGTTCCGTATTCGGGCTTCGTGGGGTGATTGACAGCGACTTAGCCGTCTGGCCGAATGTCTGTTCCATACGTGCTACTCTACCATCTGCCAGTCACATGTAACGCAGAGCTGCGTATGTTGTACGCAGGAGCGAAGGAGTTGATGAGGAATACTGCCGAGGTTGGCCGAGTGATTGAAATATCGGAGGCCGAGGACTTGGAGAGTATTGAGGAGAAACTTGGAGGGCAGCAATAACTGCAATTCATGGATGGACTCTCTGCAGCGATTTTATATACACCAAACGACATCCGACTAGAATGTCGTCGCTGCAAAACTTGATCTAATCCATCAAATCTTCGACGACCTCTTATACATGGCTCCTCCTGCTCCAGCCTACCCTGCTGATTCGCTAGGATTCTTTGCGTTATGATTTTTTGTACATGACGGTCGCAGCAGCCTGGATAGGTTATCAGTGAAAACTATCATGATATTCATGAATATGCACACGGCCAGCTTGATGTAATGCTCGATTCGTTTCCGAAATCGAACAAGTATAGGAACATGGTGAACGCTTACCTGGTGGTTGGGGAATATTAAGGTATCTGCTACTACAACGTTTTCTCGACGTCCAGCGGTAAAGACCACGACTTCCGCAATATCATCTGGTGTCAAAGGTTCACAGCCGCTGAAAGAGACAATCAGTATTGTAAGTGCTTACGCATAAACAGTCTTACGCGTAAGTTGCATCTGCTTTGGCTTTATCACCCCCAAATCTCACAACTGAAAATTCCTAAGGCCTGATTAGATACCATCTTTCCATATCGTTGACAGCCTTACTGTTTCCACTTGACCCGGGTCTACCTCGATGATCCGGATTCTTGTAGCTATTAACTCTCTCCGTAGAGCATCGGTGAAAGTCCGTACGGCGGCTTTAGTCGCGCAGTATATTGACCCCCCTGGGTACCCCTCCCTCCCTGCAATACTACCAATATTTATGATATCACCTCGGCCTCCGTCCGCTCTTGTTTTGAATATGGGTAGTATTGCTTGAGTCATGTTGATCAAACCAGTCACGTTCGTGGAAAACATTATGTCCATGTCCTGTGGATCAATGTCCGGCGCTTTTGCTACTCCTTTGACTAGACCACTACGTAAGGAGTGTCAGCTGCAGTCCTGATGTTAAGGTACTTTCCGCATAGCAGTTCCTAACTTACGCGTTGTTTACTAAGACATCAATATCCTTGAACTCCTTTGGTAACGAGTCTACAAAGCCTCGTACCTCATCCGGCTTGCTCACGTCTAGTTTGATTGGCAGCACCTGGACGCCCTCACCCACCTCGTTCTTGATTTGTTCTGCTAATTTCTTCAAGTTGTCAACTCGGCGGGCGGTCAAAATTAATTTCAGGCTTTTGGGAGACGTTCGTGCAAATTCCATGGCTTCACGCTATTAGATCGGTGCGCAACAGCAGAACAATGACAATGGTGCCAGGAACCTGTGCTCTTCCCAATCCCCGATGAAGCCCCAGTCACGACTATTGTTTTGCCCTCTAGGCGCTTTGCCATTGCCGTAGCCATTGCTCGTTTTGGAAAGTGGTAGGATGGAGTTGCAGAAAGAACGCGTACGGGTGAAGAGGGTGATAGGGGTTGCGGACGTTTGCTGGTGGAGGTGAGTTGGTGGTAGATGCGTGTTCGAAGCATACGATCTTCAGTTCTGAGGTATAAACTGGACGAAATCAAGCAATATATTTGGATCCATTTTGAAGTAAGTCAATGGTCGTCCTGTCGCCCGCCTCGCCCACCGATGACGTAGAGCTGCCGCTAAGAATTGCTAATTTGCCATCTAAATCTAACGTCCATCTCTGTACTTCTCCAGACACCATACTCCGTATGCGAAGGTGTACTGGTTCGGTATCGAAGCACAATGGCGAGGGCTATAATTCCGACACTATGTCGTAAGAACGCTTCCTTCAGGCCATCATGGTGATTTGGATGGACAAATCTCTTGTCCGCTCAAAGAACTACTTGGAACGTCAGACAGAGTCAAGCAGTGTACGACTATTTTGTCATAGTGAGACCTAAATGAACGTTTGAGACGGGTTCGGTACAGCTATTTCCTATTGCAGCAAGACAGAGGTCCTAATGCTCGGTCTGATATCTCGCTAATCGTTTACTGATAGTGAAGATTGCTTTGCTAGATCAGAGTAAGGTACCTCCAGCTGTCTAGATAGAGCTTAGATACACCTGATCTTTAATTATTTTCTATCATAACACGCACGTTTGATGTCACTTCATTTGCCATGCTCTTCCCTTGTGATGGATTGCTCTGTTCACATAACTAGCCACGTCTTCACAGCTTCCCGCACTCTAGCTAACCAAAACATGGAGATTGCTTTGTCTTTCTTCCTATTTTTACATATACATTTGCATATACATATATATATGTATATACAAGAGGGCGATTTTTATATAATTTTGATGGTTTTGATCGGTACTCCCATGTTTGCGGCTTCCCAGCCCAACCCTGCCAAACGGTATGTACTCAAGAAAATGGAGTATATTACAGGTATCAGGCGACTCTCAACACCATTATCTCTCATATTTTGTTGACCCTGAATTAAGTGTTGGAAATTGAGAGTCATACCTTAGTTCAATTCACCAGAACTCTATCATTCTTATATCCTGAACCAGGTGTTGGAGATGGAGAGTCATCACTTGATTCACAGAGCCCTATCATTTTGCTCTAGAACACAACCTGGGTTCATCCAGGGGGTTATCTTCGATCCTTTCTCTCCTTTTCTTCATCTTCATCCTTCAGGTTACAACTTCAACCTTCGGACTGCAATCATCTTGCCATCAATAGAACACTCGATCACGACTATTATCGACTCGAAACGTCCCTACATCCAATACATAGCATCGAACCTCCTCACTACCATCGAGTCTTTGTTGTTATTAAATTTCCAGCGTAACACCTCAATGAGACCATACGGAATCCACATAACCTTGTCGATCCATCTGCTCGGATTTTAATATAAAACTCTTTCGCCATGTCTGGATCTTGGATCTCGTTGATGTCCAGTTTGCTGAGGGAACGGGTTTGTAAATCCTCGACTTCAAGTTGCTCCTTGGCTAATACATCAATATTTTTACAGTGCCGCGAAGAAGGAACGCATCTGCATCAAGGATCCCGGTGCTCAATCACCTCCGGACCCCTAGTAAGTATCCACCTAACCCGGCTTTCCGATTGATATAGGCTGATTAGCATAGACTGTGGACATTAAAGACAGAGAGGGTTTGACTACCAAATTCTGGCAGGCAGATGCCATTTTACGCGACCCTGGACACGCAGTATACGGCTGGGCAACATTTCTACTACCGTCAAGAACACCTAGGAGATCGAGGCTCGCGTACAAAGTTGTACTCGGTGCGTCCGCTGGCCTGTATTGGGTCTTCAAACGGGAGACATACCCTCATGAACATGTTATATTGCCGAGTCTGCAAGAACCCTGCTTGCCGGAGAGCGAATCAAAACAAAATGAGCACGTGGAAGCTATTCCAGAGCGCAAACCGAAGGTAGATGAAAAAATATCGGGACTTCCTCAAGCGGAGCAAGCTTATGCCTCAGAGATACCGGAAACCAATGAACCCTTCGTAAAAATTCTTCTAGAGACCATTCACCATGGTTCCTCTAAATTCGATAGCGGGTCTGTGGTCGACACCACTCTCACTTCATCTTCAACTCGACACCTGCGTGATTTCTCGAAAACAGATGCTGAATTTGAGAGACTCTCGCCAATTCTTCTGGCATTGCAGGTGAAAGGCGAGAAGTTCATGGATAAGCCTTCACAGGTACTCGACTGGCTGAATTTGGCGATTTCAGAACACCAAGAGAATGAATGGCCTTATGACGCTCTCCCATATGAGGATTGGCAGGCCGGAGTAGCCAACCAACCAGATGTCGTTGAAAACGAGGTCGACAGTGGTAAATCTGAGGCATCTGCTCCCCTGGCCGAGCAAGACATACCTACTCCTCTATTGACATCAGAGCGTGAAGAGATTGATCTAGATTCTGCCTTCGGGATGGGTGCAACGGACCTGGAGGACGAAGACCACCAGGCTGAACTGGATGTTGACGTGAGCAAAATCATTAAAGACTCACCAGAGTTTCATATTCTGATCGCCAAGCTGGAACGTGCTCGGCAAGCTACCTTTGTAGGTGTACGCGGTCAGGTATCCGGACAGAAGTCTCGATTACAGCCGTATATCCTGGGAGATGTAGTTGCGCAAGCCAGCGAAGTATTTGGAGAATTACCAAAAGAACGCTGGAACGCTGAAGGCTGGGCATATGCGACTGGCTTCGTCAAGTACTCTTATATGAGTGCAGCCCATGAATACCATTCCGACAATGGATACTACCAACATCCGCGGCTAGAGGCGTTGGGGAGGTCATGCGATTTGTTTTGGGCATCAAGTACCGAGCACGCTCAGCATCCTCATACTTCACTTCTCTATCATACCGAGGAAGTTCCCAGTCAGCCCGGGGACGACACAGTGCTGGTAAGTAATTCTTACCACCACGAAAACTACCTCATGCATCCCGTCGAGGATAAGACCTCTACTCCACCTGAGGTATCACTGTGGGTTACTCATCTTGCTCGTCGGAAGAAGGTTATATTCGATCCCCTTTCGCGGAAAGGTGTGCTTGCCGCACAGGCGACAAAAACCGTGGACCCTTATCAATACACTGGACCACAAGATTTCCTGAACATATATAGTGGCACACAGCTACGAAATGCAATCGTCGGCTACGTCAATAGAGTATATCTGCCAAGTGGATCGTGGCAGTACTGGGAATACCAGGACGAAGCTGCTCCGATGCTGCCTAGCGACGTTGAGTGGTTCACCAACGCCGAAGACGGCTACAAGGGGATGCAGCCTCCTTACTTTGTAGATCCTTGCGATGGCCGTGATATGATTGTCAATGGTGATTGCGGTATCCATGGGCCGCCAAGGCGATCGTTTCCCTTTGGACAAAAAGCAAAGGCATATTTCTGTGGATCGCCTCTTCGATACGAATTATGGAACTCAAATAATTCACGGGATGATGGAACACAAGAGATGCCTTCGGTGGCTCACATGCCATCCATTGCTGAAGAGGACGAGGATGAGGAAGCTGTACCTCCTGCTGCTCACCTGTCATCAATGGCCGAAACGACTCTCGGCGGACGAAACGAGCCTGTTCAAGTACACCCGCCAGCAACACCCGAAGAAGTTGCTCCAGTAGAGCAACCAAGAGAGTCTATACAGTGCGAATTGGACGGACTTAGTGAGGAAGCCATCAGTCTGGAGAACTATGACTTCTACGGCACCTGGATAGTCGCCCCAGAGCATATCTCATTCTCTGCCAGCACTGATGAGGAGATACAATCTAATGAGATTGTCGATGACGATAAGACACCAAATATACTCGAAACAAAGCAAGGTGATCTGTCGCCGACACATTATGTCCACCGAACAATCACGTCTTTGGTGAGCCGATATGACACATCAATCCTTGAGAGCGAGAATAATGCTATTCATGCTCATGGTGATGACCAAGATCGAGTTCTTACCCCAAGCGATGATCATTCCAGGGATGGTGATGTGGAGTGGGATAATGTCCCTCTCAGCTCGGAAACATCTTTCTCGGAGATGTTCGAACGGACCTTACCGCTGGAGTCTGAAGACGATGAGCTTGTCATCATTTCAGAGGGTTCCCTGCCAGCTTCGAGCTTCGAAGATTATTCCGCCTTGGACAAGGAAACCAATCATACAGACGTATGGCCAGTGGATAGGTCGAAGACTATGAAGGATCCAAAAGCCGCGTACTTGGTATCCTTCTCCAAGGACGGTTTTAAGCCACACCGTGAGAACCCCATGGAAGACTACCTGGCTAAGTGGGTCGATGATGTTGCTGACGCTTCTGGTACAATGGGCTACTATGGCTACATCACCCATGATCAGTTTCTACGCCGATTCTCAGAGGACCCAGGGATGGCGATTCAGTCTTCAGTATGGCGTGGAGAATGTATCAAAGGAACCGGAAATGCTGGCAAAGAAAAGACTGTCGAAAGGATTCTAGAAGATCCTTCACATGACAAAGATGTCGCGGATTGCAGGCTTGCAGCTTCTTCCGGAACAGCTATTGACTTTGATATACCGATTGGAGAGTCCGCCATCGATACCAAGGGTGATGATTTCCTCAAATCAACAGACATGAGCCCTTCGCAGTCTATATCTCAAGCTAGATCATCCATGATAGACGATCATACTACTTCGACTGAAGGCACCTCTTTGCCTCCAGGTAGCGCCGCGTCTAGATCGACAACGCCAGACTACATGCTCGACATCGATCTCGAGATCTCAATCCTTCAGGAGCGTCTCGGAGAATTGCACGCCATGAAATTCGCCTCCCAATACCCTACCTTGGACCAATTTGAACAAGAACACCTGACTGAAGAGTATAGACCATTGCTCCCTACAGCTGGCGATACGACGCCACCCGCTGCAATGGTAATCACAGGTATCTTGGCGCAGGCTTCTCAACACCCGGAGCTTGACGAATACCTGCAGGGCTTGACTAACGCGATGGCTTTCAAGGGCCTCCGTGCGCCGACGCAGGAACCCGTTCTCATCAACCCGAACGACTTCGAAGGCTCCGAAGAAGCACCAATACCTGGTTATTTCTCGATTGAGCATCCGAACATGCTCCTCGAAGCAGAGATAGCCAAGATTGCAGAGAATCATGCAGTCCAAGAGTCAGCCGAAGCTGCTCGAGCCGCTGAAGCCCTAAAAGTTTCACAGACCCTCACAGACGCCGAGCTAGAGACAGCTGCCGAGGCCAGCGAGCTCCAAGATCTCGAAGACAACGCCGCCATCAACGGGGGCCAAATAATCTTCCAGTCTGTAAGCGCGGACGTAGCATGGCAGCCAGAAACCCGCATCGCTCCTGCTGCGCCAATCGAAGCTCCGGTCGTTGACGAGGAACAGCCAACTACGCCAGTCCAAACCCCTGTCGTCGTGGAGGAGGAGCTAGCGACAATCACTGCTGCGCCGGTCGTTGGCCATGCCGTAACCCGACCCAGTGTGCCGACGCTGGTATACGCAAACTACTCCGATATCATGGAGCTAGAGTCCGCACCAGCCTTCAACGAATATCTGTACGGCACGGCTGACTACGGGATTAGCAGGAAGGTTAGGAAGTGGAGCGCGAAGCTGAGTTTTTGGGGAAGGGTTCTGAGTGGGAAGTTGGATCTTGGTGCTTAGCATGGGAGGGAGGGAGTGGCAGGGGGCTTGAGGGTTGGTGTTTGGGGAGATTGCTGCGATGTTAATAAGAGATGAAGGGAGCAAGGAAGGAGGAAGATTGGGAAAGTTCTCTGAGGTGGGGAGTTTGGTTGGTGGCGATGGTTGTGATTTTGGGCGTTATGGGATGGAAGATACCCCGGGGATTCGGTTTTAGCGTTGCAGGGATTTATATGTACACCGAGACCCCTTTATACCCATGCCATACCATTGATGTTGTGCTTCAGCATGTTTGATAAGCGTCACATCTACACCATATTGATAACAGCGATCCATTATCGAACACAGTACGCATGCCACCATGAAACCACTCAATGGTAACCCGTACATGAGTCTGTGACCCACACGGGCAGAAGCCGCGAAAAACAATCTAATTTGACCCGGTCGTATAAAGAGAATCTACTGATGCACACTGGTGGTTGGACAAACTCAACCGTCGTCTCGACTATGGTCAGGCGTTTCATACTGGATCCCCGGGAGCTGGACTAACAACGTGTTTGTTACTGCTGGCGACGGCCGTGTTGACCACGAACATCGAGCATGTTTTCTTCTTCCCCCCACATCCTTTATTGTATGCGGCAAATCTTGGCCAGGTGGGATGAACGACATAGGGAAGCTGTAGGTTGGGATTGTAGGGGTTAGTAAGGCCTAGATGATTTTTGCTTTGGTGTTGGTATGGGGGGTTTGGACTGAGGTTGGGGACGGGGGTTGATGTTGATGGATGGGGGCGTCTATGTATGGCAGGGTCTTGGGAATATGAGAGACTCTACCCAGAACGGATGGACAATGTCGTTTAGGGGGGGGGGGGGGGGGGGAGTCTGTGTGTTGAAGTTGTAGCTGCAAAGGTTGAGGGCTGGGCTTGAAGAGAGGCATTGAAGGGTTGAGTGATAATGTCTTAAGGTGAGGTTGCAGCGCGAGGCAATATTGCCATTTCAAAGGGATGTGTCAAGATAAAGTACAGGGAAGAACCTGGGCCCGAATTCGAAGGTTGATCAAGTAGATTGGGAGAAGATCTGACCAGGAGAACCACCCCACACTTGCCGTTCTATGACAGATCAGTTCCAATCACGGTCTGCCAAATTTGAGAGTCACGTGCGTGACGGCCGTGGTCCAGAGCTAACTGTAGCCGTCGGAAACTGAGATACAGATTTGTGTAAACCTTTGCACCTTTCATCACGTAGATGACCACAAAAAGGACAATTTTGAGTCAGGTCGAGAATGCGAGGGCCCTGATAACATTGGCAGCAGAACCAGGTGGTAATTTCGGCTCTGGCAGGTGATGGAAATTTTTGGGGCTGCGGCACGAATGCAGTGACTGTTGAATTTCCGACGAAAGGCTGGGAGATCGATTGATTTCTCTGTACAGTCGTATTAGACGGTAAGCTGGCTTTACTAGACGCCTGATGATTCGTGTGAAGAGTGCTTGAGTTGAAAGACCGTAATGAGGTAGATGTAGAGAACGTTTTTGGAGGCTCAATGGCATAGTACTCCTGGGTAGGAATGTAAGCGGACGTATCGGTCGCATGGACAGCTGCCACTTTCGAAAGCGATCCAGAAAATGAAGCTGGAAACCCTGTCCTCGTATGAAACGATGTCGCAGGGGCACTTGCAGGCGAAGTGGCGCAATGACGGTTTGACGGAGAATGTGGCTCTGGTCGTTGACGGAAATCATTACTTGGCGCCGCTTTGGAAGTATGAGCGTGTATTGTTGAAGTCTGAGTTAGAGAGCCGAAAGAATATTTTTCACGACCCTGGTGGTCTGACTGGGGCGCCTTGCGGTCGGAAGCTAGATGATTTAACTCCAGTTTAGCTCTGCCATCTTCATCAGTTGCTATATTTGGTAAGCCTATTTTACTCTGGGTTTCTGAATGCTCTGCTTTCTGAGGACTTTCTAACGATAAACGGGCGCCAGATGTGGTCTCTAACGGAGGTCTGGTAGCGTTCTTAGCTATGTCTGTTGACACGCTTTCGCTTTCGCTTGCTTCAAGTGCCTTGCTCGAGAAGTTCGTTTCATCAGGTATTGATGTTTGAATGGTTGCGGCGGCATTTACTGTCTTCAACAGATGCTTTTCGTGCGTTCTACAGGCAGGGTCAGCAATGACGGGCAAACGCCTTATAATTGACTGTACCTGCTGGTCACCGCCTGAGGGGCTTCATGGCCTTCATGGCCTAATCTCGTTGCTACAAAGACGAAAGCGCCGGTTATGGTACTGGTTATTCCACTAGCAATGAGCTGCCCGTAGAACTGACCAAGCCATCCAGTATTGGTGTTCGATTGTCTCATGTTCTCCGCTTCGTCCCTTACCATTCGTACAACTGCCACCGTATCCTTGAGCTTGGCGACTGAGGCTTCGACAGAGTGTTGAACCTTGCTCAGCGCAGCTCTTTGCTCTTCAAGACCCTTTTCGACGGTTTCAATATGATCATCTTCGAGGTGTTTCCGCTTGTCAAGAACATCAATAGTTGAGTCTAGCATCCGTTCTAGTTTCATTCTAATATCATCCATACGCCTGAGAGTGTCTGTGCTTCTGCTTGTCTGCTGCTGTCGTGAGGCTTCGTTCACTACTGCGACGGTATTCTGTGCCTCAACTTGCTCCTGCGAAAGAGATCTAACAAATTCTCTGAGGTCTTGACCTAGCGCTGCGAGCCTATCCCCATGGCCTTGAGCTGCATGTGTCAAATCTTGGATTTGGTGTGTCAGTTGAGCTGGAATGGCAGCTTGCTTTACACAATCCATCAAGGTATTCAGTTGAGCGTTATTTGGCTGCGATGTTGTTGAAACGAGGACCTGAATTGTTTCCCTGAAGCAATAAGCAGCTGGAGGTTTTGTAATGTGTTTACGAGCTTACAGCGCTTGGAGAAGGAGCATAAGACCGATGAATAGCATCGAATCTATGATTTGTCTTTTTAGGCTGGCAACCTTGCCTGATACCTCGAATGGTTCTTTTAATGCCCATTTGATCTTCTTAGGCGCCTTTCGTACTGATGATTGAGTCGAAGCTTCGCCCAGGGCAGGACAGAAGTCGAGCATGTACTTCTCGAACTTGCTGTAAGGGCCATCAATGACTTTGACATGTTCCACGATTGAGTCTGTATATTTGGCGTTAGCATTCTCGTTTGTGTATTCTTTAATGTGTCTCAGTGTAGCCTCAAACGCATCCAGGAAAGCTGTAGTTTCGGCGAATTGAGAGACGGCACCATCAGCTTCTTTGAAGGCCTTGCTGATCCTTATAATGATCTTGATAGAAGTAACGATGTCGCCAGCCGACCATCCAAACGCTGGTGCGACCATTGCTAGTTTAATCTTTCTCAACCGTCTTGCCGTTTGTACTTAGGTTGGAGGGGTTAACCTTCAGGCTTCATGGTTGCCTTGTTTGCCTTCCTGCAGCCTTGCGTAGCTGTGCAAAGCCGACCACCCAGATGCAATCCCTCTTGGCTTCTATGCATCGAAAGCCTTGAAATGATCGTGATTTTCAAACCGACAGGGTAGAATTATGTTGTGTAAGAGTGTCCGTCTCACAGCCGAATCGATCAGAGAGGCTTTTGAATTGTGTGGGAGCGTTACAGAATCAAATAGATGCTCTTCATACATCAGTATTTTTCTCAAAAGACCTAGGCAATCGAATATTCCGTCGGCTTCCTTCATATATCTCAAGTACCACATTGCTACCATCCAATCTCTATAATATGCCACAAACTCCAGTGGTATACCCCTCCCTATGTTCCAGTGATTCTAAATTCAGCTGCCCTCTGGCTCGCTTCTTGGCGTTCACGGCGTTTCATATTTCAGAAGTACGCAATTGCGACAAGCAAGCCGATGCCAAATAACCCGCCAGCTGCGATCCCAGCTAGAGCGGCATCAGACAGACAAGTATCGTGACTGCTGCATGATGGATGACCGACATTCGACCCACCTCGTGGCCTGACATTGAACGAATTGGAGATTTGCGAGGGAGGATTGGGCGTCGAAGGACTGGTGGTTGAAGAAAAAGAGTCAAAGTGGCGAACACGGAATGGTCAGCGCTCGTAGTCGTCGAATCTTGAGACAAACTCTTGTCGTTGCCAATGCAGTCCCGGCCCAAAGAGCAACAGTCAGGTTCAGTTGCTGTCGGGCTGCAGACTCTATCGCCGGTTGAGCGTCCATCAGAGAGGTCAGAAGGACCTGTGTTCAAGGCACTGAGAGACGCAGCCATAGGAAGAATCAAGGTAAGACGAATGATCTGATAAAAATATATGCATCGCATTATGGGAGAGAGTACGTAGGACTAAAGTCGAGAATTCGAAGATTCTGCACTCATAGGCTCAGATCTAGAATCACGGAACATTATGAAGGATACTCGAAGCGGAAGCCTTACTTGACATCTTACGCCTTGTTGATCTCTCAGTAGTGACAACTTTTGATGTCAGCTCGAATAAAAAGAGTAAGCGCTGATTTGATTGAATGCGCCTTGCCAAAGTATAACCTGCTCATGGACGCAATGTTACGCCGCAATATGAAGGCTATGGGATCGTCATTGGTACGACTTTCGGCCCCAGATTCCCAAACTAATTTTTTATAATCTTAGAATACGCTTTCGAAGGCAACCTTTGCTCCTATCAATGGGAACTGCGATGATGATTGTTTGCGAGTACATCGTATCTAACAGTTCTTGAACGAGGTCGTGTGAAGTCCTTGACGCCAAAATGGGTGCTTTTCGCCTGGCCCGCTGCACGTATGGATATACTGCATCGGGGGGTTATTAACTAGTCCCTAAGGTAGCCTCGGTGCCAAATCGAAGCTCTCACAGATATTTGCAAAACTGTGGTTATTTCGGCCAATATCATCGTACTAAAAGCTTCTGATGGCCTCAACACTTTGACTTCTTCTTCTTCCAGCGATAATCCTCTTTTGGATATGAGAATCAGACCCTCTGAACTCTACCCTTGTATCGTAATGCCTCGACATGCCGATAACACCATTTTCTTTTCAATGCAGACGTAGAATCATATACTAGTACCAAATCTTTATCAATTCTTCACTGACGGCACTGGGAGTGTGCACGCCCGACTCTGTAATCAGCGCCGTGATCAGGTCCGGCGGCGTAAAGTCGACCCTGTCGTTGCGTTCGTCTCCAGCCTTCCTTCTCTGGTCCCTTGCTTCCCTCCCCCCTTTCGAAAGATCTCCTGTCCCTTCTGTTTTCTCTTCGACTTGAAAGTCTAGTACCTTCTGATCAATTGGTAGGTCATACTGGCCGAGCGGATACAACCTCACAAACTTATGACTCTCAGCTACCACGTAAAACGGCTTCCCTGCGCTCTTAGCAAGCAGACCGAGCTGGTATGTCCCCATCCCACTGATTACACCACCGTTTTCTACCACTCCTTCTGCGCCGACAAAAACCATATTCACTTTCCCCATCGCGTAGGCTACTGCTTCGGCAGATATGCTGGCGACCGGAACAGACTTTGTCCGTAGATTTCTGACCAGTTCGTCGCCATGTTTTTCAGAAGATGAAGCGCGCACGTAGATGACCCGAAATCGCAAACCTGCTTCACTAGCTGCATCGAGCACAGCAGCTACAACCCGACTTCCTCCACTCGTCAACACTGTAGTCCCGTCCTTCACAAACCTTCTCGCAACTTCCGCAATCTTTCCCCTCGCCTCTTTCGCTCTCTTCACAAACAAGCGCCCATTGTTAAGTAGATGCGCTCTTATAATCCTGAAATCTTCCGCTTGGCCTCCACTCTTGCCTTTTCCTTTTCCACGCGAATTGGGTGCCAGGGTGCTGATCAGATACCGCTGGAAGAGATCTGTACCTGCTGATAGGGCGATAGGGTTGGGAGTGGCGGCTTTGAGGGCGGCGGTGGAACTGGAGAGGACGGAAAAGGTTTCAGAGATAGTGCTGGGCGGGGTATAGGAAAGGAGGAGGATAAGGGCTTCGATTGCTGCGACCGGCATGGTTAGGAGGGGATCGGTGGAGAGGAGGTTTTGGTAGGTCTGAACAATGCTAGAAGACTGTTAGACAGGTGATCTTTAGGAGATGTGGGACTTGCATTACTCGAAAGGTGGTTTAGCATCTTGACGTGGCCCCTCAGTCGAGGGCTCACTTGGAAGAGAAGGGGGGTCTGGAAGCATATTCTGAGCTGTGGATTGCGTATGAGTATGAGATCAGGGAACAAGTCGGCAAGGCCGAAGACTTACGCGGAGAAGTTACTTCTGCCATTGTAAGAAGCGGGCTACTAACTCCAATTCACAAATTTGATTTTGAAACTTTAAATGACTCCATTGTTGACGTTCCAAGTCCCTGCATCCATCCGCTGCCTCCCCGCTAAGATAACCCTATCGACAGATCTGAGACATACTGTATCCGCCCTAGCAATGATTCAACGGACCCCCCTCGTTTAAATACCTAAACTCCTTTACGCTTTATCCCCCCAACCCTCCCCCCCGCCTTCCCATCCATAATGTCCGCCCCCTCCCCCACCCCCGCCGACGCCATCCAACGCATCCTCTTCATCTGCCCCCGCGTCCACATCTACTCCCTCCCGCCCCTCACAACCACAAAAGGCTACACCGCGGCGCTGTGGACCGCCGACAACAACCGCCGCCAAATCTTCACCGCGCGCATACGGATCATCGAAACCGCCACTCCCTCTCCACACGCCGACGTCCCTGAACCCATCACCACGGAAATCCTCCTCGAAGACCCAGCGACGGGGGATCTTTTTGCCTCCGTCCCCTACACAGACCCAGGAGCCGTGGAAGCGACGCTGGATAGCGCGCGTTTCTTCGCCGTGCGCGTGGTGGGGGACGGAGGGCGCAAGGCGACGTTGGGCATTGGGTTCGAGGAGAGGGGCGAAGCGATAGATTTCAATATTGCGCTGCAAGAGGTTCGGAAAGTCCAGGGTATTGGGGGTGAAGAGAAGCTGAAAGTAGGAGCAAAGGGGTTGGTAAAGGAGGTGCAGGAAGAGAAGAAGGATTTCAGGCTGAAGGAGGGGGAGATGATTCATGTGGATATTGGGGAGAGGGGACGGAGAAAACAGGGGGGCGGGCTGCAGGGGGACGAGAAGGCGTTATTTTCGATAGCGCCGCCGCCGTATGTGAACAAGGGTGGGGGGCTGTTGCCGCCGCCGCCTAGTGCGAAGGATATGAAGAAGGAGAGGCGGAGGAGCGGGCAGGGTGTGCCGAAGGAGGAAACGTCAGCAGCTGCGCTAGGGTTTGATGACGGGGAGTTTGGTGAGTTTCAATGATCATGGATTGCGCTTCTGGTATCAGCAGTAGGTTTTCAGATTCCCGGCTTGTGGAAGCTATGATATCCACAAACTGGCTAAAGAGCTGATGATTGAACAAATGCATTAAGCTTCTTCTACACGTTGCTGCTCCTGATGTTAGCCCTCTCCATCCATTTCTTCAAGTTCCCGTTCTTTTGCTCTCAACATTTCTCTCATCTCTTCAGCTTCTAGGCGCAACTGCGCTTTTCTCTGCGCCGCCCAGTCATTCGACTCGCCATTACCCACACTCATGGAATGTATATCAGGTGGTCGATGGTGCTGGTAAGGTTGCGGCTGGGGTAATTGAATATGGCGGCTGTTCTGCTGGCCGATACCTGTCAGACTGGGATCTATAGGCATTTCATCTAGCGAAGATTGTTGTGGCGGGTTGAGGAGCGAGGAAATCGAGTTCAAACGGTTCGATCGCATGTTTTCTGGAACCGGCGGGCTCGGGTTGTCGCGTTCTGATATGGAGAAACTACGCTTCCTGGAATTGCTGGGTGGAAAAGAGCTGAGTGTAGAGTGTGATTCAGACGGTGACATGGCTGTGGATGGATCGTGGACAACAGGAAGGGAAAGGTATTGTTGCTGCTGTTGAGGGTGGCTTGAGAGACGCCGCTGCTGGTCAATTTGATAGCCTGTAAAGTCTACTCCTATGGGGGCCGATTCCCATGGAATTGGATGATCAGCTTCCTGGTTGCGGACTCGAAGATCGAGGTTCATCGAATCGTTGGAATTGGTACTTGGAGGGGTCTGCTGATCAGTCCGCAAGTCGCGATTTTCAGTGTGCTGTGGGTCTGGAGATATAGAGACCGAGAACGATGCGAGGTGTGAACTGTTAGGCGACTGCTCTTGCGTTGCGGGTACAACTCGTTTTCTGCGTTTGATGATAGACTTTTTCATGGCCACCGGTCGATGTACACCATGGAGCTTGTGGTACAATCCTACAAATTGTCAGTATCGAGCATGGTCTTCCAGACATTAAACGCACCACACGCGTTGCATATCGTTCGGCCGCTTTCATCTCGCCGCCACAAAGGCGTGATTGTCGTTCCACAATTCTGGCAGGAAAGCACGAGACTCGTTGTGTTCTGACTCATGGTAGGCAGCTCTTGCGCATTTATCCTGGGACTGATTTCATCCCGAGTTGAGTTTGTGGCAGGTGGATCTTCAACATGGCCTTGTCCGTTGGTCCCCGTTCTTGTGGGTAATTGGGCCGTCGCAACCTGCGTGGTCTTCGATACTCGGTTGTTGTAGGCCGGGCAACCATTGCAGCCATCGGCGCCTCCAGTGCCATTACAACGTCCTCCGCCCGGGCAGGAACCTGTAGGAATATGACTAGCTGAGACGTAGGTAGCCCGACCAGCTTGCGCCGGACCGTCGACTGTAGACGGGGAAAGGCTTCTTTGATTATCTGGGGTATCAAGCTCAGAGCTGGGCGCTGATATTGGAGTTGAGGGCGGTCGTCTCATGGTCGTCGGTCTAGATATGTTCCGAGCTTTAAGATATAAGCCGCAGGCATTGCAGATGGTCGAGCCCGTGGGGGACCGTCGCCAGAGCGGAGTCTGCGTTGTACCACAATTACTAGGTTTACCCGTCAGCTACCTGCGCTTTCGCTTACAATAATCCCATCATGTCTGCAGAGGCGATCGTCTGGGCTTACCTGCATACCTGCCCCATCGCAACAGGGATGTTGATTGGGGCATACTTTTCTTCCGGTTGACGCTCTTGTGATGATGACCGCCGATTGCCTTGCCGAGGCTCAGAGTTGTTGCCTTCTACTCCCTGATCGTCGTTTGGGACTCTGTCGCCAGGAGAGAAATCTGGCGAAGTCTTGCGTTCAGGTGCTATGCCTGCCACGTCATTTCCACTGACATCTCGTCTTCCCTGCGCATGCTGGATGAGTTGTTCGGCGATTTCGTAATCAACCTCCGATGACTGTCGCGATAAGTGACCACGAGGGTGATCTAAAGTCGGAAGGCCTTGCGGCGCCATGTCTCTCGCCTCCATTGACAGAAGGCTTGTCATCTCCGCATGTCGCAAAATCTAGCTAGTTATATGCGATCGTCCTGCAGCGAGTCGAGTCTGGGTGATGTGTTTGGTTGTGAGTGGGAATCTGAAGGAGGAGTCGGATCACAAATGATGTTCAGATGTGTTGTTGTTTGATTTTGTCGCAATGTCAGGTGCAAGGAGAGGAGTACACTGAAGAACATTATTAGCTGTGCAACGTTTTTAGAACGGGCGACGACTTGCATAACGTAAGAGCCGGCGATACCAGAGTCACCTTCCAAGCACAGATGCAGAAGGAGAAGGAGAAGGAGAAGCAAATGGGATTTATGGGTATAGGTAAGCTGTTTGCGAAGAACAACGAGCTGAGCGCACGTCTATTTCAACCAAGAGCCTAAAGATGGCGGCTCGCTGACTCGGACTGGCACTGGCTACCTTATTCCGTATTGCCCTCGACAAAAAAGATCCCCGGATTTTCGATAGATTATGACCAATCACTCTTGCTGGCCGCTGATTGGCTCGAGATAAGTTTAGCCCCTGGTTCCTCACGCCTTTCCGTACGGCTGTAAGGAAAAGGACCAGCTGAGTCTAGTGTCTACCGCGTACACGACAAAGGCTGGAGAGGATTCAATTGAAAAAGTCGATGTATGATAAGATTATCTAGGCTTGCAGCAGTTTAGCGCCGAAAGCCTCTTTAACAAAGTAAGGTAAGGTAATGTAGGTAGGCAACCGTTTCCATATTCTTACAGGCTTACAGCGACCGCTCAGCCGCACACTACCTCTACCACGTGACCCATATACGAAAGCTACAGATTACAGTTGTACCGACTTCTCATGCTGCTACGAGCTTTCTGTAGCCCCTGTTTCTTTCAACAATCCCAAGCAGATAGATATTGATACACAGCTTCCCGCTTTTCCCCGCCATGTAATCCTAGATCTGCTTTCTCATCGAAAGTATTATATTTGCTCGGCGCCCCACTCATTACTCGCGTCTCTCATGTTCTGAGGCGGCTCTATTGATGGTATGTACTCAAGTACCGCATACGCGACACCCACGATACCCACGATTGAGCCTGCAAGGATCCGTGGCAATGCATCATGTAGGAGAATTGAGCCCACGAAGATGTAGACTGCCGTGATCGATTAGTCTTGTGCGTCCACTTCCTCATACTCGGTAAGACTCACAGACTCCTCGGCCTAGGAAGCTGAAGAGGAATGGCGCCCACCTCGCGACATAAGGTGGGATCTGGAACTCGAGCAATAGAGTCGCTGCGCAAGCACCAGTCAGTCTTCACCCTGGAGGAAGACGGCTGAATAGACTCACCAGCCCCGAAGACTATGACATAGCACCCAATGATTATACTCTGGCTGTTGCAACAGTCAGATCCTCGATTGCCTACTACCTCAATGCCGCGAAGGGGAGTCCTCACACTCCGATTGGGAAGAATTGCGATATTCCACCGAGTACCATCACGACGCCAACTGCCATATTAACGAGCCGACTGTGAAATACGAGAGTCAGAATTGGATCCGCAGTGGCGCTGGGGATGCGCTGTGTATGCGCATCAAATCGCACAAGGAGAAGCTTACAAGATGTTGCTGAAATCCATGTTGAAGGAGTGCGAGGGACTACCAGCAATATTGAAGAAACCGAGCGCTGCCGTGTGCTTTGCAACAAGTCAGTTCGCTCGACAATGTACAGTGTAGACAGATGCGTGAAAATTGCGATGACGATGCAAGTTCTGCAGAGACGCTTCGAAGCTTGATGTCGGGGAGGATTTCTTGGCGCGCTAGCAGCCCTAAAGCGATACGCAACCAATCTGCAGCGCTTCGAGCTTCATCTATCCTCTCAGTGCCTCTCCGTTCTAGCTGCCTATTTGGAACGCTTGGGGTTCAAAACAACCTGTCGATATCAATGGATTAAATCTCGGGTTTTATGCGAATTCATCTACTCCAATGCCGCCCGCTTTGCTCTATGCTCATCATCGAGTGCCCGCCTCAACCGACGAGATGATGTCTGGACATCCTAAGAAACGTGAAACCAGTCGTGCTTCCAAAAAGTCCCGGTGGAAACCCTTCCTCTTCTATTATCTTGAACCCCTTTTTGGTCCAATAAGGCCCGTTGATCTCTTTCACTGTATTGAGCACAAGAGTGAAATATTTCTTGCCATGTGCAATTGCCTGCAATCTTATCTCCTCGACGATGTTGCCCAGTAACTTCGAAGAAAGCCCATGCTTCTGCCATGCCGGAGCAACAGCGACAGAAGATATCCCAACTTTAAACCCACCTGCTAGTGAATCATCTTCCACAGACGTGGCTGACTGTGCGTGTTTACCAAGTTGCGGCTCTTGCTCTACCTTGGCTTCAAGTCCCGGTACGGCGTCGTTCTTACTCGTTGGAGATTTGTGGTCTATTTTCCCATTTTGCGCCTGTTGTTCAGCCTCAAGCGCCTCACACGCCTCCCTCAGTTTCGAAGCTGTCAAAAGCCTAGAAAAGGGCGTATAGCTCGTAGTCGCCACCATCTCTGGCTCATCGCCAAAATTCTCTCCTCTGGAGACGAAAGTAACGAAAACAACACTCTCGAGGCCTAGCTCCCGAAGAAATTCTGATGGATCTTTGAATCGCTTTTCCTCAGGATCATAGAAGCCAGGGTGTTGCCGCCCGGCGATTGTGAATGCGTCGTTGATCAGATCTGTAAGCGCAGACAGTTTGGGATATGACGCCAGTTCTTCGGAGGGAATCCTGAGGGTTTCGAATGCAGGTGGTAAGATTGGCGACTCGGGTACTATTGTAGTCATGACTCTGTGAAATGTATTCGAATGAGTTGAGATAACCGAAGTAGCCATGCTAGGATCTTAATGATAGAAGCTCAAATATGGTAGATTGGTTAAGGAAACACATGGCTATGTTCTTATAAATCAACGATTTGGAGTTGCGAAATTTTTTCTATCTCTACATGAATATGATTACAAATTCCGATCTGCCTGGTGGCACTTGAGTCATACCTTTCTATTTCAAGTCCTCTGATTACTATCAGCGCTTAATCAATCATTGTCGGTTATGCTAATGCTGGTTCATGTTGGACTTTAGGAGAGTTGGTATCTCCGTATTCGGTCATATCCACAGGGTTCCGCACACAGGGTTTCCGCGCAGGCGTAGCGTTATTCTAGTACTCTTTTGTTTGCGCGGTGGGTACGAGTAGGGCTGGTAGGGCTGAGGACCTGCTACTGTACCTTACATAGTAAAGTTTTCACCTTCTTCCCCCTCGATACTCCCATCTAAGTGCCCTCAGATGACCTCGTGTTCCAAGTTTCCAGACAGCAACTGAACCCAGGGTCTTAATTGCGTGCCCCATTTCATACTTCCTTAAAAATTACTCCTAGGATTTTGATGATCACTGCACCAACATTAACTACCATAACCGAAGCACACGGCGTCTACTATATACATATCTCAAGATTTCCAAAGGCCCGCTAGTCACGCTGAATCGGGACATCAAAGCTTCGCCCTCGGGGCTAGTGCTTCTTCAACAAGCTTCACGGCCACTTTCGAGCAGCCGTAAGAGCTTTGGTACCCAAAGCCTCCGTGGCCGTAGTTATGGACAGTCCAGACGCCATCGATCTTTTCTTTCTCGAGTCTTACGCCACCCTCGCGCAGAGGTCTCAACCCAACATTGTGACGGATTACACTAAGATGCTCGATACCTTTACCATGAGTCAAGGCAGGGAAAAGTTCTACAGTCCTCTTCATGATTCGGATTGCCAGGTTCGGATCGACTTCGACATCCCAGTTACCCTCCTGGTAACAACCACCTAAGATTGTGCCTCCTCCTGAGACACGTTAGTCATCTCATTGTTATCCCGAATCTGAAGGTATCCAAGGATATACCAGCAGCACGTTGTATGACGTAACAGATCTCGTCATCTCCGTCGTCGGTACCAGAGTTCCCACCTCCGATAATGGACTCATTTCTGACTAGTACAGTCTGCCCTCGAACGGGTGTCATCTTCTTATCCTCGACACCTCCAAGTCTTGAAGCTGACATCCCTGTACAGTTGACGACCAAATCCGCTTTATTACCTGACTGATGAACATCTGCAGCCTCGCGGATATGTTGGAATACTGCGCGCCTGAAAATAACACCGGCTTTGAGACATTCACCCACCAAATAAGGTAGATAAATTGCCGTATTGATGCACACAGAAGTAAATGCAGTCCCGAAATCGATACCTGGAGCAAGTTGATCCGTAGGTATTTCCCTGAACTACGTTTGGAAAATTCAGCCAGAAGAGAATCGCAGGAGGCGTTATACAAACGTTCGGTACTACATCCATCCACCATGGGTTGACTTTTAGTTTATCTGCTAGATATACGCCTGTTGGCGAATCGTTATCTTTGGTGCGTTTGAAGAGGTTGGCCTCTGCGTACTCTCCGTTAGAGGCTGTCAATGGCATGTTGAATATTGAAAATACCTTGAAAATGCACTCCAGCTTCAGGATGAAGCCTGGCCAGCTTCTCAAGCTCAGGCCACGTCTCCCTGTCATGCTTGGCGGCTGCAGTGCCTTCTGCGGAAATACTGAATGCATTCAGGATCTGCAGAAGAAGGAAAATAAAGTACAAAGATAACACGATTCTCACGTGGGCGCAGGACGCGTGCTAGGAAATCAGCGATGGAAAAAGTCAAGTGAACTTGAGGCAAAGTAGAGCCGCCTAAGATAGACACTGAAAGAACAAGAACAACACTCGAGCTTCAATGCAAAATTGACTGACGGGAGATAGTTGGCACCTGCCCATGGACTTGCATATTCGGCTGCATTGTAATCTCCTGGCATGTATTTGGCAGCAACTGTAATTCTATATTTGGGGTTTTTGGACAGCAACAGCGCAGTCGTGAGACCTGTGACACCGGCACTGGTGAAGCAAGTTAGCATGATGCGTCATCTTCGCATGCATTGCCTGCTTACCCCACAACGACAATATTTGCTTCTGCCATCTTGAAGTTAACGGAAGAACAGAATTTTGGAGAAGCTCAGAAGGGGTGGACAAAAAATTAAAAGTCATAGTGCACGTTTCAACCATCTCGAAGGGCGCGGGGGGTTGGATCTCAAAGGGTCGGGTTCCTAGCCGGAGGGGTAACAGAGAGATCTCGGTCAAAGATATGATAAGATAACAATAGGGATCTAACAGCGGGACCGAGGGGGCGCCGTCACTCGTCGACAACAATAGGAGTCATGTCTTGGGTGATGACATGGCAGGTTATGAGCCTCCAGTTATTCGCGATGTTGATGTATTAGACGAGCTATTGTTGCCTTCAAGTCTCCCGATCCGGGGAGCGGTGAGCTTAAGACGTAAGCGATAGGGAAAAGATCTGATCAAAGTACGCACGAGAGTAGTGCCGACAGGACCTAGTTAAATATTGTCGCCTCAATGCACGCCTGGGGAACGGACCCATATTGAAATCCAGCTTGTGCTCGCTTAGGTACTGTAGGCTCCAGAAGTACTTTGACATGTGAGCACCTGATCAAAGAATCAAGACGCAAACTCTCCCATTCTCAAGCTTCACAATTCCAAGATCTAAACATACCTTGTGATTTCTAGTAAAAGGAAGATCATATGCTCGATGGTAATGATATTGATATTAATAGAGGTGGGTGCATGATAGCTGAGAGTGTGTTAAGTCCCCCCCGGGAATTAAGGTTTTAGCGAGAACCCTTAGCTGGAGAATTATGGAGTGTGACGCTACTCTCGTCCTCATCTTCGTTCCAGGTTGTTGAATGATGATGATCTGAACGACAATAGAGTTAGTTAGTTGCCTTGCTAAACAGCATTCACTCTTACTTCAAAGTGAATTGACCCAGCCTCCCCCATTTACTCTAATTTATTCGCTCTACTATACCTCCCATGTAGAGAGCTCTGCAACTCCTCCAACATTCCTTCCACCGTCAACCTTGCTCACTTACACCAACCCTGCTTACAACCTACAAATTCTGCATTCGACACAGCATATAAATTCCAGCTCAAAAACCTAGCATAGCACTCAGCAAATTGCCCAGCATGGGTGTCACTACCAACGAGTTCCCACTCCTGAATTCCGTTGGCCTCTACGTTGCAGATACCGCCGGAAATGGTATGTCCTTCCAACAAACCCCCATAAATTCGGATAGCTAATATTTGTACAGGCAATTGTCTCTTCAACGCCCTATCGGACCAGCTTTACGGTGACCAGTCAAAGCACCACGAAATTCGCTCCGCTGTCATCGATTACATGCGCGAGAAAGCCTCGTACTACAAACAATTCATCGTGGTCCACCCTGGTGGTGGTGCCCGTCGTAATCCCAAGCGTAAGAATGCGGGATCATTCTCTACACCTTTTAACGCTGCCGGACCTACTGCCGCCGAAATCGAGCGTGTCTTTGAGGGTCATCTCCAGCAAATGGCATGCGGAGGTACTTATGGTGACAACATGGAGATTTCGGCCTTCAGCTCCAAGTTCGGAGTGGCTGTGAAGATATACCAATATGACTTTGCATATGTGGTCTCGGCGCTCCCTCAGGGTACCGAGGAGAAGGTGGTGCACATTGCATATCATGTAAGCAGTGCTGTTAGGGTTGTACCACGTTTCTTGGACTACCACAATGCTAATAAAAATCTAGACCTGGGAGCATTACTCGTCCATCCGGAATTGCACTGGCCCTCACACTGGTGTTCCCAACGTTGAATACACCCACGTATCTCCAGAATCCGAGGCTCTGAGCAACCAGAAACTCGGCCAAGTCTCTCATGTGCAGCCTTGGATGGTCAACACTGTGATGTCATCGTTGCCATACCTTGCCGACCGTGCAATAATTCAGAAGACGCTGGAAGAGTGCAAGGGCAGCGTCGATAATGCAGTATCGAAGCTTCTCGACGCCGAGGATCAGAGTAGCGCTTCGGCTAGCCAAGGAAGCTCCAGTGTGGAGCGTGACGCAGATAGTGAAGACGAAGATGTCATTTCAATGGCACGTAAGAAGCAGGATCGTCGTTTGAGTCGTGCCACCCGTGCTGCCCTCGAAAAGAAAGAAGAGCAGCATCGTATGCACGAGCTAACGGTCCGGATGAGAGAACCCGTCCTTCCTTCAACCAAAGAGTCCTCGTCCACCCCAGAGCCTGACTCTCTGGACGCGAGCAAATCACAGGATACGGACGAGACCGAAGAAGAAGACTGGCAGCACGCCTCCCCTTTCAAAGTATCTACGGCTACATCAGCCTCAACCTCAGTGTCGGACAATACTACCGCTGGCAAGCCTCGTCCTAGTGGTATACGCTTGAAGCTCTCCCAGCCCAAGCAGCCAAATCACATCATCGATTTGACCTTGGATAGCCCAACCCTGGAGAGCCCAGTCTCGAAGTGCCCGGCACTGAAGAGCTCGACTGAGAAGTCCGCTATTCAAGATAACGGCGATAACGAACACTATGGCAAGTTAGCCAAGTGGCAGCCAGCTCAGAAGCAGAAGCGTCTAACTGCGCGTGACAAACACGACATGAAGAAGGCGGCCCAGAAATCTGCGGCCAAGGAGCGTAAGAAGGGTGTAGCTTACGTCGTTAACAAGCCAAAGAAGGATACTCCCTTTGCCATGCAGAAAGGTAAAGAGAACTCCCCGTCCATCGAGACACACATCAAGGTCCTATACATCTAAGGATGTCCGGTAAACTCTACACACAAACATCACCATGTCATTCTCATCGTCATCAATATTCGACATCATCGTTCAGCATATCTCGACCGTCATATCACACACCAGCATCGCATCATTGCTTACACCACACCACACTACCTCCCCAGTTCTTGCATACTTGGCGGCATAGCGAGCATTTGTCCGGCGTCCCCCCTTTTACACTGCATCAGCGACACATATGGAACGATTTGCATACACGGTAGGGTTGTGAAGACAAGGAAGTGCTCCGTACACCTTCACCACCCTCACCCATCGACGGAATCCGGTTCAGCGAAGGAGCTCTATTGGCGTTTTCATGTACTTTATTTTTGTGCTAGGGTACGCATGTATTCTACTTATTTATGGATCTCACATCAGGCCACCATACTCACAGCAACAGCTTCTCCTCGGAGAACAAACGCTGATGGCAAGTACTCTCTCTCAATCGGGCGCGAAAGCAATGGTAGTAATCGTTCCAGTGGCGACGAAAGCTTGTTAGTACCCGGTGGGCTTTTGAGGAACGAAAACGCCTGTGGTCGTTTTGTCTGTGGATCTATGCTACTACTACAACACATGTGGGGGGGTTTTGAACCTACACTGAGGCATTGAGACCTCTTGATACCTTGCTCTACTGGCTCAATGCGTGGTCTCTAGGATAGATAGAGCTGTGTCAGAAACCTCTACGAAACCGATCGAAATTCGTAAAAGCTCCTTGGGTGCTGTGATTGCTTTCTTCCTGTGGCTACGTTACTGACCGTATCTACCTCCCTACATCAAGCTCTCTGTATCAAAATATTCCCATCAGCAACCCCATCCTCCCTTCCCACTCCCACTACTCTGCATCTTCACCCCACCATGACATTCCCCCTTCCCCCTCCCCATCCCCATCTAACCTACCTTTCCGACCTCGCTCATCCCAAACCTTTACAAGCATAACCTCCTCCTTCTCCTCACCATCTACCTTCTCGTTCCACCTCCACCCCAATCTCCACCTACACCTCCACCTTAAACTCACGTCTTACCGAAAATTTCACACTCCAGCTCCAACATCGCAACCTAGACCCAACCAACACCACCCCCCTCTGTTCCTAAACAAAAACCAAAAAAACAATTTTATTTAGATATGTATAGTCTATCTCATCACAACGGAACAGGGGCTAGCTCTAGAATGAACAATCCAAGAACGAGAATCCGAGATGGGAAGAGTAGGGAGTGTTCTACTACTAGCTGCCAAAAGTTAGAACCACTGCGACCAGCACGGCAGCAAGCAAAACAACGAGCATCAACCGGCGAGCGCGATGACTTCCAGTGCTCTTCCGCAGCAGCGTGAAAAAAGCTACATAGCTCCGCAGAAGCGAGCTTCTTCTCAGTCAAGAAAGCGGTTTTTTCTTTCTTCTGTTCGATACGACCGCAGCTAGCTGTCCGGACCAAGGCTCAAGGGAAAAAAAAAGAGTTGTTAGTAGTTATAGGCAAAGCTCAATTACTGGAGCCATGTCTTTGTTAAAAAGCGACTGCTGGAATTGATGGGAAACATACATACCTTGGATTTCCTCTTTTTATCTACTCGCAAAGGTAAATGGCGCTTGCGAGTAATTAGGTAGTAGTATCTAGTAGAGAGGCTGAGGGAGACATCATGTAGAGTGAGTTTGTTCGGTCATTGCATATTGAGAAAGGGGGTTTTTTTTTCTCATTTCGGGTTTTTGTCGATAATCATTTAGGTGCTGTGCATGTCTATGTATCTATAACAATGTCCGAAATCCCGCCTACCCAAATCGTTACCAGGAGTGATATCGTTATATCAAAGGCCGGGCATACAAAATAATCCCTTTAAATCTCAGAAAGTATATCATCATGTAAAATATCCTCATAGGGAAGCCCTTATCATATTATCCATACCACACACAAACAGCACACAAACAGCACCAACAAGTATCGAATCCCACAATATCCCACTACAGAAACTTCCAGTTCAAAGCCCAACGTCCCCCCCAAAAGCACCGAAGTGCTTATCTAATTCAAACAAACACCCGCTCTGTATACGCTCTTAGACAACTATACCTTGACTAATCCAACAAACGGCTTGTTCATCATCGACGACAATAAAAACTCTTTACACATTCATCAGTTCCGCAGATTGGGCCGCCCGAGGGGGGGGGGGAGCGACCGATGACATGTACACATACAAAATACGGGCCACGAACCACAAAGGCACACAATTCAGGGAGAAAAGAAAGCCCATACCTCCCCGCCTCAAAAAAAAGCCCACCAACTACCTACCTTACCTACTCCCCCAGTTCTTTCGTATCCTCCCCCCCCCCCCAAAAAAAAACCAGACAGTTTCCAAAAAATCAAAACCCTGCCTGCGCAAGATACATTTCAGCAGAGGGTAAAACTGATCGCCAAAAGCAAGAAAGGATGAATATAAAGTTGGAGGAGCAGATGATGAGGCTGTATATATTACAGGTGGATGGATGCATGGGGATATGGATTGCGAGTAAGTAACTGTGGGAAGATCCTGGGAAAATGGAGATGAAGTACTCAGGAAGGGAGATTGGAGTTTTTGAGATGGTGGAAATGGGAAGGTATTCCATCCGACAATATCGTAGAGTTAATGCGGGTTTGTTGTATAGAAAATGGGGATGTTGGTGGGAGCTGGCGGGTGTAGTTTGCGAGGAAATGCGGGGAAACGGGTTATGAGAGGATAGGAATGCTCTTCTTTGTGCTACACAACCTGCAATCAAAAGACCGTAGCCACCGAACTCATCCTCCAAGCCTACCCCATCTCCTCAGTCTCTAACGTCCCCATCCCCCAAACCCCTCAATCACACGCAGAAACCCCCCTATGATCCCACCACCACGGCCTACTCCTCCACCTGCCCCACCACCGCCGCCTCCAACGCCGCCTGATTGGCCCCCACCACCTCCCCAACCTTCTCCCCGCCCTTAAAAATCAAAAACGTCGGCATCGCCCGAATACCCAGCTCCTGCGCAATATCCGGCACCTCGTCGATATCGAGTTTGTAGAAACGGGCAGATTCTTTGTATTTCTTGGACATGTCGACGACGGCAGGGGCGATGACTTTGCAGGGGCCGCACCAGGTGGCGAAGCAGTCGAGGATCATGAGGGAGGGGTCTGAGAGGGCGGTGCGGAAGTCGGAGGAGCTGTGAGGTGTTAGCCGCGGGGAGTGGAGGGCAGGGAGATGGATAAAGGTTGAGGGTTAGAACGGAGAGCGGGCAGAACAAGAGACAACGTAGCAGCAGCTGTGAGTAACAAGGCTTCTTCCAAAACTCACCTCTTCAAATTATGCACACCCCCATCCTTGGCATCAACCATCTTGACGGCCGTTTCGCGAAAACTCCGAACCTGACTCTTCGTAAATGTTCTGCTCGGGACTTGATAGAATCGTGGGCTGGTAAGCAGTGCTCTTCTGATTGATGATGCCAGTGTGAGGAATTTGGGTGCGCGGGTTGGGGTTTATATGGATGAGAGAGAGAGAGAGAAGGTGTAAGGGGGGGGCTTAGATGGAAGTGCGTGAATGGGATGCGGTGGAAGATGATGACGCAGGGTCGAAAGGATTTGGAATAATGCGCGATGGCGCCATATCTATGTTAAGCGAGGTTGCTCAGCCTTTTGATGCCAAATCTGAAGGATTTGAGATATTCAATACGATGGAATCATTCTGCACTCTCTGGATCGATTACTCTTTATGATGGTCGTAGAGGTTATGGTAATAGGTCACTCCATATCGTTAATAGGTTTGTCACCAGCAAAGTGCGGGACAATATCTGTACATTATCTGCTTCCATTATGTGCAGCAAGCGCCACTCTTGCTACTACCGATATAATACATTTTTAATACTTCGACTGCCTCAGGAAACGGCATAGGATTCCTCTTTCCTCCCATAGAGTGAAACCTAGAAATAAAGCGAGCGACATGACCCTCGGCAGGAAACCATATTCTTACCATTAGAACTATGGCGGTTTAATATAGCCAGATGAGCCTCAAATTCCGTGTAGCCAAGAGCAAATTTCGATTGATGGCCGTTGCTCCGGCTGCATATGGCATCCGATTCGTAGGATCGCCCACGTAGATAGTACGAGTATTCACAAGAAATCCCAGACAGTATGGGTAGCCAGTAGGTAGGAAAGATCTTTAGCTAGTAAAACCAGCCGTGAGTCGGTGTCGGTGCCAGTGCAAGGCAAGGGTATAGCACAAAGATCGAAACCGTCATCGCTAGGGGAACGTACTGGAGTAGACACAAGGAAATGGTAAATGAATGTCGTGTCAGGCGCAGAGCTCCGAACTAAATGGCCCAGATCATTCTACATCGGTAGCACCAGGCCTTGGAGATGGCGGACCCCGCGGACTCCGCTCTCCTGAAGTAGAACTCAGTCGCTTAGACTCTATAGAGCTCCGTGCAGGGAGATTCAATAACCTTGCGCTACCTGCACTGATGTGCCGCACATGTCCTTTGCCAAGATCCACGCTGGTTGCTCGCTGAATGAATGGGATCTCTGGCGCTGTTAATTGTCCCATAGGTGAATCTCCGCCCGTAGGTGAAGACTCAGCAGACTCGCCGGCTTGAAAGTCGTTCAAAAGGCCTTCCCTGGACTTAGCTCGAGGTCCTTGTCTCACGATAGTTGGATGCCTGCCGACAGCGCCGTGCCATGTTCCTTCATCCTTCGTCTTCGAACTTGATCTAGGATCAAGCTCCAAGTCATCTTCGCTATCGCCAGCAATACCAGAGTCATCGGCCAGGTTTTGAGGCTTCCGTGAGCGTGCCCCCCCAAGGACCTCGTCAGAACTGGGTGTCAGGGCGCCCATATCCTCTTGCTCAGCTTCCTCAATACCAAGCTCCTCCTCCGATCCCCTGAGTTCTTGCAAACGCTTCTGCAAAGAGCTTCCACTTTCACGAAACGGATTCAATTGTTGAGATGATCTCTTCACAGGACGGCCCGTCAACCAAGATCCTTCAGAGTCAACCGATGCTAGCGACTGTGAAAGGACGGCACTTGATGGTCCATCTGGAGAATGGGCCGATCGTACCGATTGGTGTCTACTTAACGCGACCTCCTCACGGAAAGCAGGATGGATATCGGCTAGTGGCTGTGCGGAACTCGCGGTAACTCCTAAAATGCCTGGTGCAACGTCATTGGACCGAGGCAATTGAGTCTGCGATGAGACCTCTGGAGATTGTACTCGAGAGTCAGGAGGCGACATTGGCAGTTCTGGCAGGTCTTCTTTAAACCTAGATTGCACAGGAGTCCCTGATCTGGCCCGTGGGACCCGGTTCGAGTTGAATGCTGTAGGGGGCATCTGTCGTGCGAATGACTCTCTGGAGGTATTTGAGAATTCCGAGGGAGCTTTTCTCCCTCTGTCTGCCGACTTCCTCTCTCCTCCAGTCCCACTGCGCCTGAATATTGATCTCCAATTGCTCGTAAGTCTTCCGCTAGTGTCAGAGTCTCTACGCTCCGGCTCTGTGCGTTCTGGGATATCCGGGGTACTACTCGTATTCAATTGCGTAAGTTGCGAGCGAGTCGAAGGCTCGTTGAAATGTGGGGTCGGAGATGTGATTGGTGACATGCTTGCTTGCGATAACCGTACCGCTTTGGCAGTCTCAAGAACTGGTTCTTCAGGTTCGTCTGTTGGTGTGGGCTGCTCAAGGTGAGATGTCTGTTGTCCAGCGACGGGATCACTGAATGGATTTCGTAAGGGCATGTGCTCTGGCGACGGGTCCTTGAGCCAAGACTCGGGTGTTCTCGTAGCACCCGCCTCATCAGAAGCTCCTCCTATTCCGAGTCCTACATCATCTTGGCCCGTAGCCTTCTCGCCCATGTCCTCTTGAGCCGAAGAGCCCTCTGCTCTTTGCTTTTGAGCCCTTCTTTGAAGCTTCCGTTGTAGCTTTTCCTGATCTGACTGCCGGTTCTTCTCCGTCCTGCGCCGGTCCCGCTCCATCAGCTCTCTTAGACTTCCAGCATCGAGATCATCAGCCAAGTCATCGACCCGCTTTCTCGACTTCAATACCTCTTCAGGGACCACTGCTTGTTTCTCCTTCCTAGTCGACGCTCTCGATGGGCCAAGCCCACTTGATATAGCACCATACCGTGGGTTCTCCGAATATCGGATGGTAGGTCGAGGTGAGAGTGCATCAAAGGCTCGGATTTTGAAGCCATGCTGGTCGGATGCTACTGACATTGACGAGTGCAAGGACTCTGGCATGGGCAGTGAGACGTCTGACGTACGTCTTTCGAAATTGCGATTCATACCCTTAGGAATCTTCTTGCTATCACGCGCAAGCACCCCACTCCCGTAATTTGCGCCACGGTTTGGTATTGGCATGGGCGAGCTCATGGCTTTGATCTCCTGCTCTCGAGCATGGTCGTCTGCTTTTCTCTTGCTTGATTTGCGTCGTGGGAGGTTCGTGTCGGTTGCGCTGCGTTTACCTTTCAGCGTTGGGACTCTGTCCATTGCATTAAGCCTCTCAGGCTGTATGCTTGACATCGAAGTAGGATTGTGGAAGTAGTATGACGGTACATCGCCGCGATCTGAAGGAGGCAGCGAGATTTTAGTGTTCGTAGTGCCTGGCAAACCTTTTTGATCGAGAATAGCACGCGTGTCCGCAGCCGATGGAAGTGGCGGAGGCCCCGATGGTAGAGAACCTGTCTTTTCCGAGTCTCTGCGTCTTGACTGTTGGGCTTTCGTAAGCTTCTGCGATGAGCTCCGCTGCTTGCTGCGGAGGCTCCCTTTCCGACTTGATTTTCTACTTAAATTAGAGGGAGAAAGGTCGGCTGTAGCATCTTGACCAGGGTCCCTCGTTGCACCACCTTCGGAAGATTTATTCCTAGACGCACCCATATCTTTCTCTCTCTCACTTGACTTGCTTGGCTTCCTCTTCTTCTTGCGGCCAAACGGCCAAAAGGCCATGGTGTGGTCAGTCGACCCCCTTAGTCCTCGCTCTCCGCCATCGTTCCGTCGCCTATTGCGACGCCAACATAAGAGACTCGACAGCGTGATAGATTTAGATTGTTCCGTTTGGCATAAGATGGGGGCTGTCGTCGTGGACTAGGTGTTGGCACTTTATGCGCGTAATCAAGGGTCGACCCGCAATCAAATGAACTGTGGCTGAAATTTGACGTCTACATTATGCGACCGAGCATGGTGTTGAGGATTTGACGTTGACAATGTCGTGGTGAGATGGCGGGTGTGTTGCAAGACTAAGCAAGGAGTGAAGTCATCCAGATGGCTGATCTTGGTCTTGGGGGGATCTTCACTTTGTGCGCATGTGACAAGCTGATCGCATTTGGAAGTGACGTGAAAAAGGTAGGGTAAGGTAATAAGTAGTAGTGTGAGGGTATTGGGTGATACGGCAGATGGGGGAAAAAGAGGGTTTCCTGGGAAGGCTTCTGAGTGGACAGGTGGCCCAGTAAGGTAAGGTAAAGTAAGGTAGTTAAGGAGTTCTGGGTGTTGTTACTGGTGTTACCGGTGTTCTAGGTCACGCCCAGGGTAATCTCTAGCACTGCCTACGGAATACTACATACAGTACCTTATGGCTCTCCGCCCCTGTCATTAATTGTAAGGTAATAACACTCTAACTCTACTGGGTACAGTACTGTGGTAGCTCTTCCGTCACGTGGGGCTAGAACGGTCTGGTGGAGCAGGGTCATGATACTCATCTCCATTGGCCACCTACCTTACCTACGGAGGACCGGTAATGGACTGATAGGTTGACTCCACCATCGTGTTTGTGGCTTTCCCCAGGCCTTAGAGTGGTAATAGTTCCGTAGCAGTAGTGTCCCCAGCCACTCACTTTACGACATCCACCACGCGCGCACACGACACACCTTCCGGAGTACCAAAGCTGAAGTTGCTCCGGAGGTGTTTGAAGATATATCTCCGTGGATCTTGCTTCATCGCTGTTGATAGATGCAAATGACGTATTCTTACTGGCCAAGGCGATGGAGGTCAATTTCGGTGGAATTGCAATATCAGTCAGGTGATCTCCGAAGCCAACACGGTATGAACCGTCACGATACATCAGGGACCGTCGAAAGGGTAACTAAACCATCTTTCCCCGCGGGATGAACCGTTATGCTGATTGATTTTATCGTCCACCAACGATTGGAAAAACGCCGTGATTTGAATATCGTACGGAATAGATAAGAAGCTACTTTCTGAAAGGGAGATGACGAAGACGACGAAGACATGTCCCAAAAGCCTCCCTCACGTCTAATCATCTCATCTCCGCCACGTGTATCCTATCAGCAACCGCATCGATGCAGACCAACAGCACGTTTCTAACTAATGGTATATCAAGGTCACTAGTCTTCGATAAGTCTTGTTTCCGATATACAAGAAGTGCCATTAGCTGGCTGGATCCGAAATTTCTTTCTCTCGAAGCTGACAAAGCCTCTGATTTTATGAATTGGTCCATGAGCAGCCAACGTTCGATTTCTTATGCATCGTTGATACCTGTACAAGACACGTCATATTCAACACTTGTTCCTATCTCTACTAACGTCTATGTCAATGCAGTATGCAATACTCTGGTCGTCGCTGACCAGTCCGAATTTTAGATCCTTACAGAAGATCCATAACTTCCTGGCCCACGCTTGAAGTGTTAGTTCCCCAATAGTTCGGAACGGTTTGCACGATCAAAACCCCATTTTCAATCAAGACCTCGTGATACCTCTTCTTAACCAACCTATCAACAATCCGCAGTTGAATCTCGTTCTTCTCCACCGCATCTTGCAACCCCTCTTGAAGCATCTCATCCTTGCCAAAGCCAGCATACTCAAGCTGATGCGCAAGCCCTTCAAAGTAAGATAGAGTCAAATAACCGATCCGTTTCTGCCAGTCGGGTACGAGGTCGCTTGAGCTTCCAGCTTGCGCGTGTTTGGCGAGAGCGGCGAAATTGTGCTCGAAGTTGGGCGTGAGCGTCAAGACTGGGAGCGCAAGGAGTTTCTCGATCTTCTCTTTCACTTCTCCGACCTGGGGCTCGTATTCAGAACGGATGCTGCTCTTAGCATTAAAATCGAGTGTGGGCCCTGAGCCAGATCCGGAAGAAGATGCGATTCCAGCGTTATTGACGGCCTTGGCGATGTCTTCGCTCGGGGAACTCAAGTTGTAGCCTAGGTATTGTTTGGCGAAGAGGATCCGGAGACTGCCGTTACAGATATCATAGCTATAATTGCTGATGTTCTCATCGGTAGGCTCAAGTAAAATGGTGTGGTTGAAAGCAAGCTCGTTCAACTCTCTTTTCCCCTCTTGCCCAAACTTCTCGAGGTATCGTTCGAGGTTGCTAGTAGTTCGATCAATGTAACTGTGATGTGGTTCTTGTTAGTATGTGACTGCAATATTCGCTGCAGCTAACAATCACGAGGTGTGCTTTCCACACTGCTAGCAGCAATCCCGACAACAATAATGAGAGTGATGGTGCGGCGTTTTCGGTACAAACACGAAGTTGAGAAGCATTTTCAGAAGACGAAGTAGCAGGCTAACAGAGGAGAAGACTCATCTATCAGGACCGTCGGTGGCAGAGACAGTGGTCACATGGAGGAACGCATACTCTGCAAGCATCTTCCCAGTATTTTCCTTAGCATAAGCAGCTGTGGCATAGCCATAGACCATGCCAACATCAATAGGAGCAGTCCATGGGACACCAACCAACTCGGAAAACTTGGCCTCCAGTTCTGACTTCCGCGTTTCCCAACTATCACGAACTAGCGATGACTTTACGTTAATACATCTCTAAAAAGAAGCGCCAAAGGCTACTACATACCGTTCTTGCGGACAGCCAGTGGAAGCTTAGCTTTTGAGGCTTCGGGAACGACACTAGGAGCCACGGAAGAGGCAGGTGTGTTCATGGTAGTGCTGGCTGCCGTGGTGTTTGTAGAAGCAGCTTCGTCTTTATTGCCCATGCCCAAGCCCAAGGAAGCAGTGGCCTTGTTCAGATCCCCTTCGAGGTCTTTCAGAGATGCTTTTGCTTTCTTGAGGAAATCCATGGCAAACACAGTCGATATGGAAGAGATGATGTTCCTCCAGGTAGGGAGATCCACTCTTTTATATTGATTTCACTTCTCTTGTTCCAGTATCTCTGCACTGCGCTCCCAAAACGGACTGCAAACTGGCCCCCAAAGGTTCAATGCAAGCATTGGCAAGAACTCACAAGCTGCAGCATATTCGTGAGACATGCAAATGCAGAGCCCTGCTACACCTGATTGGTTTAAAGGACATCGAGACTCGAAGATCGCGAATAGAGGAGATAAAAGTGTCAAAGGCTGAGTGAGATCTTTGGTGGATCTTGCAGCCTGTACATTCGCTTAAAAGCGACGAAAGTAACCTTACAGCCCTGTCTGTTGTATCGGCACGGCACAACATGCATGAAGCTGAACGTCAGGGATTTAAAGATGCATAGAGCTGAAAGTAGAGGAGACCGTGAAATATACCCCAATAACCCACCAAGATTGGGATGATGGCCTGGCACGCCTGGGCATCCTCCGTATATGCTGGTTTGGGGCCAAAAAGTCATGTTGTGGGTTACATCAAAGAAATTTTGCTATCAACCTTGCTCTTCGACATGTTCGTTGATAAGAGTCGTCAATCAGGACCTCACAGCCGAGACGTTTCGGCCAATGCACAGAGCTGGAAAATCCGCCTTCACTTAAGCTACTTCCAAGAGCGATTGCGCCTACTCACCAAAATATCTCTTCTTCTGTTCTCGATTATCAGTGCAATCTTAACGAGCTGTCCTTCCCGCAAAGTGCCCATCGGGATATTCCAGTGGCAATGGCACAACTGTCTGTCTTTATTCCAACTTGTTGCTTGTGATACAGCGATTCTAACTAGCAGACAGCCCGTTGAAGATCCGCGTAGGTCTACGGGATCATTGGGAGAAAGCGAATTCTCCGGTTCGAGAATCAATTTCTGCCCTATCCGAAGTGGTCGGACTGCCAGTCGATGTGGCGCTGGAAGCTCCTATGCTCTGGCGTGAATTAGGGAAACATTATTCGGACCAAGGAATCTTCGTACCAACTGTAGTGGGAGTTGTGAAGTCCTGGACAGAATGCATGAATACCAGGCTGGGAGATGATGCTCATGCAGCCTGGACCGAGCAATTGTTAGAGACATGTGGCAGAAGCTTGAGGGTCCAAGTAGATGTTAGTCGAGCATCTGGGAATAAGTTGCCGCAAAGAAGAGCATGCATTCATTTAGTGACTTTTTGACAGACCAGGTCCGGTTGTCGCGTCAGGACAAAGTGGGAGAACACTAGTTCTTCGTTTATCATCTCGATTCCAGAGTCGCCGCCTCCATATCCCAGCGTGTCTTCCTCCATAATGACTGATCTTGAAAACCTCTTCAACACTACGTCCACAAAGGACGTACCTTTGCAAAGCCAAGGCATTGACGATGAAGGACAGGCGGATGAGGAAAGGCCATCAAATCGTGAGATCTCACCTAAGCAGAATCTACGCATTACACCGCAGACGTTGCCGCAGACGTTGCCTCAACTCGATACTCTTGCTCGGCCGGACACATTATTCTTGCACCAAATACCATACCACATGACGGTAAAGATGACCCAAAGCGGTATCCTAGTGCAAGGAAGTCATCACCCCAGTCTAGAGTTACTTGCAGGCTACTTCTCGAAGTGGACAAGGACTTTGAAAAACGATACTAGAAAGGTGCGAATTTCAATTAGTTTTCTCCTTATACATCTTACCTAGTCGTCAGACGTGTCACTTCGTCAAGAGATATGCCATCACTCTCAACTTTCATCTAAAGTTTCCCAACACAGCAGAGCCAAATACGCATTCGGACTTAACTGAGACGATACTCTACATTCTCCACAGATTCCACTCCTCAAAGTCGAGCTCCAAGAATCGTATTTCGGCCTCGGCTTGCTTTTCGATGCGGTCACCATCGGGCCAGTAGATGAGCGACGAAGATGGTTGAATGTGAATCCCATCCTCGTAGTCGCTTTTATCGAGAGTGTGCTAGGCTATCAGTCTGTGCCCGAGTGCAGGAATGGAGATGGCTTCTATTTTAAGCGGGATGAGAGATTTTGGTAGTGCTCGACGGGGGTTCGTGTGCATGGAAGAGCGCTCCAATAAGATATAAGCTGGTTCCCTGAGATGTTATGCCAGACGAATATTACTTATATAGCTTAGGCGTGTGTATCTTTGAAGTTTCGCGCACCTCATTTCGTCTTTTTACGAAGTACAGTTGTGCAGCCAGCTGTGAAAGGTCCAGGACATCATCATTGGGAGCTGATAATGAAAACTTTGAAACAACTAAAGTAAACCTGGAGCATTATATATAGAAGGGATGTCGAATTTGCAAGACTAGACATTATCTGATGACGCATTGGGGCAAATGGCTTGGCTGGCCGGCCAGAACGACCTAGGATGGACCGCAACCTCCTTTCTTTCTTTGCTTGCGCCCAATTTTTCCATCTTTTCTTGAAACGTTCTGTGAATATCACCGAAAGCAGCGAGACTGGCTTCAGCGTTTCCTCAGCGAGCGAGAAGCCCCGTGCTAAGACTTGGTTGATTCGTCAAACCTTTGAACGCAGTCTGGCAGCTGTCCGTGGCCTGCTGAAGGTTTCTATTCTAATCAACAATTCCACTTCTCGTTGCTAGGTCGCACATGAAGTATGCGTCATCTAAACAGCCCAATTAGATTGGTATCTCTTTTAGAAGCTCTTCTGCCCAACGAAGAGGTTGGCCTCGCGAGTATCATCTCACTCAAAACGCAGCCGGTCATGAGGATGGTCGGAAACTTGGGATTGCCACACGCAAGTCCGATAAAGTTCTTAATTGTATATGGAGAAATATCTCAGCAGTCGCAAGATTTTCGTGCACTGGCAAAGCATTCGTGACCTAGAGTGCAGCACCTCAGTTTGAGCGACTTTGGAGCGGGCTTCGCGGGGTCAAGGAACGAACACTTTAACAAACCATGTCGGGAAGTTGCAGATACGGGAAATTGCTACCCTCACCGGCAGCTTCAACTCCACAGCAACCCACTGCTGTTCATTGATTCCGGAAACAACATATCGTTCAGTCAGACATGTCCCTTGATGGAATCGATATCCAAGGCCATGATGGCGATGATGACACTTCTTTCCAAGTCTTCCAAAAAGAGATGCAGCTCAAGGATGAGGCCAAACGCTTCAAGACTCAAGAACAATTCACTTCGAAAAAGTTGCAGAGATTCTCCAAGCAGAAACAGTGGCGGCAGCAAGTCAAACGCACACAGCAATATCTTGGACTGTGTACCCCTCGCAACTCAACGACGGGGTCTATAGAAGCTATTTGTTCTGATCTTGAACATCTCACAGTCACGGCTCGAGCGGATTCAGATCTTTCGTTACACGGGAATCTCGAATCATTGCACAATGATTTCAATTCGTTCGTATTCTTTATCTCAGTTGATGTCGAAGCTTTTGAGTTTAACCAGAGGCTTATTACGGAAATCGGTATATCTACGCTCGACACTGTAGATCTCCTTGGAGTTCTACCCGAAGCGAAAGGGAACAATTGGGCTGCAAAGATGCGATCTCGCCATTTTCGTATACGGGAGCACAGTCACCGTCTCAACAAAGTTCATGTTGAAGGATGTCCAGACCAGTTCCACTTCGGCCAAAGCGAGTGGATTCACGAACGAGACGTGGTTTCAACCTTACAAGAATGCTTCAATCCTTCACCGCCATCCCTTAGCAATTATCCGAACAGAATACGCAAGGTTGTGCTGGTTGCACACGATGTTGCGGCCGATATAAAATATCTTACGGAACTGGGTTTCAATGTGACTCGGATGATATCGGATTGCATTGACACTTCCGACCTCTACAAAGCTGCACAGCGTGACGCGAGGCAGTCTGCTCTGAGTACCTTGCTGCTTCGATATTCTATAGCCGCTAGACACCTGCACAATGCTGGCAATGACGCGAATTATACCCTTCGTGTCATGATAGCAATTGCGCTAGATGTTACCCACAACAAAAGAACTTCGGAAGATCTGGAGATTGAGAAACGCAGGAGGATCGAAGCTGCATGTGAGGAGGCGAAAGCAAAAGTATGTACCGAGTTTGAGGGCTGGAGTACATCTGAGGATGACGATGTCCCAGAGCCTTCGACCATATCCTCGACAATGGACCGTCAACAGGAAAAGAAAGGGCCTGGGATCTCTAAAGAACCATGCAGATCCGACGCAAAGCCGACCATGAAGCGCGCGAACCCACATAGACGAGGTCGACCAGCATATCTTACTCACATAGATGGCAACTTGGATGATGTACCAGTGCAGTACAATCCGAATTTCCAGGATGTTTCTCAAGAATCCCCTGTTCCCTTCCACAGTAGTTCCGCCAGAGGGAATTCAAGCAACAGTCATGATGAAGGTCGTGGTCGTGGTCGTGGTCGTGGTCGTGGTCATGGTCATGGTCATGGTCATGGTCGGGGTCGGGGTCAGGGTCGGGGTCAGGGTCAGGGTCAAGGTCAGGTTCATGGCCAATCTCAAGGTCCGTATCGAGGTGAAGGACGCCGGAGTCAAGGTCGAGGTTAAAGGCTTGCACAAAGCAGCTGCTTGCAGGTCCAAAGCAAGCCACAACCCTGATTTCATCCGTGGATAAACCAAGACACTCCCTTACAGAAGTGCCGCAACAACCAACGAAGTGTGACCAAAAGTATCATACTCACCCATGAATATCCCCCGCTTCAAACAAACAACCCCACCCCCTTCAACCAGCACCAAGATCCTGAATCTTTCTTCTGACTTCCCATTCCCAACCCATCCACCAGCCACACCCCAAGACCAGCAGAACGGCATTCACGATGTCACAGTAACGCAGCCAAATACTGACCCCTCCGCATAAATAGAAAAGCGCCACATATATTCCTCACAATACCAACCCATCCCCAAATTCCCCACTCCAACTTCCAGCCCTTCCCCCTTTTTCTTCTTCCACCCCTCCGCCCATGCTACATTTTCCGGGTCTCCCTATCGACGCTCGCTCCACCTGGGTCCACTACTAACCCTTGCTACGGGAATTCTCCTACGAGATTTCTTGTAGGGGTGGAAATAGATGGGGTGGACTGGTTTTGGTTTAATTAAAGGGGTTGAGTTGTGTTGAGCCTCTTGACATTACAGTAGATCGCAGGAAAGCGGGATTTATGAGAGCGCTTGGGGTTTCTTGGGTAAGTCAGGTAGGGAATAGGAGTAGGGTAGTGTGGGTTTTTTTTGGTTCGTGTGGGAGGGAGGGGGGTGCGTATAGGTTGTGTGGTTGCTGGAGTTGAGATTGTGTGGCTGGAGGATGATGAGGACGGCAGTTGTGAGGGGATAGAATTTGCAGGGGATTTTTTCTCGTGACACGTCATGAGATTTTTTCCTTTTAGATAAGACACGCTTGGATGTTGTATAGATAGGTATGATGTTGTCTGACGGCCGTGTGCAAAACATGTTCATTATCGTAGAAAGAGCTAGGAAACTCGTGTAGAAGACAAGTAAATAAATGGAGGGATTGTGCAACCAACGAATTTACTGCAGCCCGTTCATCGCTTTCCCACAACACGAACGTTCGCTGAGACCAAAGATTACTTCCTCAATTAGAGCCAGCACGCAGAGCAGGCCCCTCTCCCTGATGATTCTCCATTACCGGTGAAGACTGAGTCCCGGGCCTTCTGCGCAGACCGCGTTCGAATTCCTTTGTCGCAAGGTTGATATGCTCGATTTCCTGCAGCCCTTCCATAAAAGCAGGAGAATGATGGGAAAGCGCCAAACCGTTGTGCAAGATCCGAGGGCTAGCATCATTATCAGAGTCAAAGACGCCTGTGATTCGCGGGAATAGCACAAATGGTTTCGAGGGGAGTCTAGCCACGAGGTTTTCGCTGGGTGAGTTAGCGCCATTCGGGCTATTCGTCGCCTTCTGGTAATGCACAACATCCCATTTCTGCCGGTCGTCTGTCGAGAGGTCGTAGTCCCAAGAGACTCGGCAACTGTCCCTTCGAAGGGCGCTCCAAAGCTTGATGGCCTGCTTGGCAATAGCTGTAAGTTTGGTGGAGAGTCTATGCTCGCTCGGAGTCTGGAGGTAACGAAGTTCGCGCAGGATAGCCTGCGTAATGCCGCCTTCGTTGGGTTTGGTGGATATATTGACTACCTTGGCATAAGAATGTGAATCTAGCTGATCGAGTTTGTCAATCGTGGTTAGCCGCCAGGATAATTCCTGACTCGGATTTGCCAGCGGAACATTTGAGATTGCGTCAAGAATGAAATCCATGGTTTTGAGTCCTGGCTGAGGTTCCACTGGTGGCGTAGATTCGGCGAGATATTTTCGCTGTATGATAGAGGCCGTCTTCAAGGAAATGAAGTTCTGGATAGCGTGTTGTTTCAGGAACGTAGAAACTGCGCTTTCGGAAGATAAGAGCGGATACTCGAAAATACCACTAGCCTTGCACAATTGGCCTCGAACAGTGTCGCTGTCCAGCTATAAGAGATGTTATTGGTACTGCAACTATCAATCCACACCTACACCAGGTCTGCGTACCGACTTTGCATCCTCCGGCAAGAAGATGAAATCGTTTAGCGCTACATCTTGAATGCGCTCGAACAATTCGCGGAAGCCATTGATACTGAGATCGTCAATTAGTAATGCGGTGTGAAAAGTAAACAAAATCGATAGTTACTAGAATTGAGGGGTCTGCGGCGAGACCGTGGATAGCGCTTTGATTTGGCGTAATTCCGTTTCTACGCTCCTGATATATAATTGGGAACTTCTTTTTTCAATCTGAAAACCCTCTCTTTGCTCGTCGAAGTTCTTCTGAGCCTCTATGTTATTTTTCTCGAGTGTCTGAATGCTATCTCTGAGTCCCTTGTTCTCCGTCTCCTGAATTTTAATCTTCTTCTCAAGCTCCTCCTTTATCCGCTTAATCCTAGCAGTAGCTTTTTCCGAGACTTGTTTTTTTGCTTCACCTACCTCTTCATCTTTTTGCCTTTGCATGTCTGACTGCATAGCCGTACGCGTGGCAGCCATATTTGCCTTTTCTTTGTCGAGCTTCTCTTTGTCCAACTCAAGCTGGTGAACATCAGCTTTGTATGAGTAATTTTCGTCCAAAAGTCTCGCCATCTCTTGATCCTTGCGAACAGTGAGGCCGGTCACCATGGTTTCGAGCTCATCGATCCGGGCCTGCTGTTGAATACCAAGACCATATACCCTCTCAACATCATCAATCTCGTCGTGGTAAGTCTGCATAAAGCACAGAATTTTAGATATATGGCACACGGCGTTCATCCCCACGTCCACATCCTCTTGCGTCAGATTTCGAAGGCTGGTGCTGGACGAACTCCTCGTGATTTTTGCCTTTGGTGTGCCTCTTCCATTTGACTGGGCATTCCCATTCCTCTCGGACGAGTCCCTTGGCCCCATCTTTAGAACAGTCAGTCCTTGGCGGTTAAACGGCTTGGTTCTCAGCACAGATCCTTGCACATCAAGATGGAAAAACGAGAGAGGACGGCGCAGAGATCGAAGATAAGACCGAGATGAAAGAGAAACTTACGGTGGTAATCTGACTAGATGCCGCAGAAATTAACTCGTTTTTGGTGTGAAAATGGCGCAAGACGACACGAGCAATGATACTGCTTATTGAACCAGAATTGCCCCGCTTCTTTGGAGGCTTTGGGACGTAGATAGATCTGCCCATGAAAGCCCACCACGGCCAGTATGAGGATAGAAGAATGCGAGAACATTTAGAGCATATCCAAGTAAGCAATTTCTAGGTCAAGTTCTCCTCGATCACGATTGCGGCTCCCCGGGGAAGCAGCATAGCGCTCCGTTGCGCTCAGCAGGACGAAGCTTCCCATTGATAGACTGTTGATGGGTTATTAGATTGCCACGTCGAAGGTTGGAGGTGCTTCGTTTGCTGCCATGCACTTCCCCACAATCTCGCATGCACGACTCGCCGGAACAGTGATAATAAAGACAGGGTTCAAATAATAAACGGCCACGTAGATGAGTTCGGATGCATTAGATCTGTATCAATTGGATGGAGGGGGGGGAGGATGAAAGAAAGATTGGTCGTGATACAGGTAATGATAACGCAAGGCTTTCAAGTGAACAGAAACTGTCCCCAAGCACCCATGCTTTCAATGTTCGGCCTACTACAGTAGAAGAGATACAACTTGGAGGTCGTCTTAGGAAGATGATTGGCTAGGCCGAGTAAGCCTTGGGAGGTAAGGCCTTCAATAGCATTCCCACCCCCTTTTTAGGACTTGACTCTTGGCATCCAGGCCCCGCCCGCCACCATGTTCATCGTCGATGGCTTGTGTATCTGAACATCTCCAGGCCCAAGTCTGCTTTGATGAATCCACGATGCTACGAGGCTCAAGCTTCTCGTTTGAAGGCTGACCGGTGCGGGATTACGCCTTTATCTAGTGTATACAAGAGCCAAGCTTTGAGATTTGTATCTGACCGGAAGAGAGAGAAAAGCTCTATCAACCCGACGAATACACAGGTAATACTCTCCCCGACAATTATCCCTTACTCACAGCATTGGCAACCGTAGAGGGGTCATAATGATTGACGATGTCATGGAGTGAGTAATCGCCTCAATCCAGCAAGCAAAGTTCTAATGGACTAGTCGCTTTGGCTCCGAACCATTCAGATTCTTGGTGGATGGCAAGCCGATATACATGCATAAAACGTTGGTCGCCAACGTATCCAAGCCACTTGATCGTCTCATAAATGGTCCCATGTCCGAGGCGCAAAGTGGTGAAGCAGAGTTAGAAGAGGTTGATGGACTAACATTTACTCGTTTCTGCCAATGGGCCTATGCAGGCTTTTACCCTGCTGCAGAGTTTGGTGATCGTCCACAAGACGTAGCACTGGCAGAACAGACTGGTATGTTGAACTTATATAGAATCTGTACACTTGGCTCACGTTTTCCACAGCTGGACCTACCTCGGCCACACCCCCGACCTCCCTTTCGCCTCCAATGAGGTTTAGAAAGCACACCTCCATCTACGTTGAACCACGTTCTCGAACAGTAAAGGAAACCATGAAAGAATCGTTTCTGGAGTTACAATTCTGCAAGCCGGCTGATGAGGGCACCGCATTAGCGCCCCGTGCCAACTCCGCCCCCTCTGAAGATTACACGAACATATTTCTATCTCATGCACATGTCTACGTCTTTGCTGAAAAGTTCGATGTTCAGCCGCTGAAGAGGCTTGCCTTGAAGAATCTCCATCAAACGCTTGCGATATTTACTCTGTGGCCAGAATGTGTAGGGGATATTGTCGCCCTGGCTCGATTCGTATATAACCAAACGTCTGAGCCCGTTGATGGAGCCGAGCCAATGAGGAGTATGCTGAAGCGATATATTGGTTACGAGATGGATGTGTTGATAAGAGCAGCCGGCTTTCTGGATCTGCTAGAAGAGCACAGAGAGCTATTGAACGACTTTTGTTCTATGGTGGGGGAACGAATTAAATAGCTTCAGAAACGACGAAAAGCATGGAAAGATCCATCTTGTCAGAAGAGGCGATATGCTGTCACGTTCTACTTCTCAAAGTCCTTGCCATCCTACAATTACTGCGATGCGAGCTAATTTCATTCCATGTGTTTTCCACTACGACGAGAACATTGCTTCTACCTTTGGCCCCAACCCTTTTCGATGCTTATCAGCCATACGTAGCTTAGTGCACAAATTCTTGGGTCAATTCCACGGTGAGCCTCGTTCATGTGATACGGCTTTTCGAGACCGTTAATCAGCTACACCATATTTCCCCAAGCATAGCCATCCGCCCTTATATCCTTTCTCAATGCATCGACTATTCGAACATCCTAGGTTCTTGCGTGCCCTTCGGATGATTGTTGCAGAGTTGGCGATAGGCCATTGTTCTCACACCTCTACCACATCTTACATCTTCGTCATTTTCGTTGTCGAGTTTTCCGTCACTCTTTTGCTGTACTGGATCTCAAGCGTGCATTCTTCATTATATTTCCTTCAATCAGTGACACAGCATAGCTTGAAACAATCTTTCAACAAGATCATCTTCGACACTGTTGCTCATTTTAGTACTGAAGCCATGACACGCATGAGGATCTGCTCGCTGACTTCTTGCTTCAGCTCTACACCACATGATTTTGTTGCACGGAAGCTAGCATAATTCTTGCCACTTGTTTCTCCGCCTCGAACCTGCTGATTGTTCGTATCCGAGACGAGTAGAAAACCTATGTCCACAAGGCCATCTCGACATCGATGGGACTTTCAAGTGCCACGCCACTAGGTTGATAAGATATCGCTGCGTGTATAGCTTTCACTCGCACTTCCACTACTCCGTATCCTTTGCATTCATTATAGACTCCATACACATTCTCTGGACAGCAAGTTGGCCAGAAGCATTCTAGGACTGATTATATCAGTACGAATCAGCCTCTGGACACCCCACAAGTAGTTGACATTAGGTACCAAACTCAGTCTTTGCCCTTAAAGAAAGTGAACTTTGACTTTCACCCAAAAATCGCGAATGAAGGGCCCTCCACACCCTAAGAAAGAAAGAAATTTCTCTGATTCTGAAAGGACGTCCATTTGGCATACCATGTAGAGGACAACAACTGCTCTGAGTTTGTCGGTTTGCTGATTTTGGTCTGGAATGTTCTCCGTTGAGTAAACATACTGTACCAACTCGATCACATCGCCAATCCCTGTCTCGTGTAATGTGAACGGAACAAGTGTCTTTTGGATTTTACGCAAAATGAGCGTTTTCCGAGTTTAAACCCCGTAGTTTTCTGCAAGTACATATAGGCGGGCATGTGCTAGAAAGACTGACGTGAAATCTTCCTCAGGCCCAGCATGAGCTTGAATGCTGCATGCGTCCACAAAAATCTGTCTAGAAAATGCAGGATTGTACTCTAGTTCTTCAAAAGATTCTTGTAACAATAATTTTCGAGAAGGTTTTTCCAACTTCTTGCTCGACCTTCCAAACCCGCCACTACAATCATTTCGTAGTTTGTCTAGCGGGGTGGACGGCTTCGTGACCGGTGCTGGCTATGCAGAAGCTTCAGGAACAGTGGCTGAAGCGTGGAATGCAACAACAGAACCCTCAATCGGATCCGTTTGGAGAATATTACACGATGGTGTCTCATAGTCTCCAGTATATGCAAACTGACAGAGGAGGCTAGAAACTTTTTCTCGAACATCGTCTTGAGTAGCAAGTCTTGTCCGTGCCTCCGACATAGGCCGTTCACGAGAGTGTCCAAAGTTCGTGACTGTCGTGATATAGCCGTAGAATGAACAACGACAGGCACCTTATCGGGACCGACGATGAACGTGAACACATGCGGACGCAGATGTCTGGCAACTTAGAACGATTGTTAGCCATCGCAAGACCGACACGGCGCGTGGAGCAAACTTACTGCTCGAACAAAGTCATCATCGCCTTCAGTTGTCTACCGGTAGATGACGAGGATAATTGGCTCTTCGCGGTGATCATCTACTTACATACCCCGCAGACCGACGAACTAAACTGTATATGGGAAGAGAAAAGAGATTGCCTCGCCACAACGTTTTTCAGCTTACTATGCTCTTCAGCCAGATTGCCGTCAATTCACTGGGAAGAGGACGGATGGTGACTTTGTACGAGTCTAACAGATTATTGGGAAGGGCACATGATAATTTCAGAGTCGCCTCTTTTCACGATCCGTCGTCTTACTCACGATCCACAGCGAGTCTCATACCGGTCAGATTATAACGCCAGCACCGTTCTTTTCATTCCGACAAGGTACGACCATCAGACCTCAATTTACCATTATCCTGAGACCGCATAATATTGAAGGTATAGATCTGGTTCCGTTGGAGATCCAGGAGGTGGCGATGAGGATTTCCCTTTTCTTTTGAAGATTTTGCTATAGTTCCCTACTCGAAATCCTAATCTGCGAAAAACTACGACGTCGCGATAGTTGGGACTAATAATTTGATATTCTACAGCTTTCCAGAGAAGGAGCGGGTTGAGCCATCATTCTCTTTCTTCAAGCCTATTCCTCTCATACTTCAATAAATTCCCTCGTTCTCGCTAGGTCCGTGACAACGGAAACCTCTCCATCTGGATTGGTCCTTATTGGAAGGCATTTGAGAGCATGTCAACGAAGAATGTGTGGCTCATGGTCCACGTAGCATAACTGGAAGCCGGGAGATCTGCTATAGAACGGCGAGCTGATACCCATCGCCCAACGGCTAATTATAAGATGAACTCAGGGCCTGTGAGGCCTAAAATGACGTGATGTTTGTCGGCTTAAATCATGATACACTTATGAACCTGCGGAGTAGAAGGCGTTATGAGAGATCCGTTTTGGGGGATGATCACCTGGCGCTTAGACCGGGCGCTGGCGCGTTAACCGAAGATCAAGCGCGAGCTCGTTCCTTTTCGAATATCGGTTTCCTGAAGCAATCAGGTGGTATTCATTCCAAAAAATTACTCCGTTCGATATCAACGAGCCAAATCAGTAATCTCCCCAATTACAATCTTCGAGGATTTGACGCGCTGTTTGCTGCAAGTGGGTCTCTGCAAGTTGTTGAAATCAACACAAATTTCATACGCAGACGCTCGTATAAGATGTCGTCGAATCCAAACTCACACATAAATAAAAACCCAGCTCTGCAGAGATACTACCATTCATTTGAAAGTAGAATCGGCTACAAGCTTTTCTTGCGCGATACACGGCATTTTGGGTACTATGTTCCGGGCACATACTGGCCCTTTCCCATTGATGGGGCGTTAAGAGCAATGGAAGACCATCTCTTTCGTTCCCTCAAACTAAAAACGGGCGCTGAGGTACTAGATGCCGGATGCGGCGTTGGTCATGTCGCAATACGATTCGCTCAAAAAGGTCTACACGTTCAGGGGATTGATGTTGTAGATCATCATATTCAGAAGGCGCAACGTAGTAAGTATATCTCAAACATTTCGCCGACCAAAACATCCGACATAGAACATGGGAAATGGGTACTTCTCATTCGGAACAATGATAATATCGGTTTTGGAGCCACGTTCCTCATGTGGCTCTGTCTCAAAAAGAGAGTTGCTGACATAGATATCTTATAGATCTGAAGGCGCAAGGTCTTGAAAGTGCTGTCACTGTTCGCAAAATGGATTATCATCATCTCAGCTTTGGAGATTCGTCATTTGATGGTGTTTATACAATAGAAACGTTTGTCCATGCAACCGACCCTAGGCAGGTTTTGGAAGGATTCTTTCGTGTCCTGAAACCGGGGGGCTCCTTATCACTGTACGAATATGATCACACAGATCCGAGCACTGCGCCCAGACATCTCAGAATTTCGATGGGTCAAGTCAACAAGTATGCCGCCATGCCAACAAACGTTCATGAAGGAGTTCTGCTACATATGCTAGAAGAAGCTGGCTTTCAAGACATCTTAATAGAGGACTTGTCAGCAAACATTAAGCCCATGCTGCGGTTGTTCTTTGTTCTTGCCATAATACCGTATCTATTCATCAAACTTTTCGGGCTAGAACCATGGTTTGTAAATACTGTGGCTGGAGTTGGGGCTTATCTGGGAAATCGACGTGGTCTGTGGCGATATATCGCGGTCACTGCGAGGAAGCCGCCTTCAGCTTCAGACAGCAGCGTCTCTCTAGGAAAGAAGGCTCAGTAAAATGCTGACGCAGTATACTTTGAAAGGAGGACAATCAATTTCATTCCAAAGTTTTCCGTTGACTTTGTGAGGTCTTCCAGATATGACACGGGAGATCGGATGAATGTGTAGTAGAGCCGGTACCAGGTGGCGGTAAAGCTAAATGAACAACCTCTGGTAATCGTAAAGCCCTTTTCGTTCGACTGTTTGTTGACCGTTTACCGCCAGCAGCTGAACTGGACAAAAGCTCACGATGAGAAGCAACTATCGCTTCAGTTTTTCAAGTGAAGATATGTTCACTTAAGTAATTATTGGAGAGTATGTTTGGTAGCAATCAATGGATAATTAAGGAAAAGACGGTAAATCCGCCAGGTACTCTTCCTTCTGCCCGTTCAAACTCTCGATATCTTGGTTTATTGATGCTTAGTTGTCCGTATAATCTTAAGACAGGCAGCTCGATTTGTGAACACTTCAAGTAACCTGAAAGGCTTATCTCGCATGACACAGAGATCTTTGCCAGTACGTGGCAGCCGTCATAGTGAAGATAATTTCAAAGGAGATGGACGAGGAACACTCATGAAGCTCACTAGCGGGTTTGCAATTACAGTAAGAAATATTTGACAGATCTGCTCTTACCATATCTGCTGAGGAAAGCGACTTTCAGGACAATGTGATGGAATGTTCTCAGAAACCGAAGCTATCAAAATTACGGTAGCGGCTCCATTCCGTAATGACGTCGTGCTCAACCGAGGTCCTCCAGGTGTGAAGTCTTCGGCCAAAACATTGCTTCTTCCGACTCTCCAACGTTGAAACCAATCAATGTCACGCGTATCCCTCAATCTCAATATGTCCTTCCTCACCAGAACCCTCACTCGCTCAATCCCTCGCTCTTCTGTCGCCTTCACGAGATCCCGCCCCTTCCACAACACCATCCTCCGGGCAGCCCTCAGCGAGTCAGATACCCATAGGTGTAGGTCTCTCAAATTTCGATATCTTCTAGCGCTTAAGCGTGTTTACAACATTCTGAATTGAAAATTGAAAATTGAAAAAGCAGCGGACGAACGCAAAGGCGAGATCGATCATCACAAGGATGACCAACTGAACAAGCAAAAAGAAGGGAAGGGGCACTGGAAGGAGGAGTTGGCTAGTAACAGCGAGTCTGCGGTACGATCTGTGCCAGTGTATACCAAATCCGGAGAATATCCTGAGGCTAATGGATGTGGGGTGAATTAGGTCAAGGCGGACAGAGGGGAGATACACGATGCGAAGGCGGATACGGCCAATCTACAAAAGGAAACAGCTGAGCACATGCAAGAGAAGCATGAGGAGGGGAAGTGATTCGGGATGAACCCGTAGGACGGAGCTGCAGGTATTCAGTTAGAAAATGGACGAATACCCGATGTACAGATTATCATCTTTTAATGGAGTACCAGTAAAAAATTTCTTTGGTTAAACAATGACTATCTGTCATCGACCTATTCTAATGTAGCACCCAGGAGTCCTTCAATGCCAAACTCCAATCCCATCTGAGAACACAACGCCGTCCTCCTATCCGTTCACGAAAGGTTCCCCCTACCAATGCAGCACAAAACCGGATCAACCTATGCTACCCTTTCATGATTTCAATATAACAATCAATAACACCAACACAATTATCAAAACCAGAATAACCGTAATCTGCTTATTATCCTTCGCCTTCCTAGCTACATTTCCCAAGCTCTTCCGGGCTTTGCCCATTTTCGACAGCTGCCGATCCATATGCACCTCCACTTCATCCAACATCTGTACATGCTCGTCAAGTTCGTCGCCAATCTGTATACTAAGTTCTCGCTGCCGACCTATGCTATCGCCCAATCGATCTAGTTGCTCGTCTTGCTCCTCAAGGACATTCTTGTGGTACTCATGAATTTGTTGATTATCCAATGATGTATGGTCTGTTCGCCCGTCATCGGGCTCATCACGGTAAGGAAACAGAGCTGCTCGATTTGCTTCCTCCAGGGCGTCTGGACGAGCGTCTGTAAAACGGACGGATTTGGACGGATTTGGGGAATCGTTGACGGAGCGCTTGAGGAAGGATGAGGATGAGGGGTTTCGAGGTCGCGGGTCTTTTGCGCGGGCAAAGTCGGGCGACAAGGACGAGTCATTGGGCTGTGAGACCGATGGAGTAGATTTGGATGGGAAGCCCCGAAATTGGGATGTCAGATCATCGAATTGTATTCGCAGGTGCTCCGCTTGGTCTCGGAGATCGGCTGATGCAGAGCTGTTACTCATTAATATTCGCTTTATCAGTGCCCGGGCACGCAACCTTACGAGTCGCGACTTTGTTCTTTCTGTCTCTGTTCTTGTTCTAAAACTTTGATGCCCTCTCGCATCGAGTCCAAGGACCTTGAAATGTGTCCATCCTGGGAATTGGGCTCGAGGTTCAAAGATATCGCTCGCTGCCGTTCAAGTAATGAAAGTTTGATATGGTCAGCTAAGAGGTAGAGTTGTGACGGATTTGCCATATTCTGAGATTGGTGCCTAACTAATATGCGTCGTTTTAATCCGGGGCCACGAGTCTGAGGTTGTTCGGGCTGAGCGTACCAGCAATCTGATCACGTGAGCCGAAACTGAGATCAAGGCTAATGCAGGTCGGATACTAGGGTCCTACCGAGCAATCCCAGCAAACAGTCCCAAAGACACAAGGGAGGAGATCTGATACATACCGTTGAGATGTCTGATATATCACAACATGATCAGTCTTCAAACATACCTAGTATCCAGGCTTCAGTTGAGGCAGAAGTTCAGGATCTAATTGGGGAACAGAATATACAAGACCTCCCTCCCTTAACCTTAGAAGAGACCAGAAGGGTTCTATACGGTGATGGGAGAATGTCACCGTCACGGTCATCTTCACCTTTGCTCTCGATTGCTGGGTTTCCACAAAAGCCAAAGACCGACCCTATTGATCTAAGGTCTTTGGAATACATTGGCTCCTTTGATCACAATCTGATGTGTGCCATATGTCACTGCCCGTTTGTATTACCAGTCAAGCTTGATTGCGATCATTACTTCTGCCATTCCTGCGTCTACCAAGCAATGGCGCATCAGCCTCCGGATACAAGATGTTGCCCTACATGTCGGAGAAAGACAAGTCGAACTTCAACTCATGTTCCGAAAATTATCAATCACATCTTGGATGAGCTGAAAGTCAAATGTCCTTTCTACAGCCTAGGATGTACCGAAGAATTGACCCGTGGGTCTGTTCAGAATCATGTCAACCGATACTGTGCTTACTCCGAGGTCGAATGTCCTTCAGAAGATTGTCTACTTACAATCGAGAGAAAGGATTTGGGGGCAAATCGATGCTTTCATCATGTCGTGCGCTGCCAGGACTGTGGACATTCATTCTTGGAAAGAGATATAGAGTACCATCGCACCATACAGTGCACCCAGCGCAAGGTCCATTGCCCTGACTGTGAGATGGAAGTTCCACGCATCAAGCTCGAGAAACACATCGATCACTGCCCCGAGGCCATTTTCCCTTGCACAGCTGCTTTCTATGGTTGCGACTTCATCTCTAAACGTACAATTCTTGATCGACACCTTCCGACCTGCGCTCTTGCAAAGCTGGTGCCCTTCCTCAAGATCCAAAACGAACGCCTTGAAGCCCATGAGGCTGCGTTGAAGCATTTGCAGCACAAGAACTCGATATTGGAAACCTCCTTCGCCAGTATTCAGGACACACTTGGCCCATCTGGCAGCCTCGTAAATGCCCCTTCCGTTTCTGGTGATGGTTCTGACACCGCTCCTTTCGATTCAACAGCTCACCACCTTCTCTGCCTCCACGAATCTCTTCGAGACGAAGTTGGCCGAGTCTCTACCGCTGTTTCCGACCTGGACGCTAAGGCAAGTATGATGGTCATCAACGAAAGCCTTCGCATCAAAGAAGATTTGACGCACACGAATGCTGCCATCGGAGGGATGCGGATGCAACTGCATTGGCTCATGAGTGCGAGGGTACAAAATCAACAGAGGGTAGCTATGGGGAGAACGCCCAGTTCTGGAGAGGCTACAATGGCAGGGCCTTCGACAGGTGCAAGTGGTCCAGGGATCTTACCCGTAAGAAGACTTAGTGACTCGACAAGACAAGAGACTAAGTTGTGAACCCTTGAAGTTACGAGGACAAATAATTAGCATTTTCTAAGCCTGGGACCTAGCCACTAGAATAATGAGGGTTTGCCATTATTCCACGCTTCTAACTTGCCCTGTATATTGAAATTAGCGCTGAACGTTTCGTCGAAGCCATCAGGAAAGGCCCGAGTTTTGTGAGTAGTAGCAGTTACAGCCTCCAAAGACTGCAAGCTCCGCCTGTGATCACGGCTGTCAAAGTTGGTCGTTGCTTCCGATGAGCATTGCGGTTTTAGTTCCACCTCCGCATTTTCCTGATATACTTTCCATCTTCACTACATAAAGCCGACCTTCAAGCATCAATCGACAACACTCTTCGTGCCTTGCCTGAGCCATCGATATTAATATTATTTGACATCACTTATATGGCACGCTAGTAAAAGACTATTCATCACGTCTACGAGTATGCAAATATCCCTAACTCTATCTATCACCGAGACTCCACAGACCATGAGGCTTTGAATCTTTGCAAGATTGAGGTGTCGAAGCATTACTGTCTCGTGAGAACGCTAGTAAACGGGTCACTTAGCAAAGTATTTATTAAGAGACAGGAGGGGTCATGGAAGTGAGAAAGGAGCAGTTTGATGTAAGCTCTTTCGATTTGTTGATATCACATCAACCAACAAGACTTACTGCGCTTTGACTTTGGCTTGCTTCAAGGCTATTCACACCGAGCATCCTGGTCTTTTGATGCATATTTCTTTTATGGATTCTCATCTCATCGTGTCGTTGGACCTTCTGGGCACATAATTAAGTTGATCCTTTGCTGACCTGCCAACGAGCCTTTCAGGAGTCAAACGCTAAAGGCCGCATCAACAGCCACGCCCTTCCTTCCAACTCAAACCCTACACGTAACATTTGGAGCATACGGGGACTCAACTCTTTGTTGCCGCGCCTCTCTTTTTCTCATATCTTTCATCCGTCGAGCCTCGAATCTGAGAAATCATATCGTACGTCGTTGAATAGATTACCAAATAACTCCTAATCTACGTTGCCGAATGCGTACAGCTGGACGACATCGTCAATTTCTCGGTGACCTGCCGTCTCTACCGTAAATTAGCAAGTTGGTCGCTTAGGGCACATAGAATTCGAAAGGCCGTGTTTACCGGAGTCGACGTCGGAGCAACATCGAAGGCGTTGTTCTGCGTATGTACTAGACCTTGGATTGCGCTCTACTCAGAATACCTCCCCATTATAGTAAACCGCAAGCCTTGCGAGTACTGGAACCCCTACGGAGAGAATGAAGCAGGATACGTCAACGAGTTCTCCGAACCAGCAGCTGTTAAAAGCTGAGCTAGATGCAATTGCTGAGCGGATACCTTCCGTTCCAGCTAGAAACTTGTGGCCATGGCTACAACAGGTTTTGAGAGGAAATAAAGATACCATCATATCACTCATCCTTGCAATCCTTCCGAATCTCAAGGAACTTAGGATTCACGTTAACCATTACAACCAATTGGAGACTACGATGGCACTCATCGGTAGCATCGTCACAGCCGGCGACCAGTTCCAAACTTTACCAAAGCTTTGTAAGTTTACAATAGTCATCAATTGGATCGGAACTTTCGGAATGTAGATACACTCAGCTTGTTGATGACTTTCATGGCTCTGCCTGGACTCCAAGATGTAACTATAAGTAAGGCGATTAGTCGCAAGCTCAGCCCTTGGCCTTACGGATCTAGATCTTCAAACGTCGTCCACATCTTGCTACACGACGTTGCTATCACCGGGGAGAGCTTGAAAATGCTTCTAAGTCGATGTAAGGCGTTGAAATCTTTCGGATACACCCCATGCCATCCAAATGAGCTTGGATTACTATCACTAGCTAGTGGAATTGACTTGAGTCGCAAAGCGGCATTAAAAGCTATCACGCGCTCGGCGCGGCAATGCTCAAACTGCATCTTGAGGGGCGAATACAGAGTCAAAAGCAACAGGACGAGCCAGCAAGGCGCTTGAAGAGAAATAGTAAGGCATGAGATTCATAGAGTACACCAGCGGCTTTGGACAGCAATTCAAGTCTTTTGTTTCAGGGAAAACAGGACATCGTTGCGACTTAAAGGAGGGATCGTGTTGCTGTAATCTCAGCAGTAGGAGGTCTATGGAAGGCCATCCCAATGCTTGATTTAGTTACTTTCCTCAGACCTGTCTCCAAGAAACCGTCTCTAAGTTGGTCAAGGTATCGAAAAGTGTTATGGGTTCCTCATGTATTCATAACTTGTGTCCGCCCAGACATCTTTCTAGTCTTTGATCGCCAAGTCGTTCCAAGAACGTATGATGAACCCAACACCGTTCCGAGCTACTGCCCTCCATTACACTGTCAGCCCACTTTAGATCTTGGTCTCTAGCCACGATAAAATTCCTCCATCTGCATCATGTACTCATCTTAGCCCAAACCTCCATGCTCTGGATCACTAACACCACAGCACCCATAAAGTTGCGCTACTTCTCACCAGAGTCCCTTGTAGGATGTACCAGATACTACGGGTTCTACTACTACAGATTCTCTCGACCAAAAAGAATACCTGGCTAAATGTTGAGGAATATATTGCAAGATGGTGAGAAAATTGACTGTAATACAATCGAGTAATTAGTAAGCACGTAAGGTAAGCAAAAATTATAGCGGAATTAACGCCGTCCATCGACGAGCCCTCGGAGTACCTTGTCGAGATAGAACTATGTAGATTTTATCGCGATACTCTCAACTTACACCACCACATCCTGAAGGTATCCCAGAATTTTCACACTTGAACGCTTGAGCCGGTTCTTGCGGCTGTAAGCGTCAATGCACAGGGCCATGATGGACCGCAAGCATCCAACGTCAACAACTACAAGGTAATGAATCGACGGAGAGGCTTCCAAAAATGGGACAAACGTTCTCCATGACGACCCTGTCGGCAGGGTCGGCAGGTATTGATGTGCCAGAGCTATCAGACCTTACCTACGAAAAGTCTCTAGGGACCGCAAGATTCATGAAGAGCATCCGAGCAAGGCATCAGCATGGCTTGGTTGTTGTCAAGCTGGTCATGAAACCTTTTCCACAGCTCGACTTGAAGAAATATGTGCAAGCTATACGGCGTGAGTATGTTGGCTTCAGGACTACTAGCCAAGTAAAGAGAGCTAACCTAGTTCGCAGACGAACGCGAGGCGCTCTTGGACGTCCCCAATGCCCTTGGTTACCAGAGAATTATTGAGACAAGTACGAACGGGTATCTAGTTAGGCAATATCTCTACAGCTCGCTATACGATCGATTAAGGTGCATCCCATAACCCTTATTCTAATGACCTATCTCATACTTGCAGCACACGTCCTTTCCTCGAAGACATTGAAAAGAAATGGTTGGCTTTTCAGCTCCTCTGCGCCCTCCGAGATTGTCATGTCCGAAGCATTTACCACGGTGATATCAAGACAGAGAACATATTAGTGACGTCGTGGAACTGGTTGTATCTTACGGACTTCTCCTCATCTTTCAAAAAGACATATCTACCTGAAGATAATCCTGCTGACTTTTCTTACTACTTCGACACTTCGGGCAGAAGAACGTGCTATCTTGCCCCAGAGCGGTTCTTAGGAGCAAGTGAGAAGGACGATGGTCGAGGGGTGACGTGGGCAATGGACGTTTTCAGTGTTGGTTGTGTGATCGCAGAGCTTTTCCTCGAAGCCCCAATATTCTCCTTGAGTCAACTATACAAATACAGGAAAGGAGAATATGATCCTGAACATGGGTATCTTAGCAAGATTCAGGACGGTGACATTCGTGAATTGGTCAGCCACATGATACAACTAGAGCCAGAGTCAAGATACTCAGCTGAGGAATATTTAAATTTTTGGCGGCATAAAGCATTTCCTGGGTACTTCTACAGCTTTCTTCATCAGTACATGGGGGTGATCACCGATCCTTCCTCCGGCCGCGCGCCTGTCTTGCCAGAGACTGCCAATTTCGGGGAAGCAGATGATAGAATTGACAGAGTGTATTACGACTTCGATAAAATTTCCTATTTTCTAGGTTATGAAGAGGGGAAGATTCAAAACAGCCTAAGCCCGGGCTTGCAGCCTGCTTCTGATGAAGTTATTCCTGTCCAGATTGACATACCGAACAATAGACATCAAGCCATGGCTACAGGTCGACGTCCTGTCGACGATGGGTCACTGATATTCCTTACACTAGTAGTTTCGTCACTACGGAACACGGCACGGTCTGCAGCTAGAATACGAGCATGCGATCTTATGCTGGCATTTGCGGAGAGAATCACTGACGAGGCAAAATTAGATCGCATACTGCCTTATGTAGTAGCCATGCTCACTGACCGGGCTGATATTGTCAAGATTGCCGCTATTCGAACAATGACACAAGTCGTAGGCTTTTCCTTTCGAACATAGCGTTCGAAGTATTGACGTTCGACAGATGTCACTGGTTGCTGTGGTGTCACCTGTCAATGCCTACGTATTTACAGAGTACATTCGTCCACGTCTTCAAACTTTCATCGCCGGTCCATATTCGAAAGCATCACCATTAGTGCGTGCAACATACGCATCTTGCCTAGCTACTCTAGCACATAGCTCCTCCAGAATTCTAGATATGGTGCAAGCTCTGCGAGCAGACGGATCCATTCCAACGATTGATCCCGAAGCAGAGGACGGAATTGCTACAGATACTGCCTATCATAATCTCTATGATGTTGCAAGGCTAGATCTAGAGGAACACTTCGAGGCACATACGAAGGCTCTGCTGACCGATAGCGATGCTTCAGTTCGACGAGCTTTCCTAGGCTCTGTTTCTAGCCTTTGTGTGTTCTTCGGAAGCTCAAAGGCAAACGACGTAGTCCTTAGTCACCTGAACACGTACCTGAACGACAAAGATTGGATATTAAAGTGTGCTTTCTTCCAAACCATTGTAGGGGTGGCTACTTTTGTTGGTGGGACCAGTCTTGAAGAGTTTATCCTACCACTTATGATACAGGCTTTAACTGATCCAGAAGAGTCCGTCGTGGAGAAAGTGCTATCATCTTTAGCGAGCATGGCGGAGCTAGGGTTGTTTCAAAGGTCGAAAATCTGGGAAATGGTCGATGTCGTTGCAAGATTCATGATGCATCCTAACATCTGGATCAGAGAAGCTGCTGCGCAATTCATATCAGCTTCTACGCGATACTTGTCGGTAGCTGACATCCACTGCATCATTTCGCCCCTCATCCAACCTTACTTAATATTACCCATTATCGATTTTGCAGAAACGAATCTTCTCGACGCTCTCCAAAAGCCGTTGTCACGTCCAGTGTTAGAGCTGGCGGCAATGTGGGCAACAAAGGTTCCAGGTGGTCTTTTTTGGAAGCCTATACAACAACAGAGAACCTTTTCGTTTGGCTCCGTTGACCAGGCTGTGCCTACTACCTCTTCAAAGGACTTACGGCCTAATGCTTTAAGCAAAATTCCTAAGAAGGACGAGGACGAACAATGGCTCAATAGATTGCGAAACCTTGGCATGGGTACAAGTGACGATTTCAAGTTACTTGCTCTGAGAGAGTACATATGGCGTATGGCTCCTAAGCGGCCAAGAGAGGGAGCGGGAGTTCAACATGCGCATCTGAACAGAATCATAAACCTGAAGGAAATCAAGGTTATGCCTCAAACCATCTTCTTCGAAAGCCGCCAACGGAGTCGAAGTACTCCACGCCGACACTCTCGTGATGCGGATTCACTCAACACCAGAAAACCTCCTTCATCTGCCCCTCATACGATCGCTGATGCTTTGCTTGATGCGTCGACTACCATCAATGATCCTATAGCCCAGCGGAAGAAACAATCTACAAACGCAAGAAAAGAGCGGTTAGATGGGAACTCACCACCACGCCCTGTACGAGCTAAAAACAGGCCTGATTCATCAAATCTTCCGTCGCCTCTATCTAGCTCACCTATTAGGGCCGTCAAATCTAGAGACAAACCCCCAAGCACAGATGCCGAGCCAAGGCGCGCAGCAAACCTGCATTTTCCAATTCCAGGGGTCGACAACAATCCAAGCGAAGGTACCCTTACCCCCACTGATTCTCTTAAGACCGGCAGTGACTATGAAAGAGGAAAAAATATTAGACATAAGTCCAGTGCTATCAATTTACTCAACAGAAGGGACACATCTAAGACAGTGGCCGAAACAGGGACAACTTCCGCCAATGCTTTTGGCAAATTAGATGGCCCCTACACCCGTGAGCCTTCGGATGCCTTACCTGATTCCGGACTCGAGCGTGGAGACAAGAAGCAGAACTTTACATCTCAAATAGGAACCGGTCATACGTATGTCGGTAATGACCCTAATGTCCTAAAACTGCTTGACTCACTGGCGGCTGAACGCCAGTCTATTAAGTTGACCGAATTTGGGCCTATAGTGGCTCCTATCAGCAGCCGACATAAAATGAAGAAAGCAGACTCTCAAGATGTGGATAGGCCTTGGAGGCCAGAGGGAGTTCTAGTCGCCACCTTTGGTGAGCATACGGGCCCGATCAACCGAGTCCTCCCGTCGCCTGATCACACCTTCTTCCTAACAGGGTCGGATGATGGGACTGTTAAGATTTGGGACACCTTAAGACTTGAGAGAAATCTAGCCCATCGGTCCAGACAGACACATAGAAATTCTAATGGAGCGAAAGTCAAGTGTCTCGCCTTTGTAGAAAACACGTATACTTTCGTTAGCGGTGCTACCGATGGTAGCATCAATGTCGTCCGAGTTGATTGTAACTATATAGGTGATACTACAAAGTATGGCAAGCTTCGGCTGGTGCGAGAATACCAGCTACCGAAAGATGAGTACGCGGTATGGTTGGATCACTTCAAGTCAGATGGCAACTCAATACTGCTAATAGCCACGAATACCTCACGGATTATCGCCCTAGATCTTAGAGACATGAGCGTGCTTTACACCCTGGAGAATCCAGTCCATCATGGCACACCTACGTGCTTTTGCGTTGACATCAGACATGGTTGGCTGCTTCTCGGAACCTCGCACGGTGTGCTAGATCTCTGGGATCTCCGCTTCCGCCTCCGTCTTCGGGCCTGGGGACTCTCAGGTGGAAGACCAATCCACCGGATACATATCCACCCCTTCAAAGGCCGAGGTAGGTGGGTATGCGTCGCTGGTGGTACCGGTCAACCCGACATCACGATTTGGGACCTCGAAAAAGCAGAATGCCGCGAAGTTTTTCGTGCTGGCATCACAAGAGGCAGTAACAAAGACAGCGTCCGTGCCTACGAACCCTGGAAAGTCGACGACGAAAAACCTGAAGAAATGCTCTCTCGCTTCGCTGCCGCTACCGATCCATCCTTAGGCAATGGCACCAGCAATCCCGACCGTGGCATCCGCGCCCTGGCACTCGGTCTTGACGCCCCTGAAGACGGTCGTGAATCTAAGTACGGCTTCTTCCTTACAGGCGGTGCGGACAAAAAGCTCCGGTTCTGGGACGTTACGCGAGTAGAGACCTCGATGGTTATTAGTGGCCTAGACGCCGACGAAGATCAACCCAAGTTCACAACGTCACATCCTACAACGATGCTGACATTGAACACAGAGAGAGTGCCGCAGCCAGGCCCTTCGGCACCCAACGCGGCCGCTGGGTCAAATTCTCCTACTAAAAAGGGTGCCAGACCGCCGAGGAGTACGGTGATTTCGGCGCAACAACAGCAGTTGTTGAGGAGCCATCTGGACACGATTTTAGATGTGGCGATACTGGAACATCCAGTGGGTATGACGGTTAGTGTGGATCGGCAAGGGGTTATCTATGTGTTTCAGTGAATGGGGTTTGGGATGGATCTGGAACGGACGAGCTCAATGTCTTGGGCGCAGCTGTACTTTTTCATGAGTAGATGATCCGACGAACCGTAAGGCTCACGCACCGCCAACGTTTCCGGATCAATTAGCAATTATCATCAAAATATATCAACACATGACCTCGAGAGACTGTAGTCATTCTCAACCATAGCGTTAGGAGATGCCCTTCTATGCTTTGCAGCTAGAAGCGTACTAGCTCGAATATCAAAGCTACCCGCAAAGCCCTGACCACTTCCGTTTACAACGCAAGCGCATACTGGTGGATGCCTCGAAGCCAGGTCACAGATTTAAATTCTCAATCAACCGTTCGGTTGCCAGAATCAACGGTTCAAGAACACCCACACCGTTGAGTAACATCAATCGCCATAATGAGGTTAACAGCCGAGCTCATTCAAAACTCCCTCTCCTACCTCAACCCCCTCAAAGAACGCGAACTGGATCTCAGAGGTGCGTACAAAGCTGAAAAGAGCAGATACTACATTTTGGGATGAGCTCCATTGATATCAATTTTCGAGAATCTGCAGGCCACAAAATACCCGCGATCGAGAACCTGGGCGTTGCAAAGGTCTTATAAACCCCCAATATACCCCAGGCATAATCTCTTTTCAATGCTGACGCTTTTAATATAGGACCAAGATGCAATCGACTTCACAGACAACGACATCAGTACCCTCTCCAACTTCCCCCTTTCCCCACGCCTGCATACCCTCCTCCTCGCCCGCAATCGAGTCAGCAGCATACAGCCTACGCTCGCGAATTCGATACCGAACCTGACTGCTTTGATCCTCACTCAAAACAACTTCGCGGAGCTAGCAGATCTAGATGTCTTGAGCAAATTTACCAGACTCACACACCTGTCACTGCTAGAAAATCCTGTTACGCGGCGGGAGGTATGAGAAGCTCTGAATTCAGATACCCAGGGAAGAGGAAGTGTTGCTGAAGCATTTGTCGTGGGAACAGCATTATAGACACTGGATAATATGGCGCTGCCCCAGCATCCGCTTCCTCGACTACCAAAAGGTCAAAGACGTCGAGCGCGCAAAAGCCACCGAGCTCTTCGGCACCGCCAAAGAACCCTCCGCCCTCGCCTCCAAGGTACTTCCTCTCCCTCCCCAACCCCTCCTCACCTAATTCTCCCTCCACTCATCCGCTAACCCCCCCCTCTCCCACCAACAGATCACAGGCATCAAATCCCGCACCTTCGACATCCCCTCCACCCTCGCCAGCAACCCCGGCGACAAGACCTACCGTGTGAAGCTGACGGAGAAGGAGCGGAAGCGAGTGGAAGGATTGATTAGAAACGCGAAGAGCCTGCAGGAGATTACGCGGTTGGAGAAGGAGTTGAATGAGGGGCGGATACCGGGGGGTTCGGCGGGGGAGGGGGGCGATGTTGAGATGGAGGGGTGATGGAGATAGAGGGGGGTGGTTTTGTGAGTGTGAGGTGTCATCATATAGTGCATCTATACTTCGAAGGAATGTATTGATCTGCTCCCAATCTATTTAAGTCGAGTGCTCTGTTGCGTATCGAAAAGATGTTGTAGCCCGAGGTATTCTTATAAAGAAGGCTAGACGCCGAGATGGACGGAAAACCAGGCAAGGGGATCTGAGTGTATGATACATCAAATCGAGATTCTCTAGTAGCACTGACAAACGCTCAGTGAGACATGCTCGCGTGTAAAAGACGGTTGAATCCAAAGTACAACAGTTCTGATCTACTGCTCTATCGAAAGACACGTCTCTACTCAAGCTGGTTCTTAATATTCCAGCACAACAGCGACTTTTGCTGCATCATTAGAAAATAGCCTGAGTAGTGCAATAATAAGTCAAGCGAACAGCAAAAAGCCCTCCATCCTTTGCTCACTAGCCCATAGCAAATAACCCCTTTCTTGCGTCTTCTCAGATATCCCACAGTCAAGCTATACGACAGACCAGTTTCAGGCTGAGCTGAATATCGCCCACTGTCGAAGCGCCCGACCTGTCCAAAGCCCAATCCCACCACCGCGATAAGCTCATGCCTCCATTTTCTAAAAGCTACAAGATTGGCTCCACATGTTTTAAACTTGGCGTTTGATCTTCCGTCGATGCAACGAACAATAGGTTTCGTCTCAACGAAGACTGCATTCAGTGCTCCAGATCTCCAGCAGGCACCATATCGTCCTATCCAAAGGGCTACTACCCACAAGGGGTTAAGAAGATCTGAATTGATTTGCCTGGTCCATGTTTGCAGGGGCAGCATATTGACCTCCACTGTCAACTGTAATTCAAATTCTAGCCAAGCAAATCGACATCAAGCCCGATAGCGCGCATGAATAGATTGACATTGCCGAGTCTTTGACTCGCCATGTCTGCAGGCAATGTCTTGCTTTGCGTGACGGTTTCCATGACACGGTCCCTGTATGCGATTAACATCAGAAATCAACCAGGGATACATGGGAGAACGTACTTGACCGCAATAACAAGCCTCTGTTGCTGGTCAGGGCTTGCTCCTATACCCATAGCTGCTAAAAATTGCCAGACATACATATCCTGGCTAATATTGATAGATCCAGGGAAGATGTCCCCAAGGATTGGTTCGATGGTATCGAAAAGGCGGTTGTAAAGAGTCAACCACTGATCCCACTCCTGATCGTTCGTTGCTTCGCCTTGCTTTACAATCTCGGCGCGGCTAATAAGCATTGTCAATATACTCAGCCCAACTTTGGTTCGAGTAATGGCCTGCATGTTGACACGATCCAGAATCAATCCCAGAAGACCGATAACGATATTCAGTGGAGCTTCGTTGACATATCCGAAAAGACTTGGCATGACGGCCTGTGAGAAGAGCTCAACCTCTTCGCGGGCTGTGGCCGGTGGTCGAGTGCCATTAAGCCGGGGCTGGACTAGGCGAATGACATCCAAAACGTTAAGGTGCACAATGATCATTGTCAATATTGTAAGACGTTGTTCCTCATCGATGTGCCTAAAGATGCGCGGCATAGCTTTCTTGCCCTTGGGGTAAGAGAGAAAGGCAATGAAAGGATGAAGGACCGGAGAATTAGGAATAATCGGCTCCATAACCTTAAGATCTCTCCAGAAATTTTTGTTGAGTTCTTCCATGGTATGGCGCCACTCGAGGTGTTGCTGTATGGTGGTCTCGCTACTAGCTTCAGACGGGACCGGAGGCATACGACGTTCATGATCCTCCATCTTCATAAGCGTCGAGTAAACAGCTTCAATGTTTTTCAAGACTGTCTTTCGGTCGCTGGCACTGAGTGTAGTCTGAGATACCTTTTTACCACTTTGCTGGCGAGTGTTCTTCGGGCGGATATTGGCATCACCGCTTTCGTGTCGTTTGATGTTTAGCAAAGGTTTCGGAGTTTTTGCGTTACTGAATGAAATCTTCCCCAAGCTACCTTCGATGACCAGCTGCTTGTTCTTGGGCTTAAGCTTTGCAGCCTCAACAGCCCGCTGCACCTGCTGTTCCATCCGCTGCATGTGGTTATCACCACCCCTATTCTGCCTCCTAGCCATGCCGCCTTGACGACTTCCAGTCTGAAACAGATACGTCTGTGCAAAGTTACTAAGAGGCTGCTGTGGGTTCTGCCGGGACCCTCCTCGGATTTGGCTATGAACCTGGTAGTAGAAATCTTCGGAGAGTGACGCATCTGGATCCTGTTCAGTGACATTGCCTGTCGCTGTCATGAGCTGCTGCAATTGAATACGCGTGATGAAGTTTTTGTCCTGAGGTGTCATCAGGCCGTTGTCTCTTGACAGTAAGTAGATCTTATGGTTGCGCTTCGCTCGTTTGGCGTCTTCAATCAAAAATGCATTACGCTCCTCCTCAGATAGCTGCATGAGCTGCTGAGGGTGGGTAATAATGGGTAGCTGGTGAGGTAGGCTAGACGGGGCTGCGATCGGCACTCGGGGTTGAGCTTGTACTGGTGGCTCAACAGGTCTGGGAGCCAACTGGGCCTGTTGTCGCCTAGGGTTCTGTAAGATCTGACGAGGCTGTGGTGATTCACGAGTCTCTAGTATTTGCTCAGGTAAAGGCTGTCCACGCTGAAGGATCTGGGGCGCGTGTACTGGCTGTTGAACCGGGGCTGCTCGAGGAGCTGGCATCCCTTGAGCATGCTGCCTAGGCGGAGCGCCCTGTGATGCTGCTGGTATATGCTGGGTGGGCTGCTGGGGCATTTGCTGAGAAGGCTGAAATGTAGTCGAATGCTGTGAACGTTCACTCTGCTCGAGAGGGCGCAGTGGCTGTGGCATTGAAGGAGGTGGCATCCGTGACGCTTGATATTGCATTGGCGGGGCTGGACTTGGTTTCTTGGCTTGTGAGCGCATGGATGCCTCAACTTCTTCTAAACTCATCATCTTCTTGGCCAGCACTCCACTGGACAAACGGTGTGGAACAGCTTCTGCGCCCTGGCTACTCTGATGAACATCCGCAGGCCCATAGCTCTTAACTGGTGCAGCATGCTCTGTTCCCCATAGACTTGCATCCATTTGTAGATCGGGGATATACGCAGGGTTCTTATATGCTTCGTATCCTGTTCTGAAGGGCCTCATGGCGGGCTTAGGAGGGCTAGGAGCGGCAACAGACTTTGGAGGTGCTTGCCGCCGATTGAAGATCAAATGCTCTTCGTTGAGTGCATCCGAGACCTTGGCAGTCTGACCGTAGAAATCAAAGTCCTTCCCAACCGGTTTCGGCGCGGCAGCGGCTGCGCCACCTCCACCGAAGGTGTCGTTATTGAGATCATCGTTTGCTTCCTCTAACCGATCACCAAGGCCGTCATAGGTATCATCAAATTCCAAGCTGGTCAGAGTAGAAATGTGAGTATGGGTGCCAGTAAGAGAAGGTTCACACAAACATACGCATCGTCGTCGTCGTTTTCCTCAAGTTCCCGATCCCGTGAGATTGAGGCAAAAGGATCTGGAGCGGTCCCAAACCCAGGAGCTTTGGTAGGATGGCCACCATCTCTAGGAAGAGTGGCGTCGAACCCAAAAAACGACATTTTGTTCTTGTAGCCTGGCTTACTAGGCCGAGCCCTCCCAAGAGGTGTAAAGTGATTGCGATATGAAAAGGTTGTCCCAGTTTACACTGAGAGCTGCACGGGCTGGTCAAATATAAAGGAAATACTAAAGAGTAAAGTAGTAGTAGCGAGATGACCCTAACTCCATGAAATCACAGACAATGTACTCCAGTCCTGTTCCGACCCTATTCACGGTGCAGGAACTGTGAATACCTTTCAGTCCGTTAACAATGATGATGAAGAGAGCAATGAATGGCGGGGCGAGCAAGCCAGGGTGGTGCAGGCCTCCGCCAAGCACATTCAATTGGATCTAGAGTAGCGAGCCTAAGCGGCTAACAACACATATTCAGCTGGCAGCCACGGCTCGCCTAAATACACGCGTGTCTCTCCTTGAAAGCTGGAGAAGCATTCCTGTTGTCTGCTATTACATCCCTTACTCTGACGATCTAGCGTTGAGAACACCTACACTGTCCTGGCTTGGCCTGCTTATCTCGCCGAGTCATATCCTAACATCCTGTGCGAATGTCTCTTTGACGATCATCTCGACCCCCTATTAGGAGCAAGATCATCTGTGTGCTGGACTTGGTCATCGCGTTCGCTACGAGTGCGGAGGTCGGACTCAGTACCAGCGTTCCATAGCTTATATACGGACTGAAGGCTAGCCAACCTGGCATTTCGGAAGGAGAACCAGGAAAAAAGATCTGACAGCTCAACTCCGCCAGCAGGCGAGGGACCGGCGGAAATGGCAGCAGGTACTTCAAGGATTGTGCGATATGTCTTATTTGCGTTTTTTGTAAGTCTTAAACATGTATTATGTCATGCCTGGCTAATTGCAACTCAGGGCATTATAATCCTCTACTTTGTTTCGTCCTCATCAATGCCTAGACCGACAATACCAGACCCGTCAGACTTCACAGGGAAATGGCACAAAGACGCCAAGGATGCAGGCGCGGCGAGCGGAGAGATACATTCACCACAAGCGAGTAGTGAAGCCGCCTCAGCGCCGGCTCCTGTCTCCCCAAAACCGTCTGGAGGGCTTCCAACAGCTCCTGCAGATGGCGAAAGGATGAATGCTACCTTCGTCACCTTGGCTCGGAACTCGGATTTGTGGGATATTGTCAAGTCTATTCGCCAGGTGGAGGATCGATTCAACCGAAATTACAATTACGGCTGGGTGTTTCTCAATGACAAGCCGTTTGATGCTACATTCAAGAAGGTCACTTCAGCTTTGATATCGGGGAAGACATATTATGGTGAAATACCAGAGGAACACTGGTCATTTCCCGAGCACATTGACCAGGACAAAGCCCAGAAAGTTAGGGAGGATATGGCACAAAAGAAGATCATATACGGAGACTCTGTTAGCTACAGGCATATGTGTCGTTTTGAGTCGGGGTTCTTCTTCCGCCACCCTTTGATGAACCAATTCGAATGGTATTGGCGTGTCGAACCCAGTATCGAGCTTTACTGTGACATTGGCTACGATACATTCAAGTACATGCGGGACCATGGCAAAAAGTACAGCTTTGTACTGAGTCTTTACGAATATGTGGAGACGATTCCAACGCTATGGGACAGCGTCAAAGGTTTCATGAAAGAACATCCAGAGCACATTGCCGAGGGCAACTCGATGAAGTTCCTGAGCGATGATGGAGGCAAAACTTATAATCATTGCCATTTCGTAAGTCCTATACCCAATATAGAAGCCTCGTGTGCTAATATGCCTTTCCAGTGGTCTAATTTCGAAATCGGTAACCTCGACTGGTTACGATCGCAGGCTTATCTGGACTACTTCGACAAACTCGACAAAGATGGTGGCTTCTTCTACGAACGTTGGGGTGACGCTCCCGTTCACTCCGTCGCCGCCGGATTGCTATTGAAGAAGGAGGAAATCCATTTCTTCAACGACATCGCATACTACCACGTGCCGTTTACGCATTGCCCTACAGATGAGCAGTTGAGGCTAGACAATAAATGCCATTGCAGACCGTCGGAGAACTTCGATTGGAAAGGCTATTCATGTAAGTTCTCTATCAACGGTATGAACTTTCTCCAAGCAACGCTTATTAACGATTTTTCTCAGGTACATCACGGTTCTTTGAGATGCATAAGATGGAAAAACCGGAAGGCTATCAGAACCAGCAGGACTAGATACATATGTTAGCGATTTGGGGTTAGCGAAGATTAGATTCTACTCGACATCCATGGCAAAGTAAGGTCATGCCGTGCAATGTTGTCTGGGTAGCTGTATGGTATGGGATTGAGGGAAGGGATCAGGCGCTTGATGTAGTTCGGATTACGGCTGTTCTATGGCATCGCCTCGGACACTGGATAGCTCTTATTCTTGTACAATATTATACATACAATAGTACTTCGATATCGTGATTTTACTTTTCTCCGAATCACGGATGCCAAAAGCTCAGTGTCTCCAACCCTTTCTATTGCTCTCTTCTCAGGGCCACCTACGCTACCAACCTAGCCTGCATGCTCTTCCATTCCACGCACTACATATACGCAAGTATCAATCCTCCTCGAGTCTCCAACGCCCTCATCCTCCACCTAAACTGCCGCCTTCTTCGGCTTCTTCGTCCCATATTTTGATCTCGATGTAATTCGGTTCCCGACACCACCCTTCAAAACGCACATGTATTAGCCCATTCCATATCGTAAACAGAGCCCAGAGAGATGGGTTGGGTATTTACCAGATCCATAGCTCCGCGCACAAGATGATACCTCACACCAGGACAATCCTGACTCCTGCCGCCTCGGACTAGTACCACACTGTGCTGTTGGACGTTATGCCCTACACAAATTTCACATCAGCATCCTTCCCTCATCATAATCAAGCCCCTCAATATCCCGTCATCGCCTTTTCCCCCCTCCCCTCCCCAAAATTCCCCACAAAAAAACAAAAACCGAACTCACCTTCCCCCGGAATATAACAAGTAACGCTCCTCCCACTACTCAGCCGCACCTTCGCCACCTTCCGCTCCGCCGAATTCGGCTTCTTCGGCTTCATGATGGTGACCTTCAGGCACACGGCTTTCATATGCGGCCGGTTGACCAGCGCGGGCGAGACCGAGTGGCGCGCTCGCTGGGGGGTGCGCGGTTGGCGCAGGACTTGCATGAGGGTTGCGTGGGGGTGGGGCGTGGTGGTGAAGGTGCGTGGGTGCTGGGTCGAGGGGATGGGTTTGAGGAGGGAGGGGAGGATGCGGTGGGGGAGGGTTTTGGGGGGGGTGGAGACGAGGGGGGTGAGGTGGTGGAGGAGGGGGGTTGGGAGGCGGAGGGAGGAGGCCATTGCCAATTGGGGAGCTGAGGGTTTTGTTGTAGATGGGTAGGTGGAGATGGTGGTTGATAGAGATTCAGTGGGAGTAGAGGTCGCGCTAGCGTCGATTTCTGGGGATCCCTCGCGATTTTGTATCTCCACGATTGGTGACAGGGGGAAGCTTTTCTCTTACAACAAATTTTCCGTAGAGATTACGAAAGATAAAGTCAAATAATTGGCTCGATTAGATATCAAAGGAATCTAATGATTTAAGAGATCTATCAATGCCGTCTAGTCTACAACAACAAAAACAACATGCTAATTTCTAAGTGCGCTGCTATAGTAGTTCTTGTTCTAAGAGTCTTATCCTTTAGTTGTTTTTTGCTCTTTGCTATAATGATGAGCTTCCTCAAGTCCTTCAGCGGCGACCTTCTTGAGACTAACTTTCCCTTCCCTAAATCTTGTTAACACTCTTATACTTTGATAAGGCGAGAGATGCAAAACTCACACAATATCCTTTGTTGTTGCAAGGATTGAACTCCAGTCCTCGAAGGTAGTAAACGGTACGCCTTCCCGCTCACAATATGCTACCAAGTCTGCAAAGCGTTAGCTTTACTCCGAAGATGAACATCACTTCACATAGGCTGCAACTCACCCATCCCCTTCTTTGCAAACAACAAATCCGTCTCCTGCGCCGCACTCAAATCGCTCACTCCATCACCAGCATACAGCATCGTTGGCTTCTCCTCTCGCTCTCTTTCCTCAAAATGATTCTTATAAGGCCGGATCGCCAAACTCTTATCATGCCCGAAATGGCTATCATCATGGAATTTAATCTGCCAGCCTCCCTCCTCTTCTTTCTTCTTCCCTGGTCGGTCCTCGACGTCGTTACTTATGATTTCGATGTCGTTGGCTTCGGGGCCGAGAAGGTGGACTAGGAGGCCGCGTATTATTGGTGTCATGCCAGAGGAAAGAACAATGACGGGGACATTGTTGGCGCGGGACCAGCTGTAGAAGTCGGCGAAGTGGGGGTCGAGTTTTATGTTGGAGCAGAGGGCGGCGATGCATTCGGGAAAGGGGGTTTTGACGCTGTCCATCATTTCGCGAAACGAATCTCTATGATGCTAGTTTAGAGAAACTCAGCGCAAATACCCAGCCTTTTACTATTACTGTGTAGGCATACCTAAAGCTCTCGCGTCCTTCCAGGACGTCAACATTACCTTTCCGACGAAGCTCCACACCAAAGCCGAGGTTGTCTGTCTGGAATAGAGATTAATTGGGCGTGTAAGATTTACGATGGAGGAGACAGTACCATCCAGTCGTTGCCTGTACATCATATCAGTACAGTGTTTTACAAGCCTCGCAGTTACTCACTGTCTTTCAGTGTAATCGTGCCATCGAAGTCTGTGAAAAAGACGCATTTTGGTTTCGATTTGAGTGTTTCTGGGTATGGCATGACGGGCAGGAAGTAAATCGAACGAGAGAAAGAAGTACCCTGCACCGTAAAATAGTCTCAGGATTTGATTGAGGTTGAGTGAGAACAAGAAGAAGTGAGAAATAAATTTCGTTCGGGACTACTTTACTTGCGCTGCCGAGAATGGTGGGGTTGGAAATCCAATCCCGTGTGGGGCAAGTAAGGTATTTTATGCGTCCCCAAGCCCCTTACATCGCTTGATCGCAACTCACCAAAGAGAAAGGTGTGATTAGGCAGCTCTGTATTAAGGAAACTCGCAAGGGAAGCTAAGTCGTTGCGATCCAGGAAGACAGTAAAGATGCTGGGCGCATATCCCAGGAGAACGAGAGACCGCAGCTGAAAAGACAAAATAGCGAAACTTGGACGCCTGACTTGAATGCGATGCTTGTTTCTTGCACCTTGAGGAACCACAATCATACTCATACAATATGAACAGAGCTAGACGGATAGGAAGCAATGCAGTGACGCGAGAAGCGCCGACAATTGACCTAATACTTAGCTCAGCATGTCCATATTCCTACAATACCGTCTTTGCGACCTTCAGTCAAGTAACCATCCTTGACTCGGACTCTCTCGACCGAAGCTGGATGTCGTTCCTCGGCCTCGGCGGTGACACCAGCACCACAGTCCCAGTGCCGGCCATCAGTCTTATCGTAGACCTTAGCAACATTCTCGCCTGCTGCAGATACGATCCGCCGAGCGTCAAACATCATGCTCGTCACTGGGTTGTCATACGCGTAGGCATCATATATCGAACCTGTCCGGAGATCCCAAATCTAAGCCAGGGTTAGCCAGTGCAAACATCGTGTGGACTGTACAGGTTTTGCTCACGCGTATGCTGCGGTCCAAACTTCCAGTGACCAAGTGAACATCGTCGAATTGCAAACAGGTCACGGGACCTGTATGCCCTACAAGACTTCGATGCACTTGACCGCTTCTGAGATCCCACAAGCGCACCATACCATCTGCAGTTCCACAAGCGAGTGCCGCATCGAAGCATTGCAAAGCACCGACAAAGTCTGCCGAGGCGTCGGGCAGTCGTCCTGTTGTACGCCATTGCCCATCATTTGGGTTTATTGTAGCTGAAGCTTGAGCGGCCGCCCATAGAACATCAAGAGTTTGTACACATCGGCCCTTAACAAGATCCCATTGCCTTAGTGTTTTGTCGGCAGAGCCAGAGACGAGTGTGTCACCTCGGAAGTGTAGTGCTGTAATCTCGTCCACGTGTGCTTCGAGTGAGAACATCTGACAGTTTTGCATACTTGACGAGTGTGGTGCGGGCGCTGGATCTTCTGCACTCTCAATGTCTAGACCTTCTTCGTCCTTCTCTTCTATCGCCTTGCTAATTTTGTTATCATGCGGTGAATATTCAGCTTTACCCAAATCCCAAAGCCTAACAGACGCATCCATAGAACCGGTAGCCACGATATTGTCTTCGACCTGCAAGCATCTAACCGAAGCGTGATGACCCTCGAGTAAACCTATGCAACGCCCTAGATTTAGGTCCCATACACGCACAGTATCATCAAGAGCTGAAGTAACCATTGTACCAAATGGAGCGTCAAAGTCCAGGGCGGTAATCATATCATTGTGCGCCTGCAATTCTCTAATGCTCGATCCTGGCTCGAAGTGCTCATGCCTTATCGGTGTAGATTTCCGTCTGGTAGGCTTATGTCTCTTGGCCTTTGGCGATGGGAGTTTCTCATATATCGAGGCCGACATAAAAGAGGCACTCATAGCATGGGCGCCTGCAGCTGTATCATCCATTTCTCCATCGACTTCCGTTGGTGGGGTTGCCGTGTGTCCCAGCGTGGCAGCATCATCGAGCTCCTCAATTACGTCTTCGAGCTTGTTGTCGACATCGACTAACTCATGCTCTAGCTGTAGCTCATCCTGCTCCAAGTCCCCCAGCCTGTCCAAGACTATCTTACGCATACCGTTTAGGTTTGATATTTTGTTATCGATCTCTCGGATCTCTGATGAACACATGTTCTTACGAACACCCATCATCTCTAGTCGGTGGTTTAACTTGTCCTTCTCTCTCTTCAATACTACTAGTGACGATGGCTCGTCTTCTTCACCCTCTGGTTCCCCGAGCAATCTTTGGCCCTTGGAGTTGTGCCGTCGGTGGCTTTTCCTGTGTTCAGCTTCTTCCTCGGGTATAGTCGCTTGGAAGCCTTGAAACAACGAATAGGCAGTCCCATTTTCCGGGATGTTTGCAAGAAGCTCGTCTGGCAGATAGGTGAGGGCTCGATGCTGAATCTCGGAGGTCGAAAGCTTTGACCGCACCAGTTCAGTAGGCGAGGCTTTGGCGTATGAAAAAACTCTTTGCTGTATCCCAGGTCTTCGAAGCTCTTTCTGCAGCTCACTCATGGCATGCTGATAATGGGTGTTGGTGCTAGGATCGCCGATCAAATGACTTGCTGTTGTTGTTACCTTTCGCCCAAAGGCCTCAATAGACCGCGTCTAATTCAAGTCAGCGATATTCCAAGGGTACAAAGCGGGGCGTTCCCACGGTCAAGGCGGTTCCCAGGACTGAATCTTCATCTGGCGCAGCTCTCGACCAGTGACGACCGGGCGGGGAGACGTCACGGCTTGCCATCAAATACCCTCATCAACGATAGTAGGCAATAAAAACCCTTGACACAAAGACGAGAAATGGTGACACACCTTTGCTCAAGTAGCTGTGTCTCTTCGTGCTCTATAATTGCTGTTCTCGGACTGACGTAGCGGCATTGATCGCGTGGGCCAAATCTTGAGCACCCCCACCCCTGCTGCCGATCAGCCCTACCAGGCCGGCTATTTATAACCTTCCGCGGACTTCCAACCCTCTATCAAGCTACGAGTCATATCAAACGTGAGTTTCACTTCTCTTTGTTCTTCCAAGCAAGTATCTAGCTGTGCATTGGTTTTGCGTAGCACTTTTGAACCAATCCGCAGCGCTTAAGTGTTGTGGCTCTCAATTAATCCTCCCGCTACTAGTCCATTCTCAAATTCGTTCAAGTTTCATTTGATTAATCGCTGCAGATCATGGACAATGCAATTGATCTGTCAGATGCCTCTAAAGCACTTGACCTGGCAAATATACGTTTTCAATTAATGTAATAAGTACCCCCCCTATCGGTCGTCTAATGCAATGGATGACTAAATAGCCTAGTCGACTGGAGGACACTATAACCTTTCATCTGATCGAGCGTGTGCAGTTTCCGTTGAACCCTACCATCTATATGCCAGGAGGTGTCAAAATTCCCAACAGTTCACTCAGTCTCTTTGACTGGGTACTAAAAGAGCAAGAACGTGTCCAGTCCCTAATCCGTCGATACGAGTCGCCTGACGAGTATCCTTTTTTCCCTGATGCTCTACAGAATCCCATTCTTCAGCCACTGAATTACCCTCATATTCTTCACCCCAACAACGTGGAAGTCAACCAAGAGCTGAAGCAAAGGTACATTGAAATTATCTTGCCCAACGCTTGTCGAGAGTTCGGAAGGGAAGATCGAGGAGAGAGACAAGAAAATTATGGGTCCACGGCAACATGTGACGTGTCGTGCTTACAAGCCTTGTCAAGACGGATCCATTTTGGAAAATTCGTTGCCGAATCGAAGTTCCAGAAAGAGACTGAAAGGCTTGTAGCACTGATAAGAGCAAGGGACAGGGTCGGCATCGATGCTGCTATTACTGACGCCAAAGTGGAGAAAAAAGTACTGGAAAGGCTGAGGTTGAAGGCCAAGACCTACGGGACAGATCCCAGCATAGAAGCCAATGGTGAAGGAAAGATCAATGTGGATGCCGTGGTCGCCATGTATAAGGTAGACGATCAGGCCATGGTTGTATGTGCTAAGGGACTGCTAATTGTTACTAGGAAGTCGTCATTCCCTTAACCAAGGTAGTAGAGGTGGAGTACCTAATGCAACGCCTGGATGGAACCTCATGGAAGCCCTCTAAGGAAACCCCAACGGCTGAGAGGAGAACGCCAGATTGATGCCCGCAGCAGCAAAATCTTCAATTGAGCGTAGTGTTCGCTCCTCAGTTTTGGCCAAAATATCCCTCCAGTGACTTCACGACTGCTCCAAACTTTGCGCCCTCTATCAAGATCAGATGTCCACGTGGTTTAACACCAAGATCCTGGAACGTTCTCTTAGCATCAGATTGGCCTTCCCCTTCTTGTTTGAGATAGTCGAAGCCACCGTATAAGGAAGCGTGGCGCTGCAGAACCTCATCCTCGGGATGGAAATGGAACATTTTCGGACTCTTCTCCGTATTGGCACTAGTCTTCTGCTTCTTCTTCTTTTGCGCCTGGCTATCCTCTTCGTCTAGCTTGGAGGCCACCTCAGTATATGATTTTGACAGGACCAGGTAGTGGGAAAAGTTATAGGGCTCCTTATCCTCTAGTGCCCACGAGATTTCTTCTTCTAGCATCCTATACATTGGTGGCACGACCTCAGATGGACAATTGAGAAACCTCTCTGTTAGCACCAGACCGACGCGAGCTGGGTTGGTTGGCTCCAGGAGATCCTTCAGTGACATGAGTTCGGTATTAAATGTAGCTTGTGTGGCTATATAGTCTACTAGGCTATGAATGACTGGTTTTTCCTGTTGTAGCCTTAGCTACGTAAGAACGCATAAACAGTAGATTCTCACATACCTTGTGTTCTTGCAGATTAAGGATCGTGAGAAAGGCCCATGGGTCCGTCAAATTTCCATCCACTTTTACAGTAGATCCCAGCAATGGTTGAGCCAGTATGAGATCTGTGAGAGCACTAAGGTCAAATGATGGGGCGTCCGTATCAAGCAGTTGTCTCAAAAGGGTTTTAATGCCGTGGAAGTCGTTTTCAGGTTGTGGGTCGAACCATTCGAACTCGACTTTGAGTTCACTCATTTCCTGATCAGAAATTAGAAAGACCAAATCAATTGGGAACAACGAGACTTCTTCACCATATCACTGTCGCTGTCGGCAGAGCTACTCTCTTCCATCTCTAGCTCCTCCGCCTTGCTCTCGACAGTCGCTTTACGTTTCGTCATTGCTAGGACTTCCGCTCCAACTTTCTAGCTTGTTGTGAGAGATTTCTAAGCATCTCCTTTACTTCTTACAGACTGCTGTGTGGGCTCGAAATATTGGGGGATGCGTTCACCGGCGCCTCAGCCCTACGTAATCGATAAGGAGGCGACGGGCCACGGAAATTCAATATCTTGACACATTCTTTGCACGAATTGAGCGCATTGCCCTGCATTATTGACACCATCATTCTCACACCTGTGAGAAGTCTTGTGCGGCCATCATGGCGACCATTGGAGAAGCAGTTGGGGAGACTCTCAACGAACCCCACAAGATTTTTGATACGATACTGGTATTGGACTTTGGATCACAATACTCCCATCTGATCACGCGTCGCCTTCGTGAGCTCAATGTCTACTCTGAGATGCTCCCATGCACGCAGCGTGTATCAGAATTGTCATGGAAACCGAAGGGTGTTATATTGTCTGGTGGTCCGTACTCGGTGTATGAGAAAAATGCCCCGCATGTGGACCCAGCTGTCTTTGAGCTCAACGTCCCTCTTCTAGGCATATGTTATGGTCTACAAGAGATGGCTTGGCACCATGACAAGAAAAACGTGCTTGCAGGGGAAAAGAGAGAGTATGGCCATGCAAAACTCAACATCCGACGACACCAAGGAAAGGAGTCTCTAGATCGACTACTAGATGGCCTTGGTGACGACATGGAGGTGTGGATGTCTCATGGTGACAAGCTGGCTCATCTTCCGAACTCATTCTCAACCATTGCAGCGACTAGCAATGCACCTTTCGCTGGTATTGCTCATGACTCAAAGCCATATTATGGCATCCAATTCCACCCGGAAGTTACGCACACACCACGAGGCACCAATTTGCTTCGAAATTTCGCAGCTATTGTATGTAAAGCTCAGCAGAACTGGACAATGGATGAGTTTGTGGAAAAAGAGATAGCAAGAATTCGAGCGTTAGTAGGCGAGAAAGGACAAGTGATCGGTGCTGTCAGCGGTGGGGTCGATTCAACCGTGGCAGCTAAACTTATGCATCAAGCCATTGGTCACCGATTTCATGCTGTGCTGGTGAACAATGGACTATTACGGCTCAGAGAAGCTGAAAGTGTGTATAAAACATTGACAGAACATCTAGGGATTAATCTAACTGTTGTGGACGCCAGTGAGCGTTTCTTGGATGACCTCAAGGGTATTGCGGAACCAGAGGAGAAGCGCAGACGAATCGGTAAGAATTTCATTCAAGTATTCCAGGAAACAGCGAAGAAGATAGCAGCGGATGCTGCAGGGTCCCCTCTGGCTGGGGAGCTCGAATGGCTTTTGCAAGGAACATTGTACCCAGATGTAATTGAGAGTATCTCTTTCAAAGGCCCTAGCGCCACTATCAAAACTCATCACAACGTTGGGGGTCTCCCAAAAGACATGCATTTGAAGCTCATTGAACCTCTTCGTGAGCTGTTCAAGGACGAAGTACGAATACTAGGCACCAAATTAGGTATCCCGGAAGAACTTGTCTGGAGACATCCGTTTCCAGGGCCAGGGATTGGTATCAGAATCCTCGGAGAAGTTACTCCAGCACAGGTGGAGATCGCCCGTTTGGCGGACCATATCTTTATCGAAGAGATCGTTGCCGCTGGTCTCTACCGCAAGATCAGTCAAGCATTTGCGGCACTTCTACCTGTGAAAGCTGTTGGCGTGATGGGCGATAAACGTGTTCATGAACAGGTCATTGCCCTTAGAGCAGTCGAGACGACTGATTTCATGACTGCCGACTGGTATCCATTTGACGGCGCTTTCCTTAAGAGAGTCAGTTCGAGAATTGTCAACGAAGTCAGTGGCGTTTGTCGAGTCGTGTATGATGGTAAAGACCCTTTTACAATTTTGATCTATCGAGTATCGGAGAACTGACCGCCCATACAGTGACAAGTAAACCACCGGGCACCATCGAAATGGAATAGAATGTTATGAGACTTGTTCGGTGGATAACAATCGGGTCTTGATATTGATCAATAGCATGGTATCGGCGCTCTTGTACACGGAGGCTCTCTCGCAACACTGTTGAACGATCAAGTGATACCATAGATTTTTATTTGCTCCGACTGCATAGCATTCCAAACATCAACTGGTGAAGACGAACGGTTTTGAATGGTGGGGCTAAGTCGCAACCACAACATCAACCGACGTCATCTGTGACACTCGAATTCTTTTCACCCCACTAAGTCTAACACCAATAAACAACCAAATTATCTGCTTCCCAGTAGGTCGATTAAAATCCAGAGAACATCCAAATTCTCTCAAGATGAGCGGAACATCAAGCGTCGGTCAAGGCTCTGTCTATGAGGCTGGTGACCAGCGTAACTCGAAGAATTCGGAAATCAACGAAGCAGAGAGATTTAAGGAAGGCAAGCCGAACAGCCACAAGGCCAATGACTCTAGTATGCATTCAACGGATAAAATCAGCTGGGATCTCACATAATAACAATCTGTTTGACAGAGGATGAGCGTTCTATCGCAAACAAACTAGCACGGGAGGAGAAGGTGTGTCGCCTTTCTCTCTCCAGTTAAAAGGCCCGTCACTGATTTGAGTCAAGCGTGAGAACGAGCCAGAGCCAAAGGACAAAGAGGCCCAGGAGTCCCAGAAAGATCCTACACTCCCAGTACGTCAACGCTGCTTGGTTTCTAACGCACAAGCAGTCAGAACAGATTGCGGCTGACGGTGTTGAATTTAGGCGAGAAATCATGGAAACGAACCTTCCAAGGGCGCAAAGATCGATGCCGAACTACAGCAGGAGGAAGAAGAGATGTTGCGCAAGAAGGACGCCAAGAAGAAGTAGGGATCAAATAGACAAGGTCAGCAATTATCTTGCTCCTGCTGCGGCATTGGCTTGAGAATGCCTCCTTTGGCCTTTCATAGGGGAAGATTAGGGGAAGATAGACTTGTGCAATTATCAGCTTTTCGAGTTTGTAGTCTCCCTGCTATACCTTGGGTGATGCACCAACCTTCGAACAATTGCCCGTTCATATGCTGTCGAGATAAAATGATCTATCCCAGACCTGACCGGGGTTTTCGTACAGCATGGGTTGTTGCGGCTACCTCCGTAGATGCCAAGCTTAATCCCGAGCTCTGATTTGTGGAGTTAAACGAGCCAGCTTCTAACATGCACGCACAATGTCCTTTCGCAAACGCAATGTAGGGTTGGTTAACCCATCACCAACGTCAAACCTCTCGGTTTCCGCTTCATCAAATGCACCTCTATCTTCCACGCAGGCAGCTTCTCAAATTCCCGGGGTCCGTCCGTCGCCTCTAGACGGAAGGCCTACAATTTCAACCGGGACACAGACTCTCGATGATCTTCTCGCCGGGCATGCCGGCTTTCCTCTTGGCAACTCCATCTTGATTGAGGAAAGTGGAACTACAGATTTTGCTGGCGCTTTGCTACGGTTCTATGCCGCGGAAGGAGTGGTCCAAGGTCATAAAGTGCATGTGGTCGGTGTAGGGGAGCAATGGGGTAGAGAATTACCAGGCGTTACTGGAGAGGTTGGGGGTAATAGTGAAAAGGAGGCGAGTGTTATGGTCGATAAGGAGAAGATGAAGATCGCATGGAGATATGAGAGATTGGGGGAGTTTGGGGCTGGCTCCAGTACAAGAGGTGGGATTGCTCCGACTCCGCATTTGGCATGTTATGTACATAGCTCAATGCCTTACCCAAACAACTTCGGTGCCATCATGATTTCCCAGTGCTGACAGGTGTAGCTCCGCCAATTCCAAACCGGAATCCAAAGGCAGCATCAATAGACCGGCCAGAGCCGACTCCCACCTCGTTCTGTCACACGTTTGACCTAACAAAGCGCCTCTCTCTACCTAACCCCTTGGCCATCAACTTCGTTCCAATCCAGCTCCCCGATCAAACAACCTCGTCATTCCCTTCCATCCTCTCGAACCTCACCCACCACATCAAATCTTCCCCTCCAAACACTATCCACCGCCTCATCATCCCCACCCTCCTCTCCCCAGCCCTCTACCCCCCCTCAGCCAGCCACCCTCACCACCTCCTTCCCTTCCTCCACTCCCTCCGCTCCCTCCTCCGCCAACACCCCACCACATTAACCGCCATGCTCACCCTCCCCTTAACCCTCTACCCCCGCTCCACCGGCCTAACCCGCTGGATTGAGCTGCTCAGCGACGGCGTGCTCGAACTCGCTCCCTTTCCGCACAGTATTGACGCTGGGCCCTCGACGACTACTTCCGGCGCGGCGACGGCGCAGGAGGAGAAGCCGCAGGGTTTGGTGAGGGTGCATCGGCTGCCGGTGGTGTGGGAGAAAGGGGGAGGTGGTGGGGGAGATGATTTAGCGTTTACGGTCAGTAGGAGGAGGTTTGTGATAAAGCCGTTTAGTTTGCCGCCGGTGGAGGGGGATACGGAGGTGCAAAGCGGGGAGGGGAGGGGAAGGCCGACGAAGGTTGATGTTGAGTTCTGAGCCGGGGAGAACGATGCATGCTTTTTCTTAATAAGAGATCATTCGTCCTCTAGACATTCCCAGGATTGGGATTCATATCGAGATTGTTTTCGTTTGTCGATCTTCACATCGAGATACCTCGTTGCAACCCCAGATTTTTGTTATATCTCAAGCCCCTGGTGATGTTGTTTATCTATATCTCATCCGTCCGATTCTCAAGCTATGGCTCTACATTATGTCACATTAAACAAAGAATTGCTGGAAATGGAAAAATATCCTCTGCAATATACCTATCATCACCGATGTCCTCGGTTGAAGAAAACCCAGAGATGAAGTCAAGTATCGAATCATTCTATCAAGAATGAACGTCTAGAGATCTAGGATGAACAACTTCGATGATGGCAATGCTTATGTTATGTGAAGTTCTGCTTTAAGATATCTTGGAATTAAGTGGGTTTTTACATATTCTACGCTCAAGGGAATAAATGTTGCGGTGATTCAAATGCTGTGACGTCCACACCACGTCAAGCGCTTCACAAGCGGCTAGAGTGCTCCAGGTCAATGAAGCCAATGCCGGTCTCCAATTGTTCCAGTGCTTATAAAGTCGATAGGTTCGTGGCCATTGCCTATGTGAAACACCTTCCTCGTGACTACGTCGGCCTTTGCAATATTTCCAGTAATTTATGCAACTTTGGGCAAAGTTTTTCTTGCATCTAGCAAGTCATATAATTGCTACCTCATTTTTCGCCGATCAGTAAAAGCGGCAGAATTTCCACTCATCTTGCCAGTCTTACCTCTCGTACCTCAGAAAAGGGAACCCTCTTTACACGAAGGCACAGAGCTTCACATGGATCGCGACATTCAGGACATCATCGTTGCTAAAGCACTTGACGGACATGACTTCAACGAGATTGCCCGAGGGCTATCTACAGTAATCCGCGATAACGGTAGCCCGTACTGGAACGCTATGCAAGTCGAGGCAGCCTTTGAACAGCTAAGACGGAAGAACGGAGAACGGCGATCAGATGTCTGGCTGTACTGGACAGTTTGCCCACATGCACACCTCCGTTTCCGTTTGCATAGACATGATAAGGAAAAGCGCTTATACGAGAGAATCGATATGGTACTAAAATGGTACTAAACGATCCGAGGCCAAAGAGCAAACGAGGAATATCAAAATCATCGACAGAGACCCTCAGATCTTTTCCTCGACTTCCGATTTGGACTTACTATATTATGGTGGCCCAGAATCGTGGGGGTTCCACACACGAACAAATCCTTTCGCCTATCGAGAGTTTATATTCTCACGTGCCGTCACGCATGGCTGTCAGGCCCCTGATCACGGACCAAGAAGTCTTACGGCTCCTATCTTGGTAGCGCCCACTTCTATAGCTCCTGAATTAATTGGCCATGGTTCCGAATCCATGGCTCCTGAACCCCCAAGCTACGATACTGCGGTCAGTGAACACCTCCCTAGCTATACCCAATAGACTTTATAGAAGGTGGTGTGATGGGTTTCGAATATTTGCGTATTGAAGTCGAATTTTCTGTCTCGAGAGCCAGTGTGATACAAAAGCCTGGATTTAGTTTTGCACCTACATGAATCCTTAATTCATGTTCATGTGTTATCTACAGTTGAACGGAACCGAGAATTGTAATAGCAGTCAAATTGGTGAACAACAGACACACGTTCAGTGGGTAGCTGAGGAGTGTGTATTTTGTATGAAACCAACCTACCTGAGGCAACTTCAAAGGAAAGAGCCCAGTCCACAATAGCCCCTGTGAACGACCCCAAATTTCTACAACCCTTATCACATACGAGCCCGCTGGTAATAATACACTTTTCAAGGCTCGCTTCTATCTCTAGTTGATCTAATCAACAGATCTTCCGCGCGGCAGGAGCGGCAGAAAGCTACCGCGGATCCACATAGAACCCTCTACAACGCTCTTTAAATACAATTAATTCGTTATCTGAACCAGATTCAGATCGCCGCAACAATGGGAGACGCTCAGCTCTTTGGCGACACTTTTACCATCACATCTATCAACTCTCAAAAATACGATCGTGTCGCACGTCTCGCGGCCAATACCGAAAATGGCGATACCTACCTTACCCTCGACATCAACACAGAACTCTTCCCTTGCTCTGTTGGCGAGCGAGTCCACATAATGCTTGCCTCCACACTTTCGTTAGACGGCAGCAAGGATGACGGGAAGGGGTGGAGGGATGTAGGACGGGGCGAGCAGAGCTTAGCGGACGATTATGAATATGTGTGTCACGGGAAGATATATCGGTTTGAGGAGGGGGATGATGAGAACATGTGGGTTTGGTAATCTGCGCATTGGCTATGCCGGGCTAACACTCGATCTAGTAAGGCTTATGTTTCGTTTGGAGGCTTGCTGCTCTATATGGAAGGCCCTTACAAAAAGCTTACTCCCTTACGGATCGATTATGTCTACCTTCTGGTTAAGAAGTAGGAAAAACGTCCAACAACGGAGAAGTCACAAAATATACCCAACCAAAGCCTAACTTGCTTAGTGGCAGCATTATCGGTATACGGAGAAAATTTGTTAGAAAGCATTTACATTTGGTATTGGGTATCAAGAGGCACCCAAAATTCGCTATCCGGCATACAAAAGCGCTTCTAAACAGTGGGAAACGGTAGCTTCCGGTGGAGCCTTGACACAATCTCGACATAGTCCTTATCGTTCTCTGCTGTCACGACGCCGTGGCGCACCAGAAAATCCAGCACCACCACGGCACAGTTGGGCTTGAATTGTCCCTCTGCCAATGCCTTCTGCACCTTTTCAACGGTCCACAGATAGAACTCTTCGACCTCGCCGTCACAAGGCTTAGGCACGATATCTGGTCCCACCTCCATGTCATAGCAATATTGGCACTCTGGTTGAAGCAAGCCGACTTCTCCCCCTGCTCTTTCGTCTCGTATGTGAAAATACGAAACCGTTCCGCAGGCTTTTGCTTTGGTGCGAACTAGCTCTGCTGGGAATGATGCTTCCTCCGCCGCTTCTCGGACAACGCATTCCAATGGTTTCTCCCCTATGCTGATGCCTCCTGCAACTGTGTTGTCCAACATCCCACCATAAGTTTGTTTAGTTCTAGTTCGCCTCGGCACCCATATCCTTATACCTTCTGGTCCATTCACGTATGCTGTCATGTGTACGCCATAAGAGTTGATGCCAAATAGAGGGCTTCCAGAACGCTCGATGCTGATTTGGCCAGCAGGATAACCGTGGATCGGGTATAACTCATTTCTCCATCCCGAAAGGACTTTGAAGGTTTTCTCGTCCCTTGCTTTCTCCAGCGTTCTTTTTATGGCCTCGCTCTGTGTATCCACGCCAGAGTCGGCGGCGGTCGGAGTAACGTGTTTTTTGTCATGATCAACAATCCAATCCCCTTCCCATGGCATAGCCTTTACGACCCAAGGTAGTAGATAGCCATAGGGTACAGCCTTCGCATGTAGGTAGAGCTTGTAGTAGGATGAGACGGTTCTGAGATATTGATCTGGATCTTCGTCGTAGTACGGGAAGCTGTAAAGATCAAGATTGTTTTAAAGAGCAGGAGCAGATCAAATACCTGTCACAGTCTACCACAAGCTCCAGATTGGTCTTCATCCTGACGTTGAGCCGTGAGTGTGCCAAGGCGGCGGGATTCCCGCAAAATATGAGCCTCAATCATGGCACGCTACTTTATCGATAAGCCTTACAGCTAAGGTACTGTACTGGCGACCCTTCGGACGTCATAGCAGCTTTTTCTCTGATTCACAGTTTCCTACAATGGATAATCTATACACAACAGATCTGATATACCAATCACCCTTCTTCTCTCTTATACCGTCCTTCTAATGTCCCAGCCCTCCCCCATCGCCCTCGTCCTCCCCTCACGCCCCATCCTCACCACCCCCCAAGTCCTCTCCCCCACCCAATACGCCTTCACATTCCCCTCCACCCCCTCCTTCACCCACATCACCATCTTCCTCCTCCCCGGCATCACGCTCCCCCCTTCCACTCTCGCCGCCGTCTATATCCAATTCCCCAGCAGCCTCGACTTCAAATTTCTCGGCGCAATCGGCAACGAGAAACAGAGCGCTATCTTCAGGATCAACAGTGGTCGCGTGGTGGATGAGGCAAATGGTGATGCGGGCGAAGATGATATGACGGACGACGACCAACCACCACAACCCAACGGCACCCCATCCGGCGACATCACCCTCGGCATCTCCATCGAGCCCGCCGCCTCCGTCCTAGCCCAACTCGCCTCCCTCAAATACGCCCAAACCACCTCCTCCCCATCGACAGCGCTCGTACTCTCCCCAAGATCCCCGCAGCCGACGACGGCAATACCTTCCAAGCTCCTCGCGCAAAGGATCTTCAAGAACGCGTTTAATTTTCTGGCGAGTTTTGCGGGAATGACGGGGCCAGGCGGGGAGGAGGTGGTGCCGTTGAGGAGTTTTCGGGCGTGGTGGGAGAAGTTTGAGAGGAGGGTGGAGGCGGATCCCGGGTTTTTGGAGAGGGAGGTGGATGGGTAGCATAAGAGTAGGGGCTGGGAAAGATGGTTGATGTGAGACTTGGAGAAGAGGATGGAAGAAGAGCTCAACGTTACGAGGTTTACAAGATGTCCTCTCTCGCTTGCAATGCACGAAGTCACAAGTCAGCATATGCATGCACCATGGAAGGTTTGGACGATGATGTTGAACCGTAGCAAGAACGAGGGCCATGAGGCTGGCGGGGCAGTTGTGTACGACTATTGGCGAAGACAAGTACAGCTTGATGAGCGGATATGTTTGCTTGTGAGGTTTTCTATTTGAGTTGGATATGATATTCAGAATCGCTTCGACATCGATAGCGAACGGCGCCTTTACTAGACTAGATAGGTCCGGAACCAAAGGTCAAGGTAGACGGCGAACATGAGCGGAAAAGCTTCTACCTTTGTTTGATATGCACCGTACGACTTATGGCTGTAGCTTCCTGGGTTACAATGTTCACCAAATATTCCTACTCTTTAGGAAGATTTCACATGGTCATCTGTTGAATGTCTGTGCATGTCTCGTTGATCTTCCGGTCATTACCGTAATGTCGTAGCCTGGAGCATACCTTAGCCTTGCAAGCGAGCTTCAGAAGGACACGGCTGCAAGATCAGTAGCTCCCTTCGCTACTGTCAGCTTCCGCAATACCGAGAAAAATGACTGTGCACAAACTCACGTCCAAACAAGCACCACTTCTCCGCCATACTCTCACATTTCGGATTCGTGCACTTCGTCTCCCCCTTCACTATCCCCTCTGGCTGCTCAAACGGGATACACAAACTCTTGGCCCCCATACTCGGCGCCTTCGCATCCTCTGGCTCTTCATCCCCGACCTCCTTCCTGGCACTAAACTCCTTGATCTCATCCTCGCATTTTTCCTGCAAACAGAAGGGAATCAGGCAGACGTTCTTCGCATTCAGCGCCGGTACAAAATCATCCCATTTAGTAATTTGTTTGACATGCGATTTGAACTTGTGGTCCGCGGCTTTGTAGAGGTCTGCTTGGATAGTTTCGAGCAGTTGGGGAATTTCTTTGCCGAGTTCTGTGATGGCGATTTTGCCTTTACCGTCTTTTCCGGAAACGTCGCGGCGGGAGGTGGTGACGAAGTGGCCTTCTGACTCTCCGGGGCCGAATTCGAGGCGTAGGGGAGTCCCCTTTTGCTCCCAATCGTTAAACTTGTAGCCTGGAGAGTAACCGTCCCGCTTGTCGGTTTCTACTCGTACTTCGGCTGCTCTTAGGACTGTTGCTAGTGCATCTACTTGCTCGTGAAGAGATGTTCGTTCTTCTTCTGTGGATTTGGCAGTGATTCCAACGGGGATAATGACGACTTGCGTTTCGACGACTCGTGGGGGGAGGACGAGACCGCGGTTGTCACCGTGAATCATGACCATTACGCCGATAACGCGGGTGGAGAGGCCCCAGGAGTTTTGCCAGACATGGAGTGGAGGTTTCTTTTCTCCTTCCTTCGTCGACGGATCTTCCACAGTAATTCCGAACATCGTGCTGAAGTTCTGACCTAGACAGTGACTTGTACCACCTTGTATACCTCGTCCAGTCTCTGGGATATATCCTTCGACTGTCGTTGTGTAAAGTGCACCCGCAAATTTCTCCTTCTCGGTCTTTCGGCCGCGAATGACGGGAACAGCTAGTAAGTCCTCATAAACGCCTGCATACCATTCTAGTATTTGAAGCACTTCTTCTCCGGCGCCTTCTTGAGTGAGGTGGGCAGTGTGGCCTTCCTGCCAGAGAAATTCTCGTGTTCGCAGGAATGGCTGAGGATGCTTGAACTCCCATCGGACTACGGAGTTCCACTGGTTTAGTTTAAGGGGGAGATCTCGGTGACTTCTTATCCATTTGGCGTAGTAAGGGTATATGACTGTTTCTGAGGTTGGGCGGATAGCTATTTTCTTTTCGAGGGGTGTATTACCTCTGTAACGAGCATCAGCCTATCCCTTGCTACTACAGACAAAACCCTGATATGGTTAGCCTACGCATGTGTGACCCATGCCACCTCTGCAGCAAAGCCTTCGATGTGATCCTTTTCCCTTTCAAGCATCTCTTGTGATATGAACATTGGAAATGAGCAATTCCTGACCCCTATACTTTTAATTTTCTTGTTGAACCAATTCTGTATTTCCTCCCAGATAAAGTACGACGATGGCTAATGAATGTCAATCCTGTGACTGTCCCACAAAAATTCAACCACCGCACCTTCAATATGTAGCACCCGGAAACATCGTAGTAGTCTAGCATGTCACCTTTTGTAAGCACTTGCTGATACCAACCCGAGAAGTCATCTTCCTTCGCTACATCTATGCCGATGAGAGCTGCACCGTCTATCTTCTTTTTTGGAGCTTTGTTCACGGCCTTCTTGGCTTCTGCTCTTCCAGCCTCTTTGGTAGTGTTTGTGGCCGACTTGTTGGCTTTGTCTGCTGCTAACTTCTCTTGCTTCGCGGCCTTCTTAAGAGCGTTCTTGGATTGCTCCGGGGGTTCGGCGCCCCCATTGTTGATAGCAGCTGTGCGATCTGCGGTCTCGTCCATTCCGTGGGTTGTTATGATTTCTTACAACAGTCTCGACAATTTCCCTATCTCTCAGATGTTCTAAGCGATTAAAGTGTTAAGTGGGATGAGTGACGCGACAAGGATCAGCCCTACCTCGGCTGATTTGTACATTTATGCAGGTGCATAAACCTGCATAGAATACCTTAATGCATTGCGAGCCACTGTCCAGTTCAGAACCCCAGTATCTCCTAAAGGTACCGTACGAGTACACCACATCTCGGAACCAGTTGTAAAGACCCAGGTAAAGTATGAGCCTGTTCAAATAATGTATACCATCTCAAACTCTCAATCCATCAATCCATCAATTGGTCTCCCTCGCAACCTGTCAAGTTACCTCTTCGAGCTATCGCGAAAGAGCAATTTCCCCAATCGCCGAGGGTCCGACTTAAGCTTTCCCTCTGTTGACCGTCCAATCTTAGCCTCAGCCCGTTCACCACACCGCACCGCTCTGCACCTTCCAGTTCTCTCCGTACTTCAACCAGACTTTCGTTCATTCCCCCATCTCTTCGCGTCGCTCGTTACTAACCTCTAATTGTCCTTCGTTTCATTACTTTCTGGCCTTATACACGTGTGCTCCCTTCTATTCTACCGGGAGGATTTTTGGTTATTCAGGAGAGGTTGGAAGAGTGGGACTCCGAAACAGATCAACAAAAGGCAATCGCTGAGCTGAAGTCGCTCGAAGGGACTGACCTGACAAAACCCGAACGCTGGCATTGGCACCATGCGATGATGAAGAAGTAGGAATATGAGGCGATCAATATAGTCGGATACAGACCCTGCAATCCGTGGTCCGCCGCGAGAAGAGTCTTGGCCGCGAGAAGACGCACAAAGAAACAATGAAGCCGGCAATACTTCTCTCGTTCCTTGCCTTGACGGTCCCTACAGTCTTGGCACAAAGCTGTATTCCACTTTCGGGATCGACCGAATGTTCAGCCTTCAATGCATCCTCGATATCGATGGATACCCAACTCACGGCGTTGTAGTAAGAATACTTGTAAACCCAGGCTATATGCCGGATACTGATAGCCGCAGTCCTTTTCTTGCATTCGTCTCGAATACTCGCCAATTCGATACGCAACTGAGTCAATATGTATCCTCGAATTACGTTCAGTTAAAGTAAGCTAGTCGTATGGATGACCGCGAACATCTGACTGATATCTTGTCTAGGTATCAACAACTTCTGGGATGTGGCAATGTGAACCTTACGAATACCACCAATTACTATGCGCGGTATACGACTAGTGTAATTTGTAATGCTATTGTACAGAACTCCGTCAAACCTTGCTCCCTTTCAAAAACGAACGCCCGACCATTGTGCGCTGAGTCTTGTGTGAGTGACGTTGCAGGTGCTGTAAAATGCTGCACTGACATTGAATAGGCCCAGCAAGCAACTAGCGAAGAAGAGATCACTGTCAACAGTCAGCTTTGCAATAATCCAGGACCGAACTACCTGAGTCAGATCCGCGCCGACTTCACTAACTGTGCGTTACCCAGCGACTCACTCAGCCAGGGATGCATCATTGGAGAAGAGAACGAACCAAACAACTGTGGCTTTTCAACCAACCTCCAAGGTCTCTGCGCCTATTGTGCGGCGAGTTCCCCGAATGCAACAGACTCATGCTGTGTTGGCTCGAACGTCAACAGTCGCTGCACAGGTGTGACCTTACCGACTGTAAGCTCTATGCCTACACTGTTTCCATCATCCACCTCAAGCGCGACATCCTCTCCAACTGGTACCACCGGAGCTGCAAATGGTGGCGCGCAGCCAGGCCACCATTTATCAGGTGGTCAGATTGCCGGAATAGTGATTGGTTCTATCCTTGGAGTAGCGCTACTAACAGCTTTGCTGTTGCTATGCTGCATATGTCTACGCAGACGACGAAGAGGTAGCCAAGGAGGCAGTATTTTCAATCAACCGACGTCTCGAAGAGGGACTCAAGGCATGGTTTTTGCGCCACAAGATCCGAATCAAGCAACTCAAGCTGGATATGTTCCTCCTGGAGGCCGTGTTGCACGCATGTCTGCCTTAGAACACAGTTCCAGCAGTCCCTCTCCCGGAATTCCTGCAATCGGTGGTGCCGGTGGGGCCGGCAGAAGAGGGTACGGGGATACTTCTGATTCTGATACTTATGGCGATACCCCGGAGTCTCGACGCGGAGACGTACCTCCGGTCACAGGGAGGAGAAATGGCTCCCTATCGAGCCCGTCCGCACTTGGAGCTCTGGATGATCCCAGCTCCCCACAGTCAGAAGGTCAATTCTCTTCACCAGAAGGTGTTGCAAGTGGGCAATCAGAACAACTGGCAACTTTCACGGATTACTATTCACTAGAAGATATCCATCCGAATGACACTGTTTCTGTACTATGGGCGTACCAACCGCGAGCCGGAGATGAATTCGAGCTCGAAAGAGGCGATATGCTCAGAGTTGTGGGTATCTGGGACGATGGCTGGGCAACCGGTGTTCGCCTGAATGAACGTGCAGAAAACTATGACGGAAAGCGTAAGATGATGAGAGACAGTGGAGTTTCGAATGGCTCCGGTAGAAGAGGAGAATCTCCTCCACCATCAGGAGAGCTCAAGGCATTCCCGGTGAGTTCTCATAATCATGAACGTATCTTGTCTCGAGCTAACAAATTCCAGCTTGTTTGCGTCTGCTTGCCCGAGCATTGGAAGCGGGCCGTTGAAGGGAAAGACTTTGCCACAAGTGGCCCACCACCTGGCATCGGCTCTTGAGCAACTGTTCAGCATCTTGTGATTTGTGTTCCTCACGTCCTCACGACCGCCTCTTCGATACCAGCATTAATGGTTTTTGGCAGCGGCGTTGGCGTTGGCTTCGACCACAACCCGTTCTTGTGTACCAAACCACGGCCATACCCCACCACGAATATAGGCTTCCTCGCATCCGTACCCATATCACACTTGGATCCACATGAGATCCTTCTACTAGGGTCCTCATTCTCGGACTACTGTACCGCTACTCTCGACTGCATTTTATTTAACTTATACCCCATACGTCTGGTGTGACAGCGAGCAGCAAGTCACTACTTAATGTTTCATCACTATTCTAGCTCAACTGTAGGGATATTCATCTTGTATATACAATTAGCATCATAGACAGGTTAGCCGTAATAATGGCAGCTACGAGCCCTTCCCCACCGAATATGGTACTTGAAGGGACTCCGGTCTTAAGATTCTGAGCTGAAAGTATAGAGTTACTAAAACTTGAGATACTGAGGCAATCCAGGGGTAGAAGTCCAAGCCCTCGGATTCCGATTGCCTCAAGGGGCATACGGTAATGGCCCTGACTTTAGGGTTAAGACTGGCAGATCACATCAGATAGCAGTAACAAGTAGCATAGCCAGTCCAATATCGGCTCAAAACTCTTCCATCTTCCGTAAAGGCATGTGAGACGTACCTTATGCAAGCCCTACAAGCGTGACAAAGCAATCTGAGAAAGGCATAGCTTTTATTACGTATCCAGAGCAGTTACTAATGCAAGATATGAAACATCTTTACCTTATTGGGCAAATTACACAGAAAGATATGAATTCTTAGCTCAATGAAACTAGGTATAATACGGTAAGGAACAGAAATTTCATCTAGCTCGTCGGATAACGTTTGATCTTTCAATCTGATTCCAAACCACTACCTATCCCACATTACGGCGTTAAGAAATCACGGAAGATGCTCAAAGGAGGAGGCATAATCTCAACAGTTATAAGACGGGCCCCTTCCTTCGCAATGTCTCCCTTCTCTTCAGCAGTTCTCCATTGGATTCCTCTTCGACCCTTGCCTCCCAAGAACCCAGTTACTTGACAAGTCCTCCGAACCATCTGTTTACTCGTCCACCATGCAAGCAGCCCCAGAGCCCAAGTCCGCCCTCGGCAGACACCGACTACTCTCGCCTTCAGCTGGTGTCAGGGTCAGCCCTCTGGCCTTAGGCACCATGAACTTCGGTGACGCATGGTACCATTCCCTCGTTCCCTCTTTGCACCGTCCCTTTCCGAATGCCCTCTCGCTAACACCACTTCAGGGCAAGCTTCATGGGCGCCATGACGAAGAAAGAAGTCTTTGATGTCCTCGAGTATTATCACGCCCAAGGCGGCAATTTCATTGACGCTGCGAACAACTATCAAAGTGGTCAATCGGAGACCTACCTCGGCGAATGGCTCTCCTCCCGCCCCGGTCTCCGTGACCAGATGGTGGTCGCAACAAAGTACTCTTTTGCGCACACCGCCTTCTCAGGCTATGATGGCACAATCCACTCCAATTATGGCGGCAACGGTACCAAGAGTCTTCGTCTCAGCGTCGAGGCTTCGTTGAAGAAACTTCAGACGGACTACATCGATATCCTCTACGTCCACTGGTGGGACTACACAACCAGCATCCCTGAACTGATGCTCAGCTTGAACACTATGTGCGAGCAGGGTAAGGTTCTCTACCTTGGTATTAGCGATACTCCGGCCTGGGTGGTCAGCAAAGCAAATGAGTACGCGCGCTGCAAAGGTCTTCGTCAATTTGTGGTCTACGAGGGCCGATGGAGCGCTGCGGACCGTGACTTCGAGCGTGATATTCTGCAGATGTGTGCTGCAGAGGGGATGGGCCTTACACCTTGGGGCGCTCTGGGTGGAGGGAACTTCAAGAGCGAGAAGCAGCGGGAGGCGGCCAAGGCGGATACTGGGAGGAACTTGACGATGCTCAGAGAGCGTGACATCAAGGTCTCTCAGATCCTCGAAAAAATCGCCGACAAGAAGGGCACACTCATTACGAGTATTGCATTGGCATACGTGATGCACAAAGCCCCCTACGTCTTCCCCGTTGTGGGAGGCAGGAAAGTCGATCATCTTAAGGGGAACATCGAGGCGTTGAGTCTGGAATTGACTAGAGCGGAGTTGGAGGAGATTGAAAGTGCGGTGGAATTTGATCAGGGGTTTCCGATGAATTTTATTGGCATGGGGCAGAATGTGACAGGGGCGAAGGATGTGAAGTTCTCGGCAATTGGAGGAGTATTTGACTACGTTGAGGGTGTGATGGTAAGTCCTTTTGCGTATCGAACTACTGTGCCCTGCTAATCCTGTACAGCCAATCCCTCCCCACAAGCCGTAAGGGTTTGGTATCCAGGGAATCGAGTACCGGAAGCGAGCTCTCTACTTACTCTACGTATACTCCAAATGGCTATTGAAAGGCCTACTTTCCGTGGAAATCCGATTCTTACGTTTAATTCGGCGTATTGAAGCTTGGTATTTCCAGATGATCAATTTGATGTTCTCGGATCTTGCCGTACCACACATCTAGAAGACCACCTCACTATCTAAGCGCATTGATTCCCTAGATTTGTTCTATGGTATACATAACTTGAAATCACTGCGTGTTAGACGGAATTTGGTGCTCTTAATCTTCCTTCACATTCTCCCATCTACAAACACCTAGTGCCCATGCCCGTCCTCCCCGCCCCCCCTCTGTTCAGGATCCAGCTTAATCAACGTATCAATCCTCATTACCGCAATACACGCCTCCACCGCACTCTTCAACTGCCTCACCTTGCTCATACTCGGCTCCAGCACCCCCGCCTTGATCTGATCCACCACTTTTCCCCTCGTCAAGTCCAGCCCGTAATTCTTGTAGTTCTTGCGCTTGGCGATGGCGTCGTTTTGCTTGTTGGGGGTTTTGGAGGGGGAGGTGTGGGAAGGGGTTTCGTCGATGCGTTGGGAGGAGGCGTGGTAGGAGCGGATTTGGGCGACGAGGTCGGAGGAGTCTTTGGCGGCGTTGATGGCGAGGGTGCGGGGGATGATGAGGAGGGTTTGCGCGAATTCGCCGATGGCGAGTTGTTCGCGGGAGCCCTGGGTTTGGGGATTAGATTTGGTTGGGTGTAGGGGGGCAATCTAGACTGGGAGGTTAGGTGGGGACGTACAACTGTCATGGCGAATTCTTCGAGATAGATATGTAGTGCTGTTTCTACGGCACCGCCTCCGGGGACAATGCTACCACTTTCAAGAGTCCGTTTTACGGCGGATAGCGAATCGTGTACGGAGCGCTCCATTTCATCGAGTTGGTAATCATTTGAGCCGCGCAGTATAATGGAGGCGGAGGTGTGCACCTTTGTGCCTTTGACAAGTATACACTCGTCATCCGAGATGCGTTCTTGAGACACTTCTTCTGCATGACCGAGCGAGGAAGCTTCGAATTTCTCGTCACCGTTCAAGTCTGATAGGGAGCTGACAAGGGTTGCGCCAGTAGCTTTTGCTATTCTCCGAAGATCTTCTTTTTTGCATCTGCGAACGGCCATAGCACCTTTTTCAATGAATTGCTTGAGGACTAGATCGTCGATTCCTTTCGTGGTCAGAACAACGTTGGCGCCGGCTTTGAGGATCAATTCGACTCGCTCCATTACCATGCCTGCTTCCCGTTGTCTGATTTGTTCCAGTTGTTGAGGGTCATCGATTGTAATGTGTACGCCTAATTTCATTCGCTCCTTCTGCAGATTCATGTCTAGGCAAGCGATTTTGGCATCTGTTATCCGGGTTTTCATGGCTTGCGAGGCAACGGTGCAATTCAATGCATATCCTTTAACTAATACTGATTCGAGAGAGCTCTTTCCATGGGCCTTCAATATGTTCACAGCCTTGACTGGGTACTTGACCTCGTTTCGATTGTTCGTGGACTTTACAGATTGCATTGCATCCACCACCATGTTCGAGAAAAAATCCGAATCTGAGCCAATGATTTTGCTGGACATCGAGGTCTTTGCGATGTTTATGAGCGATTCCCTGCCAAGGTGTTCGACCTTTGTGCTGATATTCTCGTTCATGTATTTGACCGCTTCTCGAAGGGCCAAACGGTAGCCTGTAATGATTGTCGTAGGATGTATTCGATTTTTCATAAGCTCGTTTGCCCTTCGAAGTAGCTCTGCTGCTATTATCACTACCGAAGTTGTTCCATCACCAACCTACATAGAGTCAGCGCCAATAAATCTCAAGCCAATTTTGGTCCAAACCTCCTTGTCTTGCTGCTGCGCCAGGTCCACAAGTATTTTTCCAGCGGGATGCTCTACATCTAGCAGACTTAATATAGTCGCACCATCGTTCGTAACTGTGACATCCTGAAAACGGTCAGTGTAAGCCCTTTGAACATTCTTGCCTAGACCCATACTCCAATATCGTCAACCATCATTTTATCTAGGCCAGAAGGACCAAAGGAGCTCTTGACAACATTGGCAATGGATTGGGTGGCGAGCACTGTATGCGCATAAGCAACGTCTAGGGGCTAGCGAACGAAGTCAAACCATTCTGATCTCGGATGTCTGCTCCACTAATTTTCTGACCACCGAGAACTACATATTCGAGTCAGCGGGAAATTATCATCATCCAAGATACGAGCTCACATAGTGTGCCGGCGTTTCGAGGCTGTTCGAATAGTCCGGCCATATTGTTTGTTGGGCGAATCGAACCAAAGCCAAAGCGATTTCTGGATTGATGCTTTTCACGAATAACGGTAGGGCTGTCTGTTTTCTGGAGACGCGCGGATACTTTGTGTGCAGGTGAGAACGCGTCCGGTTCGAAGTGGCCTAACGCCGTTTTAAGTTTTACGCGGCCATGTCATTTTACTAGTACTTTTTGGTACACATATGAGATGTAATATCGAGCTAACAGTATTGACCAGTAATTTTCAATTTTTTTAACATGACTGTCTACTGTAGAGCTTCGCACCAAGGCGCAGCATGGACTGCTGAGCCTGAACTGCTGCCTGAACTGTCGTTATATCGTCACTTGCAAAAAGCTAGGCGGACCGGCGACTTTTTGAAGATCAACAATTTGGGGCAAAATCAAGGGAATTCCAAAAGAAAACAGGTTGTTCGTCTACGCAATAAACTATGTAATCGTATTGATGGACAATTGTCCGAAGAGGCCACCACATACCTGATCTTTGGAAATGTTTCCGCAATATCTCCAGTCAAGAAATCTTGAGCTTGACGTTGAGAAAATCGCATCATTAGACGGTGGAAACAATAGACCATCATGGCCTCAACCCCTATTTTGTATTGAAAGGCCCTGTCCATTCTCTACTTCATTCAGCCTTCCTTAGTGGGTATAGGTTTGTTTTAATGGTCTAAGGCCTAGCACGGGTCGTTATAATTAGCCTTTGTAGTCTTGATTTGTTTCTTGATAGAATTGCTGAGACTCTCATTAAGGCACCGGTATTGTAGGACCATACCCGAGCCGCGTACCTCCATTGAGCTGATAACGTGGGGCCCTCCCTCGGCTAACCCCTCCCTTGCGTCCCTCTCTCTCTCTCTCTCTCTCTCTCGCTTCCCCACCTTTCGTACGACCTTCGTCCTCGGGTCTCGTAAGGCCTCGGGGTTGGTGGATAGGATGAGTTTTATTTGGGCACTTGTATGTTGTTGGCACTATCAAGGTAGACAAAATATACATCTAGAAATTCATACGTAGAGATCCAATATCAAACTTCTCCTCCACGACCGTCCCTCCCTCCAAGCCCCCGTTTTCGCTCGTTTTGGAAAACAAATACGTAGAATAAAATAGAGTAAATTCAAATGCAATGATTTAGGCCTGGGTGGCTGTGGAATCCCGCCTCATTTCCCTCTGGGATAAAGTCGTTCGGTGCCTTTTTGAAGCTTCCTGATGTCGTCACTTTTGCAGACTTTTTCTTGTACTTTCTCTTGCGTAAGTAAGCTTCTTCTCCTTGCCTACGTAATTTTCTTTTGGGCAAGCTTCTCATCTTTTCGCATTCGCTGTAGGCCTTTCCCTTTCTTTTCAAGCTCGCTATTCCTTAATTTCCCCTATCCCGGCCCCTCGCTTTCTTTGTCCCTCTTCAACTCATTAGCGCGCTGTATCTCCTCAGCCTCCTTTGCCCTTCGTAGACGGAATTCCGAGGTTTGTCGCATGAAACTTTCTCGTCCGGCTTTGACGCGCTCAGCCAAGGATTTGGGCTTCTTCTCCTCGAGTTCCTTTCCTTGAATGTTGAACGTCTCGAATGAATTTCTAATTGGCTCTTCTTGAGTGTCTTCTGGCCTAAGCGATATGTTCTCGGTTGGTTTACCTATAGCTAAATCTTCTTCAGAGCCCATTTTCTCTGGAGACCGCGTCTGGAAGGCGTGTTGATCGCTTTCCATCGTGGAAGATATGATTTCCATGTCCTTTTCTTGTATATCTCCAGTCGTGGGTCCCTCTGTGGCTGCCACCTGAGGTGTTGAGCTTTCGTTTCCATGTATCGCAGGTAGAGAGACAACTTTCCCGATCCTATTTTCACCTTCTCTGTCCGTAGACCAAGCGATGTTAGAAGACTTCCTGTTGAAGCTTTTCCAACCGCTTATCACTTGAAGGGATGCCCTTCTCAGCTCTTCTTCCTTGCTCTTTATATCCTTTACTTTCAGCATATCGGAAGCCCGCCGGTACAGAGTTTTCTGCTCATCCACGAGCGTAGACACACTGTCTGACCGCTCTCGAACGCTCCTACTATCTTTAGGCCCGATTCTATCTGGACTTCGCTTATGCAAGCTTCTCCGCTCCTGGACCTGTGGTATGACGCTGATTGATTCTTGCTCATTGTTGGAATTTTCTTTGAGCCCTAGCATGTCAGAAGCTCGTCTCTGAAGATTTTCACGGCCCGCTTTCAGCTGCTGAATCCAGGTTTCCAGGTTCTCGGAGGTGCCGTGCACTTTGACCCATTCAAGCGTGTTCGCCAGCCTTTCGTCTTCTCTAAGCTGCTTCCCGTAAGCCATAATCCATTGAGTGCTCCGTAAGAGCGTCTCGGTAGTCAAGTCCTTGCCATGCTGCTCGATTCGCTTCTGAACACCAAAAAGCATTTCATCAGAGCTGATGCCCTTAAGCCAGTCGCGGGTAAAGTTTTGCGTGCTCAACGTCTCCGCTTCGTCGTCATTGTCAACTGAAGCGCTTTCTACACTCTGCACTAGGGCTAGGTCATCTGCAGCTTGCTCTTCTTGCACACTCCTTGGCAGCTCTTCGAAAGCCACCCACTCCCTACCATTATCATCTAGCTTCCATCCAGTTTGCTTCTGACCGCCGTGCGCCCTAAGTTTTCGCTCGTTCTTGCGCATGTGTGGGTTATTCCAGAAGGTGGACCCGTCTGTGTGGTCAATAAAATACTGCCTCCCATGCCGAGTGAAGCGCATTTCCCACATTGCTCCCAAATACTGCCGCTCTTTTTCATATGGATGCTGATCCGACCAAATTTTACTTTCAAAATCGAAGTAGGACAGATTTCCGTTCTCGTAATGTCGCCTAACCCAATTTGGGGGCAGCGGCTCGAGAAATGTCCCGTCCGGCGTAACGAGTTCTTTTGGGAGGATGAAGGGATATTCTCGGAGCTCGAACTCAGCCGGATCGTCTAGGTCCAGCACCGGGATGTCTGTATGTGGGACATCCCCACCTTCAAACCACTCCCATTCATTACTCTTCTTGGCCAACCTCCATCCACTAGCGTTGTTTTTCAAAGAAGTGTTCTTCACCAGCTTGTTCCTAGTCCACCAAGTAGTCCCGCGCCCGTCTCCCCCGTAGTGCACCCAGTATCTCAGACCGTACTCATTGTAGCGCATTTCCCACTCACGCGCTAGTATTCGTCTTTTATCATCATTCGGATGGGTGGCTCTTTTTATCTTCTGTTTCTGATTGAAGTAGAACTTTTGACCGCTCTCCTCGGTCAGGAGATGCCATCCTCGTGGGAGGGGTTCTGTGAACGTCTCGTGTCTCCGCTCGCTGCCGTATACCGGCTTGAATTTATCTGCGCCAGCTTGGGGCCCATCAATTGCCTTCCAGCGAATCTCCCCAGTCTTAAGATTCCGGTACTTCTTGCCCCGTTCCTCGTCCCACTCGACGTTCCAATTTTCTTGCAGTATGAGCAGTCGTTCTTCTTCGATTTCTTGCCTCATGGGATGGATTAAGTGTGTCGTTGGTGGATTTCTGTTATGGTTGACATAGTATTTCTCCCCTTCCGCTGTACGACATAGTTGCCATCCGCAAGGCAGGGACATGATACTTGAGTTGACCCAGTCTGGACTGACTCGCTTCTTGGTTACCCATGTTTCAGTCATCCCAGGTCGGTCATCGCGAATTTCGCCAGTGATGCGGTGGACGAAAGTTCGTGAGCCATCTGCCTCATTAGCTTTTTCTTCCCACCTTTTCGATAAAGGAATATTTTTAATTCTTAGGCCCAGTTCCTGCTGACTGGGTGTGTTCCATGTGTTCGTTTTTTCTTTGTGGTCATGAAAGTAGGGGACACCAGAGACCGCAACACGCCTCTCGTATCTCTCAATCAATTGATTATCGGATTGTAGATATTTAGGCTTGACTCTCCCAGAATTAATTCTTTTACCTTGGCGCTTAGGCCGTTTACGTTCCGCAGACGGGAACTGGTAATCTTCCGACCTAGGAGACACACCCACGCCTATCAAAGATTTCTTTAAGCCACCTTTCAGATCAACTTCGGTCTGAAACGGCTCCATGAGCGCTTGGCTGGCCAGGGAAATCACAGCAACAGCCCAGCGTGGGGTTCCGACAACAAAGCCCGCGACAAGCCACGGTAAAGCCTTCAGCCAAGGCAGCTTGTTACTGTCTTCATCAGCGTCGAATATTCCCTTGACAGCCTCTCTCATCAGGTCGAACTTGAGCTCCGGCTTCCCATCGGGTCCGCGCTGAATGTATGAGAATTCTGTACGTTTCCTGAGCGAGAGCGACGACTCGAGTATTGATAATAGCCAGTGATCTCCAAGAGAGCCCGCCTTCTCCCTGATACTATGGCCCTTTGAGATATCCTCCCTGATCCACTGTCTTTTGGGATAGCGAAGAGAGCGAGCAGTGATTATTTCAAGAGTCTTTGCCAAAACCGTTTTGTGCTTTTCTATCACTTCCTCGTCACACCCTCGTCGACGATAGTACATTGTCGTCAATGCTAGTATTGCGTCGCAGAAGAAACCCCTGGCAAATTGCTCTAACGACTTCAGATTAGAACGTAAATGACTTAAGCCCCCGATTTCCTGTAGTAGGTTGTCCACGGCAACCTGGCAATTGTGGTGCCATACACTATAGTTATTGAAATTTATGCGGTCAAGATGGGAGAATTGAGAGTTTCCAGCCGTCTTGATCTCCTCGTCGGTTAAAGCCGTGAAACCTTGAGGGTATTGTTCACAGATTTGCCTTTGTTGTTCCGCATCCCACTTGGACATACGTAGTCCAGTACGGGTAGGGTCGTCATGAGCTCGCTGTAATTCAAAGTAGTTATCTCCAACCCGTATGGCCCAATGCATCGCCCAAGAGAATTTTGTTTCGCTCTTGTCTACTACCTGCTTCATGAGCCTTGCGCCTTTCGGCCCTTTGAATGTCTTGACTGGTGGAGTGGTGACAATCACGATGTCGCGGACATCATCTCGATTTGCAAGGCGTTGTTCCAGCTTCTTATCCTTAAACTTCGTCTCTCCTCCATCCCCCAGATCATCAACATACACGCAACCCCCATAGTCTGGGGTCTTCATATTGCATGCCCGGAGCTTCCCTCCAGACAGAATATCGGTCGTCTCAAGTGCTAGTTGGGAGAGAGTGTCCCATCGATGTCTGATGCGGACTGGTAAGTAATCGGCCCAAAGGATCAGCGGCTTGATTTCGTTGTGTTGCTTGAAGAAGACGAATTGATAGTCAAGGCTCAGAATTTTCCATTATTAGACGGTCAGAGATGGAATAATTCTTCATTACCGTTCCTGCAAGGCTGCACTGCCGGTGGTTCATTACGGCAACGCAACCTTCTGGAAAGGAATATGCTATTGCCACCCCTCCCATTACCGTCCGTATTGCCCTAGCACTAATTGAGCATTAGTGGAAGGATTGCGGTCCCAGCCAATGTGAGAACCTAGCGCAGTCCTCCTTGTGGAGTTTACCACTATGCTACGGAATACTATCTAATAGACAGTTCAACGCAGTAATGAGTCTGATGTGAGGGCGAACACTGTGCTAGAGTCCAACGCGGAGGGGTGTGGATAGTACAGAGACGGGTGAGCATACCATCAGCCTCGAAGGAGCTGTGCCTGCGTTTCAGAACCGGACCGGGGCCATGAATCTTGCCAGTGCCACCACATCCTACCGAATCCTCTTATTTCGACTTCCATTCGGCCATTCGGTGTTGCTGAGCCCTATGCAATACCGTCTTCGATTTCTCAACCATCTACCTTCTTCCATTGACAAGTTGGTAAATCGTGCCAAGCTGGCATGGCATAGCCCACAAATCAGCGCATCTGAAACGCCGGGCGGTTCTGGCGCGGGGAAGCCGGATTGGGTGCATTTGCCTGGGTGTATTTGCCGCGGCGCAGTTCCACGAGATATCGATTTCCAGCTTTCTAAGCCTCCACCACCTCCTGATGACAGACATGATGATCCTAAAAGCACGAACAAGCTGTCATCTTCCCTATCAGACAAGCCTACTAGTAGTCTGCTTCCCTGGAACCGATCACACCATTGCCCATGCCGTTGAGCTCTTCTCCCTTCCCTCCCAACATTAATGCTAGGCACCAAGCCGTCAACCGCCAACCACGGCGACACCTCCCTAAGCGGATACCCCACAGAACCCACCCGCTTCACATTTCGCCTCATCCATACCTTCTGCTGGCTCTATGCCCGAGCCTGCAAAGGCGTCTCCGTCCTTCTCGCACCATGGCCCTCAATGCACGACCCCATAAAATCCCTCCTCAACGCCGAAGAAGACGAAGCGGATATCCTCACCGCAAAGTGGCGAGACTCCAAACTCGCTGAACTCAACTATATCGGTATCACCGTACGTCCCTTTCCCAAAACCCCAAACATAACTGCGCTGATCCCTAACACCAATTCCTCCTAAAGTCTGCCCTAGTATCCTCCTCCGTCGTTGGTGCATCCTCATGGTTCTCTGCCCCATCGGACCCCTGGACGACCCGCGCATCCTGGTCTTCCGCGCTGCTCTTCGCGTTAACCTCAATCTCCCTCGCAACGCAACAATCCATCGGCCTGAACCGCTTCAGCAGCCACGAAAACAGCCTGCGGAAAATTAGGCTGGTGCTGGGCGAGGAGAACCCGCGGTACGGCAACTACAATGCGCAGAGGGGGTATGTGGGGTCGAACGAGAAGATTGTGGAGTATAAAATGCGGATGAGGAGGAGTCAGCTGTGGCTTTGGCAGACGCCGGTGATGTTGTTGAATTTCGCGATTTTGCTGTTTATCGTGGGGTTGTTGGTGAAGGTTTTTAATGCAGCGGTTGTTAGTAAAGGTGATTGGAAGACGGGAGATATCCAGGTTGCGATTTTCTTCGGATGTGCGTCTATATTCGCAGGCTCCAACTACCTGATAGGCTGGTTATGCCTAAATCGAAGATCTCTAGGATAATTTTCAGTCTATCCCCATATTCACGTCTATGGAAACGATGACATGTACAAACTTCACAGCTTCGCTCCTTTCCCAACCATCTACACGTTCAATTTTACACACCGACTTCTCTACATGCATACTTTCGCGACCTACTTCGAGTTTCATACATAAATCACCACATGTACAATCTATTTCGCTATACACTCTTACACCTCCTACATCTTTGCGTTAAAACTCCCATGACCCTACACGTTCGTCTCGTCTTTCCTCATATCTCCGTTTCCCTGCTGATCGACTGCATAGAGAATACATATACGAGTGCTTACGTCTTTATTACGAAACATTGAAGGTTGAATTAGTAAACAACAAGGGCAGATGAAGGGGTGTGCACATATAGTCATTCACTCTTCATATAACTCTTTGACACATCCACACAATCCTAGCTCCGCGCCTTTTCCAAATCTCTTGGTATCTACTTTCTAGATAAACAGAGCGAATGACGCGAACACAATGTAATTAATTCAATAATACGCTCATACTTTATCGCATCAGGTAAGGCGACGGCGGCAAAGTTCGGTATTATTCCAGATTTAAAAGGAAGATCTGAATGTAATCCGGGGTTTTGCAACTTACGTAAGGTACTCTAGTAAGCAAGGCAGCTAACCCAAAAGGGCTTGGCTGCCGTGGCTTACCCGAAAGGGTCTAGGGCCGCTACCCCGAAGGGGCTTAGTTGCAAAAACACGTCTGAGGTCCTGAGGCAACGCCAGGGGGGTTTGCATTTGCTGATGTCTACGTAGCCGTCTTAGTACGCCGGTCTCAATTGGATCTCAACATAATACGAGTAATAGTGGGAACGGTGTCGGAACGGTGCGTGTGACGAGGTTGCCTTCGAATACGGATGTACGAGCCTTACGGCACTTCGATACATGCGTCAAACTGTCAGCATGCTGCATATTTCCTCGTCGTCCCATCCGACCCCTCACCTTCGTGCAACTATATAGGTAAGTAGGTGTACGGACAGCTACAAGCGTTACCTTATTACTCAACAGCAGTAAAGCCCAAAATTTCCTCTATTCTTCCAAGCTACGATCATATCACAGAACGTCACGTGACTTGTACTTATCTGAGTTCCTGTAGCGGATACCAAGCTCGTTCATCTTCAAAATGCACCTCGCACTCCTCGCATTTCCCGCCCTAGCCTTAGCAGTCATCGCCAAGGCTTCTCCACTGGAGCCACGCCAAATCTCCCCCGACGGTTCTTGCGGCGGCTCAATGGGGTACACTTGCTCGACCGGCAACTGTTGCAGTCAATTCAGCTACTGGTGCGAGACTGCCTGTCATCTAACCATTCCTCTCTTATTCGTTTCTGCCTGCTAGTCCAGGACGGAGCGTTGTGTACTGATAATACTTCTTTGCATCATTAGCGGTTCAGCAGCAGCCTTCTGCGGGACTGGGTGCCAGCCTCTTTACGGCGCATGCGTGACCACTCCTATCCTGTCGCCTGATGGTTCATGCGGTGGCACAAAGGGGTACGTTTGCACGCCGGGGAATTGCTGCAGCCAGTATGGGTATTGGTACGTAAGATGATTGATGAGTGATGAGAGAAATCTGTCCCCTTGCTAATGCATATCGATAGTGGCTCCGCCCTAGCATTTTGTGGGAACGGGTGTCAGAAACCTTTTGGACTGTGCGATTAGAGTGTTGTGGTGACTTGTGGCGCGAGGAAGGTCGGCTGGGGCGGATATTGTGGAGGCCGGAGATTTTGGATAGCTGATTGGGGCTGGATCTTACCAAATATTGACGTTGAAAGTGATAACAATGAGGAAGGCACACTCTTTCTTATGAACTTCTCCTTGCGCATAATACGCGACGCGCTACTAGCCGCGTGAGCCCCACCAACTGAAAAGATCTGAGGAAACTTACTCCTACGCAGATGAATTTCACTCAAACGACGTGGAGTAAAGCTTTTGAAAGGGAATGGATCAAGTATCGTAAGTTGAGCTCACATATCTCTCTTGATGCTTCACATGATTAAGAAGAAATACAATCTGTCAATCCACTGAGACCTTTATGGTTCTTGATGTGACATATGATTCATCATGACTTTATGACTGCTCGCATCCGCATTCTTGACTAGAACCTTATCTGTACCAACGGGGAGTTTGTGCTGATCAAATGAAAGGAGTCAATAGAGGCTTAGCTAGCCCTACCCTCACAACTGTACATGAGACAAGGCAAAAGATCCCGAGTACGCGCGTTGTTGAAAGCTATTTCGGCTAGGCAAGCATCAGAGAGGCAGATGCTGGAATTTGCACGTCGTGTGAAGGAGTCCTAATATCTTCTAGAGATGCACCAGAAGCTATCTAGAATACTATCAAGTCCCTAAGAGAGATAGCACTACTGTAAATAGGAGCTGGTTGGGATGGCGTCCGTGAATATGCCGGTGCCTCCATTTCCTATTTTTCGGGTGTCTCACGCCATTGAACGATATCTTCTCTACGACATCAATATTATCACCTGGCTTCGGAAGGCTCACAATATCCTTGGAGTACTCATTGGGACGCTTCCGCAAATTCCTCAACAGAACGTTTTCCTTGGTCTACCACTCGAGCTTCAACCTGAAGAGACACGACTCCTCATTGAGAAAGGAGTTGCATACATTGTTGATGATCTACAATGGCACGAAGAGAGTATACGGTCCATGACGCTGGCGCAGAAGGAAGCACATACCGCGTGTTTAAGAAAAGAAGGTCTGAATGCAGCAAGATCAGTGGAGCAGCAGAAACAGCAGCGCACTGAGCAGGCGATGAAACAGGTACAGCTTCAAAAGGGAAAGATTTTGAGCGACTCCCCACGCGCTAGCACTTCTTCGCCATCGGAAGAAGAAGCCGCTGATGAGTCGCTGTTCAACCCGGCCTCAACGGGAGATCTTCTGTCTCTGAGCTCGACCTCTAGCATAACACCATGGACAACCACCCCCACAACCTCGTACCCTCCACTTCCACCACCTTCTAGTCATGCCACTTCAAGATCTCCAACAATCAACCCAGCCTCCTACGCACTGTTCAAACACCTTCATGGTCTGTCCTATTTCCTCTCCCCTGGTCTTCGCTTTGGCTGTCAATTCTTGGTCTATCCTGGCGATCCTTTACGATTCCATAGCCATTTTCTTGCAGCGAGCGCACAGTGGGACGAAGAGATTGATCTTCTGGACCTTGTAGGTGGAGGTAGGCTAGGGACAGGAGTCAAGAAAGGGTGGCTTATAGGTGGAGTTGAGGAAAGAAAGTTGCTATATGAACAAACTAGAGAGTTGGAGACAGATACTCACGTGGGAAGCAGTGGACTTTCCGGATCGAACAAAGAGCTCGGCACGGATAGTACGGAAAACAGCTGCGTTAGAACATTCTGTATTGAATGGGGAGGGATGTGAGAGCTTTCCGTGAGATGTGGTGAATCATGTACATCGACCAAGACGAACAAAATCATCGAGTCCAGAATACAGAGTCAAGATTCATGAACAGCAACCAGAAAGTCGAGGCCGACGCAATGGCTCAACCCTATGATTTCATTTCGAGGTTTGACTCAGCTAATCGTGGAAAAACGGATCCGTGACGTCTTATAAACAATATAATGATACACTCATCAACAAGGGTATAAGACATGTGGCGCGAAACACAATGGAATTCGAATGTCGAGGTGGCATCTGACCATTTCGGAAGCTGTGAATGTCGGGTAGCGGTTGGGAACCTCTACTACGAAGTTCTGTGTTTACAGACATGCTACAGGCTCCCTTTGCGAGCATTTGATCGGCTATGGCTATTATTCAGGTCACAACGGTTACGCTGCAAGGCAGGCTGTGGAGAAGAACAAACCTAACGGGAAACAGGGACGAGATAGGTCAGAGAGATGTGCTGAACGACTGCCCACATCGATGAAGATGACAGACGATCTTACAACTTCGAAGATACGGAGCCAAGACCTGTAAATGACAGCTATGAACCCAAAGCTAATGTAAAGAACCTGATGCAAACAAGAGGTGCTAAGGATTGTCTCGATTAACCGACTACGCTAGATACGGTGATGGTAGATCTCATTGACGAGGGTCTGATATATTCTTGACATCCAAGAAGGGAACCGAACCACGGAATGCATCAAATGGTTCGAGAAAAAGTCGTCGCAACAATAGACAGATGAAACGAAGATCATTACTTGATAGTCTATACTTGACATTTCTTCAATAGGTAAAATACCTCAAGCGTGTCTCTTCCCTTATCTCCCTGAACCATCACGAACTTCCTAGATCATTTGCACGACATCCAGAGAAACTCCTCTGCACTCGGCCATGGCAACACACGAATCACGTCTCGCCAAATTGCTCGTACACTACATCTGAAGAGGCAGTTTACATCTCCGTGGTTTTTATTATGATGGTTTATCGTTAGCTACAAGCTGCTTTGGTTATTCTTGAGATTTCTTGATCAGAAGGCAGAGAAATAAGCAAACGGAATGTGTTGCTACCCGTTTATCTAGTCCAAACTTCCAGCCGATCTTCTATCTTGGAGAAACCTACCCGGAAACGATACAATCTCCTCAATCTCAGATTCCAAAACCCTCCATCCCAGTTCCAACAATGCCCACCTAAAAGCCCATCTCCCCACCAAACCCACCCCCTACTCCCTCCTCTTCCCCACCCTAGGCAACCACGCCCAACACCCCAGCATCCCCGCAAAAAGCCCAATACAAATCGGATGCAACACCCACGTCCCGCTCCCCTGCGCCACCAGCCCCGTCACAAACGGCATCACCGCCCCGCCGCTACTCCCCATTGCGCTCACCGTCGCCAAACTGTGCAGCTGCAGATCCCTCGCCACCAGGCGCGAGAAGATAGCTGTCGCAAGGGGATAGACGGGCCCGAGCAGCAAGCCAACGATCGACACGGCGACGGCTTCACCAATGGTATTGGGGAGGAGCCAGACGAGGAGTTGGAAGGCGGCAGCGCCGATAACGAGGGCGACGACGGAGGTTTTCTCGCCGATTTTGTGGGCTGGATGGGACAGGGCGAAGCGGCCGATTGCGATGCCGGCCCAGAAGCCCGACGTGACGTATCCAACGCGCGAGGGCGAGGAGTGCCGGTAGGAGATGAGGAAGGAGATGACCCAGCCGGAAATGGAGACCTCGGCGCCTTGGTAGGCGAAGATGAACAAGGAGCCGAGGATGGTGGTTTTGTTCTTCAGTGCTTGTTTCAGCAGTTTGGACTTTGAGACTGGGACGCCTTGGGGGCGGGAGGCTGTACGTTGGATGTTGGAGAGGGGCTGCGGATTGTCGCGCTCGTAGGTCCGGAAGGCCCAGAAGGCGAAGAGGAGGTTGCAGACGGTGACGGCGAGAGAGATGATATAGAAGGTGCTCCAGCGGTGGCCGTGGGAAACGAGGGCTGTGGCTATTAAGGGACCGATGGTGCCGCCGATCCCATAGCTGCCGTGGAAGGCACCGAGGGTCATGGTTGAATTCGTGAGATTGGCACAGAATACGTTGTTCAGGCTGAGGCCAAACGCAATTCCAAGACCGATGAAGAAGAACGCGAGTACCACGACAGGGAAGGGCGGCGTGCAGACGAGCATGATGTATGCGACGATCATGAGGCTTTCTGCCAGCACGAGCATGTTCGCTCTACCCAGCCTAGCTTGCAAGGCATGTGTGATAGGGGCAGCACTGATAAAGCCAATGGCATTGGTGATGAAAATCAGAGACACAATTGCATAGCCAACATGATAGTCTTTCTCCATGTACGGAATTAGCGCTCCAGGGGCGCTGTCATTCAAGCCATTGCCAAAACACATAAAGCAGGCGCTCAGGAGGCGGTACTTGTTCATGGGCGGATTGGAAAGCGTTTGCATGGCGTCAGCAGCGTCGTCAATTTTTGGGGAAGGCGGTCGGCTCATCTCGAGCTCGTTCGGAGTGATGGGGTCCTGGACGCCGCTCGGGGTGAAGGGAGTTTGGGCCCCTGTAGGGGTCGGGGATACTTGGGAACCATTGTAGCGGCTGCCCCAGGGGAGGTCGTCGAGTTCGTGGGTGGGTTGCGCCGACGTTGAAGCTTTGGGGGAAATGGGAGGAGGACGAGGATCTTTGTGGAACACAGCCGACGGACCGGTGACATGGGGGCTATCGTCGATATTGATGAAGGCGCCGAAAGGATTGTGCGACGGCAGAGACGCCATGGTTGTTTCAGAAGCTTGCTGCTTGTGACTTGTAGGAAACTTGGGGGCTGATGGTTGGAACTGATCGCAACATCAATTTGACATACAGGGCAAGATAAAGTAGGCTAAAGAAGCACAGAAAGGAGAACGAGAAAAAAGTTGTTCAGAAAAGCACTTGCAGAATTGGGAGAAGTACCTAGTTATCTGCATGAATCAAAGCGCAAGCTTTCATTCGCTATTCACATGCTTATCAACACCTAACCTACCTACTCAAGAGCAAGATAAATTACTGGCGTTAATGGCGCAGAAAAAGCTGTCAAGTCATTGTGGTGGGGAAAACTTCTCGGGCTAAATAAAGTGCTGGCGAGTCAGCCTTACCTACCCCAAATAATCAACGTTCGGCAGACCTTCCTTGATCCAACCTTTCACCCACAAAGTTCCAATCAATTACCAGCTTGTGAGTATTTAGCGATAATGGGCCGACCAAGGCGGAATTTGTTGGCGACCGCCGAAGAAACTTCCACTCCGCCTGCATCACTCGATGCAAACCACGCTATCGCCCGGGTGAAGAAGGCCGAAGGCAAGAATCTGTACTCGGTAGAACTCTTGCCGGGAGACAAATCGTTGCTGGTAGAACTACCCTCGCGGTTTCGTTCTCAAATATGGATCAAGCGAGGCGGATATGTTGTGGTTGACACGTCGGTGTTTGAGGATCGCGACAACAAGCTTGATGGAGAAATTGTCAACGTGGTGCGGGAGGAGAAGCAATGGCGGAAGCAAGGATACTGGTCAGTAATAATGCTCACAGAGATCGAAGTCTCGGCTGACGACTTGAAAGGCCGGCCGCCTTTGTAAAGACGTCGGGATATCCAGAGGACAGCGAAGAGGAGGAATCGACTGTAGGCAAGATGCCGCCGTCGAATGGCTCTGATCCCGAATAAAGACGGAGATATTTCCGAAATAGAAGCCAGGGATGGTTTTCACTCGGCCTGGGCTTCTCCGATTTCCTCCTCTTCCGTCAAGGCTTCTACATCAACAAAGTCGTTGCGTGTGCCCCACCAAACGCCTACAACTTGTACAGCCAGGCATCCTACCACAACCATAGAGCTTGCGTTCGTACTTGGATACACATTCCATGCCCACTCTTGCGCTGCCCAGACCGCATATATCGGGATTGGATGCAGCCTAGATCTCCATAGCAAGAAGGGCGTGGACCATGCTAAGTACGCATAGAACTGGTAATGCAAACTTCGCGCACATAGAATACCGCTAACGAGGGAGCTTAGAATAGCCGTCATAACAAAGGTAGGGGTGATGCGGAGAGATATTTGTTGCTGCACCTTGGGTGGTAGGGGTTTGAAAAGTGTAGCGATCAGACTTATAACTGAAAGGCCGGATGGTCGTGTCCAGTGGGTGATGAGGAAACTTCCAAGAAGACTGAGATTTGCGATAACTAGTGCCGTCGCAAAGTCGCGGGATAGGAAGACTTCTTCTCCTACAAACCTCCAATTGACTGTCCATTTGAAGAGGAATTGCCGAGTGAATTCAAATGCACGGGACAAATAACCGAACGCATTGGCTGGTATGAATGGAAGTGCAATGATGAACTAGAATACTTGATGTTAGATTGGAACCCTTTTGTACGTAGTTTCTCCGTACCTGCACCTGCCCCATAAGGAAAGCTGCATTCACTGCTCGCCGCGAGGGCAGAGCCTGTAACAGTACAATGCCCACAGCCGGTGCGGCTAACAGTAGACTCATTTTGATTCCCACACCAAAAGAGTACGCAACACTGCCGACTGTCCAAATCCGTTTTTGATATGCGTAGATGGCTATGAACAGCATCCCAACTGCAAAGCAGTCGTTGAATAGCCGGAGAAGGAAGATGCTATGGAGACGCTTTGAGAGGATGAGGAGCGGAAAGAGATAAGGAGGCGCCTATTGATCAATTCCGTTAGCAATTGCGAGCTGAAAGGCGGCGGACGAGCAATACTTTCGCCATTCTGTAACAAGCCATGACCACACCCAGCACGCTTAGGTAAACCCCTCCAAAGATGACTTGCGCCAGCAGAATGTTCTTGCCCCCATCTGTGAGAAAATAAAGCAAGTTGTAGATGTACACATGTGCAGCTGGGTAGACCAATGGACCAGTGGCCCCCTTAATCAAGGTATAATCGCGCTCTCCGTCACGGTATTGCGAGATCTGTTGCATGTAGGCAACCCAGTCGATCTCGGTATCTGCGCAGGGTGAGCTCCGGGTCCTTGTATAGGGTCTTAGTCTGGCGATATTTCCACAAAGGCAACTCACAGGGGATCTTCCATACTATGAGCGCACAAAGGCCGGAATCTGCAAGGAGCAGAAGAGGCGAGAGCCATCGTGTATGCTTGCTATCACTGGCCACTTCATTGGCCTGGCGGTACAGATCCATTGCTCTAAAGCGAACCATTTAGCTACAAGATGAAGCTGCAGGCAGTTTCCTTATGTGAAGCATGGTCCATGGGACAGCTTCTGGAGCTGGCAGGGATAGCTCATTGACGCCTTACGCGAGCGTCTAAGTTGGTACGGGTAGCGTAGTACCATCGTAGTGCAATCCGACCACTGAAGAAACTTCCAGTAAGATGGCAAAGTGCTCCTGGACATGATGTTTAAGCTCAACTGTGGTGAAGTAGTGCTAGTCTATTGCGATGGACATAGTCCGAAAACTGCGTAATGCTGGGGGAGACTACGAAGAGAGCCACTCAAGTTGGATATCGAGGATGCAGCAAAACAAGCAAGACTCTGCTGCATTAATGTGGCCTCGTGTGCTACAATACTAGAGGATAGCGTTGTAAAAGGGACACCGCACGAGTGGGGGTTGATTGTTGAAAAACAGCAACAACCAGGATGACTAGAAGAAGAGACGTTGAGTAAGGTGAAATTAAAGATTGGCCCATTTTCATATGCAGCTTTTTCGAAATATCAATTTGCTGGTCATATATTTCCACCATGTTAGTAAGTCTAATCAGTCATTTCGATATGTCGAAGTTATGCTTAATCCAAAATTGAATAAAATATGCGAAAATAAACCACCCTGTATACCAACTGGTAACGACTGGTGTCTGTGGCCACGCAGACAATGGCAGCGGCCTCATTGTCAACTAAGCTGAGGGCAGCTGGCGACTCCCCAGCATTCTCATTCATGCCGGTCCGCTTGGCGCCGCGCTGAATAAGTGGAGATCCCACGATATCCGCGGAGGTGCCGCTAGGTATACCGACAATTTAGGAAGATCAAGGAAGTAACGACCGAATGCGAGAGCCAAAACGATCCTAGAAGTCGCCGAGGGGTGGCTCATCAGAATCCGCAAAACCAGGTTTCGATGGTTATGTGGGTTATATACTTCAAGAACTACTCATATACTATGGCTAGAACCTATGGTGCAGTGGTATGCGGTTACTTGAATGCGACCAGCCATTGCGCTAGGGTCAATGTCACAACACAAAGTAAAACTTCTCAAGTCGAGGTTTTCGGAAGACTGACATCGAATCGGTCCGAGCTTTTTGCCTTTTTGGTGACGAGGTCTGGTTTTCGAATCACAACACCAGCAGGTCCCTTTTTTGGGTAGCTTCTTTGGTACTCCTCCTTTTCTCACACATATACCTTCCTCTAGATCAAGCACTAAGATATTGATCTCTTATGTGGGTTATATACTTCAAGAACTACTCATATACCATGGCTGGAACCTATGGTGCAGTGGTATGCGGTTACTTGAATGCGACCAGCCATTGCGCTAGGGTCAATGTCACAAAACAAAGTAAAACTTCTCAAGTCGAGGTTTTCGGAAGACTGACATCGAATCGGTCCGAGCTTTTTGCCTTTTTTGGTGAGGTCTGGTGTTCGAGTCACAACACCAGCAGGTCCCTTTTTTTGGGTAGCTTCTTTGGTACTCCTCCTTTTCTTACACATACACCTCCTTCTATCAAGCACTAAGATACTCATCTCAACTCAACCTTCGCATCCTACATCGGAAAAATTCCATGAGTTACGAACGCAATGTTGATAGCACCAAGCACGCTATTTACCGCTGCTGTAAACACCCGCAGTGACAACGTGTGGAACACCCCAAGTACAGCCCAGATATCGTCTACAATAACTGGCGCTACAACGTCCTCCCAACGACCATTCACTCCTTCCCCTATCTCCACCCTCCCCCCCCACCAACTTCCCTGCTTCCTCTCTCTTTCTCTTTACCCAGAGAATATTATCCGCTCCGCTCCTTCCTGTTCTTGCTTCTTCATCTTCGTTAGTACTTTCTAAGATCGAGAATAACATCGGCGAGTAGAATTCTCATACGTTTATCGACATGCCTTGTTAGTTTTCTTGTCGCAATGCGAAAAGCTTTGAGCAGGGATTGGGGATAGTGATATGAAAAACAAGGAAGATAGCAAGGTTGGAAGATTTGGATTTCAATGTCTATTTGCTAACCATATCACAGGGGGGGATGTGTGGGTAAAGAGGAGCAGGACCCCGTTCCCTTAATTTTTGGGAACCCAGTACTTCTTGAGCGAGACGCAGAAGCTCGGCCACGGACTGACAACGATGAAGCGTATTTTCAACTGGATGCCAAGTATTGAAGAAGCATCGAAGTTGGAGATACCGGCAGTGTGCGCAAACGAGGTTCTAGGTCCCCCCCAAGCGCAGCCGCAGAACAAACGTGGGGAGGATGATCAGGGAAGAAAGAGATCAACGTTGACCAGTTCGGATAACATCGATTGCTAGCTATCCAATCTATCTAACCATTAATGTTAGACCTACCAGCCACTATCTCTACCCCCGAAGACGCTCAATACGCCCCCACTCTCTTCTCATAAGACGGCATCGGGCTGTTCGCCACCCTTCCATAGCCCGTCATAATCTCCGCCGTCTTCACTAGCTGCACGTCCTCGACCTTTGCGCCCTTCGCATCAAGCGCCCATAGGGATATAGCGATCCAGTTGTTACCTTGATAGTTGAGAATACCTTCGGGAACGGGGAAAGACTTTTGGGGACCGATGTTGTTGACTAGGGTTTATTAACGATGAACTTGTAAGAGAGGGACAGAGTATGGCTGGGGTAAAGGAAAGCTTACCATATTTCCCAAACTGATATCCATTAACATAAAGCTGGACGCGGTAATCGCGCACGGGCATTGTCGTGTTAGCAAAGTTGAATGCCAAGGGGATGTCGTAGCCGTCTGGCATATCCAGTTTGAACTCGGCAGTGTAGAAGGCAACTCCAGCCTTTGTAATACCATCTGTTGGCTTACCGCCCTTCCAATTTCCAGTTGGGGGCCTTGGGAGGTGGTAGCCCTGGCGTTCGGCGTAGAGACCGCCTTCGTTCAGGGGCCCTCTAACGTGGTCGCGGTAGTCTTCGCCACCGAGATTGCCAGTGAGTTTCCAGGAGATGTCGGATTGAGCGTGTCCGTCGAGGTTGTATGCTAGGATTCCTCGGGGTTGTTTGGCGTCATCGGTACCAACGGTGAAGTCTTCGTTATTGCCCATGTCGTCGATCAGGACTGTAAGAACGCACTTCTGGCCTGTTTTGAGGTTGGGGAGAGTGAATGTTGAGTTGTAGTTTCCGTCTTTGTCAATTCCGGGCCATGAGCCAACAAACGTGGAATCAAGCCAGACGGAGGCTCCGAATGCTGAACCACCTTGGGTCTCCAACGAGAAGGTCTTCTCGGCACCAGTAGCAGTGAAATGGCCCCTGAAAAGGAGGTTTCCGGTGTTGAAGCCATAGTCGCTTGCATAGAGGCTAGTAGGGGTAGTGAGAGCCCGTGGGTTATTCGTCGATTTTAGATTCGCCGATACCCAAGCTGAGTCGTCGTAGCTAGACTGAATCTCAGGAAGACTGTCGATATACTTCCAGTCGAGATTTGCAAGAGAGGGTATTTTTGCGCCTGATACGTGGTATTTCACAGTTCCAGAAAGTACCTTTTTCTCTTCTTGACCAGAAGAGATCCTTTTCCCATTGAATTCGAGCTGGGAGCAACCAGGGTTCCCGACGACTTCTATGGTAGTAGTGGCATTCAAGTCTCCAGTCAGTACTAATGTTTCACCGTGGATCACCGCAGTACGCATCAGATAGCCTGCTTTTACAATGGCCGAGGTAGCTGAAGGGCTGGCGAATCGGTCGGTGGGAGCTTTGCTTGGAAGATCGAGAACCCAGTAATTGTAAGCGTCATTACGATCTTGATAACCCATGTCAGCCTGTCCAAATCAACTCAGCACGAGTGCAACATACTCAACATATAAACCGTAAGGTTCTCATCAATATTCACGATCTTACGGGCGGGTGTAACAGCCCAATTGAGTACCAAGGAGCCGTTCTTCTCCTGGCTTTGAACACCATATCCTTCGATAACTGTTGATCTCTTGCAGCCTGTGAAAGCTGCCTCGTGAGTCTCGCCGGGACCTCCGTACAGGATGAGAACAGTTTTTCCACCGTAATTTTTCCTAGACACACCTAATTAGCAATCTTGTACGAATGAGACCACTTACTGCATCGAATGTTTGCCGGTTCGGATGGTACGACATACCAAGTAAAGATCTCTGCCGACGAGTATAGTAATTTCGTGTCCTTGAGTCCAATGTCGTAGTCCGTAACATGGATCTTGGAGTCGCGTCCGTTCAGCGTCAGGGTGGAGCTCAATTGAGGGATCTTCACAGTACCTTGTGAAGTCGGCACAGTCAGGGTGTAACTAGTTGAATCAAAGGTGTTGTAGGCAGAATGTCGGATAATATAAAAGGTAGTTTCATGTCCAACCACGGGGGTAACGGCAATCGCAGGATTGTTAGTAAAGCTTGCAGAGGTTAATTGCCCGGGGGTTGCCGTCAAATATGCAGGCGAGCTTCTCAAAAAGGTTGCCTCTAATTTGGCCTCGCTATATTTCTCACGTGATACCGTGCGGTCTTCAGCAACAACAGCGGCGTAATCGTAACTTGTGTAGCCGCCGGGGTGTCCAAGGTTGCCCCAATTGGTCCCTCCGTAGGTCATGTAAATATTGAAGATAGTAACTCCGAAGCTGTAATCGTTCTTATAGAACACTCGCTCAAACTCTGAGTTCAGCAAGATTTGGCACTTGCCAAATCCCGGACCTCCCCATGGGTCGAAGGAACCACCTTGGAATTCTATAATCGAGTAGGGCGTAGATGGGCTCTGCTTTAAGTGCAGCGTGCGGTAATTAGTAGGCAGCTGTCCATTCGGCCACGTAGTTGGGTTGGCGCAGTCAAACCCTAAGGGATACCCGTCATGGCCATCTAGCCAAACCAAATTAGTCACTATTCCATGGAGATCGGGTATTGAGTATACTCACAAATATCTACAGCGCCAACGCCGCTACCGGGAACAAAATATCCATTTGGTGCGGCGTCGTTGCTGATGAAGGGGACGATAATACCGGCGGCCCTCAATTGATCTTCAACTGTTTTGAAATACTGCTTATTGGGGAATGGTTTCACACTGCTGGTAGCCTGGGTGTATTCATTTTCTGGCTGAACAAGAATCACAGGACCGCCATTGGTGATCTGAGCTTTTGCAATGATAGCTCCAACGTTCTTCACGTAGCTGCGATGGGTTTTTTTTTAGCTTCGATACACAGGGACTGGATGTTGCTGCACTACTTTTCTGTGTACTTGATATAGTCTGGCGTCCTTAGCACCTCTTTAGTACGCTGTAACCAGCCTGATATTTGGTCAGTTTCCATTTCATTGATAGCCTTCAAGTAACGGACCTGGATATCCTCCACCCGAAACTTCGGCATTGATGTAAGGTCCAGGACGCTTCAGCAGGGTTAGCCCATATTTATATTCAATTCCAAACAATTACATACCGCCAGAAGATAGATACCAGCTTCGCTAGCTGCTTCGAAAAACGGCTCCAAGGCAAAGACGCCTTCAGCAGTAAAGTTCCCTTGCTTTCCTTCCAGCAAAGCCCAATCGACATAAAACGATACACCACTGTAGCCAAGTGCCTTTATTTTCTGGAAGACATCAAGCCACAGGCTTGGGACAGGTAGCCGGAAAGGATGGTATTCCCCAGAGAAAAACAACACGCGCTCTCCACGCACGAAGATAGAATGCTCGTCCCATGTCACAATGTCTTGCAGAGGTGCTCGCTTGTACGGCTGAATTAGCTGCCCCGGTCTACCTCCGGTTGCGAGGCCCACCGTTTGTGATATGAAATACGACACAAGAAGGGCAAAGAAAGTTTTGAAATTCGCCATGGTTGCTGATGGCTGGTAGAGGAGGGGAGATCGCTACATTTATATACAGCTGACAGCTGACATTTCACACTTTATGCAGAGACCGGTAAAAGTGTCAAATAAAGGGAAAAGACTGAGAGGATCTTCCCCTCATTTCGCGCGTAGAAAGCGTAGAATATTCTACGGCTTCCTCCATTATTTGGATGATATATCAAAGAATACAAACTATGCTAAGCCAGAATCGACCTGGTACTCCGTACAAAGAGGGGGATACAGCTTCTTCCCCGCATCCTTAAGTTGATTCTCCAACCTGCAGGCTACAGATTGTTATCGATCGACGAATAGACCAACCGGGATGGCGAAAGACACGGAAAGAGGTACCCGTTTTGTGGGGTACCGATATGCATGCGGAAGCAATTAAGTACGTAGATCCTCCGCATCATCCTACTGGTGCCGATGTACCAACACAATTGAGACATTCTCGACTTGTTGAAAATGACGGCCAAAGGACGTGAGGAGGATCTCAGGCAAGTACCTTACATACGTGGTAAGGTTGTTGAGGATCAATGACCGCCTGGCGACGCTGTAACCAGTCCCCCAGCTCCTTGAACGAGGACAGGGAGTACTGTGGTACAGATTGGTTTGCGGAGCACCAGGCTCCGCATTTGGATGCTACTGTCCCGAGAGCGAATATAGATAGGTACGACACCGTACCGCCAAGGCCTACGAGCGCCTCTGTACCTAGGTGAGAATCCTCTTCTCTTAGATCTCAAAATTAAGGTACTCTCTTCAACTACGGGTATTGCCTCAGGTTCTCAGGCGTGTCACACTAACCCCGTTAAGTACTCTCGTATCGCAACATCGTTTTGACTAAGCAATACCACGCTAATCGATAGCGCGTTACCTCGGTGTAAAGCTGACCTGACTTGTGGAGTCTTTGAGTCTTGACTATCATTATTGTACTTGCATACTTTTACCGCACGTACGACTGAGATCTTACCGAACAATCCTTCCATTCCAGCATTAACAGCTACGGGGTCGCTTTCACCAATCCACTATGGCAGAAGGAGATTCAAAGCCCTCGGAGCAGCCATCTCCCAAGCTATCCGTGAAAGATTACCGGGTTTATAACAGTATGGCGGAACACATGGAATACTTCGTATTCTCCCTGGCTCAGTAATTGTTGCCTGCGGGCTAACGAAGTGGGAAGCATAGTAACTTCCGACAGTCTTGGAAGGTGCTTTACTCCGCCTGTGAGACCGGGAAAAGACCTGGCAACATATCTCTGCGACAGTACCTCGCCACTGGAATGCAGTTTTGCCATCATCTACATATCCATCATTCGATAGAAGAGCAACATATCTTCCCGGTGCTTGCAATGAAAATGCCCGCATTCCGTAAAGAACTTGAACTGCTCACGCAGCACAAGCTGATTCATGAAGGGTTAGAAAAACTTCAGGCATATCTGGAGGACTGTACAACTGGAGAACGGGAGCTGAGATTGGAGGAAATGAAGAGGATAATGGACGGCTTTGGAGAGGTTCTCTGGGCCCACCTTTCCGACGAAGAAAACCAGCTCAAAGCTGAGAACATGCGCAATTTCTGGACTTTGGAAGAAATGAAACGAATGCCGATGTAACAGATGTTTGGCACAGTTGAAAATCAATCAACCATGATGTAAAATGGTTGTGGACGCTGACACATGTTTCCGCAACAAAATTAGAACCTTCCCCAAATCTTGCCGTGAAAACGAGGACACCGAAAACGGCAATTTTGCTGCAAAACCTGGACTACTACTTCCGTAGATAAGCTTCAATAAATTATACCTTAATTTAGCGTAATCTGATGAGTGTGCATCTCGTCGTCGAGGATTTCAAGGTCCAAGGACGCCACTTTATAGAAAACGGCCTTTATGATAAACACTCTATGACATGAACAAAAAACGGAGCGTATGAATCATGAAACAGGAAGTCACCTCCTCCAAGAGCCTCCACCGAACGCGAAGATGTTTGGTGCCTGTACTCTTAAAACATGAAGGCTGACATCTCGGAACCGAATTCAAGACTTGGCAGTCGCCTACAGGATCTTTCTTGTCTCAACCGTACTGCGTACAGCTCCGAATTTCTCTCGGTCGAGAGATAAGTGAAGTCTTGGGCACCCAAGGCATCAAGGTATCAAGGCGTTGAGATCGGGCAGAACTGTAAGCGGTTAATTTACCCGCGATTACGTATTCGGGCCTTGGCTTGATGCCCCAACTAAACGTCGATCAGAGATTTGACCGCACGGGTTGAGCGAGGCCTATCGACATTCATTTGCTTTGGACAACGTCGACCAACTCGTCACGGTTCTGCCTCTATCGTTGTTGGCTACGTCTGTCAAACAGCTGGCCGGATTGAATGGAGGCAGTGGCGTGGGCAATAGTGTTAGTGTGCGACATCATTGTTATCAACGGGAAACCTCCCGCTGAGTAAAGCAAGAGCATTGACGACTAGAGACTTACAACCGCTGAGAAGACCCCTGAAACCTACAGTCAACGTTCAGGCTCGTGCAAGTCTCTTACATGCCACAAATCCGGGCAGAGTGTTATCTACGAGACTGTTGGTTATAGGATAGTCATTCTTCTTTGCTGGCACGGCTGCGTGGCCGTTGATTCACGAAGATGAACGACGATGATCTCATCAACCAGGTGTATAGGAAGATCGAGAGGGAGAAGGTCATTATCAATGCCGCGAATGCGATGCGCCAGTCCTCTAATCCACAAGTACAAGCAAGCCTGGATTCCCAGGTTCGTGAGGCGCGAAAGGGTATTGAGTATCTTGAAGAGCGAATGAGAGAATTACAGTTGCGGAGGTCAGGCCAAGATTCAGCGCGTAGTGGAGGACCGCAACCCCCAGCACATGGGAGCGCCTTGTCTCAGCAAAGGGGCTATCAGGATACACAACGTGATGGAGGCTCGAGACAACCCCCAAGGCAAGATCGGGCAGGCTATGATACCGAGCCCGGCGACTACGGAGACCCTGGGCCAGGCGGGTATACGAGTAATTTAGCAGGAGGTCATGGGATGATGCCGCCGAGGGCTCCCTTTGGGCCCCCTGCCCCAGGATCGACGGTGCCAAAGCCTCGCGCAAATTATAGCAAGCTCGGTCAGTCAACATCAATGGAGTAACGAAGAGGGAGGCTGATAGGTTTACAGATTTGGTTAAATACGATACGCCGTATCTAGGCCCTCGGATACAACTTATGCTCTCTCAACTGGAGTTCAAATTAAATGTGGAGAAACAATACAAAGATGGCGTAGAGAAGATGGTTCGGCTCTACCAGGATGAAGGGGACAGAAGAAGCAGGGCAGACGCAGAGTCAAGACGGGTAGAGAGTAATCAGAAGATACAACTGCTGAGGCAGGCCCTGAAACGTTATGAAGATCTACATGTAGATATGGAGAGCACCGCCGACGCCCCGGACGGTAAGTCTTGATCCCGCTAAATTGAAAATACATTACATGAGCAATGATAATGATTATACTAGATGATAGTTTGAATTCTCCCAACATGCGGAAACCGTTAACAGGTAGTCTCTCTATGACGATCCATGCGGTCAAAGATGTAGACCACGCGGCAACTGGAAGATTCGCGAGAGGACCAGAAACCTTCGTGACATTGAAAGTTGAAGATTCAGTAAAGGGCAAAACAAAAGCTACAAGGACGGACAAGTGGACCGATGAGTCTCTACATGTCGATATCGAGAAAGCAAACGAGATTGAACTTACCGTTTACGATAAATCCGGAGCGCAACCAACACCCGTAGGTATGCTATGGATTCGGATCTCAGACATTGCGGAGGAGATGAGGCGGAAAAAAATTGAGATGGAAATAGGAAACTCTCAATGGGTTACTGCGGATAGAATGGACGATGGGGCTGGTCATGCTCGTCAAGAATCTGCATATTCATCCATCAATAATGCAGCTCAAGACCGAAGCTCGAGAGGATCAACTCAGGCCTCGTCAAATGCTCCTAATCAGGACTCTTCAAATGCTGCGGCCATCAATGCTTGGTTTGCTCTGGAGCCTGTTGGAAGGATTTATCTTACGATGAGCTTTAGTAATATACCCCTATTCTCCATCTGGTGACTTGAATCACTGACTCCTGGCAGCGAAACAAATAACAAATCGGAGACCCTTTGACATTGGTCTAAACCGCAAAGGTGCCATACGTCAGCGCAAAGAAGAAGTCCACGAACTATACGGGCATAAGTTCGTTTTGCAGCAGTTCTATAATATAATGCGTTGTGCTCTCTGCGGAGACTTTCTGAAGTATTCTGCCGGCATGCAATGCGAGGATTGTAAATACACATGTCATAAAAAGTGCTACCCAAAGGTTGTCACAAAGTGCATCAGCAAATCGAATGCGGAAACAGATCCCGACGAGGAGAAGTTGAACCACCGTATCCCACATCGTTTCGAGGGTTTCTCGAATATGGGCGCCAATTGGTGTTGTCATTGCGGTTACCTACTCCCCCTCGGGAGAAAGAATTGCAGAAAATGTTCAGGTTAGTATATCCAGACGCGAAAAATCATTTTATGCTGATGTCAGTCTCAGAATGTAGTCTTAGTTGCCACGCGCAGTGCGCTCACCTCGTGCCCGACTTTTGTGGCATGTCAATGGAAGTGGCTAATCAAATACTTACTGTTACTCGAGAGACCAAATTGACCCAAGGGCGGTACAACAAATCTACAAGTTTGACTGGTAAGACACTGCGACCGAGTTCTGGACGTCCCACCCCACCACCACAACCTTCATATAGGCCTCCACCCAAGGAAGAAATAGGGGCTCCTCCTGTGACCGACCCGCGTCGATTGCACGGCCAAGGAGAAGTGTATGGACAACCTTCCTCGACGCAGCAGTATGCAGGGACATCGCCTGCGCTCGACGCTGCAAAGATTGCTGCGTACGGTAATAATCAAGCTTATCCTCTGCCTGGACGACCTGATATGGGTGCCCGAACATCATCATCGCAAGAGGCTAGGGATGCTGCAGCAGCGGCTTTGGGTGGTGCCGACAAAAGGACGTCATCGCCCAAGCTCCCGCCCTACAATCGATCATCTACAACCCCTGCCACAGATTATAGCACGCTATCTGGGCAACGCGGTTCGGGTGGCTACATGGATATGCACCCTGCGACTGGGGTACAACCTCTACAAGCCCCATTGTCTCAAGTTCAACAACCTCAGCAACCTACATATAATCCAAAAGACTATGCTGGGTATGGCGGCTATCCTCCCCAAACAGCTGCTACTCCACTCCCGCAATCTCAACCTCCACGGTCGAGTTATCCCGAGGCTGATCAAGCGCAACAAAACCTGCCTCTTGTGAAGCAGCAACCTGACCCTCGGGACTCCACGTCTTCTCAGGGCGGGGGCAGGGCGCGGATTGGTCTCGAGCATTTTAATTTTCTGGCTGTACTCGGCAAGGGTAACTTCGGTAAAGTGATGTTGGCCGAGACTAAGGCTACCAAAAAGCTGTACGCGATCAAAGTACTTAAGAAAGAGTTTATCATTGAGAATGATGAGGTCGAGAGTACAAAATCCGAAAAGAGAGTCTTTTTGATTGCGAACAAAGAGCGTCATCCGTTTCTTTTGAATCTACATGCGTGTTTCCAGACAGAGACGCGGGTCTACTTTGTGATGGAGTACATCAGCGGTGGAGATCTCATGCTACATATCCAACGTGGACAGTTCGGCAGCAAACGCGCACAGTGAGTTCAAGAGATCTATCTCTGAGCTAAGTTCGTATTGACTTTACCAGGTTTTATGCTGCTGAGGTTTGCCTGGCCCTGAAGTACTTCCACGAGAATGGTGTCATCTACCGGGACCTCAAACTCGATAACATCATGCTCACATTAGACGGACACATCAAAGTTGCTGATTACGGACTGTGTAAAGAGGAGATGTGGTATGGATCTAGTACGAGCACCTTCTGTGGTACGCCTGAGTTTATGGCGCCTGAGGTATATCCTTACTCTTTGATCTGCCAGCTTTCTCTCTAACACCATTCAGATCCTACTCGACAAGAAGTACAGTCGAGCTGTGGACTGGTGGGCTTTTGGGGTCCTAATATACCAGATGTTGCTTCAACAGTCGCCATTCCGTGGTGAAGATGAAGACGAAATCTACGATGCGATTCTGGCCGATGAACCACTCTACCCAATCCATATGCCTCGAGACTCGGTGTCAGTCCTCCAGAAGTTGCTTATGAGGGAGCCTGAACTGAGATTAGGCTCCGGACCTACCGATGCACAGGAGATCATGAGCCATGCATTCTTCCGGAACATCAATTGGGACGACATCCGAGACAAGAAAGTAACCCCGCCGTTCATGCCTACCATCACCAACCCTACCGACACGAGCAATTTCGATTCGGAATTTACTAGTGTTACACCTGTACTTACACCTGTGCAGTCTGGTGAGTCATGCCAAACGGGATGAGGTGGTCGAATCATCGCTAACGCTATCATATAGTCCTCACGCAGGAAATGCAAGAATGCTTTAGAGGCTTTTCGTATGCTGCCGATTTCAATTGATCATACCCAGCGGCACTTTCAACAGGGGAATCCGGGCGTTCGGTGCGGTTTTGTCATACGGCGTTGTTATGACAAGCAGGCTGCATTACTTTATGATTCATGTAGTAGACCTTGGGCTGCGGTAGCTGCGAGTCGTAGAGTACAGCTTGGGAATCTAATCTTGGATTTCTCTTTCGCCGCGGTATTCCCTCATGTTGTCATGCATAGCGTATCCCAAACCACTCTACGGGCAAATAGATGAACCACGACGAGCTAGTAGCGAAGAGGCGTTCCCAGCTGCCGCATCCTTCTCAGAGTTCTATGTAGAGGTTTGATGGCGACTGCGAATGCGAAGGAAGAGCGTTTATCTCCGGTTCCATCGGATTTACAGGGGGATGGGATTGATGGATGATGGGATTCCTGAAATGGCATGCTGCAATGATGCAAAAGGTCGCGTTAAGGTTTGCCAGCCGCCAACGGGAGCCGGTTAGTCGGCATTTAGTGCTTTAAGCCGAGATTTACGACAGTTGCTTGACATTACCATTATCAACTTCTCTATGGGCGGCAGTAAGACGAGAAGAGCTGTCTTGCGTACTTTGATATTACCATGATGATGGTTCTATATTCTTTTCTTTGCTGGTCTCGGCGTCCTGCAGAGTTTTATCATATAGATAATAGTCGCGCCACGCTTCCTGAACAGCTCCCACACTTTGTTCATTGCTCTAGCTACCATAATGGCGCACCGTAATTTGGTCCAAGGCCCTCGCGCCGGCTTCTTTGAAGAGAAGCCTGAAACATCCTCAGATTCAGGTACACTCAGAGATTAAAAAAAGAAGCAACGAGAACGTGACTGGTGAGGAAAAGCCGGAAGCCGCAGAGAGTCACAGCAACAATGATGATTCAACAAACGACGAGAGGCCAGTTGATGGGGGAGAGAAGGGCAAAGACACCGGCCCACCAAAACCTGCAGGCTTCTGGGACAAGATCATGAACAAAGTCAGGCTTCAAGTGTTTGGGCTTTGGGCGAGAACTGGTCAGTAAAGGGTGATTAGTTGAGCCATTCCCTCCAGCAGCTGATAACTTTTCGCAGTCCTGATACTCTCCGCGTTTATTCTGGCGGTATTGTCAATGTATTGGGCTGTGCTCTTCCACGTTCCGCAGAATACGTCCTCTCTTAACGTTATCGTTGTGGACTTCGACGGCCGACTGCCACCTTATACAGGGATAAAACCTATGATAGGCCCATTGGTTATGTAGACTAAAGAAAAACAGCCAGCGGGCCCCATCCCTCATCTCAGCTTCGAGACAAGGCAGCCGTCAGTATTCAAAAATGATCCCATGCAAGTCCGGCAAGCTGTATACGACTTCAACGCAAAGGCCACGGCTCTCCAACAAGCCGTGGAGTAAGGCAATTCCTCATATGACCCGCTTGGTGCGGCTCAAATTTACTATGTCGAAGCTCGAGACTAAGATACCTACTACGACTACATCCTGCCTCAGATCAGCAGCCTCGAAACAGAACTCACCTCCATGTTCGGCCAAATGTGGACACCCCAGGTCCTCGCAAATGATAGTATCCCCCGTACGACGCTGCAGCGCGTGCCTCAGGCCCTAAGTCCGGCGATTGGGTTCTCGACTTTCAGTCTACGGCCATTCAGCCCACCCGTGGCAATCCCAGCCATGACCATCGGTCTCATCTACCTGATTATTATCTCCTTCTTCACCTTCGCCTTTTTCCTCCCAATTCATATGAAGTTCATGGACACCTCCTCGGGCCACCCGCCCCTCAAGTTCTGGCAGCTCATCCTCTGGCGCTGACTCGCCACCATAGTTGCCTAGAAGTAGTACTGTGGTCTTTGCAAAAAAGTTGAAGGTTCGGTAGAGGAGGGGGAATGGGGAGGTGAGAGGAGAAGAAAAAGGGGACTGACTAGATGAGAGTGGGGCGGATTCTTTGGTGCATGCGCGAGATTTCGAGGGAGCTGGGTGTTAGTAGCGAGGAAGCGAGACACTTTTGGAGGAGGAAGAGTGCACCGGTGCCAGAGGGTTTGGATCCAACGGCTGGGAAAATGTTGTCCGGCTAGGGAATGGTCTTGTGTTGTGGAATGGAGCAGGTCTTGGAGTGGGCGAGTATAGCATGTATGAGATATGAAAAGTTTGGATTGGGGAAAAATGATCCTTTACCATGTATGATGCTTCTCTCTCTGTGTAATGTATTGAACGGTGTAAACTCGATGAAACAAGATTCCAGAAATACAAAACGGAAATATGCTGATCTTTCACGTCTAGAAATCGCAAGGTTCTATACTACAATTCGGTGAACCCAGAAGACCGCTCGCTCGCTCGCTCTCGTACACATACCCACCCCACAACCGCCGCCCCCCTCATCCAATAGTAACCATGTTATCCTCAGGAAAACTATACTGCGGGATTTCCAGATTTAGCGGTGCCGGACCCTTTCGCGCTCTACCTGAGATGTCATAGTGGGAGCCGTGGCAGGGGCAGAACCATCCTCCAAAGTCGCCAGATTCGCCGATGGGGACACAGCCGAGGTGTGTGCAGACGCCTGTGTGTATGGATTAGCTTCTCTTTGACGTTGGGTTTCCGATGTTTGAATGGAGGGGGGACACACCCAACATGATCAACCATTCAGGCTTTTGCACGCGATCCGAATCCGACTGGGGATCTCGCAGGCCCTCCCATTTTGTGTTTTCAGCATCCTTAATTTCACTTTCCGTGCGGTGGCGGATAAAGACGGGCTTGCCTCGCCATTTTATAATGACCTATAGTAGTTCGTGTTAGTGGGACATCTTGTGGGAAAGGAGAGGACGTGAAAAGATTGACTTACGTTCTTTCCTAAAGGAATGGCGGCAAGGTCGACTTCGACTTTGGCTTGGGCGAGGACGTCGGCGGAGGCGGACATGTTCACGAGGAAGTCTGAATGTGACGTGTGTCAGCCATTGCGTATCCTTTCCAGAACAAAGCCTGTTCAGGAAGCACAGCTGAATTGCCCTCAATCCAATTGCTTACCCTGCACCGTTGCCTTCGCCCCCGCCGCTGCCAACAACCCCATGGTCCCCACCATGAAATACTGAAACGTCTTATTGCTCGTCTCCCCTTTCTTACTCATATATTTCGCGAAACTTGGGATCTTGGTTGAAGGCGCGGCCCCCTGGTTTGCGAACGGACTGATGTGCGAGGTGGAAGTTCGATCGTATTCTCCAGCTGCTGTTTGGATCATGTCGGCTTTGGTTCGCCGTTGCCCGGAGAGAGTTGTGAGTGGAAGAGCAGACAAGCGCTGCCGCGGGCAGAGGCGGAGCATTGTGCTGGCGGTAGAGGTGAGGGGCTTCATTCTGGTGGTGGACATGGCTGCGCGCATCGACGGAAAAACAGTGGTGACGAGGGTGAGGGTGAAGATGGAGCTAATGTTTTGTACTAGTGTAATTTTTAATCTCATTGATACGATAGTACGGATACAGCACTCCATGCATTCAGAGGCTATCTAGCTATAGAAAACATTTCGCACAGTGGACTGTCCCTCATGACACGCTGTTGCACCGTGGGAAATCCGCAGTGTATAGGACAGCACCATATTTAGCAACGGTAGCTCAGAACCTCAAATCGACGCCTCGGTTGCCGGGCTCCACCAGCGCTCCCCTAAACATGCCCGGAAGAAACCTGACACTGTGAGACCTAGCGCCTGATATGGACATGATCGCCAACAGTCCCTATAACGCCATGCTGATGACTATTTCAAGCAAACAAGAATACAGCATCATCCCATCTCGACATCGCCAGAATCATCTTTCCGAGCGCTGCCATTGGGCGGTTCATAGTGCTCAAAGACAAGTTGGCCATTGGTAGTAGGTAAATGGGAACGAGGATCCTCCGGACCTTGCTCATCAATCGTCTCGTCTGGCGAGATTTTGCTTTCGTCCGTCATGCCCTCTTGGCTCCTAATGATAGGACCGGCCGGACGCGTAGGTAGCGAATGTCTGACATCTAAAGTCGTCTGACCATTCGGTAAAGGCTCGCTTCCTCTAGTAGCCTTCGCTTTCTTTTCCTTGTACTCTTTATAAGTTGTGGTTCGAGGGATAACGTCGGAAAGGAATTCAAGGTTGTCGATGCGGGCAACAGCGTTTGCTTTAGGTAATCAGTGTCAGCAGCATCTACAACAAGCTATCCAACGGACCATACCCAAGTCTTTGTATTGGATGTTCCTCCGAGGCTTTCTTTCTGTCTTGACAACGTTCAATGCTTGCTCGGCGAGATACCGTATGAACATCTCCTAATTTGCGTTTAGACCCTAGCTCCGTCCTAACTACAAAGGCTTTTTCAACATACTGTTGCTACAGTGATCACAAAAGCCGCGTTATTCGAACATTGATTGATCTCTTCGTCCAGGTGTAGAATTCGTTTTACTCGAGCCACTATGGAATAATGGATCAGCTTGACATAACCTTCATGGATGGCAGAAGCCCGTACGAGGTAGTGATGCTGAGCCCGTGATCTCTTCCGGAGGTGGTATAGCTGTGTTGTTGTAAGGCATTCCGACAGTCGAACGGACCACGGTCCTGGCCTTAGAGGGATGTGGTGGGCCGATTTGCACCTTGAATGTGCTGAATAACTCCGATGGAACGGTGTCTTCTGCAATCGCTGGAGTAAAGTCGCTTTTGGCGACTTGGAATCGCGTAAATGCTGATCTAGGAGCCGCGTTCTCTGTCTGCACTACTACTGGGATAGGGTAAGCAGAGTCCATGGTGTGATGCATACAATGTCACGGAGTCGACAGGAGATCGAGACATACGGTGAACGGCGGCTAGGCTACGCTTGAAGGGCTACCCGTAAATGGACAGTTCTACGTTCTTCGTGAACAATCCTGAAGCAGTAATCGGGTTCAAGGTTTCCCATAATCCGAAATCGTAATTTTAGTATTGATCGGGTTATTTATTACGTTCGGCGGCACCTCCCACTCCCGCGGTCCGAGCATGTGGGCTGACAGTGACAAGGCTGATTTATGTACCTCGATATGCCTCCAAGTCCCACACTCTACGATGACCTGATGTTATGACCTCTTGTGCGTCCTCCATCTCCGTGCAGCCTCCGCGACGACCCTCTCTAGCAGACAGAGCGATATCAAGACGGCTTTCGGCAATATCAAGCGCTGAGTCGGGGCGGAATGGAGCTGCGGCAGGAAGCACGGAGCACGAGCTTACGGAGGAAATCGAGGAGATCAAGCGATATGAGGACTTTACTACGATAGACTGGGTGCAAGATTCGGCACGGGAACAATTAAGGAGAAGAGCAAGGCGCCAAGAAAATGCGGGCTTCTTTGAACGGGATGGACGGTTGGGATGGAGGCGGAAGCTCCAGGACTCTTACGATGCTGGGCAAGCATGGATAGTCGTGACACTTGTCGGCGCCGCCATTGGTTTGAACGCAGGCTTCCTCAATATAGTTACGGAATGGTTGTCCGATGTCAAGCTGGGTTACTGTACGACCGCTTTCTACCTAAATGAAAACTTCTGCTGCTGGGGAGCGGAAAACGGTAAGGCAGGTGTATCACACACGATTCTAATCGGCTGATCATGGTAGGCTGCAAGGAATGGCATAGATGGAGCTCATTGTGGCCCATTAATTATATTCTCTATTTTCTCTTCTCGGTTAGGCTTTCGATCGCATAGTGTCCAGATATTGCTGATAGCGATTTAGATCCTCTTTGCTTTAACCTCTGCGAGCCTTGTCAAGTCCTTTGCTCCCTATGCTGCTGGATCCGGAATATCGGAGATCAAGTGCATTATAGCGGGCTTTGTAATGAAGGGTTTCTTGGGTTTTTGGACTTTACTCATAAAGTCCATTTCTCTTCCTCTTGCCATCGCATCTGGTCTTTCTGTCGGCAAGGAGGGACCCAGTGTTCACTATGCAGTGTGTACGGGTAATGTCATCTCGAAATTCTTCGGCAAATACAAACGCAATGCAGCCAAGACCCGTGAGATTCTCAGCGCATGTGCTGCAGCAGGTGTCGCAGTGGCGTTTGGGAGTCCTATTGGCGGTGTATTATTTTCGCTGGAGGTAAGTAGTACTTCTACAAAACTACGGGTGGATGAGGCGCTGAACCTATCAGGAAATGTCTGCTTATTTTCCCCTGAAAACTATGTGGCGGAGTTATTTCTGTGCTTTGGTAGCTACTGCGATGTTAGCGGTAGGTTCCACTTGATTGTTTCCATTCAAAGATCTTGCTGACGGCGGGCAAAGGCGATGAATCCATTTCGAACTGGTCAACTTGTCATGTTCGAGGTAAGATATGACAGATCATGGCATTTCTTTGAGATCATTTTCTTCATGGTCATTGGAGTTTTCGGAGGTCTCTACGGAGCCTTTGTGATGAAATGGAATCTACGAGCTCAGGCGTTTCGGAAAAAATATCTTTCGAAGTATTCGATTTTAGAGGCTACACTTCTTGCGGCGGCTACGGCAATATTATGTTACCCAAATATGTTTCTGAGGATCGACATGACAGAAAGCATGGAGATTCTGTTTCGTGAGTGCGAGGGAGGCCATGACTACGATGGCCTATGCGAGTAAGTAGAGCTCTTTCCGGCAATAAATTGGTGACGCTGAGCAATACCAGATCTAAGAATCGTTGGACCATGGCTTTGTCGCTAGCTTTTGCAACAATCATGAGGACGTTTCTTGTCATAATCTCCTACGGCTGCAAAGTACCGGCAGGCATCTTCGTGCCATCTATGGCGATCGGCGCTTCCTTCGGACGGATGGTTGGCATTCTAGTACAAGCTCTCCACGAATCTTTTCCTCATTCGAGATTTTTCTCGGCTTGCGAGCCCGACGTGCCATGCATAACGCCCGGCACCTACGCTTTTCTTGGCGCCGGGGCAGCCCTCAGCGGGATTATGCACATCACGGTATCGGTCGTAGTAATCATGTTCGAGTTGACGGGCGCTTTGTCTTACATTTTGCCGACGATGGTAAGCAAAGATGCGAATACCCAAATATTCAATCAGCTAACGTTATCCACACAGATTGTTGTCGGGGTTACCAAAGCAGTCGGCGATCGTTTCGGCAAAGGTGGTATAGCGGATCGAATGATCTGGTTTAACGGATTCCCATTTCTCGATAACAAGGAAGAGCACACCTTTGGTGTTCCTGTATCGCAAGTCATGACAAGCGAAGTCACATCGCTCCCCTCTTCCGGCTTAACGCTTCGAGCACTAGAGACGGTGATGGGCCAAAGCAAGTACCAGGGCTTTCCGGTCGTCGAAGACATCAACTCAAAAATCCTCATTGGCTACATTGGACGTACAGAACTACGCTATGCCATCAATCGGGCCAAAAAGGACGGACACATATCTCCAAACGCTAAATGCTTCTTCACGCAGCCATCCTCGATCGTTGTCCAAATACCTTCAGTCGCCGCGCCGCCCGTGACATTTGATGCCATTGAGTCAGCCTCTGGCCAACAAAGAATGGATTTTAGCCGTTTCATTGACCCCACACCTCTAGCCGTCCATCCGCGATTGGCACTGGAGACAGTCATGGAACTCTTCAAAAAGATGGGTCCACGGGTCATCCTGATCGAGTATCGAGGCCGTTTAGCGGGTCTTGTTACAGTCAAGGACTGCCTCAAATATCAATTCAGAGTGGAAGCTCAAGAGAGCTCGCGTGATGATCCGGCGCTTGATGAAAGACAAAAGAAACTGTGGGATTTCATTAACGGGGCAGCGGATTGGCTCGCGGATAGGGTCAATAGTATTTCTGGAGGAAGGGTGAAGCTTGGAGGAGGGCGAGGTCCTGGCCTGATGGCGGCCGATACCGCCGACCCTCGAGATTACCTGTCTCCCATCCAGCCGTCCACGCAGCATGGCATATTGGATGGGACCGAAGACGACGATGCAGGAGTGGAGTTACGGGACCGACAGCATCTCGTCTAGTACCTGGAGTTTCCGGGAATTGGGAGATTATGTTTGTCTCTGGGTCGTCAAAAGACGATGATTCGAATGCATCGGGGCTGGCGGGTCATCAATCCGTCCCACTGTCAAGTTTTCAAGTTCAAGTACCACCTGTTCATCGAGACGTCTTTCAAGTATTCCAGAAAGGCATGTTGCGCAGTGGAGTATGTAACATGAGTGAATCCTACCATAAGTAACGAGTCACAACGAAGCGAATCCATCAAGCCGCGGAGTCGTCAATAATGAATATTCCGTACCTTACGGAGGTATTCCGTAGACTGATCGAGATTCGTCAATGCCGAACTGTGCCACCAGCCAATCGATAATAATCGTGATTTCGATGGCCTGGATGGTGGAATTGAGGCGGTGAAGGAACTCCAGCTGGTGGGGTGTGTTTGGCTAAGGGACACTACTGCAGGTGGAGCAGCTCCGGCCTCCAGGGGGCGAAGTAAGTAAACTGATCATGCAGTATCATATGTATCAGTTCCCAGCCACTACGAGTATGTACTGTGTTGATGAAGAGAGTGTATTCCGTACCTTCCGTATATACGGAATACTTTCCATGAAGCGGGAGTGCGTACGGAGGAGTAAGGTAGTGTTCAGTGGGCGAGCACACGTGTGGGTGCAATGTCAACTCATGTCGATACTATTTTAGCAGCACTATTCACCGTTCATTGGGGCATGTAGGTTGCCATGTCGTCGTTGCATTGACCCTACCTTACTACGTTTCCGTGTTGGTTTCATGAAACTGACAGTTCGTTCATTGCACTCGGAGTATTTCTCAAGTGGATCATGTGGAACGGCGACGATGCGACTTCTATTTCTATTTTCTCACTTCCACCCACTCCAGTCGCCCAGTTACCTTCCATTAGGCGCTTGGAGTCGACCTACCTTAGCGCTCCTCAGACATGGCGATTTCGACGGACAGGAAACCGGCCAACTCGAAGATCCTAGCCATGTCCGGCTAAGCGCGACAAACGACCCCACCTTTTCTTTGACTGTGGCCAATGACGTGCCTGCACTGTCCAGGCCTAGTGCCGCTAAAACTAGGTAGCTCGTCCTGCAACCATCACACAAGTTAAAGTTGCCCCTCCCCGGCCTTCCTCTCCTTCGAACTTCCATTTACTACTACGGAGTAACTCTTCCCAAAACACTGCCTCTCTCCCCCATCTTCATCACTTTCCATCCTACAAAAGCCTTTTAATTCTATACCAGCCTTCCGCACTTGCCTGTCCAGCCTTTGCTGTCGCAATTCAATCAAAACTGCCATCAGAGAGAGAGAGATCTACTTTATCTGACTGCGCCATTGACTTTTAATCTCCTTTGTTGTTCCCCCCCAAGTGACCGTCCATCTACCGAAACTCGCTTTCTCGGAAGCACAGACCTCATTCTTTCAAACTTGCATCGTCTATACGAATATGTCGGCATTCTACTACGGACCTCAGCACCACCAGCCGTCTTCGGTGTCGTCGCATTCATCGTCGTCGTCACATAATCATCATGGCGGCCGATCGCGGAGAGCACCTCGGTTGTCGGCATCCCAGAACTCGCATCGCCAATTTCGAGGAGTGCGAAGCATGAAGGAACTGACGGAGAGTCCACCGGTCTCTGCGTTCCGTCTTCGCTTCGAGGCGGGAAGATCATTCGATCTGGACGACGATTTGGAGTTTTGTCCTGGTTTGTTGACCGAAGACGATGTAAGTGACAAAAGCATTTCTGTCGACCAATAGGCATCACTGTTGTCGTCGGGAAGCAATAGGATCGTAGTGTGCTGATGATACTTGCGCATAGCTGCACTCTATTCATTCTTCATCTTCCGACGGTTCTTTGTCGAGTGGGTCGCCTCAATCGTCTCCACTTCAGCAACAGATCCAGCCATCGCAACAAGTCACACCAAGCTTCTCTCTTTCCTCGGCTTCGAACAATTCCTACAATCCTGCCACCGGTTTCCAGTCGAACAATAACCACCACCAAATGAAGATTCATCAGCCATCCGCTTTGCGTAGCCGAAATGCGATCCCCATCGTCAACCCGAGTACCGGCATGAGAGTCCCGAGTCCTCCTTCTTCCATCTCACCTGCGCTGATGCAACAGCAGACGTATGCGCGGCGCTGGTAGCAGGGCCACAGGTGACGAAACTTTGCGCAACGCTTTTGACAAGCATTTGCTACTCCATCGTACTTTAACAAGGGCAATGGACACTTCTTCGACTATCCGGGCTCACTTCACACTCTCTACTCTAACCCGGTCTCCCTTTCTTGTACAACCCACGGATACCCCATACGGATCGATGACGTCGCCGCGATATTGCCCTATCAATGAATACCCTGTTTTCAACTACGGTGTTTTCGGAAATGGTTATAGATATGATCAGTAGCGAAAGTTTTGTACGAAGCGTTGATCGGAGTTTCGTTTCTGTGATTTGCTGTTTAGCGCTGTTGATACGCTTTGGATTGCATGGAAATGGAAAAACTACATTACATTGGGAGTCTGCTACGTCTTGGGGATTCTCAGCATGAAAGGAGGTTGGGTACATTTCGGGAATACCACGTCCTACAATGTGTTAAGAGAAGGAGTCGGTTTGCTTTGAACGATATCTGCATGACATGGGGGTGCTTTATTGCTCATATCACGAGGTCGTTGGGGTTTGTTGAGAGGAAATTTTACTTTGCACATACGGGGTACTCTTATGATGTCCACCAATGTTCTCATCTTTGTTCTGGTGCCTGGCCTGGAAAGACGATTGTATTCTAGTAAGACAGATAGATAACCTAAGCTCATTGTCCACTTCATACCTCTCCGGTTGAGCAGCTCAAGGTGATCCTAATTGACCAATAATCCCATCACAAGACATCAACAATTACTGTGCAAAGATTGGCCGCTTTCGATACGGAATTGTGCTAGCATCGCTTTGCCACCCACTCACCCTTGGACCTTGAACCTGGGGGTCTTCGTAATCGGCGCCCTCGGCGGTTTCGAGAATAACCCATGCACTGTAGTTATTTTTGACCCCACGAAAACATACCTCCGCATTTCATCATCTTCCTTCCTGTCGCTCGCTTTTACCCCGTTATTTACTTGGACGCAGATTCACTCGTTGTACTGCTGATCGCCGATACTTTTGTACGGCGACGACTCGAGCAAAACCATAAAGAAGAATGCTTGACAGGTGATCTGTCCATATGGAGAAGGGTACGTCTGCACCCTCGGCCTGTTCGAGGACTGCTGATCTGAGACCTAGCTGTAATAGAGCGATATGGAGTTATACTTGATGCAGGTTCATCGGTCAGTAGCTTCCCATCGCCTGCGCAGCGAATTGCTATGATACTGCGGACACCGGCTGACCTCACCTCGCCAGGGTACCCGATTACATATCTACAGATGGCCTGGCGCGGAGGAAGCGCGGAAAACGGCCGATCCAAAGCAGCTGAGCTCGCTGCCTGTGCTGGAAACCAAGAGCAAATGGACCAAAAAGGTCCACCCAGGTGTGCCATTCGCAGGCTACCTTCTAAAGTCAACGAAACGATTGCTGACGATGAGAAGGGGTATCAACCTTCGCAGAAAAGCCTGGATCCGTTGGTCCAGACCACTTGAAAGAACTGCTTCAACATGCGGTAGCGCATGTTCCAAAAGAAGCCATACCCGAAACCCCCATCTTTCTACTTGCAACAGCCGGTGTGCGATTATTGCCTACCTCGCAGCGCAAAGATCTCCTCGCTCAGATTTGCTCCTATGCTCGTTTGACCACAGACTTCCAGCTTCCGGACTGCGATCTACATATTCAAGCGATATCTGGGGAGACCGAGGGTCTGTATGGATGGATCGCGGCAAATTACCTACTCGGAGGTTTCGACGCCCCGGAAGAGCACGATCATGGAAAGGACCATCATACGTATGGTTTTCTAGAAATGGGAGGGGCATCTGCGCAGATAGCGTTTGCGCCGAACGCAACGGAGGCTGAGAAACATGCGAACGATCTAACACTACTACGAATGCGGACGTTGGATGGTGAGGCCGCTGAGTACAGGGTGTTTGTTACAACGTGGCTTAAGTTCGGCGTCAACGAAGCCAGAAAGCGTTATGTTGAGGCATTATTAAAAGCCACCGGTACAACTGATGCCAAGGAGCTTCCGGACCCATGTTTACCGGTTGGTCTGAATATTAACACAAAGGGCGACGTTTTACTACCAGGGTCGAAAACTGTGGGAGATGACAAAACCCCTGACCTGATCGGCACTGGCGACTTTGATAAGTGTCTGAAGCAGACAATCCCACTTCTGGACAAGGATGCGCCTTGCGAAGACGAGCCGTGTCTGCTCCACGGCGTCCATGTCCCAGCCATTGACTTTGATGTAAATCACTTTGTGGGGGTCAGCGAATATTGGCATACCACTCATGAGGTTTTCGAACATGGACACAAAGACAAAGCCTACGACTTTAATACCTATCAAAACCGGGTCAAGGAGTTCTGCAGCCAGGACTGGAAGGCCATCGAAGAAGGCATTGGGAAGCACACCTGGGGAAAGAAAGTTGACGAGAAGATTGCAGTCGAGGTGTGCTTTAAGGCTAGCTGGCTCATCAATATCCTACATGAAGGCATCGGAATTCCACGGGTTGGTCTGGAAAACACTGAAGGCAGTGGCCACAATGGCACGAAAGAAGTCCTTGATCACGCAAAGGAGAAAGGGTTTACTGAATCCTTCCAGGCCGTCGACAAAATTGGCGACACGGAAGTATCCTGGACCCTGGGGAAAATGGTCCTCTACGCCTCCTCTCAAATCCCCCCTCATGATTCCAAATCGCCTGTCGGTTTTGGCAGCAATACTCCTTCGATCCCTCCCGATTTCCAATACGCCGGCTCTCCCACCTCGACATTCCCCACCAATACCTCCACCTCCCCCAACATAGAACCCGACACCAACAGCGACCACTGGCACGACACCCTCTTCCGCGGATCCTCCCCCCGCCGCATCCCCGGCTTCCTTCTCTTCCTCCTCATCCTCTGCGTAGCCACCTTCCTCCTCTGCGGCCGTGATCGCCGCCAGCGTCTCTACCGCAAGTTCCGCTCCTTCCCCCGCAGCAGCTCTTCGCCCCGAAGAAAACGCAACCTCCTAGCCGGCAAAATCCCCTTCCTCCGCCCCAGCTCCTCTGGCGCTGGTTCGTACGAGCGCGTCCTCGAAGACGGCACCGCGCACACCGACTTCGAACTCGGCTCCCTCGACGACGACAGCGACGACAACGAAGCCTCCGACTCCTCCGGCGCCAGCAAAACCTCCGGCTGGGCAACCCCCCGCGTCCAAGTCCAAGGCCTCGACACACCCTCCATGACATTCAGCGGTGGGGGCGAGTACTTTGGCAGTCGCCCCGGCAGTTCTGCTGGGCAGTTGGGACAAGGTATTGGACTGGGCATCGGCTTGAACCCGATGAGCAGGAGCGGGTTGGTAGGCAGGACGGAGAGTAAAGATTGGTTGGTTGGGATGGTGGGGGTTGGGGACGGTGGGGGGGGAAAGAGAAGTCGGAGGGGGAGTCCGAGTCGGAGAGGGAAGAGCCCGGGGATGGGGACGGGAATGGGGAGGGTGGTGGAGGACTAGGAGGGTTGGATGAGGAGGGCGGGGTGGAGGTGGACATGTGTAGGCTTTGAAAGTTGCTCTTATTACAGTGGTGGCGTATTTACGGTTCGTGCGAGCGCATATCCCCCTCGTTGCTTTGGCAATGAATGCAATGGCATAAGGTCCGGAGTCGGAGGAAGAGAAGGCTTTTGTACGCTCATAAACAGCCAATTTAGCATTCGGGCCCGCTGGATCCTGCAGGGTATATCGCAAGGGAGGAGACGCGTTATAGTTGATGTCAACGACGGGTTCTTTTTTGGTTTCTTTTCCCCTGCTCGTGGGAATTCAAAATACTTGCGAGGTTGATCTTATTTTTCTGAGTTGGGTAGGGGCTGGGAGGGAGGGGGAGAGGGAGAGGGAGAGGGAGAGGGAGAGGGAGAGGGAGAGGGAGAGGGAGAGGAGGAGAGAGAGGGAGAGGGAGGGAGAGAAAGAGTGAAAGAATAGAAGGGTGGTTAGGTTAGGTGTGGGGTTTCTTTCTTTTTGGGGGGGGGGGGACTCTTTGTTTTGTGCATATTGTGCATATTGTGCAATATATTTCAGCTCTATCTCTATCCCATCCCATCCCATCCCATCTCACCCCCATCCCATCCCATCCCATCCCATCCCATCCTATCCCAACCCCATCCCATCCTATCCTATCCCTCCCCCCCCCTTCCCCCCCCTAAAACACACAAGCCAAAACATCCATCCAACCTACCTACTTACTTTCTATCATCTTCATGGCAAGAACACTTGGGCTGATTAGCTAGGATTCTTTGACTGTTGCGAATGAGCGGAAAGACCTGGATGAGGGAATTGGGGTTTTTTTGGTTGGGGGGGGGGTTGGGGTTGTTGTTGAGGGATGGGAAGGGGGGGTAGGATGGGATGGGATAGGGTGGGATGGGATAGGAGAGGATAAATAAAAAGGCCGGGGAAGGAGGGAAAGAAAGTGAAAAAGAAGCCCGCTGCTGCCCTCCTGGTGGTGGTTGTTACAGTTTGTGTTACAGTTGTGCGGTATAGATGACGCCGGGGGAAAGCTGTAGTAGGAGTCGGGAGATAACGGACTTTGAGATGATGATGATCTGAATGATCTATCTAGTAGATGAGGGTCTAGGTTCAAGTTTTTCGTTAGAAGGAAAAAACCTTCGATTTCAGTTTATTTGACGGGCTTTGGGTTGGGAATTCGTAGGCTGGCAACTAGGTTTTTTTGGGGGGTTTTTTTTTCCAACCTAGATGGAGGGAGGGTGGAAGGGTGGCTGGAAGGAAGGAGGATGAAGGAGGGGGTATTATGAGGTGCGTGGTTGGGAGATGGGGGTTGGATGTTTTTTGTTTGGACTTGGCTTAGATTTGTAGTTGAGGCGAGCTACTGTATGTACCTTGAAGGTGGTAGATGAGCCCGTACGTACATCTATCTAGTAAATGGAGCCCGAGCAGGCGGAATCCATTTCTGCTGGTAGAGTTCTTTCCCGCCTGGAGAGGCCGGAAGAGTACACAAAAAAGACATTTGGGGCTTGTGCTATTGTAAAAGACTCCCGCAGCGCTGAAAAGGGGGGGTATCTCGAATGAAAAGACACCAGAACACCGATGCAGATAATTCTCAATGAGAAAGTCGTAGCCAGCACAACCTGCACACCTCGACCACCACTGATTGACCCGCTTTCACCTCAATAACCTCTCACCCATATCGACTGCTCCTTAAGCATCAGGATCACTTTCCTCCACCTGCTCCTTGCTAATCCACCCTTTCTTCCTCAATGCCAACAAATTGTTCCTCACCTTGACCATAAGTATCGAAAATGCAAGCACATGCCATACATCTTGCCCTCTCTGCCTCAGGTCAAAGATTCCAAGGGTTCTCACCGGCGCTTTCTCTTTGCTGCTATCCCAGGTGAAGAATGCGACGATGCTGTACTTGACCATGATACCAAAGAACGTTGGTAGCTTGTGCTTGTAGACGTCCTGACCTTTCTTGTTCTTCCCGCGGAAGAGCTCCCGGTACTGGCGCCCAAAATCGTGCATTTGGTCCGTTAGGCGCCCGACGACGCTGACAACCGATTCGTGGGGCACGGCGGAGCAGATGGCGAGGAGGGGAATGTGCGGGGTGTGGAGGAGGTTGGCGTCCTGAAGCGCCCATTTCTTGTACGCGGCGAGATTGCGGTGGATAGAGGGTTCGGGTTCACAGGAACGAGTGATGCGATCACGGGCGTCGGCGCCGATGGCCATAAAATCGAAGAGGGCTTTGCGGGCGTAGAAATCGCGGCCGTTGGCTGCGTTGATGAAGACTTGGCGGGAATCGAAGGAAAAGAGCACAACAGGGAAGCTGGGGAAGTCTATGTGCCAGGTTGCCTCCATCAAGGGTTCCAAGTTGCGAAGGTTGAGCTTTTCCAAGAGCCAGACTTCGTCTTTGCTCCAGAATTTCATATCGTCGTTTGCTGGGGAGTTGGAGTTGGGTACATCATGTTTGGGAGAAATCTTGGCGAAATCGCGCTGCTGGTCTTCAGGTTCCAAGACGGTGTCGCCATCGAGGTTGGCATGGCCGGAATGCTTGTCTTTGACGTCGTCGTCGCCGCCTTCGACCAAAGTGTCCCCTTCGAAGTTGTCCTCGGCTTTCTTCACTGGCGATTGACTGAGAATGCTGGGCAAAAAGTGACTCCAGAATTTTCCTTGCAACTTTACAGACTTGGTAGCAGAGCTGGGTGAAGCGAGATACTTCTTGGTGATCTTGCTGCCTTTGACGCCAAGCACATTGGGTGTTTTGGCTTTTTTCTCGGGACTATGGCCTTTGAGCCACTCGTCGGTGCGCTTGGTTGGGCTCATGCGAACACGGTCCAGCCGTTTCTTGAGCGAAGAGGATGAGGAGTGTGCGGGATTGGATGGGCGCTTGGTGTTGCTCGCGGCAGGAGACATCAAATGCCCGATGCTCTGGCGCAAAGCCGAGAAGTATGCCATTGCGACGGTCGTAATCTAGGATCAGGTTGTAGCGTAGTGGGACCTCGAGTCGAAGTGAAAGCAGATACTGATTGGGAGTAATTGGTTAGAAGCTGTAGTTGTTGCCGTCGAGATCGATGGTGGAGGTTGTTGAACAAAAGAGGAAGACCATGGCTTTGATTTTACATTGTGGGCTATTGTGCGAGTGTTGAGTCGTGGAAGTCATCCAGCCTTCCCTTTTCTTTGACAATAAGAGCGTTTCACGTTAGGCCATGGGTATCTATTCACATAGACGAAATCCGGAAACGTCCGATTATCTATTTGCGGCTCCTCTCGAGAACAATTTCCACACTACGTACACTCTAACCCCCCCACCCTTAAATTGAAAAGACTCCTTGCTGCAAGTGTCAAAATCGATAGTATTCAGCGGACCAGCAACAACGCTGTACGTCTTTATTCGATTGTTGTTGCGTGCAAAACCCTCGCTAATATTGAAGCCCATGCCCGACGAGCTTGTGGCCATTTGAAAGTTTTACGAGAATCTCCACGTCCAGGATTCTTGCCGAAAGCTTTTATTGATACATATGGTCACGAATAGGTATATACATGTAAAAGTAAAGGGCTTTTGTACAAGGAGCCTTGGATAGCTGATTATTCATTTGTGCTTCTCTTGATCCGCGTTCTGTCCTTTCATTACCCACTGGCTATGCATCTTCTGATACTCTTCCTCGCCCTCCTATCTCCCCCATTAGTATGAAGCCTCACACCAAGTTGAGGGATCAGCATCATACCTTTGTTTGCATCTTCTTTTTCATCTCAAAAGGCTCAGGTACATCCAATCCTTTCTGAATCGCAGGTCTCCTGTTGATGCTGCCAAGCCAATTGCTGATTTGCTTGAACTCCTTGACATCCACGCCCGCCCATTCCGCCCAGTTTATCCAGCTGAAGCATGCGAGATCTGCAATCGTCATTCGGTCACCAACAATCCAGGGCCCTTCGGGACCAGCTGCTCTGGTATTAGCGGCTGTACGGTTGTTTTTGCACTGCTCTTCGAGACGATCTTCAAGGACTTGGTACAGTCGCTTGGTCTCGGTCTGGTAACGCTTGATGCCGTATTCAATCTTCTCCGGGGCGTAACGGTAAAAGTGGTTTGCTTGACCCTGCGCTTGTCAGATCTTAATCCAGAACCAGATTGCTTCTTGGACGTACCTGCATTGGACCGAGACCGCTCTGCATCCAGATCAGCCACTCTACGACCTCCCAGTACTTGTCCGAGTCGTAAGGGTAAGACATTTTGTTGTCTGGGTCATATTTCTGGCAAAGGTAGAGCATCATTGCTCCGGATTCGAAGATGCGCTTTTCTCTGCTCTTTCCATCTGGCGTCGGCGTTCTGTCAATCATGGCAGGTATTCGCCCGTTCGGGTTGATCCGGAGATACCAACCCTCCTTCTGGTCGTTCTTACTGATCTGTATGTGCTTGACTTCATAGTTCAAGCCCAGCTCTTCAAGAGTAATGCTAGCTTTTTGACCGTTGGGCGTTCCAGAGGTGTATAACACGATATCGGTCTTTGGGACAACCATGTTGGTGAATGTTGTTTGGAAAGTGCTTGATTGACTACGAGCTCTGCACTTGAGAGAAGTTGGAATATCATATAGTACTGGTCTTGAAACCCCTCATCAAGAAGATGCTTTTTGGGTGTGCATGTGCCCATGACGATGGTTCCGATCTGCCGGGCCACAGGAACAACAAGCTCCATAGGTACGGGAGTTATGATAACAAGGTAGACTCGTCGGCTGAGAGTCCAAGGAGTCAAGTTATATGGTGTTATGTTGAGTGGACGATTTACCAATTGGCAGCTACCTGATCTAAGGGTCGAATTGGACATAGTTGGACATAGAAGTCCGTCCACATGCAGTTCGCTGTCACGCATGAGGTACCTACCTTACATTACAGAGTATGAGTACCTTACTCGCAAGTCGGTTTTTGGTTTCCGGACTACTGTAGATATCTACTATAAAGCGGCCTTCTATAATATCCGAAAGGAAATTTCGGTTTTAGCTATGAATTACGCTGAAGTTTGTTCTCTTCTCGTTTTCTTCTGCAGTAGAATAGCAACATCTCCGATCTGGTGTCGTGGTGCCTGCAATGACCATGATACTTTTGAGGGGCCGCTTATGGTAGGTCCCGAAACTAAAAACCGACTCAAGAGTACCTACTAACCCTCCATCCTCTTAAATCTTGTTGCACGGCTTCACGGATGGGCAAGCGATGAGATCAAGGTTAGGCCATATTTCAGCTTCGCTATGTTCTTCCTTCCAGACTGTAACAGCAAGTAAATTGCTACCATTGCGAATTCGCCGGGCAAAGCAGGCCTGGATCTGCCAGCAATGCTATCACTCGCAAAGTCAAAAACCGCCACGGCCACGGGCATCTGCCTCCATTATAGCTTCCAAATACGATCAAACAGCTTTCGTAAAAAAGTCCAGAATGCCCAAGGCGTTGCTCTCGACAACTTCAAAGCGCCCGGCGAACGACGATGAAGTCCAGAAACCACGAGAAGATCTACCTTCGCAAGAGGAGGGCCGAAGATCACAAGCTTCTAAAAGGTTCTCCCATGTTATGGATCACCTTCAATCCAACATCTTCATAGCTGGCCAGCGCCTCAATGACTTGACCGGCTACTCCGGCATCGAAGCCTTGAAAAAGGACATTGGAGAGCAGGGTCGGTCCATGCCTCCAACCAGAGCTCTAATGACTCTAATCTAAATCATAGAGGAACTCGTTCGCAATACTCGCACTTCTCTGCAAAAAGCCCGGCAAGCCTACTCCGCAGCAATAGCCCAGCGCTCCGGCTCGCAACGTGAAGTCAATGAGCTTCTCCAGCGTAAACACGCCTGGACGCCCAATGATCTCGAGCGTTTTACTGCACTATACCGCTCAGACCATGTCAACGAACAAGCTGAGTCCGCGGCTCAAGAGAACCTGGCAACCGAAGAGCAAAAGGCCGAAGAAGCGGCCGCAAAGTTGAGTAAGAGTATACTAGCGCGATACCACGAGGAGCAAATATGGAGTGATAAGATTAGGAGGATGAGTACGTGGGGGACCTGGGGGCTGATGGGTGTGAACGTGCTGCTTTTCTTGGTATTTCAGATCGGGGTTGAGCCGTGGAGGCGAAAGAGGCTGGTCAAGGGGTTTGAAGAGAAAGTGATGGAGGCATTGGAGAGGGAGGGACCGATTAAAGGGGCTACCCTGGTCGAGAGTCAAGCTGGGCAAAGCTGGCCTGGTCCGGATGCTGAAGCCTTGGACGTTTCTACATCTCCCACGCCAAGTCTTGAGAATACTGCACCGACTGTGATTGAAGAAATCCAGTCTGGAGGAAATCCCGAGGGCCGAAGTGAATATGGGATTGCCGAGGACAACCTAGAGCACGAAATGACTCTGGTATCGGATCCTACAGCTCCATTATCGAAACTAGAAACCTTCCGGGAAACCTTCCGAGACGTCTTTAGTGATCGTCAAATCACTTTGCGCCGCGTCGACCTGACGAAGGTGGCTTTGGAAGGCGCTGCGGCTGGATTCGCTCTGGTTGGTTTAGTAATGATCCTACTTCAACGGCGGTGAAGAAGAAATCGAGTTCCTGTAGAGCTACAATTAGACGCAGTTGGTTCTCTTGTCTTTGAGTTCAACCATCAGTGGGGGCACTTAAACACAAATGTTCAATGGAATAGAATCGTTATTGGTCAGAATAAGATAGGCCGCAGGCTGTCTGCCAAGAATTAATGATAAATCTACTGATGAAGTTGAGTTTATTTAGACAACTATGACCGCAGACTTCCTTAGCTAAATATACTTGGGGATAAGAAAGATCGGTTTCGACTACTTTCTACGATCCGAGAAGATTACAAGCGGATCTACCCGACACTAGTGAGATAACAAGGTTAAGCGTTATCGGTCGGACCGAGGTTCAAAACAACAAAACAGATTGCTATCCTTCAATTGGCCCAACGGCTCCCAGTATCTCTCTTCCCCCTTTCTTACTATTCCTGTACCCCAATCGCCACCCCATTCACCGGCCCCCACGCTTCCGCCTTCCAATGCCCTCCCCCAGCCGCATCGCAATCCTAGAATGTGACACTCCCCTCCCCCGCACAGCCGCCAAATATGGCGGCTACGGCGGCGTCTTCACAGCTCTTCTCGATGCCAGTGCTGAGAAACTAGGCTGGGACAAATCCGAGCTGCATATCACTACACACCACGTTGTTGATGACGAAAAGGGCACCGCTGGGGAAGAGGAGGGGCAGGAGTTGAGGAAGAGGTATCCGCGGTTGGAAGATACAGACGCGGTGTTGATTACGGGGAGTAGTATGTAAGCCCTCCCCTGTTAACACCTTCGACCCCCATATCTTCCCAAGCAAGAACATCAGGCGATGATACTGGCTCACACCTGCGGTTGAGAAAATAGGGTTCAACGCTTTCGATAATACAAACTGGGTCCTGCAATTGGTCGACTACGTCAAGAAGATCCTAGCCCAGGACAGAGTCCGCATCATCGGCGTATGCTACGGCCACCAAATCGTTGGGCGCGCGCTGGGCGGCGAGGTTCAGCGCAGCGATGGCGTGGATGGAGGGTGGGAAGTCAGTGTCTGCACTGTAAACCTCACCGAGAAAGGCAAAGAGCTTTTTGGGAAGGAAGAGTTGGTATGTCTTCCCCCCACCACAAGCCCCTTTACCAGCACTAACGCCTCACCCCCTCCCCACAGCACATCCACCAAATGCACAAAGACATCCTCCCCCACCTGCCTCCCATCCCCACCACCCTCCTCGGCACCTCCGCACGCTGCACAATCCAAGGCCTCTACATCCCCGCCCGCGTCCTCACCGTGCAGGGCCACCCGGAATTCACCGAGGAGATTGTAAGGGAGCTGCTGGAGGCGCGGCGGGCGCAGGGGATTTTTGGGGAGGAGGTGTTTAGGGAGGCGATGGGGAGGGTGGGGGACGGGACGGATGGGGTGGGAGTTGGTGGGGGGTTTTTGAGGTTTTTGAGGGGCTGAGGGGGTGAGGGGGTGGTTGGCGGGGGGACAGAGGGGAGGGAGAGGGAGGTGCTGAAGGGTGTATGAAGATGGGTGATTGTCCGGACCTCAGCAAGACCGGTTTTCTTTCAACCGACGTGACGATGAGCAAAATTCCTCAATCACCAACCGCTTCGCTCCGAGAGATATACGTAGCAAGCATTCTCTCCGCCACCGCCACCACCAAACACCTTTTCTTCTTCTTTTCGAATCATCGCAAACACAAAAACTCTCAAAACCTCCCCTTTGATTATTCCCCCCCCCCCCTCCCTCCTCACCGATCCCCGTCAATTTTTATGGCATGGGAAAACTCCCTATATCCAAAATCAAACCATGTACATTCCATCCCCTCCCCGCACCGTATCTCATCCCCTCTGCTTTTCAAATACCGGCTTTTAAACCCAGAATCTCCACCCCCCCCAGCCCCATCGAAAAGAACTTCCCCACCAAAGAATTTCTCCATCATCGCAAACCCCTCCCATCCCGCCCTTCGCCAACTCGAGAATGTCACGCCCCCTAGACAAAAGTAGCACCTCCCTTTTGATTATATATATTCATATAAACTATGTAGTACATTCACCCCCCGCCCCCACCATAGCTCATCTCATCTCCTTCCGATTCGCCAACAAACTAGATCACCGTCCCCATCTGCAATTCATGAAACAGCATCAGTCCGAGAAGGCGAACGCCACGCTATAGTCGTACAGTCGGGAAATTCCTAAGATGTGAGAGAGAGAGAAGAAGAAAGAGGGAATCATAACGCATCAAGCATACTAACCGCCCGTTTAAAAGTGGTTTCAAAGGTCCGAGAAAGGATGCAAGAGGAGGTCAGTAGTGGTTGTACTGGTTCTGCGGAGCGTGCTGGCTGGGCGCTACATAGTAATTCTGATACGGATGCGTCGGCGCGGAAAAGTCCGCCGCGCGGAGCATGGGGTTCACGATCCCCTGTCGCGGCATCTGCTTGGCCATCGGTGGAGGTGGCGCGGGCAGCTGCGTCGTAGTACCGGGCTGCTGGTATTGCAGTCCTTGCGGCATGGGCTGCTGCATCATCGAGGAAGACAACTGCTGCTGCTGGGCTTGAAACGCTTGCTGTTGCTGCTGCTGGGCTTGCGCCTGCTGTTCCTCGTCGCTGACCCAGCCCCATTTCTCCTTCAATTCTTTATGCAAAAACCCCACGCGCCATCCGGTTTCCTTGCGGATCTTGTCGAGGATGGACAAGACTTCTTCCTGTTCGCGGCGGGAGACGAGGCATTCGCCGGCAATGGCGAGGGAGCGGAGGGCGACGGAGGCGACGCCGCGGTCTTTGACGTGGGCGACGATGCCGCATAGGTCGTGCGAGTGCGAGAGCTGCATGTCGTGCATTTCTTGCGTACTGGTGGACATGGCTGGGTTGGTTTGGGCGAGGAGGCACATGGCTGTGTGGTAGAACATGCGGGCGACGACGGTGGTACGTTTGATCAGCCTGGTGTTGTTAGCCTCAATAGTGAAGGGCGGAGGGTTTATCTTACCAGACTTCCGGAAAGGCTGATTTCGACGTGGTCTGGTAGGAATAAAGATACCCGATAGGTCGCATTGTCCGAGGAATATTCGCTTCCCACGAATCGCACCAGTTCTTCAATTTGGTCCACTCAAGATACCGGTTCTGCAGGCGTACTTGCTCCGCCTCCGGTGTTGGCTCTGAAAAACGAGGTATCGAAGACCTGAAATTCTCCACTTTGGCCACAATGTAGAGAATCCTGTGGGTCCAAACCTCTTCACGCCCCAAGTCTTTCCCTCGAGTAAAGTCCATATTAACTCCCCATTGATCTGGATCCCACGCTACTTGCCAGTTGAAGTGAAGACAGCTCAGGATCTCCATACCCACATTCAACCAGAAACAGGCTGCCCCGATCCCTACAGATTTGGCATTCCAGCCGCATTCTTTGATCAAAGCTCGAGCTCCTGCAATATGGTTCATCCGTTGTAAAGCTTTTTCCGACATGATTTCGTAAACATTCAAAATTACCGCCGTGGTGGCACATATCACCGTATCTCGGTACGGATTCTGCAATGACTTGAGTAAACCCCTGGTCGCCGTATCATAGTAGTGTAGTGCCTTGTCCTCGTGGTATACTGCAGGGTTCACAAGCGTCAAATGTCGGGCACCACATGCAAGAAATGCATTGAGCAGCATTGGTTCGCCCAAGGAATCGAAAGGTAAAAGTCGAGAGAACTATTCATGTTAGCGAGAGCGTCGATGCCTGGGATCGACATGGCTTACATGTTTGTACGGATCCATACTGTCCATCCACAGTCCTACCTCCTCTACGAAGACCTGCATGAACAACACTTCTTCAGTGGAGTTCAGAGCGCCTCGTACCTCGGTGGGTGGAGTCAGTGTTGGTTCCGGATTACTGTAAGAGGATGGTGGAGGTGGAGGTATGGTCGAGCTCGAGAATGTGGATTCAGTCGTGGAGCCAGAGCGAGTGTGATCCGGTAGCCGCTGTGATGTTCCCGGGTAGGCTTCGACACCACCTGGCGGTAAGGAGTTGATAGAGGGTAACTGAGAGTGCGACAGGGTTGGTGTATCTACCAGCGAGCTGGCGAAGTCGAATTGGCCTTCATCCTTTTCCGGATCTGGCTCTTGGACGAGAGCTGCATAACGACCCAATCCTCCTCGGTACTCGGACGCGATCTCACGCGACTCGTCCTGGAAGCTCACATCCCAATCTTGCGTTGGTGGAGTGATTGGCGGAGTCTTGACTTGGGTATCGATAAAGTTCAGCCTCACCCCTCGCTTGCACGCTCGACTTGACTTTCGACAGTTCAAACAGTCTGGTGTGCCCTCGTCACATTTTAGATGTCTTTCTCTGCAAGTCAAGCAACCGGTCCGTACCCTCTTTGGCTTTGATGCCGACGCAGTGTTGTCGGCAGCATGCGTCGTGGTGGAAGCTTCGGGCGCTGCCATGGGTCTTCGGTTGATGAGGTTCCCTCCACCGCCGCGCACGTCGGAAGCACAACGCTCGGCTTTGAGTCGCTTTGCCGGTCTCGAAATCGCTTCGCTGTCGCTGGGGTCACCGTCTATCACAGGATTTCGGAGTTGATCACCGAGTAAAGTTGCGTCGGAATTGATTGAGGAGGGGTAGGGCGACAAGTGCGACTGGGGGTCGAGGTAGGCAAGTTCAAAGATTGGTTGGGGGAAGTACAGTAGTGACTCAAGCGGAGGAGCCACGGTGACGACTGACGAATTGACAGCTCGACGACTTGGCCGACTTGGCCGACTCGTGTAGATGGTCAGGGGTAGTTAAGCCGAGTGAACTGTCAGGGCAGGCGTGTCCAGCCTGTGCGTGTTTGGGGGGGGGGGGAGGGGGAGCTTTTTGCGATCATAAAGCCACACTTTCAAGTCTGAATGGGGTTATGGGGTGTTACTATTGGGTGGTAAGAGGTTAAAGACTGGGGATTAATTAATTATTATTATAACGGAGGTTTTTGGTTGTGACGTTCGGTAGGTGGGTACCTTAGGTGGACCTCAATGATGAAGGAAATTCGTGACGGGGGGTTAGATCTGACATATTAATCCCAGCATTTTGGATTGTGGATTCTTGGGGGACAGGGTACTGGTACTGTCCCTACGTAAGGCACTACACAATAGTACAGTACAGTACAGTACGGTACTTTAGTGCTCAGCTGGGAGCCTGGGACGCATCAACAGGGGTGGAGAATGAGGAGTGGGCGCCATGTTCGAGACACTAAGAGCCGAGAGGAAAAAGGTCCATGTCGAGGGATTTGCTTGTATCGTATCATCTATTCCGTACAGAGCAGGTTCTTTCGTCGTTGCATGCATGAGATGACTTGATGACGATGATGATGATGATTTGGAGAGGAGAATACCATTCCTGCTGGCGTCATGATCTGGTACTCTATCGTTACTACAAGTACTCTAGGCACATGAGTACATCCTTTCCAATCAAGCATCTCCAACAATGAACACCCTCTATTCCCCCTTGAGGTTGAGCAGCTCACAGCAAGTGGGAAAGTAATTGGGCATGCTGGATGCTGGATGCGGGATGCTGGATGCTGGATGGCATCGCAAATGCTCGGTCGAGATCTCATCAGTTGGATATGTACTAGTACACCGGATTCCGTATTCCGTACGGAGTACTGTTCAAGGTACATAAGGTACCTTGGACAGCCAATCAAAGTGCAAGGGTCTAACTAGCTTGTCATTGGCCATTGCCTTCCTTAATCGGCCTTTTATGTCATCGGCTGTTGGAATTCCGATAAATTCTTCTAACTGCCCCCCCAAATCCCCCCCCAATCCCGCCCAGCGGTACCCGTAACACTTCTTGCCTAGGCGGACTTGTGTCTGAACCCGATTATACCTGCAGCAACTGATTCAGGCGCTTTGCTTTGGTCGCGTTTGTAGAGTATTTGATGGGGACCGTCGTGGACCGAGGCTCGTGGTTACGCGGATCATTACCGAGGGGCTGTTCACTATTCCACCTCACGATGATTCGATCCAGAAGATGCGAGTGCAGCTGGAGTCGCGCGGGACTGGAACGCTGATCAAGATGGAGCCGGTTGTGTTTCGATTTGCCTTGTTTGGTTTGAACAGAGCCGTCACAAGCAAAGCCCATGAGAAAGACCTTGACACTTTCTGTATCACTCGTGTTTGGTTGATTGGGGATTATTTCTTCCTTCTCCTTCGGATCTGCTGAGCCTCTTGGGCTTCTGTCCAATCCCAATCGAGCCGTCCCAATGGCGTCAGAACTTCTTCCGTCAGCTCAACCAGCTTTCGTCCTTCGAGGCCATTCTGCTCAAGTGCATGCACTACTCTTTACACAAGGGACCAGCCGTCTCTTGACTGGAGATGCTGACGGCTGGATTGTATCATGGAGTCTGGTTTCCAAGAGAGCGGTAGCGGTGTGGAAAGCTCATCGCAATGCCGTGTTGGGTCTCGGATCTTGGGGCGAGGACCGCATCATCACGTGGGTGGTATTCCGTGGTTGAAATTAGGGGACAACAACTAATACATTGGACATATTAGGCATGGTAGAGATAACAAGCTGATTGTGTGGCAGCTCGGTGCTTTTGAGGAAAATGCAATGAGCACGGTCCTACCTGTTGACGCACCAGCGGCTTCAACAATCCAGCCATGGTTACTACATATGCTAACTGTCAACACGCTCAATTTCTGCTCCTTTGCCATGTGCTTTGATGGAATGCCGCAGCCAGTCTTTTCCAGGCCGGTCGTAGAAGACAAATCCATGCCCAAGCCAATTTTACTCGCTGTGCCCAACACAGTGGACTCTGGCGGCATTGATATCTACCAACTTCCTTCGGAAACACGGGCGGCTGTGATACATGCCGACAGAGACATCACGACGGGCATGGTAATGGCACTCAGCATACTTGCGAAATCCACACGCTTGCAAGTCACTGCCGGCTACGAAAGTGGCCATACCATGGTATACGTCCAAACCGACCCCGGCGCTGTATTCCAACGACTTTATTCCGCACGTCCGCACTCACAGCCAGTCTTATCAATGGCCCTACACCCCTCTCTAGACTACTACCTCACCTCATCCGCCGACGCCACTCTCGCCAAGCACCCGCTGCCCACGGAGAAAGGCATCTGGAACACCGACCTGAAACCGCTCAAGCTTTCCCAAACCAAACATTCCGGACAGCAAGGCCTTCGCATCCGCTCCGACGGCAAAATCTTCGCTACCGCTGGCTGGGACGCGCGAGTCCGCGTCTACTCTACTAAAACCATGAAGGAGCTCGCCGTGCTGAAGTGGCACAAAGTGGGTTGCTATGCCACTGCATTTGCCTCCGTCGAAGCGAGCGACATCGATGCCTCAGGCGAGCAATCCGCGGACGCCGATGGCAAGAACGCAGTCGCAGTGGCAGAACGCTCGATCGTCGGTACTGTCCAGGAACGAAGGGAAGAAAAAGCACAATCAACCCATTGGCTCGCAGCAGGCTCCAAAGACGGCAAAGTTTCTCTATGGGATATCTACTGAGAATCCCCCACCCTTCACCTCAGCCGATGTTGAACTCGCTAGCCACAGCCATATGCTCCTTCATCTTCGCGCGCATCTTCCTTGCCGCATCCCGGCCATCCGTCGCCTCGACCTCCGTCTCATCTCTCCATGATGGATTTCCTCCGCCTCCCCCAGCATCCCCAGCTTTCCTCTTCTCGCCTTGGCCTCTCCTTATCGTCTTCCCGCTTCCACCGCTATCACGACCACCAGCCCTCCCCATGTTTCCTGGCCTATCCCTCAACGCAAACGCCTTGGCCAAATGGCCCAAATGCAGTCCTTTGACGTCAAACATGCCCCTCTCCTTCGCGACATGCGTCGCATACGCCCTGACATGGCTGACAAACGCTTTCCTTGCCACCTCTCCCGCTCTCTTATGGTCAAGGATCCACCTTTCAACCGCCAACTGCCACTCCGTCGCTCTCTCCTCCCAGTTCCCACCCCCACCAACATCTGTCCCTTCGAACCCTCTTCTGAGCAACTCCGTCGCCTCACTCCTCCCTACCCTCCCAACCCCATCTCTATACCCCGCTTTCAAAACCTCTACATACCCCTCCTCACCCCCCGGCATCAAGAAAATCATCGCTCTCCCCTCCTTCCCCGCTCTCGCCGTCCTACCCACCCGGTGCAAATGATCGTCTGCGCTAAATGGAGGGTCGAACTCGATGACGAGGTCGATGTTGGGGAGATCGAGACCACGAGAAGCGACGTCGGTGCAGAGGAGGATGCAAGGGTCGGCGGAGCGGGAGAAGGAGGAGAGGGTGGCGGTGCGCAGGGGTTGCGGCAGGGAGCCGTGGAGTTTGTGGAGGTGCAGGGAGGGGTTGTGGGGGGTGGTGAGGAGGGGAGTGGCGGAGACGGTAGGGAGTCCGGGAGAGGACGATTTTGTTTTTTTAGAAGCCGATTCGAAATCGGAACCGGTAGGATTGGGTCTTGATGAGGCGGGGTCTGGTGCTGGTTGCGTCTCGGGTGCTACTGCGGGGTTTTTGCGTGCGAACACTTCGAAGTGGAAGTCCACCGAGTCGGCGCAGGAGAGGAAGACGATAGCTTTCATGACGGAGCCACGGCGCGCAAAAGTGCGTCTTAACAGCGCGGCGAGCGTGACGAGGCGTTGTTTCGCTGGAACCACGACATATGATTGTTTCAGCTGTGCCGGGGCCAGAAAAGCCGTCTCTTTGCTTCCTGCTCTGTCTCTGTCTCCCGGGTTGGGAGAGTCCTGAGGCTCGGCTTGGATGTGCACCGCATCCTTCAGGCTGATCTCCCCAAGCCTTTGCACCGTCATCTTCATCGTAGCAGAACACATGACCGTCGTCCTCCTCTCCGGTAGCCCCGGTATCCCCGCCTTCCCACCCCAACTCCTCTTTTCAAGCTTCCGCACAATCCCCCTAATCTCCTCCTCGAACCCCAACTCCATCAGTCGATCCCCTTCATCTAGGACCAGCCACCGCACGTTGCTCACGTCCAGTACTTCGGTATTGTCCAGATGATCTGCTAACCTCCCCGGGGTGGCCACTAGGATGTTTAAGCCTTTGCGCAAGCGCGCTTTCTCGGATTTCTTTTTCTCGCCTCCAATGACTGTGCCGGCGACGATCCAGTGCGCGGCCCCGAGGAGCGCGGAGAGAACAAGGGAAATCTGTTTGCAGAGCTCGCGCGTAGGCGCTAGGATTATCGCAAACAGCCCAGAATCCCTGTGGACCCTGTGCTGGGCGTCCTTCTCCGCAGAAGCTTCGCTGGTGGGGGTGGGTTTCTGCGAGAGCAGCAAGATGCGCTGTACAATCGGAAGGAGGTAGGCGAGGGTTTTCCCGGAGCCGGTTTCGGCTTGGATAAAGGCATCAGAGTCTTCTTTCAGGAGTTGCGTGATTGTGGACTTTTGGATGGCGGTGGGGGCTTTGAGAGAGAGTTTCGTGAGGAGGTGGGTTGCGAGGGTGGGGGAGAGGCCGAGGGAGGTGAAGGTGTCGAGGTCGGAGGAAAGGGGGGCGTTGGAAGGGGTGGGTGGTGGGACGTTGTCAGAGGGGTTTCCTTCTGGGTGGGGGGCGGTGGTAGAGGGGTTTGAGGAGAAGAGGGAGGAAACGACTTCTGCCGTGGGTTTGTTTGGGTCATGTTTAGGGCGCGATATGGTAGACCCGTCGAGCTTTTGTCTTTTGGCGGGGTGTGTGCCATTGGTCTCTGGGTCCTTAACGACTGCGGGAACTGCATTGCTCCCAGTGAAGGGTTCTGATGTTTGGATTTTCTGGCCATGGTACCGGGCTCTTTTCTTTGCGGTTAATCGGTCTCTCCAGCGGCCTCCCTTGAAGACTGTTTTTGCGCCCAATATTCCGTCTCCAATGGATAAGTTCATCAGCATGCCATCGTCGGCCATGGTGGTGTTATGGCAGTCTGAAATGTTCTGTTGTGCAACTTGTGCTCCGCAAGTAGATTTGCTTATAATCGCCGACTCTCCGACTCTGCGACTCTGGTGGGGAAAACTGCAAGCTAGCGATATTGGGACACGCGACACTTCCCAGCCCTAAATCAACGCTGCAGGATCTATCACGACAGAAGCTTTGATTTTCGGTGCTAAAGTCACCCATGGCTCACGATGTACGAAGCTAATTACCCTGAGGTCGGACTGGATGTGTGTCCTACTACTAGTCCGACTGTCGCACCTCGCATTGCCTATCGTTTGTACCTAGGTCATTGCGACGTCCTCAGGGAAGGAAGCCATGGAAACAGCATTCAAGGGCGTTCGAGCGGTGCAATGTATGTCTTCGGCTGCAGATAATACAATGGTGGTAATATAGCTAAGGAGACGCCAGATTTCCCAAAAAGGATGACTCCTCAGGGCCAACTCCCGAAGCCAAAGGCTTTTCAAGTTTTCAGTAATATATCCAGTCTCCGTTATGTGCGCCGGAAGATGCTCCACGGCAAACAAACGGTAGGTCTAGTGCCAACGATGGGAGCATTGCACAGCGGTCATTTGGACTTGATCCGTATGGCTGCGCGTGAGAACAACTTTGTCTATGTGTCGATCTACGTCAATCCTACCCAGTTTGGAGTGAACGAGGATCTCTCGAGCTATCCAAGGACGTGGGACCACGACCTCCAAAAACTCAGAGAGTTATGCCTGGAGTTCATCCGTGACAGCAAGATGGGCCAGATATCCGCCGTCTTCAGCCCCTCGACAAGTGATATGTATCCGGGTCTTCCCCCCACCTCCGAGATCGATGGTGAAGGTTCTTTTGTTACCATCACGCCTTTATCAAATATACTTGAAGGTGCTTCGAGACCTGTGTTCTTCCGAGGCGTTTCAACCGTCTGTATGAAACTCTTGAACATTGTTCAGCCAGAAAGAGTGTACTTTGGACAAAAAGACATTCAACAAACCGCTGTCGTAAAACAAATGGTGAGAGATTTCCATATCAACACGCAGGTACGAGTAGGTCCTACCGCCAGGGAGCATGACGGGTTAGCTTTGAGCTCACGGAATGTCTACTTGGGCAAGAGGCGAAGGGACATGGCCCCCGTCCTTATTGCGTCACTCCAGGCAGCACAGCAAGTATATGCGGAGGGTCGCAGAACAAGGTCAGAAGTACTTGCTGCAGCATACGATCTGTTGTCCTCCGTGGAAGAATCGCAACGCAGCTTGCCACCTAGTCAACGTGCAATGTTCGAGGTTGATTACATCTCATTCGCCGATCCACACACCTTGACAGAAATTGAAGAGGTACCAAAACATGGTGCCGTCCTTAGCGGGGCAATCAAGATGTTGCCCATTGAAGAGCCTCAAGAGGGTGAGGACACAGGAGTGGGTGGTGGGACGTCTCCGGTTAGGCTGATCGATAACATCTATCTTGACATCTTTTCATCGATTGTGGGGAAGATCAGCTAGCATTTGGATATTATCCCAGTATCATAGATCTGTCATACTCCTTTGCTTAAACCTTTTCGTAGCACGATCTATAGCACGATTTTCGAACTGCGATCCGTGCAATTCAAAAACGAGGTTCTGCGGCTTTAACGGGCCCTGCCCAGTTTCTTTTACCTCTGCCATGTCAGAATCTTCCGCCTTTACTCCCGGCTGTGGTATCTCGAATCGGAATATTGTATGCTTCTTGGGTATAGCTGGACATGATGTCAGAAAACCAAGTCCTTCCATACATACTGGAAAGGTTACTTTTCAGCTCATTTTTCTTGGTGATGATCTGGAAGGTGAACTTGGTATCTCTAACCACAATCCCCTTCAACCCCACCATACCCACACATCTGCTTCTAACTACAACAACCTCCGACCCATGAAAGTCCGCACTAGCAAGCTTACTGCCAGCACTTTGAGCAGTCACAGAAGCCTCCTGACCTTCCTTCATGCACAAGATCTCCCGCATGTAGCCCAACCACATTCGGTGCAGGGGCACATATATTTCGTGCTTCTGCGCATCTTTAGGAATTTCATATACGCCTGAGATCCGCTTCTCCTTTGCTGATAGTGGCTTAGGCTTCTGTTGTCGGCGGAATTTCTCTTTCTTGCGAAGACGCTGTTGGCGGCGCTTTGCGCGGGCGTTTTGCGAGGTGGGGTCCGGAGAGGTGGGGCGGAGGTGTAGAGGTTTGTGGAGCACTTTCTCTGTAAAGATGGCTGATGCAATTTCTGGAGGGTGGGCATTGGAGAGGAGAGTATATGCAATATGCTTCGTAGAGGCCATTGCTGGATTCTTGCCTGCTCAATCTCACGGACTAACAAGTATCCGAATAAGGTATGGTAGCAAGATGGGATCTACGATAACGGCTAGATCCGGACACGCGTGTCTCGCGTAAAGTAAAATTGTTATCGCGTGCGGTTACAGCCTTGTATAACACGGCCATCCCTTTGCTGTCGCAACACCATCTTGCGCAATCTCAATAACACAAATTCTGCCCAAAATTGCTACAAAATATCTGGATGCCTAGCCCTAGAAGCCAAGATCACAACGGTGTTGAAGTGATAAATATCTTAGGAGATCAAATGAACCTGTTCCGCACCGGAACGTAAGCTTGCCTTCACCATTCACTCTTTGCTTCTGCTGTTCAGCGAAGCATTCGCTAAGCTATGTCCGATCAGTCCCTAGCTACCGGCTCGGCTCTTATGCCATTCTCAGGATTTACTCAACCCGCGTTCGTCGTTCCTCAAACAACTGACCAAATTCCCACCAACCAACCAGCATGCAGTCCCAAGATCCAATTCAAGAGGAGCACTACAGCTTCTGAGGTACTTGCTGCCTTTTCCCCGAATTCTCAAGTGAAGAAAGTCTCACAACCTTGGGTCACTGCACCCAAATTCCCAATCGCCATGACGGACACACGAGGCTTACGCTACAAGCCACGGGTCTCTTATGAGATTTCAGATGATTCTGACAGCGTTGAAACTAAATCAGCTGTCGATTCTAGTTTTTCATCGCCGGAAAAGCCTCGTCGGTCTCGCAACAGCAATGTATTTGATCTTGAAGATGAGGTGGAGGAGGTAGAGTCCCCAAAAACTCCACCACCTCGCATCTCCGCCGCAGGACATTCATTGCGGCAACACTCAGATTTACATCTGTCTTCAAGAGCACAGGAAAACGGCGATAAACCAAGATTCGTCAAGAAACGAAGGCTCTCCCAGCCAATCAGAAAGTCGAAGACTTTACTCCAACCTCAAACTCCTGCCCCATCGAGAACAGCGCGAAATGAAATTAGGGAAAACATTGCTACAGAGACTGCTGGCAAGAGGGCCAACTTCTTTGTCGCTAAGCAAGAATATTTTCTACCGCTGCTACCTGAAGGGAACCACATCCAACGACTTGCGGAACAGCGTGGTCAGACTCAGCAGGAAGATTTGAGTATTCCGTATGAAGCTCTCGAGTGTCAGCCGAAGGGGATCAAAGCAACGATGAAACCCTATCAACTCTCAGGCCTATCTTTCCTTGTTTACCTCCATAAGAATGGCTTATCGGGCATATTGGGTGATGAAATGGGTCTTGGCAAGACTCTGCAGACACTCTCACTGATCCAATATCTGAAGGAGATCAGGACATCATCGGTTTCCAGAGGCGAGAACCGTCCTTGTTTGGTAGTCTGTCCTCTCAGCGTCCTTAGCTCATGGATTGCTGAGGCTCGGAGGTGGACGCCTAGTTTGAAGGTTCTGAGGTTCCATGGGCCAAGTCATGAACGTAACCGTTTGAAAAAGGTAGCTACTGGCGAAGAAGATATGTATGGCAACACAACCAAGCAGGCACGGAAAAAGAAGAACGATCGACGTACTGCTACCGGCAAGCCAATAATTGATCTCGATTCTGAGTCCGAAGGTGTGTCCGATGAACGAGGTGTTGATCTTATTGTCACCACCTACGAAGGCTATCAAGCCGAACAGAGCTGGTTCAAGCGAGCTTTTGTCTGGAGTTATGTTGTCTTGGATGAAGGCCACAAGATTAAGAATGATCTCAGTAACATATCCAAATCACTTCACGGCCTTGGAGCTGAGTATCGCTTGATTCTCACCGGCACCCCGTTACAAAATAATTTGGTAGAACTCTGGGCCTTATTACGTTGGTTGTATCCTGAAGTCTTCACGGAGAAGTCGGCAGAGCTGTTCAGGAGCTCTTTCGACCTGACACGCGGTAAAGTTAGCACTAGCGTTATGGATGATTCTCGTCGCTTGCTTGAGCTTATCATGTTACGGCGGATGAAGAACAGCCCTGGGGTTAACCTCAACCTGCCCCCGAAAACAGAAGTACTACTCTTCGTGCCACTTACACCTATGCAGCGATTTTGGTACACTCGGCTTCTCACTCGGGCTGATCAGGGACTTCTCGAAGAGTTGTTCCAGGGTGCACAGCAAAAGGAGTCTGCCGCGCTACAGCAGGAGAACAAGATTAAGAAGACTTGGGAAGACAAAGATATTTAGGAGTTGGAGGCCTTGGAGAAGGCCGGCGTTGGTGGTGAATGGGAAGAAAGCAAAGAGATAATGAGACAGGCTCTCGAGCATGAGCAGCAGGATGAGAGCAAGAAGTCAGCTTGGAGAAAGCTGATGAATATTCTGATGCAACTCAGAAAGTGCTGCAACCACCCTTATCTATTACCTCACGCCGAGCCTGAACCATACTACATTGGCGACCATATCATCCATGCCTCAGCCAAATTTATTGTACTCGACAAGATTATTGACGAACTCGTGGTCAAACAAAAGAAGAAGGTCCTCATATTTTCTGGCTTCACACGCATGCTCGATTGCTGCGAAGACTTCCTATCCATCAAAGGTGGCAACGGAGAGCAGTTCAAGTATACACGGTTAGATGGAGGTACCAGTCGAGCGAGACGAAATCTTGGCATACGGATGTTCAACCAAGGAAAGTCCGAATATCGGGTCATGTTGATTTCGACAAGGGCTGGTGGTTTGGGTATTAACCTCGCAACAGCATCAGATGTCATCATGCTTGACCAAGATTGGAATCCACAAATAATGCTACAGGCAGAAGCCCGTGCTCACCGTATTGGCCAAACCAACCCCGTGACGGTTTACAAACTCTGCACCCAAGGCACAGTGGAAGAACAAATGATGGGTAGAATTCAGAAGAAGCTTTATCTGTCTGCAAAAGTCACAGAATCGATGCGTGACATCAATGCGACCCCAGTCTCGAAGACTAAGAAGAAAGGGCCGGGAGGTCGTGCTGTCGAGGCAACAGATGATGACATGCCCCAAATGGACACAAGCCAGCTGATGTCTCTGGTTCGTCGAGGCGCCCAAGCACTCGCTCATCCCGAGCTTGACGTAAACGAGATGATCGGCTGGGATTGGCCCACTATGCTGGATAAGTGCAAGGACAAACCTGCCGACATCCTTGTGTCGGAGCAAATTCATGCTGACACTACGGTCAAAGAAGAGGATGAGAGGAAATGGCTGTCGCAGATGGAGCAAGTAGAGTCCAGAGTTTTCCAGGGAAAGAGGTATACAAAAGAGAAGGAACTCGGCAATTACGGCGACATCTCCCAGGATTGGGCCAGAGAAGAGAGAAGGAAGGGCAAGAATACTACAGTCATGATCGATGGATATGCGGTCAGTAAAGAAAGCTTGTCTTGCGGAGATTGGGAAGCAGTTCCTACAATGGCCGGCAAAGACCCTCGTTTGGCAGAGCCGAAGCGAGAGAAAAAGCCAGCTGTAGTAAATCAAGAGGTAATTTAGCTCGCATGGACGCGATCACTGGGATCACTGGCTAACTTTATATAGCATTGTCAAGTATGTTGGGACGGTGGAGACCTCATTCTCTGTTCTGGTTGCCCTCGTTCCTATCACTACCAGTGTCTCGACAAGGATGCTAAAGCTCGCTCCCGTGGCATGATGAACTTCAACTGCACTCAGCATCAATGCTTTGACTGCCTTCAGAAGACATCAGACGCTGGAGGCATGATCTATCGCTGCCGTTGGTGTGAACGCGGATACTGTGAAGATTGCCTCGATTGGGATAAGACCGACCTGCTAGGGGAGAATCTGAAGGAATATGAGCTCCTTGGATTTCCCTCAGTAACCCAAGCGTTCTACATCAGATGCCCAAACTGTACGGATCACCATCTCGAGAATCCGGAAGCGCTGAAATTCTGCGATAACCGAGCTACCGAAATCGACACGCAATTCCAGAGCTTGCTAGACAAGCAAGCCTTAGTCGCAGCGGCAGCAGAAGTTGCAAAGAAGCCTGTCATGCCAACAAGCCGAGCTGAGTCGCTTACGGATGCAACGACCTTGGACGACTCTGGTGTTTGCACTCCCCAATTTAGCAACAACGACGTTATGCTCTCCTCAAGTTCACGGAAGCGTAAGGCTGCACCCGAGACTTTCAAGGCCACTCCTTCGAAGCGCTCGAATAGAGTAACGGCTTAGACTGGGCAGATGTTTACTTAATGTAATGGAGGGATAGATGAGCTTCAAACTAGGGACAAGGGTAAAGCTACAATGTTCTAAGGGGGGTTGGTGTTCGGGCTTATCATACACCTACGAAGATACCTTTGTTCAATGCCTTCTGGTTACGATGTACTTTACTGGGCGATGGTAAGGATTGCCAGCGCAATCGCAGAGAATGTAACATAGTTTCTTTCGCTATTGAGAGACTAGCTACAGAGACACGTGTAGCCAATGTAACTTTGCCCGTAGAAACATCGGTGTTATTACTTACGAGCCTACCTTACCCTACCATCTTGAAGCCTGATTTGAAGAAGGAGCGTGAGGAAGTATTTTAGGGTTTCAAGTTTGGAAAAGTACTAGCCCGGTATTTAAAATCGCTTACCATCGGAACCAACCAATCCCTCCACTCAAGGTTACTTAGGTACGAGGGCATGCTATATCGACAAAGAAAGTGAAGGATCTGTGAATGCGATGGTGTCGGCGGCTACATAGGGCGTCTAAGGCTCGCGTATGTTCAATATAGGCGCCGGGTTGCTGGTTCAAAGAGTTGCCCAAATGTCACTGAATCTTCGACCGTGACCATCTAAAATGGCACCATATTTTCCTTTGTATGTCTCACGGTCAGACGGGAAATTGGACGTTTTATCATCAAAAACCAAGAAGATAGAGCGTAATGAACCTACTACCTCACAGCTCAACGATACCCCAGACTCGAAGGGGATATCTGATTTCTACAAGAGACTTGAGATCGGCGATGCCAAAGAAGTCGACTGGAGAAGAAAGCTGGGAGGTATGCTCATGAGGGAGCTAGGGGGAAAAGAGCATCTAGGTAATTCTGGCACCATAAACAGTTCGTTAAGACCTCTTACTTATATACATAGGCAAAAACTACATTCTTGCAGCCTTACCGGAAAATTATCGGCTGTACGAACACGTGAAGTTTACAACTTCAGAGACTACTGGCGAGTTACTGAAACCAATGAAAAATCATGCGAAGGGTCCTAACGATCGTCAAGATGCCTATCTGTACGGTCACCCTCAAGGTCGTAAGAAGCGGTATAGGAGCCCGGGGGATTATTTCCCACATCTGTTATGGCTTGCTACGGATGAAAGTGGGGATCCTGACAACTGCTCCTGCAAAATTTGTGCGCCAGATGACCTACAGATCACCGAGACTCTAGCAAAGGTGAAGTTCGAGCCAGTGAAGGAGGAGGTAGCAGTCAAGAAGGAGAGCTCTCCGGTCAGGACTTCGAGTTTCAATTCAAACCCCGTCGTTTTAGTTCCGAAGCGCCAGATACTGCAGGAAATTATTCAGAAACCGGTAAACAAACCTGCTCCTTCTCCAGCTCTAACCCCAACACCTCGTATGGCAGCTCCTCCAGCGGTAGTATCGAGTCCCCTAGTACCGGCCAAATGTTACGAACAGGACCAAGATGCGCATTACAACAAATACTTGTTCCGGCCAGGGGAGCTTGTATGGTTCAATAGAGGCAATGCTTGGGGTCTTTCAGTCATCGTTAGACGAGATTTGTTCAAAGATCAGCGCCACCAAGACCGTCCCAAATATCTTGTACAGCCACTTTCTCATCCTTTCGAACATCCACCGCTGAAGATCATTACCCAAGAAGAACTCTTACGGCCATGGCTGGCGTGGAGTGCTCCTTCACCAACACATCAATCTCTTAGCGCATTAGGTCTGACTTATAACACTATTGATTGGAAGGCTGTTCTTGATAAGCGGTATGGCGATGGAGACCCTGAAGTAGATGGCAGTATTTTCGCAGCAAAGGCAATAGATGACAGCTTCACACTTGTCGAGCCCTTGAGCAACAACACTGCTACAACTGTCACAACAGGCGAAAGATTCTATAATGGTATTTACCTTGGTGGTGAAAAGGTATGGGTTGGAGAGGCAATTAGACTCCGAATTGGTGGCGGGCAGGACATTATGATAGTTCATCACATTGTCGAAAGGCTGAAACCCGGGTCTACAAACACCGCATCTGCAATGATCCACTTCGTTGGCGATGTCTATAGATTCGCTACCGTCAACTATGTCCCGGGCGTCGAAGCTCCAGATACTCGCCATCTCCCTACTCGATTTAAGCAAGACCTCGACTACCGTAACAGAGCCACCATTCCTACGAAACGCACTATCTCGTACTGGAAGATCATACAGGCCAAAGCTCGCCTCGGCATTGCTGAGGTCAAAGGGCGCTGGTACGAATCAAGCATCCTGCTCCCCATCCTACGTGGCGCTCAAGACTTCACTCAAGATCTACGCCGTGGCGAAATCAGCGACGTCGGCCAATGGATGAATGGACGCGGCGACTCTTCTGGAGCCGGCGCTCCCAAGCCAGGGACGAGGCATTTCGATCGCCTCGAGGCTTTTGGAAAGGCAGTACCACAAGGAATACGTATTAGCAGAGGCTTGGACGGACCTCCAGAAGACAACATTTTCCCAATGGAGCCGGCACCGCCAGTACCCGTGCCGTCTGAGATGGAGGAGGAGCAGAGGCAGCAAACACACCACGGCGCGCAACAGGGAGCACAACAAGGCGTGCAAGGCGTTAGCGATGGGGATATTGCTGAGTTCATGGATCTGGATAGGATGGAAGATGGATATGTGCAGCAATATGTGGAGAATGGGGGACAGTACTATGAGAGGTGACGGCGCTGTCAAGGGTAAGGACTTGGCTTGTGCTCGTTTAAGGCTGATTGAAAGGCCGGGAAAGCTCGATCAGCGTCCCACCTATGGTTGTTGGTCGAATTCTTCAGTGCCCACGAACTTGTATCGTAGGTAAATGGTCTACTAGGTTTATGAGAAGCCTCTTATCGAAAAGTGCATATTCAATTGTTCTATCGGACAACCCAAGGAAATATCCTTCCTGCTTCAGCCCTTGACTCTCTTTATCCACCCCCAAAATCCTGGTCATGTATCCACAAGCGTTATAAACCCATTCAAACCTCCAGAACAAGCTTCTCCCCACTAACTCCCTTCTTCCACTCATCCAACCCCATATTCGCCGCCTCCAAGCCCCCCTCCAAAACCCGAATCTTCGGACTCGGCACAAACTCCCCCGTCGCTAACTTCTCCTTCAACCAGACCCCAAAAATAAAGTGGAAGCTCTCCGTCCTCTCCTCCTCATCGTTCGGCGCCGCAACAAACTTCACCTCCACGCCCTCCGTCTTGGGCGAATCCTCCGATAACGGAATCGCCGATGCTAGCTTCGCTACACCATCGCCTTTGAACTCTTTCAGGATATCCAGGCAGGATTGCAACTGACCGACCGCGTCAAAGCCCGTCTGGATTTCCACGCCGTCCTCCTTGGCCGCCTTGACGATACTCTCCACCACACCTTCGCCTTTGTAATCAAACACCTTGCTCGCGCCTAGCCCCTTCAGATACTCATGATGCTTCTCGCTCGCCGTGACATAAACGTGGAACCCCATCAATTTCGCAACCTGCACCGCCGCACTGCCGATACTGCTCGCGCCCCCCCACACCAGCATCCCCTTCTTGTCCACAGTCGTGTAGGCCGCGTCACGTGGTATACCTATGCCGAACCAGCCGGCCCACGTCGTTGCGACGGCCATGGGGAGCAGACTCGCCTCGTTGAAGCTCATAGTCTGCGGCAACGGCACCGCGTTGGCAGCGGGGACAAGCACGCGCGTCTGGAAGGCGCCGTAGTCGGGGGCGCCTTTCATGAAGAAGCAGGGTGCGAACGCAGCGACGCGGGTGCCAGGTCCGGGGGCGTCAGAGGAGACAGAAGAGCCGGCGGAGAGGACGGTGCCTGCGATGTCGGAGCCTGGGATCGCGGGGTAGGAGGCGATGGCGAAACCGGCTTCGCGCTGGTACCAGTCGATTGGGTTGAGCGCGATCGATTTCACTTCGATGAGGAGTTCCTTGGGACCTGGAGTGGGGGTCGGGCGGTAAGTGACTTCGAGGCGAGAGCCCTTTGAGGGGAGGATGGCGGCAAGGTGTTGGCCTGAGGGGGTGGAAGACATGATGCGTTGGTGGGTTGGTTGTGCTTTTGCTGAGATGCGATTGATGGGACTTGAGATGATGCGATATAGAAAGCGCGGTTGACGATGAATGACTAGGTTATGGATATACATGCATAATGTTAAAACAAGAGAACAGAAACTGGGTTTATAGTTCTTTCATATAAAAGAATACTCAGTCGTTTCGTCTGTCTGTCGTAAACTCCGACACGGATTTAACGGGGTTAGTGTGACACGTCTAAGAACCTGAGGCAACGCCATACACGGAGCAGTTGTTGAGCCGAGTCAATTGACTACAACTTCAACAAGACTCGGGGGGATGGGTGGTACCGAAAATTGCATTAATAGACATTGCCGGAGGATGATGGACCGAAAATCGAAAAGGGCTTTCGACGCTTTCTCCTCGCCTTGGTTGAGCTCAGACGACATTGATTTAACAACACAGTAACTTTGACCACGGAATACTTAGGCAACTAAAGCAGGTAGACTGAACCCGATGGCATTGACCGACCACCAGGAGGTGCAGGAACATGAACATGATTGGTCTCAATACGGAGTAAAGATGTCCGAAGAAACTGTCTGTTTTCTAACAGTAGCATAATTATTAATCAAGGTTCATTTGACACCTGGAAGTCGTCGATCTTATAGCTAACCGCCATAGAGTCCGGCAATTTCCCTGACATGTCTGGTAAACCGAGCTTTCGTACCCTTGCGGCACGTCTCGGCTAGAGTAAGTGACTTTGTCGCGTCAATCGCGTCTGCGCGTCTGCGTGTCCTTAAGCTAGCTTGCAGTATAACTTAGCCATGTTATAGTGTTTATGTACCTATCGAACGAGATCTCTCTGATATTGAGATACCTGACGAAGAGGGATCTAAAAAGCGTCACGTCTATCCTCAAAACCTAGTTCTCCTGCGCTTTGTAATTTCTATTCGATAGTATCTATATTTCACTCCGCAAGGTAGACCTCAACGTATTTCAGGCCACTACGCAGCATTCCGTCACGTAGCAAATGTATCAAGAGAATTACATACGATGGGACCAATTTTCGTCCGGAGTTCTCTGTGGAAGCATACTTCCTGCGGGGTTGCCGCCAACTCGGTCCGGGTGCTTCACAGATCCAAACCCTGACTAACAGTCTAGATTTGAATGATGTTGAATTGTTCACTATGTTTACACTGACCCCATGGCCAACCAGACAAATGCAGCGTTTTCAAATCTATTGCCGAGGGATATTGCAGGTACAAAGAACTTGGCTCTTTTCAACAAGATTGCCCAGAGAACGGCGAATTTATTACTCGCTCTGTTATGGGCTGAGGAAACTCACTATGCTTGAGTCTATGAAGAGCAAAGAATCCTGGGGCTGTTGGCATGCAGGACAGTACAGCATCTCCAAGTACCGCTTGTTATACGGTATTGGCTCTCCTCTCTTCCGTTTTTGGAATCCTTTTCACGCCTATCCAGGCAGCTGGCACATTGGACTGTCTTTGGATCTTGATCCTGTTCACGATGCGGACGGCCCATGGCAGTTTTGGCTCCTTAACTATGCTCTCTCTCAAACGCGAAGAACCTTCCGTACCTTCAAACATGCTGACTAGAGCGAAATCTCGCCATGTGCGTTGGATACCAGGATTAGTATGGCGCCAAAGCTCCCTCGAACATACTTTAAATGCTTATCGTCATCTTGAGGGACTCTTTCTGCGCCTTGCTTCATATGACGATGGAGCCACAGCTTACCCACACATCGAGATTCTTCCGGCTCTTCTAGAGGCACAACTGGACTGAAGCGCTTAATTTTAAATTGTTCGGAGGACTGGGAAGACGGGGACGAACCAGGAACTTTGTACTCTTACGGGCACATCTTCCCCACTGCAAGGGAATCGGAATAATCTAGAATACCTCAACATGGAAGGTGTTTCCGTAAGGGCAAAGAACCTGTAGTTTTTATTAACGACTAGAATGCCAAAAGTGTCGTGTCTCGTAATTTCGGCAGTCCACTTACTTGACGATACTTGGCAAGGCATGACTGAGTGGGTGCGTCATTCACTGCACCTTTCATCATTGTTCATGACCGGGCATCTGCACTGTGTGTGCCACCGTTCGGGCCATTAGAAAATGGTCCCTATGACGATATGTCTCATATCAACGATTCCATCACACACTTCTGGAACGGACTCGAAGACTACGTGCTACAAGTGGTCAGCACTCATGTTTACCCAAGGACATGCCAAAGTCTGCATCGCTAGAATACCTGATGAGCTTGCCATCTTGATCCACTAACGAAAGACCTCGTCAAAGCATTGATACCGAGCTATCAGCACTTACTTCAGAGGTTCGACGTAGCATTGAGTTTCCGGCCAAGCTTTACGTATTGAATCATGGTTGTTGAAACCGACAGAATTTGTGCTCAGCAACTGCTACATACGCAAAGCAATAGCGAAACCGAGTTTATTAGAATCTTGACGTTCTCAAAGCCATGTCGCAAGAAACCCACGTCTGCCCCAAACAATGCCCGGAACCACTAGTCGAAGAACGCCTGCAAGACGAAGTCGAATACATTATAGCGGGTCACTCCGGAGACAGACTTGGTCGCGGAAGCCCCCTGGACGATATGGAGCAGATGAAGCAGGACGTCGCAATCCTCAAGGCCAAAAGTCAAGCCTTGGCAGAACAAAAGGCCAAGTACATACACGAGATGCTCGTACTAAAGAACCCCCTTTTACAAGAAATGGTCGACCGCCTACTCCAAGAATCAGATGGCTATATGCCAATAAGCAATGAGAACTACCACAGACTTCGGAACCAATTCTTCGCCACGTCCCCAAAGACGTTGAGAAAAGAAAAGGGCATAGCGCCAGTTGGGAGGGGGGCCTGACCGCTGACGGAGACGACGCGGTCGCGGATGCAATACTTTTCGAGCGCGATCGATATACAGACATGGATATATATCGAGAATTGTACGACTTAGACCAGGCACGAGTCCTGGAGAAAGACCGTACATGTGCCTTCTCCCTTGAGCATATCCCGCCAGAAATCTAATTGAACCCGCAGACTCCACGAGCGAGGACGGAGGGCTTTTCGCGGTATTGAACGCTCACGCGTCCATGCTCGCACCACGGAAATCGGTCCCTGATGATATCAAGGCCGCGTTTCGAGTCTTTCTGGTCCAGGTTATCAACCATTGGCAGCAAAGGTCCCAACAAGGATGATAGCGGCCCACTTGGCGCTGCGTGCAGGGCTTTCTGGGAGGTGTAATGGGGCTACGGGATTAGACTTGAGATGGAAAGCCGGTCAGTTTGGAATTCGGAGAGGTGTTTAGATGTTATAGTAGGGCTTAGACGCGCTAGGTTAGCTTGAAAATGCGAGAGTTATTGGGATGCATATCGTGTGACATGGATTCGAAGAGACTCGCCGTCTGCAAGAGGCCTATCTATATGTGAGCCCCCAATGGGTATAAACGTTTTCCACAATTTCCAAACCCTACCAGCACTGCGTCAATACCCCAAGACTTATCTTTGCAAATCCGATAGAACCAAACCAGCATCCGCCACATCCCCCATCACCACATCCATTACCCACCCATCCACGACCTTCGAATCTAGCAAACAATCAGATCTTCCAACCCCACCTTTTGCTATGCGCATACCACAAACGATCCTCTTGTCGATGTGGAAGAGACGTCAGTTTCAGACGATGGTCCTTTCGGGGGGGTTTGCGAAAGTTTAACAACCGAAAACCAAAAAGTCAGAGCGGACGACCGGGAAGAGAGAGTCATTAGTTTGGATCGATATTTTACAGATGCCAATTCCCTTTATCCAACTCTCTTTATCCGCGCACGCAATGAAGTCGAACCCCTAGCTTACAACAATACTTTCTCATGAATCCAACGCACTTAAAGATGGCATAGTGAGATTTTTCTCGTAACCAAATAAACAAGATTATCATATATGTAGCTCGACAGCTTGCGGATACGCTCTTTACATGCATGGACCGGTGAAGGTGTTGCTTTCTGATTCTGAAAAATTTCTATGAAGTCACATGGTTGAGTAATGGAAGCAATGCCCCTTCTAAGATCGACAACGCTCATAGAAATCGATTGTGCTAGATGCTAAGAGTGCGTTTGGTTAGCATGGAAATCCTCCGTGTTTTCAAGGCAATGGACTATTGGCGGCTCTGCTTGGCCAGTAACCATGACGCACCCGATGCATCAACGCACTGCTTCTATCTTTATACTTACAACACCGCATTAAGCGGCGGATGCATAACATTGAAGCCCTCTTATCCAGCAACTCTTACGTCGAACCCTCTTCCCATGCCGGATTCTGTGTGTAGCTTAGCCATAACCCAGTTAGCGTACGGAGTAAGATCAGCTTACCTTTCTCAGAATCACCAGCCCTTCCAAATTACTTGCCAAACTGATGTACTGCTCATCCTCCAACTCTGCCCTCTCCCCGTACGCCAATAATACCGGCGTGCTCTGCGTCTGCCATCCCGTAATCGTCTTCGGCCTCCCTGCCTGGCCTACGACATCGACCGCCTGGCCAACCCTCACATTCACCTGCTGCGGTTTTAGGTCTTCGTCCAGCGTGACGAGGAAGCGGGGATGCATGGCGGTGACAATAAAGTATAGGAGGTAGTGTGATTCGCCGAGGATAAATTGCTTAGCATCGATCATGGCGATGAGGACAGTAAGAAGACCCGCAGCGGCGACGCGAGAGAGGACCTGGCGGTCGGTGTGGAAGGGGTTGATGGACATGGTGCCTTTGCCCATGTGTAGGAGACCTTGAGCTATGCGCACCATGAAGAGGGAATTCTGGTCCCGATGGTAGTAGCTAGCGAGCTGGCGCAAGAGTTGGGCAAGACGAGCGTTGTTTGTGCCTGCGCCGAGGAGACCCATAGCAAAGATGGCGTTGATAGCGACATCGTTGTCGTTGTCGTGGCTGTAGCGGGAGAGATTATCGTAGACTTTCATTTGGGGGTTGCTGGGACTGATCAGGCCCATGGCGAGGGGAACTGCTTTGCGAATGTTGGGTTCACCATAGTGCATCAAGTGACCGAATTGGCGGAGGACCATTTCTTGGCCTACTTCTTCACCCATGGAGATGAGCGACAGCCCGAGAACTGCGTAGGTTTGGAGGAGCTCATCGCCTTTCTTATCTTCACTATCCTCGATGTGGTCGTTGCAGATATGCAAGAGCTCTTGCAACTTCAATACCGTTCCAGTACCGGCCCAAGCACAGACTTCCGCAAGGACTGCCGCTGGCTTCGCCATAGGATGGTCGATAACCTTCAGCGTTTCCAGGATGACCTCTACCTCTTCCTGCCGGCCGAAGAATAGAAGAGCAAGTCCCAACGACATGAAGCGTGTCCACTTGTCCTTGAGCTGCTTCTGTCTTTCCTCATCAAGCAGTGTTGTGATGATGGCCTCGCTCACACGGTCATTTGATGATCCAACAAATATTAGACCTAATGAAAGCGCAGCCATAGCCGAGAGTTGCATGTCCAGAGATGTATCCTCAACGATTGGGAGCAATAGCTCGAGGAGGTCCTCTTTATTTGCACCTGCACATGCTAGTCCAAGACCCATAATGGAGGCCATCCTCATTATTACATGCTTGCTGTTAAGATTGTCCTCAGTGCTAAGCAAGGCCAACGCAGGCTCTGAGTCCATGCGTACACCAGAGTTAAGGATACCAGTCGCAAGTAGTGCGCCGGCTTTGATTTCTTTCTCATCGGCATAGGAAAATTTGTCGATTTGATCGAGCCCCGACTCGATATCCCACCGCAGCAGCATCCCCATTGATGCGGTCGTTGACACCATGCCATCATCTTTTGTTTTCCACACCCAGCTAGTCTTCTCGCCTTCAACCAGCATCATCTTGTCATTGCCAAAACCAGCATTGACAAAGGCATTGACGAAAGCACTTGCGAGATTGTGTCTCGCAGAATCCACGTTCGTAAGGCCGGCTGTTCGACTGCTCTCTAGATGGCTCTTGTAGATATCTTCAGGCATTTTAGGGTCGAGGATATTTAGTTCCTTCCCTAGAGATTTAAAGTGGTCCGGCAACTTGGTATTACTCAAGCACTCAAGGAGCTCCGGATCTGGTTCTTGATCCTCTGAATCGTCTTCTGGGAGTTCCAACCATATCTGTTGCCGTGCGACTAGTAGAGCCATTTGCTTTCTGAGGGCTAGGTCTTGCGTGCAGTCAAAGTCTTGGTATATTAATTCGAAGTTGTTGAGTCTTATGGCAAGTACCATAGCTTGCGGGAGTTTGTTGTATCGTTTGTAGATATCATGTGCACAAAGAAGGAATTGCTGATCTTCTGGATAGGTGAGGAGGTTCACCATGCTGACCATGTAGAGACAGACTCTCTGATAGGTGTTTTCGTCCACACATTGCTCTATTTCATGTATCCTCTCCAGCTCGCTCAATAGATCCACAGCATCTGCCTCGGCGTTGTGACTTAGGAAGTAGGGCACGAGCGTTCTTGCAAGCTCAACGAGTGATGTAGGATCACCATCATCCGTCATTACAGTTTGAAAGTCGATCCCAATCTCGAGCGCCAAATGTCGGACATATTCATGACCCCACGACCCTAGATCTTCGGAAGGTGAGAGCAGGCGGTAGTTGAGTGTTGCAAGCTTTGTCTCATCGCCCAGGGTCATACCAAGCACTGATAGAACATCTGCGAGAGATTTCTGTACTACAGGTCAGTTCATAAATGGCAGATCTTGTATCGACATGTATACCTTTTCTTTCCCCTCTGACCAGCTTTCGTAGCATTGTTCCAATTCTTCGAAATGTGGCCGCAGAAACTTCAGTGGTTTTGGTACAGCAGTCATGGAGGATGTGGAGGTTTTGATGAAATTTTTGATGGCATCAAGGGCAGGTACGTAGAGGCTTGTATCGGATTCCTGTTTGTTGGCAGCAATAAGCATGAGGGTGAATGCATAGAGCTTGCGGAGTTTATTACCTTTAGACGTGAAACAAGCATCTCTAGCTCAGTCTTGAGCTGTTGGTCTTCCTCATTAAGTTCCTCTATGGGGGTCACGAGTCTTAGCTATAGCACCATAGCTTACGAGACGGAAGATTACTTACCCTCCTGAGGCTCGTCTCCCTTCTTGCCGTTTATTATAGGCTTGCCATCCTTATCCTTTTTTATTTCTTCCATCTTCTTGCCGTCTTCTGATGGCTTCTCGTCCCCCGCTTTTCCCTTTCCCTTCTCCGCCGCAGTTGGCTCTCCATTCTCCTTTGCCATCTTAGCCGCTCGCCGAAGAAACACCAGACAATATTAGTAATGCAGTTGAATAGGCTGCAAAGCTTGTCCGGGTGAGATGGCAGAGAGAAGTGAGACTGTGATTATACAGATGTTAACTTTTCAAAAGGCGTTTTGGTATTGGAGGAAAGCTGGTTAATGATTGTGAGGTTGATGGGTGAGATTGAAGCTTGGAGCTCGAAGGCGGCCTCGCTTGACGTTGATTCGCCGCAGAGCCGCAACCACTTTGACCGCACACTGTTGTTCGAACACATCTTCCGGAATAACTTCTCAATTTTTCTTAGCAAAGAAATCGTATGTTATATCCTTCGCAATGAAGCTCGACACCAAGCATTTACGCTACCTCACCAACGAGGACTGGCGAGTCCTCACTGCCGTACGTCTTGCGCCCTCCACCCCACTACACATAGACTAACAACTGACCAGACCCCCATAGGTGGAAACAGGCAGCAAAAGTCATGAAGTCGTCCCCACGCCTCTCATCGCTAAGCTTTCAGGCCTTCGCGGAGGTAGTGGTGTCCATAAATGCATCTCCACCCTTGCCAAAGCCAACCTCATCGCCAGAGTAAAGAACGCTTCATGTATGACAACTTGCCCCTCCTTACCTTCCGTCCTAAAGCCCTGCAACTAATAGCTTTCGCATTAGACGACGGATACCGCCTCACCTATGGTGGCCTCGACTACCTCTCCCTCAATACGCACCTCAAACGCCAAACCCTCTATAGTACTGGCAACCAAATCGGCGTCGGAAAAGAATCCGACATCTTCGTCGTCGCCTCATCTTCCGGAACCCAACATGTCCTCAAAATCCACCGGCTCGGCCGTATATCCTTCCGCACCATAAAAAACAACAGAGACTACCTCCGGCACAGGAGTTCTGCGTCATGGATGTACATGAGCCGGCTTGCTGCGTTAAAAGAGTTTGCGTTCATGAAGGCGCTGAGGGAGAATGGGTTTCGGGTGCCAGAGCCAATTGCGAACAGTAGGCACACGATTGTAATGGAGCTGATCGATGCGTTTCCCTTGCGACAAATCTCCAAAGTTCCGGATCCCGCAGGACTATACACAGAATTAATAGAGATGATCCTGAGACTGGCGGAATACGGCTTAATCCACGGAGACTTCAACGAATTCAACATCCTTATCAAGGAAGACGAAGTCCCCTCAGCAGAACCTATAGAAAAGGAAGAAAACCCCACTGCCTCCATCAGATTAACTCCCGTCCTTATTGACTTTCCCCAAATGGTCTCCATCGATCACGCCAACGCAGAAATGTACTTCGACCGCGACGTCAATTGCATAAAACGCTTCTTCGCGCGGCGGTTCCATTTCACCAGCGATGAACCGGGTCCATTCTTTGCGGAGGCAAAGAAGCAGGTCGGTAGGGTTGGAGGGAAGCGGCTAGACGTTGAGGTCGAGGCATCTGGATTTTCCAGAAAGATGGCAAAGGACCTAGAGAAGTACATGCAAGAATTTGGCACAGATGGGGATGGTGGCAATGGTCGAGATGAAGATGATACACTAGAGGACGTCGATACCGGCGAGGAGGAGAGGGAAGAAGGAGTCGAAACACATAGTGGCGCATCCCAAGATTCATAACACTCTGGAAATATACGAAATATTGGGGAGGAAGGCAAGGTTTCTAATACTCGCGAGCAACTAAGCGTACCGATCTCAGAGGCATCTAGCATGTCTTCAGGCGACACATGAATAATTGACCTTACAACGTAAAGAATGCAAGTGGTTTGCCACGAGGAATTGATGGGTGACGAAGTCAAGTCCATTGATGCTAATTCTAAGCTCTGATAGTGGAAGCTGAAGCAACTGGGAGCTAAAACGAAAAGGAATTGATGCTTCCCCGAGGCCGATGCATAGAATGACCATGAAATCCGCCTGACTGAACCGACCTTTTACAATTTGACGCCCGAAGGATATGCCGCTATTATGCTGAGAGAAAGCCATCCACCCTGCTAATTGATATGCTCCTTATGTCCGTCCACGCCATATTAGATGCCACTGCTAGAGCAATACAAAGGATGCTCGAAGATGGAAGTGATAAGGTCATATGGTGTACTAATTATGTTGTCCTTGACGTAAGAGAAGATTGCGACCGTTGGTGACCAGATACTAATATTCTCCGTATGGATGCATATGAATGATCGTAAAGTGTGGGACTGCGAGGTCGGGAGCCGGAAACTATTGACGGGATAACCCATGGGTGATAGCTGCCATGGCCGAATTAAAAAGCGACTGATAGCGAGGACGTTTTGAAGAAGAGATCCGAGCCTGTGCTCGACCATGGCTGGTAATGTGTTGGTCAGATCTAAAGCTTAGACTTGGAAGGCGACAAATCCGCCTCTAGATTTACAGAGATGCCATTAGAACATGGCCTCTCGTCACCAGAATCCGTAGGTGTACTTGGAGTTCGAAGAGTGTTGCCACCAGCCGTTCCAGAATTGTGCGTAGGTATCTTGGCAGCATCCACACTGGGGCTCTCAATTTTTATTCGGGAGGATTGGCGAGCTGGAACCGGAGCAATACCCAGGTGTGGTCTGTCTCCAACCACTGCAGCAATCTGAGCTCCACGCATCATTTGCTGATGGGCGAGCATGCTAGGACAGTCAGCTACAGTCAGCATTCATATACTAAGAAACGTACCTTGGATCTGGCGAAACTGGCGACCGACTCACCCAGCTCGCATCTGATCCCAACACACGGGGTTGAAAGGGACTCGCAAAAGCAGCTGCTGTCGGGGAATAACGCCATGCGACACCGTGGCTGTACTCACTCGCTTTGTACTGGCGACGCTCTGCTGTGCTGGTTTTGAGTTTCTTCTGATCTTCCGTGTCCGCAAAGCGGATTTGAAGTGTCTTGCTATTGTCTCCTTCGCCAATTAGCTTACCATGGAATTCGTTGATAATCTTCTGGCAGATCTCAGGAGTCTCGAATCTATGCATATAATTCAGCCTGAGAACCTTACTATGGAACACAAGCACAAGGCTTGCTCGGCTTAATGCTCACCTAATGAAGCCTACTCCACGACTTGTACCAATGGTGTCCTTCAAGACAGTGTGCCCCTTCGTTACAATGTCCGGATACACACTCGTAAAGATCGCTTTCAAGTCCTACTGAAGGTTAGCCGGACCCCAGTAGAAAGAAACGCAAAAAGGCAGGCTTACAGGATCGGTCATTGTCATCGGGAGATTGGACACGTATAGATTGTTGTTGTGGGGATCACTTAACGTCTTGAGTCGGGAGTTGTGCGATGGCTATCTCTGCAATTAGTCTACTGCTGAACGGGATTTGGATACAGCATCTTACTCTTGCATACTTCGCCTCATAGCCGAGAAAATAAAACACTCGAATGCAGTTTTCGGCATCAACGAAGTTGTGAAATCGGATGAATCCGAAACTGAGTTGGTGTTAGCAACGTACAGGTAAGCTTCGACTGCATTCATGTCCTTACCCCTTGCATTGCCCGTTCGCAAGGTCGATCATTGCTTTAGCGCTGTCTACGTCTCCAAAGCGCTGCCCGTACTTGAGGATCAGCTCGTCGGTGGTAGAAGGTGGGAATCCCCTGATGTAAACGTTCGTTGTTGACTCAGTATTGTTCAAGATCTTGTCGAGGGTACCACGACCGCCTTCTGGGCTCCAAAGCGCAGGTATGGCTTCTGGGATTTCCGGGTCTATCTTGATGATATTACTGAAGTCCAAGAAATAGTACTGCTTGTTGTAATCTTTCAAAATTTGAGGAGCCGCATGGGCAGGGATAGCCTGCTTCGGGGATGGTGTGCTCCAACCGTTGGGTGAATAGTATGATGGCTGGTATCCGCTATTGATAGTACTTGGGAACAGCGGAGTTTGCGGGCTTGATCCGTCGTTGGACGACCAAGACGTGCGACGAGGCGCGGAAAGCTCAGGGACTTCCTGTGGGATCTGCTGGGATGACATCCAATTTTGGCCTCGGGGAGTATTGGGGAAGTTGCGAGGTCCAGACGGAGACATTCCATTGTAAGACACCTGTTGAAGGTAGGGCGCTTGTAGTGCAGCTATGTTGTAGGTTCCAGGATACTGCTCGTAGCTACCTTGAGTGGTAGGCATGGCCGAGAAAACCACGCTACCGTCAGCAGCGACTTGATACATCATCTGGGGCTGGCTTGGAGTGCCAGGTGTGGCGTTCATAGGGACGATATTAGCAGGAAATGCATTGCTATTTGACTTGATCGGCCCAGAGTAGCCCATGCTGCGAAGGTTAACCTCTCTAAAAGCATTGGCAAGGCCATCCATCGAAAGACCTGCGTTTTCGTTGTAGTTCGTGCTCGGGTTTGTGGCCGTGTACATTTGTCCCTGGGATTGATATTGTCCAAAAGGTGTACTATAGCCATATGGATTGGGGTTTGTAGATTGTATAGCACCACGGCTCTCGGTAGCTGAAGGCTGCATATTTTTGGGCACAGCTACCTGGAAGGAGGCCGTATAAGCCTTGAATGCAGCTGTACGTCGACAGAAACAGGCGATACAAGTTGATGACAAGGGGAGGGAAGACACAGCCAGGACGGAAAGCAGGAATAGTACTGTAAAGATAGCCACGACATGTGATTACAACAATTCACAACAAGAGGAGCAACCCAAAAGCTTTGGAGCAGACAGAAACAGCCTCCATGCACCAAGACCATATTTGACATGAGATGGAAGCCGGTGCGACAGGTACGAGAAGTTGTACACTCACGCGTAATGTACTTTGCCCGCAAGGGTGGTATTTGCCTAAGTCGCTTAGATCTGACACCTGGTCATAGCTAGGTCAGCAGACTCTGCGCTTGTGGAAGGATGGCTGTAGAACGTACTACGAAGTCCTAGTAATGTCTCAGGAACAGTGCAGCAAGTATTGATGGTCCAAAGTGTGATGACTGCCGCTGTAATGTAAATGTCAGGCTCGGAGAATATTTGTTGTGTTGAGCTCAGGGTCTTGGGCCTACAAGAAGTCTCTGGTGTTGACAGGAAACTGAGCAAGCTCGATATGATACGAGCAAGGAGTACAGTGAATAACAGTGCCTATGTGAGCAAGGAATCTGCCAATAATTGTCGAATGTGCAAATAGCTGAAGGGAGAAGTGAGAGGAATCTGGTGGATGTTGAGAAGGAAAAGAGAAGCTGGGTAGATGTTGGGGAGTAAATAGACGCTAGCTCGTAATCTTAGAGTAATATCATGAATTGGGAAGGTTCGAGGAAGGCAGCTCTCATATCCACGTCACCCTCGAGCAGTTACCGAAATCAGAAGGAGCATTTGATGCGACAATATTCTGGCTTTGTACAGAGTAGGTAAGATAGTATCAAGAGTCTTGGGTGAGAAGATGTTCAGAGGAGCAGCGTGCGAGATATATCCGAGCATTCTCTAAAAGGGAGCCGACGAATGACCCCTCAAGTATCTACCGAGAGTGTGCATACTGCAGCGTCATCGTTATCTCAGTCACTCAGGGCCGCTCGACGCAGACTAGATCTGACTAGTTATAACAGCTTTCAGAGTGTGTGGGAGTCTCTTCAAACAGCGACGACCAGGGTTACAAGCGCAAATTGCCGAGCTTCTTCTGGCGAAAGACCATTGTAGGAGATGTTCAAGGCTTACGTATTATTTTGTGACACGTCCAACCTGAAAAACAGATACCATCACTTTGAGACGCCATATCCGAATTGAAGCACCGGGCTAGCAATGCCTTCTATGGTACCTGGAGGCAGCGTCGTCCTCTGACCTACCGTTGGGAAACCATAATATCCCAGACATAGTGTCCAAGTATGTCGTCAGAAGACCGAAGGTCAGTCTTCAAGGCATTGCACTTGCCGCTAACATCATATCACAATAGCAAATCTGTACCGCAATGCAAGGCCTTCGACCTTACGCATGCCACAACAAAGTCATGGACGTCTGCGAAGTTCATCTTAGCTTGTGCGTGGCGCTGCCGCTTATGCATGAGCGTCTCCCTTGCTGTCGGACTTGCTCCTCTTTCGTATGGGGTTTTCGAGGATATATGTAGTAGGGACTTAGGATTACCGCATGGCATTGATCGGTCCTCCAATGTAGGCTACTGACATTTTGCCATTGAGGGCCTTATCGGACTGTCTAGTGAGGTACTCATCACCACCACCACTAATTGTTGGCATTATCGTCGTTTTCGAGCAGAGAGTTTGATGTCGATCCTTGAGGGTTGCGCTATCGATAAACGCGCGGGGACCAAGCCGGCAAAGATCCCTCCCGCCAATCCCTTGGAAATGTTCAACATCATTTAGATTCGAGAAGCCAGAATGCAAAGCGGCATCCGGACGCGCAAGAACACAGCCGGAGACCTGGTGGGAACACTAGCTTTTGACGTCTGCGACAGACCTGGTTTATCACACGTCTGATGAGCATGCAGGCTCGCCAAGAAGCATGCAGCGAGCAGGCCTTTTGGCCCCTGACGTATCACCTAATTTAACGGTCCTGCCGCTCACGAGGCTCAAGAAGCCCTCGATGTACCGGTACACCCCAATTTGGGAACAATGCCCGCTGCTGTATGTCACAACATGCCTCACCGCCACAAAACAAGTAACATATCGTCCCAACTCCGCTTATGCATATAATCATGTCTATCCCGGATTTCCCTGCAGGGAGCAGTGTTTGTATCTGACTTGATCTTGCTGAAGACGACATGCGTATCTAGGACTTTTATCGCTTCAAAGACCATCAGCCTGCAAGGTATCGAAGCTACTCAATTGACCCATACAAGACTTCCTCCCATTGTTACACAAACCCCAACATTTGTCCCTCACTGCGGCTGATGCCCGATGCATAACGTCGGACCAGTCTTTGATCAGATCCCGCATGAAATAGAAGAGCCAATAATAGCACTACTACCTCACAAGGACTCTATTCCTCGATGGCAATGCAATACGTATACCATAGTACGTTGCTGGTAGGAGTTTTCACAAGTGTGTCCTTTGTTTCTATTTTATTGGCTCGCGCGTGACTAGTCCTAGCAGCTCCTCGATGACCAAATCGTCTACTTGGGTTACCGCTAGCTAGACCTGGTTGGTTTCTACACTGTCGAACGGTGGGGGTAAACCCCAGTAAGAGAATCCCAACTCTATACCGCAATCTGAAGTTCATGATACCTTTCACCGCATCCCTCGAGTAACCATGCACACAGCTTGAAGAGAAACAACAGGATATCATTTCTGGGCTATCTAGCTTTCGGACAGACTAAGATTTGAGCCCATACACAGCCAAAAATGAGACTTTTGTGCTCTTCAATAGTCACACATCTCGCGCTCTCAGTCCATAGCTGGACCACACCTGCTCAATACTAAAAGGAGTACGAAGAGAATATCGGAGTATATACCACCTATCTCTTCAATTTATCTTCTAAAATCTCGATCAACGCTGGCGAATATCGATAGTCCTCTCCACTGGTGCTCTATTAACATTCCTACTTAACAATACTCCAATTCACTGGACCTCACTAGTCGGTTGGATGTACGCACAGCTTCAGAAATGTGAAACAGAGATCACATTCTACAAACTCGACCTATCACACAAATTTTTACTATTGAGCGTAACAAGAGGGGAGACGCTCATGAACTTCTTTCCAGTATGAGCTAGGGCTAACGCAGATATGATCTGATAATCCATTTTGGCTAATCAGGAATCATGCAGGCCGAAAGAAAAGCCCAGCTAATAGATGTTCAATGATTGACAGCACAATATCGCGCGATCAATATTCCCATTTCGAGAACGGTGTACATGCCACAGCAAATGATACCGACATTCCACGTTTTTCTCAAAAGGAAATAGATTACCGCAATTCTATCACCAGCCATGTATGGAACATTAGGAAAACAAACCTCATGTGTTCTCGATCTCCCACAATCACTGATATCCTTCAAAAATCCACTATGAAGAAATCACAGAGACTCCAATTCATCTACCGAAAGAACCCGTTTATAGAGCGTGCTGTACCTACCTCGGTAGGAAGGAAATTATGTACTCCATGCCAAACCAAGCTGTTGAAAAGCTGTTGACAAGCTGAAAAACAAGCAAGTCTATATATCCCACGCCCTCAGCCACCATAACGTAACCACAAAGCAGCTCATCGCCTGTCCCATCCCATCTACAATCTCCATGATAAAAAAAAACACCTCCTCACTCCCACTGCTATACAATCTACGACCAAACATCCTCTTGATACTGCCCACTACTCCTCATACCCTTGACGACCTCCTCCCCCTTCTCGGCGCTCAACCCCCTCTGCTCGGCAATGATCTTGCCCAGCACCACGCTCACCTCTCGCGCCATATTACTCGCGTCGCCGCACACGTAGAAATTTGCTTTTTGCTCAAGCAGCTGGTTCACGAGCGCGGCCTGCTCTTGGAGGCGGTGCTGGACGTAGACTTTTTGCAGACCCGCGCGCGAGAAGGCGGTGAAGAGCTGGAAGCTGGGGAAGGTTTCCGTGAAGGACTGGGGAGGGAGGTTAGTGGGTTTGTGAGGCTGGATGGGGAGGAGTGTTAGGAGAGGGACTTACGCTCCACTCGTCCTTGTAAAGGAAGTCCTCGGCGGGCTTCCTGCATCCGTAGAAAAGTAGTGTTTTTCCGACCTCCTCGCCTGCTTGGGCTTGGGCAGCGCGCTCTTGCACGAAGCCGCGGAAGGGCGCTACGCCGGAGCCGGGGCCGACCATGATGATTGGCTTTGAAGGGTCGGAGGGGAGTTTGAAGTTGGAGTGACGGACATGAACGGGGACGTGGACGCCGTCGTACTTGTTTCTGGGACCGGTGATGGCGTAGGTGAGGCCGTGAGGGTCGGGGTTTGGATCGCCGTGCTGCTTCTGCTTCAGGGCAAGGAGGTAGTTTGTGGTAACGCCCTTGACGATGTTATCGGAGCCAGGCACGCGGATTTCTTCGACCACGGCTGTGATGGAGATTTTCTTGGGCTGGACGAGGGAGGAGGACGAGATGGAGTAGTAGCGCGGCTGGATTTTCTGCAGGCCTTCGATCATGATGGAGAAGGGGATGGAGGCCCATGGTTTGGAGGAGTCTAATTGTTCGAGAAGTTGGGCGATGTTGAGGTAGTGATTGGAGACTTTGTCCTTGAAGTAGTCTTTGTCTTCGCCTATTCTCGTCATTTCGGCTTTCGATTTCTCGTCTGGGGCAAAGGGAGCGAGGGAGGAGACGAATTGACGGGATACGGTGGCGCAGATTTCCATGTGGTACCGGACAGCGGCGTCGTAAGTGGTTGGTGACGGGAAAGGGACTCGGGCGGTGGGGTCGAGACCTTTGACGCTAATGACGGTGTGACGCTTTTCTAGTAATCCGAGGACGGTTAGGAATCGATCGACCTCTTTTCCAGCGTTGGTTGGCCAGACGGCTACATGATCGCCTGTTTGGTATGATAGGTTGGATCCGCTGACGTCGATTTCCATGTGCAAGCAATTCCGATCCCTTACAGTGAACACCTCTTTTGATTCAACGATAGGCGCTATGTATGGGTTGTGCGAGTTATATGGTCCCTGAGACTTGCCCTCGAGGTGGTGCCTGTTCGGCTCGCCCAAGTACACCTCGTCCGCCTCTGGGCTTAGGTCCTCTCGTTCGGTCACGCTAAACACGGGCTCATAGACGGCTTCTCGCTCTTCGAGAGACATCTTCTCCGATAATTCTGTCCACATGGGTTCCTTCCAGGCCAGGAAATCCTCCTCCATTGTACCCGCGCCGTCGTCACCCTCCCCAGCGTTTCCAACTCTTGTGGCTCCAAATTTCACAAGAGCTGCGTTGACCCGTCGTACCATGGAGTTGTAATGCTCATACGTGTTGTTTCCAAGTCCAAATGCGACAAATTTGAGATTTTGCAGCGGTTTCTCGTCTACGCCAGCACCCTGGCTGAAAGCTGGTTCTTCGCCCGTAATGAACTCGTAAAAGTCGACTGCGTTATCCGTCGGCTCTCCTTCACCATAGGTTGCAAGCACAAACATAGCGATCTTGTCGTCTGGAAAGGTATCGAGATTCTCAAACTCGTAATCTTCCAAGTCCGCCACCATCGTCTTCAGTCCAAATCTGGAGGATCCTTCCTTGGCTAGTCTTGAAGCATAGTCCTCCGCAGTACCTGTCTGTGATCCGTAATATACGACGCAATTCTTCCCAGACTCATCCATCTTCTCCAGAATATTTCTCGTCTTTCCCGCCTTTGCTCCATTTGCCGCCGCATAGGAGCCCGCGTATGGATCTTTGGGTACCGCCCAATATGTTCCCTTGGTGAAATATGCGACGGTGCCCGCCAAGAGAGCAACGAGCACTATCAAGTCTAAAGTATCGATCTGAGCCATCTTGAACGGTCTGAGCGAGGTGATTAGTCTACGATTAGAGATCTCGAGAAACGTATACGCACAACCGCACCGGATAACCAAGGGCCCAAGGGGTGCAACTATTCAGCTATGCGATGAGCAGCGAAAACAAGGATATTAAAGGATGGCGAAAGAGGCGCTTTCCTGCAGTGACCCTTGAGGGATCAAAGAAAGGACCGTCGAGTCTCGGAAAATCGATCGAGTTGGCACTACTAGTGCAAGTGACCTCAAACTCCGTGAGTGTCACAATAGTTCAGATACGCCCAAGGACAGTGTCTACCCACGCCTTATGATGCCACGACTAAAGTAAAGATCTTGCACGAATAGAGTGGACGCCAGACATCATGAATCATGATTAAGGTATTCCACGATGGTCTACAGTATTCCGAGGGTCCGTTCCGCATATCAAGGCTAGATCAGCCCTACGGAGCATTTCGAAAAGCGCGGATAGCATATGTTCGATTGTCATGCATACTGTAATAAGCATAAGCAGGGAGAACCTCTCGTGTCTCTCACATAAGCTTTGATTATTATTGTCCGCTGCGTTGTCTTCCTTGACTATGAATATTCTGGTATGATGCTCTTAATCGTTCAGGAATACGGGGTTCACCGGACTTCTCGTGACACTAAAGTAGTTAGTGCTGGAATGATTAGCGTGCTCGCTTATCGATACCGATAAAGGATAGCACGTCAATGGAGGATCCCTGGGATGCCTCTGCACTCTGCAGGCTGTCAGGTACCGTACCGTACCGTCCAAGGCTGTTGTTGCGCCTCGTCCCACGCGGTTGGCTTCGGAATGGAAACCACCAGACTGAAGAAACTTCCCTTCATGTCAAACATGTCTGAGTTTTCGGGTTGACGTCGCGCCGTTGCTGCAGCATGGGTAAGCTCTTTGGGATTTCTTAGGGGTTTCGAGCCTCCACCTCAAGCCTCCTCACTATTCGCAACCGTGCAGGCTTCAAGAAGTACCCTGAACTCACACTGACATCTTATTCTTTGTAGCTGGGGCCCAGCCTGGAAATGCGCGGCCGTACGTTCCGAACAATGGACCCAATCCCCCGGCGTACTACAGTTCACCACCTCATGCTGAGTCAAATGGCTTCGAGGTGCCGCGAGGCGTTTCGCAGGCACAGGATCGTTCAGCACCTAGGGGGAGAATACCAGAGCTTTTTCACATGGACACGTCAACTCATCTGACGCAACAGGCTGTGCAGACGCACTCACCACGGTCGCAGTCAAGCGCTGCGAGCGCCCCGTCACCTGCAAGTCTCAATAACGGCGGGGTAGAACGCAGAACATCGGTAGCGCATGGCCACTACCGTCAAGGCTCGAAGTTTCAGGGTCCCTATCAGCATTCTCGGAACGCAAGCTTCGTCAATTCCCCGGCCACCAGCCCCTTAAGTCCGCAGCTTACCGGCACGGCGTCCATCAATCCTGGTTTCAAACCAGAGTCCTCGAGCCTGACTATGGTGCACCATGTTGTTGCCGAGCCTCGCTCCACTGGCACGCCCTCCTCAAGTACAGCAAACGGCTCCATGCACACCCCATCGATATCGACTCTGGTGGGGGATCGCGATGTAGGGGATACTACAAACATGATGCTTACACAAAAGAGAATAGATCGTACTCACAGCAGCAGAACTCGTCGAGACCATAGCCATCAACGCTCCCAGTCAAGGCAGCAGGAGCAGAAGACTGTGGGCGAGTATGCTCTACATCACCTCTTCAACTCGGTAAGTGAGTGTGACCTATCCAAGGCTATATTCTTATGTGACCAATAGTTTGTTCGACAAGCCGACTACAAAATAAATCAGTGCGTCACTGGAATGCTAGATGAAGATTTTCGAGTGGAAAGAATTTGTGGACCGGGCGTTGACCCTGAATTTGATCAGCTGATTTCAGCACTTGGGCATATAGCGCGTCAGAAACCCAAGCCTCTGATTGATACAATTATGTACTGGCGGAAAGCAAAAGGAGAAGCAGCCGCTAACGCCAAGGCGGAGATGAACCAGGTAGGTTCCCTCACCCCTAGGAACCCAGCAATGCTCACCGCACTCAGGCGAAATCACCACTCACTATGCAGCGAGGCCTTCTTAGGAGGAATACTGAGCCGCCACATATGTTGTATCCTGGAATGGGCCAAGTGACACCGGGTATTTCCGACGCCAACTACCCGGCCTCATCTTCGTTACAAGATCTTTTCATTCAGGCTGAACATCGGTCATCCCTCTCCATCTATCTCCTATGTAGAGTCTTAATAGAAGTCTACAGCCAGACTGATTTTGCCTCCCTTACACCCCAGATGGCGGAGAAGTTGGAAGACATCATATTCGGACAACTGAAACAGATGGAGCTGGACCAGCTTCAGTCTTCACCCTTTCGGCTCGCTAATTGGACCATATACTGTCTATTGCTAGGTTCTATGAGCGGAATGAATTTGAAGAGCGTCTCACAGCGGTTCACAACGGAATTGAAGACCTACCAAAAAGATGTTGGTGTCAAGGGAGCAATTACAAAAGAAGTTGAGGACAGAGTCGTGCTGATGATTTTGGCCATGAAGCATCTCCGCGTCAGAGCACAACCTGAAGGCGCTTGGAAAGACTCTTGTGACTTCCTGCATGCTCTTGGGGAGCTGATTATCAACTCGCATGGGCAGGAGATTAAGCACGCTTACTGCCAAATCCTTGAAGGTCTAGTTTTCCCCATTGCAGCTAACGCCGGCCCCCAACTCAATGCTCTCAAGTGGAAGGATTTTGTCAGTATGGTCAACTCGCGACTCGGCCCAATGCTTGTCAAGCCTCGCCATTGGATCGATGCATTTCGTCTTTCCACAATGGTTCTTTGCGCATCTCCATCCGAGACTTTTGCAACGCAATGGTTATCTGTGGTCACATCACTTCAAGCAAAGCTCAAAGATAGAGTAACCCGAGCGTATGCTCTTCAGTCCATTTGTCGCCTGGTGTGGACATATCTTCAACGAGTCAATGAGTCAGATAACCTAGCCATTCGCAAACTCGAAGATGTACTGAAGGTCGTCTTACCTTCTGGGAAAAAAGGTATTATGTCTACGGAGCCAATTTTCGCAGAACCGAAGGTTGAGCTTATCCGAATCATTGGATACAGATTCCAGGATTGGTGTTTCCGGACCATTATATTTCCCATGATCAATTCAGACATGTTCACCCCTGGTAAGGATATCAAGGTTGAGCAACTTGAACCAGAAAGGACAGTGATTGGGATTGGAGCCTTCTTGGCGATCATGGCAGATCTGGAGAAAGCTGACCATCGCCCACCACCATTTCCGCAGTTTTCCAAACCTGGAGCAACGGCAGACCCATTTGTAGAACCCCGTACTATAAACAGTCCCCGACCATCTGCACGGGCAAAATCAACGCCCTGGGTACAAGAAGATCGACTATCACGACATATAGCTACTTCTGGTCTAAGCGAGACTACTAGAGAATACTTTGGAAGATTCTGTGAGATACTTGGTAGGATAACAATGATCTGCGACAATGCTTTCGGTGGGCAAGCTGTTCTGGACGAGAAATTCGGTGCATTGACGCCTAAAACACCAATATCTGAGACTTTTGGCTTTGGTCGCAAGGATGAACACCTGGGAAACACTGATCATAAGCAGGGGTTCTATGATCTACTACTCGTTGCGGTGCAGGCATTGCCACGCTGTTTGCCGGCGCACATCCACATCAGTCACATTATTAATCTGCTTTGCACAGGAACTGCCCATGTCCAATCCAGTATCGCAATTTCCTCGGCACAGTCTCTCAAATCAATAGCTCGACAATCTCGTGCTCGAGACGTGACAACTGGCTTTGCAAAGTTCATTTTCAACTTCGATGCTCGCTACTCGACCATGTCGGATGAGGGAATGCTCGGACCTGGCCACATAGAGAATACCCTGAGGCTCTACGTCGAATTACTTTACATCTGGGTCGACGAAATCAAGCAAAAAGCTAAGGATGCTGCCATTGAGCCATCAGTGGATGGATTTTCTGGTAGCCGTGGTGGCCTTCAGGAAGGATCGGCCGAGATCGAAAATATGGAAGGGTACGGGGTTTTTTTCCTTTGCTCTCAATCGAGACGAGTCCGATCATACGCTGTTAAAGTTCTAAGACTTGTCACCGAATTTGACACCGCTATGGGACGAGAGCATCCTAGAATCATTCACATCCTGGAAGGAGATTCCGAAAAGGTAATTGACTTTAACGACGACCAACTTTCTGTCGCCGAACGGAGCCGTTTACAGAAGGGCAAGCGTAGACATGCGCAGCAAAGCACGCTCATCGAGCTATGCAGTAGCGATGTTTCCTATGACACAACGCTCTGGTTCAAGATATTTCCCAATCTAATCCGGCTTAGCTTCGAAACATGTCCCACTGCAGTGACAATGGGCCGTGAGTATGTGTGTGAGCGATTGCTGCAGATGCATGACAGCATCACCAACCTGGCAGCAAGCCTGCGTGGTCACCAATCATCAGGTATTGAACCTACTTCGGCGCGTACACTTACACGACTTGGAGCTACACCACCAGAGGTCATTGTCGAGCAGTGGAAGCTGTATCTTGTCATGGCGTGCACCACCATGACGAATGCCGGTGCTCAAACACAGAGCCAGCTTGCTAACACGCAGCACGCCCGTAAGATATCCAATAAAGGTACACACCAAGGACAGGATAGGATAAGTTCTGCCCGAGCACTTTTCGCCTATATTATACCACTACTATCGGCAGGGCCACTTTCAATCCGTGATGCGATCGTAACAGCGCTTGGTTCGATCAATATCAATTTGTACAGAACACTTCTAGAGTCCCTACAGTATGCCGTAACGACCTGCAAGGAAGAAGCAAAATTACGCATTGGGACTCATCAGCGTAGTGGGAGTAGCCCTAAAAGAAACCACCGCACGGATCGCCTGAGGACTGAGGTTACCCATGTGTACAGGCTAACATCACGGTTCCTTCGCGAGCAAGTTGTTCTTCAGGATGAGTGGATTCTTAATAATCTGGCTACGTATACAAAGGATTTAATGATATTTTTGAATGATGCCGAGATACAGAATGATTGGGAATGTCAAAAATTGAGGCGTTATTATTGTGGATTACTAGAAGAACTCTATGATGGTATCAATAGAACAAAGGATCCGTCGAGGTGGATGGCTTTCGAGTCACGGAAGTCTGCTTTCGCTCTGATGGAAGACTGGTGCGGCTATTCTCCGAACCAAAGTCGTATCAGTCAGCGTGAAGACAGCATGAGACAGTCGGCTCTGGATCAACATCAGGATACTAGAGAGAAGACTAACGTCACTGCCGCAATAGAGATTGAGAAGAGGGATTTGAGGACTGCTGCATTGAGTGCCATGGCCACCCTTTGTGTAAATCAGAAACCGTCTATGATGTGGAACTCGCAGGCTAATATGTCCTAGGGAGGTCCAATCAGGATTACCACGAATAAAGGAGACAGCCTCTCTTTTGATCTCCGTCGTATGCTGTCCTGGATTGACCAGATATTTGGCACTGTCAGCGATAAAATGCATACTATCGGGCGTCGTGCTCTTTATAGCTTGATCATACATAATCGCGACTTTCCGTACCTGCTCGAGAGTTCCGTCGAGAGATGCTACGCAGCAGATCGCCCAAGAGCTTTGGAGAGCTATTTCAAAGTGGTTACTAAAGTTCTCATCGAACATGAAGATCAGCCGCTTGCGTTCTGGAGAATACTCGGCGCTGTATTGTTCACACTAGGTAATGAGAATAGCCATATCAGAATGGAATCGGCTCGGCTGCTGCGTACCCTAGAGCAACGTCAGCAGAAGAGTTCCAAGCTTCAGGACTTTGATATCAGTATCTCCGACAAGACCACAGCGGTCTACAAATTGGCACAGTTCGAAATATCAAAACGACTTGCGAAACAGCACACGGAGCTCGCTTTCTTCATATTTTCTCAGTTCGCCGTCCATTTCAGAAATATACACCCGGACAACCAGCGTAACATGGTAGCAGCTATTCTTCCTTGGATTCAGACAATTGAGCTGCAACTTGATCCTAGTGGAGGCCCAACGGCGCAATCTTACATGCTTTTGGCCAATCTACTCGAAATAACGACGAAAGCCAGTGGGGCTTTACATAACGAGGTGCAGGCTCTGTGGCAAGCGCTCGCTACAGGGCCGCATGGCGGCAATGTACAAGTAGTCTTGGATTTTGTCATCTCGCTATGCCTGGATAGAAGAGAGCAGAGCTTTGTTGATTATGCGAAGCAGATAATTGTCTACCTCTCTAGTACGCCGGCTGGCCAGAAGGTGGTTGAATTCCTCTTGCTGCAGATCACTCCCAAGAACATGGTCCAAGAGAAACGCGAGCCGATAGTGCTACCGCCCGATACTCTCGGCTTACCTTATATTGCAGATTTATCAGAGGCTTTGCCGATTGGTAACAAACAGGTGAGTGGAACCACATTATGGAAATGATCACCTGCTGATTTCGGGTAGTCCGGGTTCTCCCTGGGTCAGCTTTCCCTAATTTTCCTTGTTGATCTGATGGTAGCTCCCATGAAATTGGCAAAGGAGAGTGTACCGCTGCTTTTGCAAGTGATTCTCGTACTATGGGATCACTATACCCTACTTGTGCAAGAACAGGCTCGCGAGATGCTTGTACATCTGATACATGAACTAGTCATTACGAAAATCGATGACAATGCTACGATTCCTAATAAGAATACAATCGAAGCTTTCGTCGAGTCGATACGACAACACGAAGCGAACGTTGTCTGGACTTATGAAGAATGTAACGGTAAAGATGATGAAGATGAGAACAACAGAGTACCGCCGTCTATGACTCTTGTGACAAGTGAAGTTGTTAACCTCTTCGCCATTGCGTACCCCAAGCTACAGGAGCAGTGGGCCCGAACGACGCTGAGCTGGGCTACATCCTGCCCTGTCCGGCATATCGCTTGCAGATCGTTCCAAGTCTTTCGTTGCATACTATCATCTCTCGACAGGCCGATGCTTGCAGACATGCTGGCTCGACTGTCGAATACTATTGCAGATGAAGAGGTGGATATTCAGACATTCTCCATGGAGATACTCACGACCCTCAAAACGATTATTGGAGCTCTGGAGCCGGCCCATCTATTGCAGTACCCTCAACTGTTCTGGGCCACATGCGCGTGTCTAAATACAATCTATGAGCGAGAATTCATGGAGACTTTGGGTATGCTCGAAAATCTGCTTGAGAAAGTCGATCTTAGTGACCCAGCTGTGGTCAATATACTGAAAGACGCTAAGCCTGATAGGTGGCAAGGCGCCTTTGAGGGTATAGCCCCTCTGATATATAAAGGATTGAAATCTGCTACCTCATTGGACAAATCCTTCAAGACCCTTGACAAGGTGGTAGCTCTGCCTGAAAGTGACCTGGTTGGAAATCAGACCCGCCTTCTCTTCGGGGTATTAGGGTATTTGCCTTGCTTTCTACAATCGTTCCGTGAGAATCATCAAAATCTTGCATACCTTAGGTCTGCAGAGATATTGGCGGAAGTGGCGGAGTTTCAGGATAACCAAGAAATCTCGATAGTCCTAAACGCCTTTGCGAAGAGCAGATACACCGAAAGTGGAGAATTCTTGAAGCAAGTCTTGTCTTCGTTACGGAGAACATTCTTCCCTACCTGGGAGCTCAAGAGTTTGATATTCTTGATAGGCCTACTAACGAATAGATTACCGTGGTACAAGCTTCGAACACTGGAAATACTGTGTGTCCTTATTCCGGACATTGACACACGTCGTCCAGAGATTGCAAGCCAAGGGCCTGATCTGATCTCACCGCTGTTGCGACTCCTTCAAACGGAATACTGCCCACAGGCGTTAGAGGTCATGGACCATATTATGATCATGTCGGCAACTCCAATGGACAAGCATCATATGCGAATGAGCATGGCATCGTCCGGGTCCCGCTCAATACGCAAAGAATATGAGAAAACTCAAAGTTTATATGGCATTCCAGAGGATACTGGATGGTCGATCCCTATGCCAGCCATTCATTCAAACACCACTCGAGCCAATATGCAAGCCGTCTTCTACACATGCGCAAGCGCGAATGCAGCCGAAGCCGACGCTGTCGCAACTCCGGATATCGAGTTCCATGCCGAAGAGTACCAGCAGCGTTCCTACTTTCCTCTTGAACGAACCGAAACCATGCCCTCCGAAGAAAGTCGCCCAGAGCTCAATGTTGTGGATGTCGGCACTAGCGATCTCCTCTCTAAACTCGACAGCCTTGACCAATTCTTCGATGAAAGTCTAATATCCGAAACCGATACTCAAGACCCATCTCTAACCCATACCATGAACATTTATCCCACGGACCCCGACAGCGGCGCGGACCTCTACGACCAACAAACGGCCCCCATCCTCCACAAAACCCTCGCCCGAACCGCCAGTGTAACCTCTCTCCAAAATGGCTTCATAGATTCCCGCGGTACCCCCCGCAACCCAGCCGTCATGACACCCACCGCATTTACTGCCCCTAACAGACCAGGCCTGCACTCCCGCTCCGCCACCTCCCCTGCCAATAACCTCCTGAAACCCTCTAACGTGAACGACCTGCTCTCCGACGACGAGACGGACGAGGTGGTCTCCGACGATGAGCGCGCGACCGCAAGCAGTGGCGGTTCCAGGATGCTCGGTGCTGCGATTCGAGGCGGCCAGTCGAGCTTGAGGCGCTTAGCCAGTGGCGCCAGCGGAAAGGAATACAGACAGAGGGGCCTGCTGAGAGCCCAGAGCAGGAGTAAGAGGGAGTCGCCGAACAGCCCCGAGGTGCCCAAGGTGCCGGAGGCGTATCTGGTGCATGTTATGAAGAGTAATGAAGGCTGATCACGACCCCAAAATTCAGGATTAAAGCTGCGGAACATTGCCCGCCTGGTGCGGTTGTTGCTGTTGTTCCAAAAGAAGGGAGGCGTGAGTGGAAGGACGCTTTGTAACACTTCCTTGTAATGTGACATTTCTAGAGCATGGCAAGGGCGTTTATGAAGGAATGTAACGATAGATACCTTATGCAGCGACGATACGGGCGGTTCTTTGTAAATGGAAATGAGAGATGTTGTAGCAGTAATAACATGGCCCTCACCATCACGCCTACAACCCCCAATGCTCGAGAGTGATCATGATACACAGAAACAGATTTCGTTGCTCGGTTGCTCTTCTAGACCGCTAAATCCGTATATGAAGGTATCTCACCAAAAAGTCAACGCCCACGCAGCTATAACATTGTGATCCCCCAGTAAAAGCGGTATACAAGCTCTTATATATGCCTCCCCCTCTCACCCGTGATATCTTACATCTGATAAACGTCGTCTTCCCAATATTGGAAGACTGGGAGGTTTCTCCCTCTCGCAGAATCTGCCCGGTACCTGCGCAGAAGCAGCTGCAAGGTGGCTGGGGCGGGTTGCTACCGAGGCATGCCGCTATCCTCCATCTTCTTGGTTTGAACGAATTGAGGCATTGGCGTGCGTTCAGGCGTAGTGCGCTCTGCGCACTTGTCTCTGGGTCGGTACAGAGTGGCAAACTCTATTCACCACCCCGGATTCCTCTCCGATGTTTCCGCGCCATTCTCTGTATCTGCACCACCATCGGCATTGAGAACAGTAGCCTTGATGTTCTCCACACTGTCTGGTTTTTTTGCCTTCTCCTCAGCCGACATTTTGACTGTAGCGCCATCAGAAGGGTTTTCGGTAGCCTTGTCTGCGATTTTCACGACGGCATGTTCGCCCTTCTTTCCCGCTACGTGGTCCGCTGGCATAGCGGGGGTGTCGTCCGTCTTCTTTCCACTGACATGGTCGGTTTGCATGACGACAGTGTCGTGGGACTCCTTGCTAGTACCTCCAGCTGCTGGTTTTGCTGCCTCTTTAATGGGAGATTTTGGTTTGACGGGATCTGGCTTCTTCGCTCCCTGTCTCGCCAAATGGTCTGAGAATTCTTTCTGCGTGTCTTCACGACCTTCAAGTGGTAATTTGGCAGGGACTTTAGTCGGAGCTTTAGCAGGCGTATCCTCTGTTGGCTTCGCTGCCTGCCTATTCATATGTGCTGCAAATTCTGATTGCGAGAAGTCGCTGTCGTCTTGTTGTTCCGTCGATATCGGTGTTTTGGGTGCCTCCTTAACCACTTGCTTGGAGTCGTCGCTCTCATAATCGTTCTTCTCTACCTCTGAAATGTCTGAAAGTTGGTCTAAATTGAGATTGCAGAAAAGATCGTTAGCGCTCATCTGGTAGATCCAGATATCATCACTGCCCGCGCAACCACCGATTTCGCGTCGAAATTCTCCGGCAAAAGCGCTTGATAAGACATCGGACGAGGTATGAGAGAGTACGTTGCCTTCATGAGAGAGAAGTGGGATCTGGGAAAGGTCCGAAAGATCACCCAACTGGGGCAGGATGGATACGAGGTTAGTAGATAGTAGGGGAGCCTCGGTATGAGTTGAAGGTTTGGCGGGTTGTGCGGAGGCATCGGCTGTGAAGGGCTCATTTGGGTCAATAGTCGGCAGTGGTTGATCGGGGTCTGAGGAGGTGTGTGGTTGAGAAAATTCCTCGGGGGGTTGATAGAGTTCATTGTGGATGGTGGCAATGGATTCGGAAGTCGAAGAGAAATTGGGGTATAGAAGGGAGTATCCTCGCGCACGCATGAGCTCCTGTAGGTACTCCATCCATGATGGATAATTTTCACTGATGACCTTTTTCTGACGTGGGGTTTTGTAGTTCAGCGCGGAGAGGCGTGCGGCAAGGAACGAGTGAAATTCGATCCATTTGTCCCCAAAGTAGAGAGCTGCGTTGCTGTTGGGAGACTGCCAGAGAAAGTGGGTCGCCCGGCCAGGCTGTTCAGGAACGCCTTGAACGTAAGGGCGTTCCAGAAGGGGAGGTGTGAAGGATTCAGTGTCATTGAGGTGGTGAGAAGGAAGTTCGAGGCTAAGGCCCATGAGGTTGTTGGGCTCTTGAGAGAACTGGCCTTGGGAGGAATGTCTGTATTCGAGGATATTATACATAAGATAATGATAGTAAAGTGGTGAAAGTTCGGCTTGAGGAGAAAGTAATAGAATATGGGAGTCTCTGGGTCTTGCGGGATAGAAGGACTCGACGAGGTGTACAGCTGCTTCCTCTGCTGTCGGATATCGCCGTGGAATGCTATGTCGAAGAGTGACCTGCGATACGTGAGGTGCTCCGGACCAGTCTATCGGAGGCCAAACCAGGTTCTGCACAAAGTTCCAAGTTGGCGGATCTATATCGGTCGGGAGCTCGAGCCTGAGGTGCGGACGTCGAGAGCCAAAATAATCGGCTGCCTCAACCGTTTTCAGTAGCCGGATCAGAGAACCTGACGAGCCTCGAGGAGCATGAATAAGGAGGTCAACGTAGGTTGTATGCCACGCTATGGTTTGATTTAGCAATTGCAGAAACAAATACAGAGAAAAGAGTATTAAACACACCAGCTAGAGAGCCACTATCCAGCCGTGTGATCCACATAAGGTTCGTAGCAGCGTCTGTTGGAAGCTCGATCACCGACTTGCCAATTTCAAGGGCCTTGCTTCTCAGAGCCTTGGTAAAGAATGCGTCTTCTCTATTTGGATCGTCTGTGAGAATGACCTGTGGACGTACGAAAGTTTGTATATGCCCCATGCCTGCGCCAACACTGGTCTCCATGCGGGACTGGGAGCTAACTTGAGAAGAATCTGGGCGAGCATCTGTGAGTCAGGTCAGACCAGTCCGAGACTATGTTCTGCAATAGCCCTACCATGCCAGTTAACTTTGCATTCTCCAGTGACACCATTGATGAGCATTATTTCTTCCATTGCAAGGTCGTCTCGTCCTAGAAAGGCGAAATGCACGTTGTTCCTTTCCCACCTAGCCATTTCACAAGCAATGGGAATCATCTCTGCCGCACTCTTGAGGTTCGATGCCGCGAACAAAACATTCTTATTGACTCCAGCATGACCGATCAGTCGTACGACTGCATGCAGAGAAGTAGCCAACTTATAAAACGTGATTGGACCGTCGTAGTAGTACTTCTCGGCTGGAGGCTGCCTTTCTGGCTTTGGCAATTTTGCTGTGGGCTGTTCAAGACGAGGAGATTGGAGACTTCCTTGGATTGGTACCCTGGAGTCAGGTCTTTGAGATGCAGGACCCAGATCCGTGGGTATATTGTGGACGAAGAGGTATATTATGATGCAGGCGAGCAGGCCATAGAGCGCGCTTCTTCCCCGAGCACGAGGCGCTGCTTTCCGAACAGGCCATATAGAAGGCAATAATCCATCCTTAGCCCGCCTGTGATCATCGTCTTTCTTTCCAAGCTCTTCGTCGCCGGCGAAAATACGCCCCAGCGAGAGCATCTGCATATCCCCGTTGGGCTATCCAAAGCTCGCAAGGAGCCCAGCACACATACTCCAGCATACGTAGATACCAATTGGTAAGCTGTTGAGGGAATCCCACAATGAGCTCTGTTCACAGATGTTCCGGCGCAAATACTCAGCTGTATTTCGAGAAAGGCCTACAACGTAATTAACATCCTTGCAGCCTTGTAGGTATTTTAGTACACTAGCGTATAAGCAAGCGGCACGTTTTGATACCCTGGTAGGCTTTCGTCTTAAGGTATGCTTTTATCTGATGAGCTCTAACAAAATCATAAGATACAGCTCGAATCGATCTAGTACACCTATTTTTGTTAGCACACAGGAAGACAGACGTTGAGACGTTGGATGTGGCCTTCCAGATAGTGGGCGGCTTGTACTATTTGTCCGATACCGACTTTACGAAGTTAAGGTACACTTTGTCAACAAATTACAGAGATGGAGATCGATCCTGATGACCATCGTGGCACGAAGAGAAAAGCGGTCGATAGTGGCTCTGTTGGACAAGCCCCTAAAAGAATCAAGGTAGAAGATCAGGATCAGGATCATAGCCATAAGCCACGGCTGATGGTCTTGGCCAGGCACTTGATCAAGATGTGGTAAACAAGATTGCAGCAGGAGAGATTATTGTTGCACCTGTTCACGCTTTGAAAGAACTCATTGAGAATGCGGTTGATGCTGGCTCAACGTCTCTGGAGATACTTGTTAAAGATGGAGGTCTAAAGCTACTTCAAATCACGGACAATGGACATGGTATAAATGTCCGTCAAGCATGTTTCAGCTCACTGCTTACAAAATCATGACTGATAAATCTCTTAGAAAGACGACCTGTCAATACTCTGTGAGAGATTCACAACTTCGAAGCTCAAGTCCTTCGAGGACTTGAGCGCCATTGGAACCTATGGTTTCCGCGGCGAGGCATTAGCCAGTATAAGCCACATTGCCCATCTCACTATCACTACGAAGACAGCAGATTCGAGTTGTGCTTGGCGCGCCCATTACAGCGACGGAAAACTAGCTCCAGCCAAGCCTGGGCAAAGCGCTGAGCCAAAACCCACAGCCGGTCGAGGTGGTACCCAGATCACAGTAATTTCGCCGATTGCGTTTTTCTAAATTTCCACTGATATTGATGTAGGTCGAGGATCTGTTCTATAATGTCCTATCCCGTCAGAAGGCTTTCAAGTCGCCCAGTGAGGAGTATGCAAAGATTCTCGACGTTGTGGGACGCTACGCTATCCATTGCTCGGGCGTAGCCTTTTCCTGCAAAAAACACGGAGAATCTGCAATGGGTATCTCTACACCTTCAAATGCCAGTACTGTTGACAGCATTCGGCAAATCCACGGAAGTGCTATTGCCAATGAACTCATCGAATTCATCGTCAGTGATGACAACTGGGGCTTTAAAGCATCAGGCTGGACGACTAACCCCAATTATCACGTCAAGAAGACGATGCTACTTCTCTTTATCAATCATCGCTCTGTGGAATCCTCGGCAATTAAAAAGGCTATTGAACAGACTTATTCGGCATTCCTACCCAAGGGCGGCCATCCATTCGTCTATTTAAGCCTTGAAATTGACCCTCAGCGCGTCGACGTCAATGTTCATCCAACCAAGCGTGAAGTCAATTTCCTTAACGAGGACGAAATCATCGAAAGTATCTGTGACGAGATACGTGTAAAGCTGTCCCAAGTCGACACTAGCCGAACATTTATGACCCAGTCTCTCCTCCCTGGCGCTAAGACTCCTGTATCAAGCTTTCCAAAGACCCAACCCGAGAGTCGAAAATCTATGCAAAAGACTCCTTCGTCTTCCTCCATATCTTCAAAACCTCTGGAGAATAACCTTGTCCGCACAGATCCTAACCTTCGCAAAATAACCTCGATGCTTCCTCCTTCTACCAGTCTATCGACTGGCCCTTCAACGCAGTACATCGTGTCTCCCCGTTCTTCAACCCATTGTCGTCTCACCACAGTGAAGGAACTCCGGTCTGGAGTCCGCGATGCAATGCATGCCTCACTCACAGAGGTTTTTGCATCTCATACGTATGTTGGTCTCGTTGACCCACGCCGCCGTATTGTTGCTATTCAAGGCGGCGTTAAGCTTTTCCTTGTTGACTATGCAATGATCTGCAATGAGTATTTTTACCAGCTGGGCCTTACAGATTTTGGTAATTTTGGTTCTATCAAGTTCGAGCCGGCTCTTGATATAAACACGCTTATTGGCATAGGCATACAATACGAGAGATCAATCAATCCTGATGAAGGGGTCGAGTGGGACGAAGTGGCAGAATTGGTCACCAAGCAGCTCATAGCTCGTAGGGAGATGTTGCTAGAGTATTTCTCGCTCGAAGTCACACCCGAAGGCGAGCTCGTCAGCATTCCTCTCCTGTTAAAGGAGTACACGCCCAGTCTGGCCAAATTACCGCGATTCCTTATGCGCTTGGGTCCATGCGTAAACTGGAACGACGAGAAAAACTGCTTTCATAGTTTCTTGACTGAGCTGGCGGCATTCTATACTCCAGAGCAGTTACCTCCAGCGGAAGAAGACGACATGAGCACAAATATCGAGGAAGATACAGCCGCCGATGATGGCATTGGGAAGAAGACAGAGGAGCTTGGGCGGGTCTTAGAGCATGTTCTCTTCCCTGCATTCAAGTCGAGATTGATTGCTACTAAGGGATTGTTGAAGGGAGTAGTAGAGGTGGCAAATCTGAAGGGGCTGTATAGAGTTTTTGAAAGATGCTGAGAAATTAGCCCTTTGCTTGTGTCATGCTCCGGAAGATTTCGCAGCTCAAACGTTCGAACGTTAGAACATAGATAGTATTACAAGTATAGTCTTAGTGTCTCTGTTAAAGTCTATCGTAAATTTGATAGCTATTGTTGGACTCACAGTAAAGCTTCCGGGCTTTTCCATCTCTACGAAGAACTGCTCGGGCCGAGAGCCACAAAGTATCACGCTTACGTTCTCACCGCATCGACCGCCTGAAGACCTATCAATCATAGCTTCTAACCTTGACGTAGACGGAGCGGCAGCGATGGGATCAACGGTTACCCAAACAGAAGCGATCACTGCAGAAAATGTGATACGACTTTTTCCCGATGTCAACACCACTTTGGCCAGTGATCACAAGGTTCCAACGAGCGATAATGATCTAGCTGGTTACGATGAGGAACAAGTTCGACTCATGGAGGAGGTGTGCATCGTGTTAGATACCGATGATAAGCCCATAGGGAGCGCAAGCAAGAAAGTCTGTATGTGCTCTACCACCATACTTTGCGCCTTTTGCTTGCTGACCGCTTAAAAGGCCATCTCATGAAGAACATCAACGACGGACTATTACATCGCGCCTTCTCATGTTTCCTCTTCGACTCGCAGAACCGACTACTCTTACAACAAAGAGCCTCCGAAAAGATCACTTTCCCCAACATGTGGACAAATACCTGCTGCTCGCACCCACTGGGCATTCCGGGGGAGACCGGAGCGGATCTGGACACGGCTGTGCAAGGTGCTCGAAGGGCAGCTCAGAGAAAACTAGATCAAGAGCTTGGAATCAATGCTGAACAGGTGCCCATAGAGAAATTCCAATTTCTTACTCGGATACACTACAAGGCGCCAAGTGACGGCAAGTGGGGAGAGCATGAGAGTAAGGTGTTGTCTGTTCTAGGCTAAAGTGCTTGGGTGCTGACGAGATGTCCCTCAGTTGACTATATACTATTCATCAAAGCCGACGTCGACCACACCCCAAATCCCAATGAGGTACAAGATTCCCGATATGTTTCGGAGGCGCAATTAAAGACAATGTTCGAAGACAACACGCTCAAATTCACTCCGTGGTTCAAGCTAATCTGCGAATCGATGCTGTTCGAATGGTGGGATCACTTGGACCATGGGCTCGATAAGTACAAGGGAGAAGTTGAGATTAGGAGAATGTGATGATGGCGCTTCTCTTGTGTGCGCATCCCGTCGTCTTCACTTCCACAAGCTTTGCAGAGCTTGGCGGGCTTTAGGGAATGATGATAGCTAGCTAGTTATGCTAGTTATGCTAGCTGAAGATACTGAGGGGACCCTCAACGATTTACCGTACTCTACCCTGTTCTCGGTCTTGCTTGATCAAAGGGCTTGACATTGGCAGCTATACCCCCTGAAGCATGCGCAACCGAATAGATAGAACCGTCAATCAGCTTTCAGTGATGATCTGCACTGCCAGTTGTGCATAGAGACCACAACGCCATGGCTCGGAGAATTTCCCGAAATTTGCTTTGAGCCTCTCGAGACATGCTGTACAAAACATAACGGGCGTGCGTGTCGTTCTCGTACTTGCTGGCAGTCATATCCTATCACGAATGCAGACGTCTCTTATCAACCAAAAGTACTGTGAAGTAAGCGAGGATGCAGACTACAATTGGGTCCCAACAACGGCATCCCAGCAGTTCCAGCCGCTCATGCACCTGTAGGCTGTCGCCCGCCTATCGCACGGGCCGTTCGGAAGACCCTTCATCACGAGGTGATTCGTTTCGAAGTCCGCATCTGCATTCTGCAAAGTGAACATCAAAACTCCAGCCGCCGCTTTACACAAGTACTTTTCTCCGCCATAGATGTTCTACATCTTTATCTACCGTGGATTATCTCGTCTGCTTAACTCCCAAACCTGATTTATTGAAAGTAATTCGACCAGTGGCCAAACACGAGATCTTCGGCCAGATATCTTGTGACGTCTCAACTTCTTTCAGGATTCATTGATCGCCCCTAGAAGTCTGACATCTTCTTTCATCTCTTCGAATTCGTTGCTTCCGTATACGGTGAAGAATCACCAGCCAAGCGTTTCTCCCCTCTTCCAACCTCTCTATCCTTCAACATCTGCGTTGATGTCGGTTGATACACGCCAATCTCTTACCTGCTTGCGTTATCCGTCCCGCTTTGAGACGGTCTCGAGATCCCAATTGTCTAAACAGCATACGGGAGATTTAACAAGACCAATTGATCGTCATTGAAGCTTTCACCAGCACTCTCAGACGACCACGTACGTTCTCCACTTCAAACAAACCATTCAATTGTTGACCTTTGTGATCAGAAGTGTTTGTTGTAGTACGATCGAATGCAAAAACATTGCCAACACATCAAACACGTTTGCAAAAGACAATCAGGAGAATGTCTCAAGGTTTATTCGGAAACGTAGTCAAATTGGAGAAGTTGGGTTCGGCGATCACTATTGAAACTAGAACCACCATGCCGCAGATGCAACCTTCTGTGACAAAGGGTAGCGAGGACCTTCGCATTCTCAAATTACATGAATACAAGGAAGCTGCGCAGACTCTTGCAGAAGCGTTTTGGGAAGATGATGTCGCCATGTACTTCATCGAGACTGGCGATCGCATTTTGACCACTCAGCAAAAGTGGGACCTGCACGTTAGCATCCTGGAGAAAATAGTATACGCTCATTGCCTCAAAGGATTAGTGACTACTGTAGGTCCAAACTACCAATGCGTAGCTCTCTGGTGAGTCTCTCACGACCGAAACTTCAACTTCCTATATCTGATCGTGGGCCATGGAGAAAGGTTACCACCTGGGACACTGGCAGATGACTTCTTCACCAAATTGCGCAGCGGCTTGTGGAGACTGGGGTTCGAATTATCCGCCGAAGGCAAGAAGCGCTTCTTTGATGAGTTTCTTCCCCTGTTACACGAAACAAAAAAAGAGGTCTTAGGGGAACTGGACAATAACTCTTGGTATCTCGTGTATATCGGGACTAAAACCAGTTCAAGAGGTCAAGGTTTCGCAAAGACCCTTATCAACGACATCAAAGAACAGGTAAGTCACACTAGAGATCTTTGTGAACGCTTTATGTTCCAGCATAGGCTTACAGAGTGCCTTCTGCTCTCCTCGAGAATATAAACTTACCTGTAATGCGTAGGCAGACACAACAGGCCACACCATTTACCTGGAGAGCAGTAACGAACACAACCCGGTAATCTATGAGAAATTGGGCTTTGAGAGGGTAAAGAAGATCCATTTGAAAAGAGCGCAGAAGCCTGTCGAACTGGATGTCATGGTTCGGCACCCTTGCCCGCTGGCGGCAGGTCGAAGTACGGGATACAAAGGCGGACAGTGAGTTTTCTCAGTCTTGTCAGTGCTTGAGGCTTGCCGAGCGGCAGCTCATACTGTGGTAGGCACGGTACACCTTTATCAAACAGCACCGGCTGGTGTGACTAATTCGGCCTCCGGCTCGAGGGCCCGGGTAGTCAATATCTTCTGGGTACAACTGAGTGTTCTAAATGGTTAAAAGGTAAAGCAAGATTGTTTTTGGGATTTTTGAGGCTGGTCGTGCGTGCTTTTAACTGTTCTTGATTGGCCATGACACTCTATAAGTATTGCTTCAAGTGCTTTTCATTTTGTTACACGGACGCTCTCTAGCAGCTTCACAAAGTCATGTAGCTCAACCATGCATGCAGTGGAGAGGGATTCCCTGGGCATTCGGTCTATCGGTCCTTCTACCGCAAATACAAAGGTTATACGGTCTTCAGATGTCAATGTTTCATCAATCACCATCAACTCTGAAAACTTGGCCTTGAGAGGTTTGAGATCAGAAACCATACCTTTCCGTAGTCTTGCAACGATTTCCGCGCCACGATGAGGTTATCGTTACCGTATTGGAGCTTGATTCTCCATTCCGGAGGCCAAGGGGCTTTGCAAGCCAGGCTACCTAGTTAAGGCATGGTGCGAGCGTATAGGCATCCGAGAGCACGCAATTTACGTCACAAAGACCTACCTATAGGTTGGTATTCTCCATTCAAGAAGACATCGCAATTCCTTTGTTGAAGTACAATCCTCAACACTGACGTACGTCTCATCATCTCTGTTGAGCCGCATTTGTCGACAAGAACAACACGCAGACGGCCACTATCGCCGTAGCCACAATCGTGAATACCTGCTCCCATGGCATTAGCCGTCCTGTGTCTTTCCACTTCCCATTCCACCTCTGCCCCATAGAAGAGCAGAGCCCAGCACTTACAACCTGCGTCTTCCACCCACTCTGCACCAATGCCCTCCTCCTCGAGTACTTCTCCACTGTCTTTATATAATTCGCCACCCCACTAATCAAGCACGCCAAGCTCAGCAACCAGAACAGCAGTCCTACCGGCAGCGCTACTCTCCTCTCCACCGCCGTCGGTTGCGATTTCAAGTGGAAGGATATGACGATGGCGACGCTTACAATCGACATGTAGATGGAAAGGCGCAGCCAGGAGAGAAACGTGCGCTCGTTGGCGCAGTGGTCGCGGGCATCGGACGAGTCGTTGGGGAAGAGAAGGGGGTTGAGAAGTGGCGGGAGGAGGAAAGGGTGGCGGGGGGAGGTGCTGTTTCAGTGGAGACGTCAGTTGATTTCTTTCGTTGGCAGAAGTAGTGTCTAGCCTGAAGCACGAGATGGGAGGGCGTGGGACTTACGGATCTATATCCACGCCGGGGTGCAGGGATAGGAGGTTACTGAACGAGGTTGGCGGAGCCATGGTTGAGTAGCAGTTGTGGTTGTTCTCAGATTAAGGTCAAGCAACCAGTACATCAAGGGCTATAGTAGATAGGTATTCGTCTGACGGACATGATCGCTGCTGAAGAAGTGGTCAGTCTTAACGATCCCTTATGACATGGTGGGGTAGCCAGAACCGCGGAGCAGGAGTAGCCGAAAATGTGGGGTTTAGCCTCGATACTAATCGAATCGGACAATGGCATGCTCAACGGATTCTTCTGTGCTGCTACTTCTAAAGTACGCATCATTGGGGGACTTTCCAGCGGCCTTTAGAGCATTTACCAAGACTCAAAGGAGTCAACCATACCGTCAAAGGCACTGATTATGACTTCGAACAGATAGCATTCAGTTCCGGTAGCTCCACATCCAAGATGTCCTCCCCCAAAGCCCCGAGTCCTCCGCCCTCAGCACCAGACCTCGACATCTTGGGTGACCAAATCACCATTCATCCCAGCGGCTATGTCGATCCCGAATCTTCACAAGATGCCAATCCCGAACAGAACCTCGTCGAGCACATGGCTCGTTTCCGGGAATCTCCCTTGGACTTCCTCAGGGAAGTAAGCCTCCACGTCTCTGGCACAGGATGGCGAGCCTATGATGATCCTATCGGCCAACCAATATACTACTCAGGCTTTACAGAAAACATGAGGGCGATGGTCATGAGGACGCCAATGCTTATGCGGCGGATTGAGGAGTTGGCGGCAAAGAGGGTCGAGGTCGAGGAAAAGGAGGGGCTGTTGGGGGAGGGTGATGAGAGGATCACGAGAGCTGCGCAGAGGCGGAAGGAGGTTAAGATGAGTTTGCAGAAGGTAGCGACGGATTTGACGGACAGGATGATATTCAAGCCAGAAAGCAAGAGGTTTATTCGGGGGGCGTATTATCTTTGCACGCAATTGCTAACTAGGGCATATCATCAAGGTATGAGCTTTCCATGATATAATAGTCTTTCGGGGAGCTAGCTGATTGTAATGAAATTGCAGGCATTCATGTCTCCAGCGAGGAAGTCCTCCGTCTACGATCGGTCGCGGAACAAGCAGCAAAGAAAAAGCACTCTATCATCTTCCTACCGTGTCATAGATCGCATGTCGACTACGTTTCAATGCAGATTATATGCTTCCGCCTAGGCATAGCTTTACCGACAGTCATAGCTGGGGACAATCTGAACCTTCCCGTCGTTGGCTCCTTTCTTCAACATGCAGGCGCTATGTGGATAAGACGAAGCTTTGGCAACGACGCTCTATACACTACTCTCGTTCAGTCGTATATCGATACTTTGCTACAGAATGGCTTCAACATGGAGTGTTTTATCGAGGGTGGACGATCGAGAACCGGCAAGCTCTTGTCGCCCAAGTTTGGGATATTAAGTTTCATTCTTGATAGTGTTCTATCTGGTCGTGTGGATGATGCGATCATTTGCCCGGTCAGCACGCAGTATGATAAAGTCATTGAGACAGAGTATTTTCCCACCTTTTCTAAGCTTGTATCCAGTCCACTAACTCTGTCGCAGATCATACGTCAGTGAACTACTTGGTCAACCGAAACCAAAAGAGACTCTCCAGGATTTCCTTTCTTCGTCTTCGGTGCTTTCACTACGGTTGGGGCGCGTCGATGTTCGTTTTCATGAACCATGGAGTTTGAAAGGCTTTATTGCCAACCAGAGAGCTCGTGTAATGCAGTCATCGCCAACAGGGGGCTTGAAAGATCCTCAAAGCTCTGAGAGCAGGGTTCGTCTACTGAGAACGTTAGGCTTCAAGGTCCTCTCAGACATTAACGCTGTGTCGGTCGTCATGCCCACGGCTTTGATCGGCACAATACTACTCACACTACGAGGCCGAGGCGTCGGTCAAATTGAACTCGTACGTCGGGTCGAGTGGCTGAGTGACCGTGTAAGGAGCAAAGGAGGCAGAGTGGCTCATTTTGGAGGCGTTTCCACGCAAGTAGTTGTCGACAGAGGCTTGGAAGTGCTAGGCCCTAGCTTGGTCGGCGTTGTTGAAGGGTTAGCCGAGACAACATATTACGCTGTTGATAGGTTCCAATTGTCATTCTATCGGAACATGACCATTCATCTGTTCATATCGGAGGCTCTTGTGTCTGCTGCAATGTACACTCGCGTCAAGCGAGGTGGTGGTCCTGATACTCAGAGGATAGAATTCAACACCTTGTTTGACCAAGTATCTTTCCTCTCTCAGGTCAGTGCCTTGGTCAGAAAATCTTCCCTCCCTTGCTAAACTTCGTAGCTCTTCCGCGGCGAATTCATCTACCCTACAACGGGTATTCAGAATAACCTAGAGAAGACCCTCAAAGGCCTTGAGGCAGACAAGGTCATCACACTCACCCGGGACGCCACTGGCAAAATCCAAGCAGCAGAGCTCAGCGACACCGAAAGAGCCCGAGGCCGAGAAAACTTCGACTTCTACTGTTTCCTCATCTGGCCCTTTGTCGAGTCGACCTGGCTCGGCGCCGTATCCCTAATGGGCTTGACTCCACCTCAAGGCCAAAACTCCGACATCTGGGTCGACCTCAATCACGCGCAGGACAAGGCACAGCTGGTAAGCTATCACCCACTTCTGTGTCAGAAGGCAGTAGTGAACTAAAAGCATCCCTACAGCTTGGAAAAACCTTGTACCACCAAGGCGATCTCTCCTATTTCGAAGCCGTGAACAAAGAGACGCTGAAGAACGCGTTCCAGCTTTTCGAAGAAGAAGGCATTGTCATGCTAGCGAAAAGCAAAGAGACGAAGAAGTCCGCTACCATCAAACTTGCGCCGGCATGGACGCCGGACCGTGATGCCGAGACTGGAGACATCGTGCCGCGAGGCAAGCTGTGGGACTTTATCGAAACGATTGCTTTGTCGAGAAGAGAAGGGCAAGTCTTCTCTTTTATCAATAATCCTCCCAACAGTCCTGCGCATTCTTTTTGCTAATTCAGTGTATGTAGGAAAAACCGGCGCGACGGCGCTACAGTCAGCACGCGAGTGTTGGCGCTGGCGGACAAGATTGGGCGTGCGTTGTTTGCCAGTGCCGCGGGTGTGAGTACGAGCGAGGGTGTGTCGCCGAAGAAGAGGCGGAGGAAGGAGATACAGACGAGGGCGAGGCTATGATGGCTTGAGAGGGAGTTTTTCCCATGTTGGTCTGGTCTGGTCTGGTCTGGTCTGGTCTATATATCCTTTTTCCCCAATTACGCTCTTACCTCCTTCTAGTTTTTCTCTCTCATGTAATCATTCAGCGATATGCTTTTATGGTCGTTTTGCCAAGCTTATGGAAGATATATATATATATTGCGCTTCAGAAACATGTTTTTTCTCTCGAAATTCGTCAACATCTGTATATATTATCATAAAGACAAATTCCCAACCGTTTTAAAAAAGGCTAGAAATCAAGGGAATTTTACCACAATTTTTAATATCAAACCACCACATCCTCAATCGAAAACCCCCTTTCCCTCTTTCTCCTCCCTCCCCCCCAAACAATAAACACTCCATCCCACTCTACTCCTTCCACAACCCTAACTCTTCCCACGCACCACAAACGCCACCACAAGAAGCCCTAGCTAGACCTTGAACCAACCATAAATAACCGTCATAAACGCACATGCGGCACTACTCCCAATTAGAAAAACCCTTTGCAGTGGAGTATATATAATCTTTACCCCTCCTCACCTGGTGGGGGAAAGGGGGGTTGTTTCGAGCTGCAATTGTGTATTTTCTCTATCCGAAACGATGTAATCCTTTCGAAGCTTTGAAAAATATCTCCGAGAAAGGAAAAATAGCAAGTGGCATCTTCCACCCCTCCAACCGCTTTTCTCCTCGCTCTCTCTCTCTCTCGTGCTCCGGGCTCCGGGCTCCACCTGGCTAAGGTACTCGTTCCCCTTTACGCCACCATCTCTCTCCTGATTCGAAACGGCCGGCGTTATCGATGGGGGTGCGTTTTGCTGCTCGGTTGTTTGATGCTAGTGGTAATGCGTGGTTTTGTGTTGAGGTTTGGGTTTTTGTGTGGAAAGGCGCAGGAGGAGGGGGAGGGTTATGGTGCGAGAGGGGTGGAGGCGGTCGGGTTGGTAGTAGTGTAGTTGGAGGTCGATGGGGATTTATTTGGGGGGTGTAGCACTTGTGTTTGCGGTTGCTTGGTGGTCGGGCAGTGGGGTCTGGGGTACCGGGAGCGGGAGGGGGAGATCTGGATATGGACGGTCGCGGTTTCCGGTGACTTGCAGGAACTGGTTGTGTGGATTGGGTAATCATGCAGCCCAAGCTCATGAAAATTTACTCATGAAACTCGTCATATTCATCTCCTTGCCCAGTCTCTCACTCCCTCCTCTGCGGCCTCGCAGACTTCTCCTTCCTCTTCTCCTTCCTCCTTCTCTCCCTAGTCACATCGTCCACCCCCTTCACCTCACCCCTCCCATTCCCATCCCTAAACCTCCCGATCCTCTTCTCCTTCGCCGCCTCCACCATCTTTTTCCGCTTATAGTAATCATCGCGATATCTATCCGCCTCTTTCGGCGCCTTTTCCACTTTGTGCTTAAACCGCTTGCCCCCGCCTCGATTCGCCGCATTCGCCGCCGTCTCCGTCTCCCCTGTTCTGGGTAGCCTGTCAACCTTGTTCGCCTTCCGCCACGCGTCAAACCGCCCACTACGGAAACTCGCAGCGATTTTCTGCCCGCTTTCCCCGCGGATCATCTTGCTTCCCTTTGAGCCATCCTCATCATTAGCGCGCTCAACGTATTTCTTGCTTTTCTTGTCCCAGCGCATGCCGCGCGGTTTGCTGGGTTCTGCGAATGCTTTTGCGCCGTCGTCGTTGCCGAGGTCCATGACCACGCCACGAGCGGCTTGGACAAAGTTGGAGTTTTGGGAGGCAGTGTTGTAAGAGCCAGAGTGGACGCCGTAACCACGATCTTCAGCTAGATTGAGACTGGAGGGGGTGTACGACATGAAGAATTCGGAGTCTTTCCATCCACTGTTGTTTTTGCTGCCTTTACCAATGGTAGGTTGTGAGAAAGTTACCTCGAGCTCTTCCTCAGATGCTGAGTCCATGTCTGCGTCAAGGTCTGGAGGACTCAATTCGCCTTCTATGTGGGCCTGATCTTCTGCGGCTAGTACGTGATGGTGTGCTTCAGTGTCATTTTCTTGGGTTCCATCCTGCGTTTGTACGTTCTTTCGTCGCTTGGCCTCGATGGTTCCTCGTCTTTTCTTCATGATTTCTGCCGTCTCTCCAGCTGCACCTCGCTTCCCAATTTCAAAGACTGTTTCTTGCGGTCTGAAACCGCTTACTCTAGCGAGCATCTTCTCTCTTTCCATCTCCATATTGGTTGTGGCATCATCAAATAGGGGATGCAACGCCATCCAAGTCTTCGATGCCGTCACTTCTTTAGCTCTTCTAGCACTTTCGCTTGAAGCGGCATTGCGAGTCTTGAGATATAGCTTTTCACCTTTGCCTGCCACTGACCGAAGGGCTGCGAGATCTATATCCTCATCCAGCACCTTACTTACCCACTCACAGTTGCTTTCAAGACGATCTCTGACAACGCTACCAACAACAACGTCGTCGACAAAATTTACTGAAGCTCCTCCGTCTCGTCCTAAGACTAGACGTTTGCCGAGGAAGAGCTGCAGGTCCAGGAGATAAGGAGTATCGGACTCTCGAACCAGACTGTAGCTCCATCCCTTTTGCCCAGCTCTAGCCGTTCTGCCCACTCGATGCACGAAGATTTTAGGCTGAGCAGGGAAATCATAATTGATTACATTGGCGAGTACAGGAATATCAATTCCTCTTGCAGCAACATCCGTTACCACCAGGATGTTGGTCATGCCAGTTCGAAAATCCTGAACTTGCATTTTCCGCGCAGTCTGATCGAGAGATCCATATGCGTGCGAAACTGCGAAGCCTGACTCGCGTAAGAGAGCTGCAAGGTAGTCTACGGAGTGTTTAGTTGCCGCGAAAACTATAGTTGAATGAGCAGTTGGCGATTCGCGTGGTTTCACACCCTCAAGTTCGCTGCGTTTTCTTTTCTTGCTCGCCTTGGCTGCATCCACCTTAGCTTGAAGCGCAGCCTCCGTCTGCCCGGTAGGAATTTTAATAACGTCGTTCAGTATGTGCAAGAGAGCGCCCTCTTTCTCAGCGCTCTTCATTATGAAGAAAACGCTTTGGAGGTCGGGGGAGACCTTGCTCTCCGCATCGAGCCGCACCAGATTCGGTTCCCGTAATCCAGCTCTGGCAAATTCCACAAGTGATTTAGGTAAAGTCGCAGAAAACAAGAGAGTCTGCCTTGACTCCGGTAAGGCATGAAGAATCTCGGTCAACTGAGCAGCAAATCCCATTTCAAACAAGCGATCAGCCTCATCAAAAACCACGTACCGTACTGATGACAAGTCCAGCCCCATCTCTACCTTGAGATGTAGAAATCTCCCGGGTGTAGCGATCAAGATGTCAGGATTTGCAGACATAAAACTGAATTGCTCCTCTAAGGAATCGCCACCCACGAGCAATACACACTTGAGATCTGTTCCTCTACCAAGTTCCTTTACGACCTTAAGGGTCTGTAATGCGAGTTCTCTAGATGGCGAAAGAATAAGAGCTCTTGCTCCTACTTTTGCGCTGTGGCTTTTGAGCTTCTCAATCATTGGAACAACAAAAGCTGCAGTCTTGCCTGATCCAGTCCTGGCCATGCCCACGACATCTTGGCTGTCAAGAACCAGAGGAATAGCTTTCCGTTGTATAGGCGTTGGCACTGAGAAGCCTTTTCGCGTAATGGCCTTGAGCAGATTGGAATTTAATCCCATGGCTTGAAAGCCGCCGCCTTTCTTGACGCTTCTACCTTTTAGATTGGACGCCTTGCGATTTGATGTAGCTTGCCTTTCGGCAATGAAACCTGCATCATCTGAGTCACTTCCGGCTTCGAGATCCAACATACCCTCAGACGCAAGCATTCGCGCTTTGCGATCAGGATGCTGTTGCGCCACCACATCTTCGGAATCAGAGCCACTGCCATCGCCAAAGAGTGTTTTGGAGATGTCCACCTCGTTTTCTGAGACCGCTGGCGAGGGCGCTCGATGAGGCATTGGAAGTCCAACAAAACACGATGAAACAGATAGCTCTCTAATAGCGATTCACTCAATCATACGGCGAACTTGAATTCACAAGGTCTCTAAGAATTTAAACGCTCGGGCCGAGGTTAGAGTAACCGGTCCAAGCGCGGGACGCACCACTTTACACGTCTCCCAGGTTTCAGCACGCGATGGATAATCAACATTGATTTACGTAGGCAGCAAATTCAGGCTATCGGGCTTCATGAATAACTCAACTACCCTCATAGACATGAACACGAACAACACTGTCCCTATCCGCTTCTGGCCTCGAAGGTGAGCAGCGCCTGCTTTAATAATCCGATAGCAATATTGTACCGCCAATCAGCTCCTTCCTCATGCTTGCATGCGTCTTACTACCCGACTTCTGAGTACAGCTCGCGAGATCGCTACAGCACTGTCGGCGAGTCGTCAGCTCAGAGGCAGAGCTGGCTCCTGCAAGGTTTTGGAGCGATTCTCCAAGTACAGAGATGTCTGGAAAGCTATGTGAGCTACCATATCATTCCTCCATATACGATATGTGCTTGTTGCTGTTCTTGACTGAACAAACGCTGTGATGAGAACGCTCGTCAAGTGGTCATCAAGAGAGCCCCGTACCACCTCTTGAGCATTGAGCGCGATATCCTCGAAAGTGTTAAGTTCAAGGTCACACATGCATTCGTCAAATGATCGATAGTATCGAAGGTCTTCCCTTCTTGGTGTTGGAGTACTTGAACGGCAACTTGTTGAACGTTTGCAGCTAAGAAAGACTAGAAGGCACAGACGTAAAACTCGTGGCTCGCACTGTACTTGAAGGGCTCGCAGCGCTTCATGAGAACGGCTTTGTGCATACTAGTTAGTGGGTATAATCTTGCATGCCGTTTGAACTGCTTTCTAATGCATAGTTGACACAGATGTTAAGCCTGATAACGTTCTCATCAACTATGACAATGACGGCACGCGCTTCGGCAGAGTTGCCTTGGGAGACTGCCGCGATGTACATCGATTCAATCCAAACGCAGATCCCCTTGAGGAAGGTCACACAATCAGCGCAGCAATTTTCAGAAGTCCCGAGACACAATTGAATCTCAGATGAGGATCGTCAACGGATATATGGTCTCTTGGAGCAACAGTACGTATTTGATCAAGGCTTCTATCAGACATCCCGTACTGATTAATGCAGCTGATCAGTCTCACATTCGGCGGAAACTGACAAATTTGCAAGCTCGTAGATATTGCATTTGATGATGAACATTATGAATTCTGGGTGCTTGTCGAACAAATTAAACGTTTCGAACCTTTCAATGACAGTTTCGAGAAGATCGCGGCCGCAGAACGCCTAGCAATCTGCACGGGTGCAATCGTCTACATTCAGGAGAACAAAAAGTGGCTTCCGTTCTGCAAGTCTGAAGATGATGAACTTGCACGGCCGGACAGAGATTTCATCGCTAAGATGATGAAACTGGATCCAAGGGACAGACCAACGGCAAAGGAGTTTTTGCAGGACGCGTGGTTCAAATAACATAAACTGTACATGTAAGAAGTAGACAATGTAAATGTAAGAAAAGAGAGTGTACATCTTGAGTTCCCTAATGCAATAACTCATTCATGTATATACCTATATTTTTAAAAGTTCACGAAACTGTTGTAACTTAATTTAGAGAAAAGTAAGTCTTTAGCCTATGTTTAACAGTACCATTTATCTAGTAGAGATTGGAACTTTTCTCTACAAATTCGTATGAGTTTTAGTGAATATCATTTGACTCGGGGTTCAACGATTTTAAACGTCCCATTTGCAGCTTCTAACTCTACGTCAATAGAGTATAATCGGGGAAATCTTTAGGATGGGTAGGTATTTGCGAGTGCCGTACTTTACACGTTACTGAAATGTCACGAATCTAGAGTACCAGGGTGGCGGATATTCCACAACATCCTACGGAGCACAAGGCGGAGCTGGTGGTGGAGGCTTCATGAGCGGATCTCAAGGCGGAAGTCAGACCACGCCAGGAAGAGTAGAATCTCTTATCTCTGAACCGCTAAGCAACATGCTCATTCATCAAGCCCACATACGGCAAAGAAACCCTCCGACCAGTCACTATAAAACAAGTCCTCGAGGCACGCCAACCGCACGAGGAGGGCGAGTTCAGCATCGACGATGTCGAGATTATGCAGGTATTCTCCCCCCGCCCACCACCCTCACCAAGCATTTCTGAAATAACGACCCCATAAAGGTTACCTTCATCGGCCAAATCCGCAACATCTCCACCCAAGCCACCAACATCACCTACAAACTCGACGACGGCACCGGCACTATCGAAGTAAAACAATGGATCGACGTCGACGCCTCCTCCGACAACTCCACCAAAAACCAAAAACCAAAACTCGTTGAAAACGACTACGCCCGCGTCTGGGGCCGCCTCAAGGCCTTCAACAACAAGCGCCACGTCGGCGCCCACGTCATTCGCCCTATCACCGATAAAATGGAAATCACACACCACCTTCTCGAAGCCACATACGTGCACCTCTATTTTACGCGCGGGCCCCTCGATCAAGCATCCAAAAGCAACGAGGCCAATGTGCAGGACCAGGCTGGGGGTTATGGAATGAACACTAGTAGCACGATGATGGGCAACGGACGGCAGATGCCAAACGTGAGCTTGGGAGCGAAAAGAGTGTACGAGACGCTGGCGAACACCCCGCAGAACAACGAGGGCTTGCACGTGCAGAATATTGCAGCGAGCGTGCAGATGAGCGTGCAGGATGTGATGAAGGCGGGGGATGAGCTACTGAGTCATAGTATGATTTATACGACGGTGGATGATAATACTTGGGCTTTGTTGGAGTTTTGAGGCGGTGCGGAGTATGAAGATACCCGGTCTTGCTTTCCTTGTCAATCAAGAAGTATGAAAGGGGGAGCAAGCTTTCTGAGTGGCGATATTCAACTATCCTCCGCGCAACTAGTGCAGAACCACCCTCTACGAGGAATGCCAGCAATTACATCGTAGGATCAAAACCTGACGTGATTAGAAGAGACGTTCTATTCTCTCGATTTGTGCAAAACTCCATATAGCCGACTAGCTAGAAGTCCCAACTGGCACGATCTCTTGCAAAAATATGATATATAGACCCAATAAGAATCTCTCATATTCATCGAGGACGGGAATGGCAGAGTAGGAATATAGGCACCCGCTTCTAGAAGCTTGAGCCACTTGCGCATGTTTCCTGGAATTGATTTTTTTTAAAGTCGTGTATTTGACTCCTTGACAAACACTGAAAGGTCTTTATTGTTTCCAAGAGCGAATTTAGAGAAGGAAGACTTGATGAGATATAGAGCTTAGATACGACGTGTGCTGTTTGACTCATTAAGGGTCAAGGTCTGTAAATACAAGGAGTCATGTTACGAGATGATGGACGCGTCTCTTGATTTTCGACTCTTGAATTATTCGAGTAGTTTGAAGCGAATCTGACGAGTTAGCAAGTGCAAAGCACTAAAGTATACAAACCGTCTTCTAATACAACTTGCCTAGGGGCTTTTGCTGCTATTTGAAGCAATAATTTCATGCCAACCCGCTGTGAATCCTCTATACCCAATTGAACATGTAGCCTCCTAGGATAGAATTGCGATACCCAATATGATGATCTCGCTTCCGTAATACTACCGTAAACAGAAAAGTACCTCACAGGTCCCATTACTCCATTCAAGAATTCGCATTCCGTGTCTTTGCATCGTCGACAGACCTTTCCCAGCTGGTGTAGTATAAGAAAACAGCCTCAATCGCCGCAACCCTAGTACCGACCGCGTCAATTCATGCAGTCAGCACTCAGTGGAACAAATCGAAACTCACAGTCCTAGAGCAACCGCAATGCCCATCCACAACCCATAGAGGCCCCATTTCAATCCAAAGGCTGTGCCGAAACTGATGGGCATCGCCACCGCATAATAGCAAAACAGTTGAACCCAACCACCAATGGCCTGCCGCCCCAGTCCTCTTAAGATCCCATTACAGCAAGCGGCTAAGGCATCAAAAAGTTGGAAAGCCGCGCAAAGAGGCAGGATCCCTGCGACGAGCTCGATGACATCCGGGTCGCTGGTGAAAAGCTGCGGTAGATACATTCTTAAATTCGAGAGCAAAACGACGTTTAATATCCCGACCACCGCAGCAGCGACAAAAGCTACTCTTGCACTTGTCTTGGCCGCCCCTGCCAAAGTCGCTCCAATCAGATTTGCAATGCGCGTACTCGCCGCAATACTTATCGGAAAAGGGATCTGAAACGTAAACGCTGAGATGGTTGATAGTACACTCTGTGCCGCCAAATGCTCCGTACTAAAGTAGCTCGCAGCCAAGGTAAGGATCTCGAAGGCGAGACATTCGGCTTCAACCATTATAAGACCCGGTAGAGCGAGCCGGACCATGGGACCCCAGTTGTGGAAGGCGCGGCGAGTGAGGCCCGGCCAGCAGACGAGGCCGGCGACGAAGCGGACGTAGAGCAGTAGAAGTAAGGGTAAAAGGAGATCAGTTACGGCAACGGCAATAGGGGCACCAATAAAGCCCCAGTTAAAGTACTAAAATCAGGTGGATAAGTCAGTCACGGAGAAAAAGCAAGTGTGATGTCGTCCGCATAGGGTACGTGGCTAGACGTACCCAGACGAAGAGCCAGTTCATATAAGCATTAAGTGGCGCACAAATCAACAGGACATATAATGAGGCAGAAAATAGCCCCTGGGCTTGAAGGTACCTTTTCCCACTCTCAAAGCAAGCATACCCAGGAGCACCTATGAGAATGACCCTCAGATAAAGCCCAGCTAGAACAGCAACATCCTTCTCAGGAACGAGCTTCATCAAGATTGGCTCTGCACACAGCCAGATGACTCCTATAGGAATAGTAATTGTCCACAAGAAATAGACCATGCGCTGTGTTTGCAATCCAACGAGCTTCTTCCTCCCAGATCCGTAGGCTTGTGCACACAGTGTATCTAGACTGGTAGCCAGACCCTGGTAGATGGCGTAGCCAGTGATGTTTGCTGTCATACTGGCCAAGCTTACCGCTCCTAGTTCGACCTTTCCCAGATGTCCTACAGTGAAAATACTAGCAACGGTCAAGGAATATTGGAGCAGAAAGGTCAGAATTAGTGGAGCTGAGTATCGACTTAAGACTTTGGCTTCCCGTTGCCATGTTGTGTGTATCTTCCCAGCTGCCACAGCTTCTTCCCACCGTCTATTGATGTTCTCGGGAGAGTCTTGGCCGCCATAGGGTAATTCAGGATCTCCAAGCAATGGAGCAGTAGGCGGTAATTCTGAAATGGCTCCGTCTACGGCTGCATACGCAGCTTCGTCCTCATCTGAGCGTACGACTTTTCTATCCCCACCTGGTACACCTATGGAGGATACCTTTTTCTTGAGGCGGCGTACCAGCGAGTTGGAAGCCTCTCCCCTTTGAGGATGTTTGGGTGGAATAACATTGTTATCCCTCAATAAACTTCTTTCTTCATTTCGTGCCTCATGTCGTTCAAGCTTGGTTGGGTGTCTATGAGAGCCCTGAAGTCCTGCCGCTACCACGGCACGATTTCCTGCAGACGTGAAGCTCGGCCTCCTGTATGAACCAATCATAGAGTGGCTTTGGGAATTATGGCTGTTAATCGGATGCAATGTTGATCCATCTGACTCGGATTCATTCTCAGAATAACCAGCGTCTTCTATAGGGTTTTCTGGGTCTGGGTCAGGCTCCTCCTCAAGGTCTTTTGCGATAGAAGCTTCAGCGAGGGGGGATTCTGATATCAGTGATGACCGGCTGCGCGTCATCCAAAGACGCCCTGGTCTGATGGATTTAGCATTGTTCTCTGGTTGAGACATGTTTACGCTTATTGAGTTCTTGTCTCATGAGATTTAGACAGGAAACCGCATATCTCCCAATTGAAAGAGAGCATGAACAGAAAAGGTCTGAAGATGGAAATGGCATTCACAAAAGCCATTGGTAAATGCTGTGCGTCTTGAAGTTCTACCGTATTTCCAAATGGGACCTTGTGATCATAAGCATGAGAATCTTTCCACCTGCGGGGAACAACCTACCTAGGGCAAGCGATTGATAAGATAACGTGAAACCCAGTCACGTTGTACATACACTAAGCCCTGTTCAGCAGGCCCCATGCGACAGGGCATTCCTCTACAATCTTCAACCTCGACGAGCTTTGACAATGGATGATGAGGCTGGCAATAATTTTACCAAGGGCATTATCTGACTCCTCGCACAACATGTCGACCGCCACATGTCTTGCGAATAGAAGCAAGTCTGGGCTTACCACTGACTTGGCGCATCTTAGCTGCTCATCAATCTCCGTACGGGACATCGAGACCTGCCTATTTGAGTAGTAGACCGCCCCAATTCTGGAGAAATGTTTCTTGCTTTCCTCCATTCGCAACTTCCCCCTCAGGTACCTTATCGGTTGCATGCATTTACCATGCATAGTGTCACCAAATCACTGCTAGCTGGATCTGCTAGGTGAAGGGCGGAGGAATTCAATCGGCATGGACGGGATATCTTGAGTGCAGCTATAAGTAAGATGCAATGCCGTTCCTCAAAACTGACTCGAGTTTCCTCCTTGAAGATGCTGTCCTCCACTGCGGCTGCTCTGTTGCTAGCAGCATCTGCTGCTCTGGCTCAATTCGTACCTGCACCTACCGACTTGAAAACGGCCAAGGGATTTCTTGACATCCCAGTTCGGTACAAGGAGGTCAAAACAGGTATCTGCGAAACAGACCCAAAAGTCAAAAGCTATTCAGGCTATGTCGATGTAGCCCCGGACCAGCACATATTCTTCTGGTTTTTTGAATCGAGAAATGAAGATCCTAAGGAAGCTCCCTTGACTACTTGGATCAATGGAGGTCCCGGATCATCATCCATGATCGGTTTGTTCCAAGAGCTCGGGCCTTGCGGTGTTGACATCAATGGCAAGGTGTACAACAACCCGTATTCGTGGTCCAATGCGAGCAACATGCTCTTCATTGACCAGCCGACACAAGTTGGGTTCTCGTACTCGATTCCGATTCCAGGATATCTATCAGGATCTACGATTATAGAGCTACCAGATAACAATTGCCCGGATTACGCTACTGCTACTGGTACCTGCGGAACTTACTCGAAGCCCAATGAAACTCTTACCGCCAATTCGACGGACGCAGCAGCTCCCAACTTCTACAGGACTTTACAGGGCTTCATGGGTGCTTTCCCTCAGTACTCTAGAGAAAAGTACAACTTTGCAACTGAGAGTTACGGTGGCCACTATGGACCAATCTTCAATGAATACATCGAGACCCAGAATACCTTGAATATTCCTGGTGCCCACAAGATCAACCTCGACGCTGTTCTCATCGGTAACGGCTGGTATGATCCAATAATCCAATATCAAGCCTACTACAACTTCACCGTGTATCCTGGAAACACCTACGACTATTCGCCTTATAACGCCTCCACCACCGCGCAATTGTACAACAACCTTTACGGCAAAGGCAATTGTATCGACCAATTGAACTATTGCAAATCCTCTGGTATCAACGAAATCTGCAGCGCCGGCGACTTATTTTGCGCCAACCTGGTAGAATCCATCTATGACAACGTCCTCAATAGGGACGAATACGACGTTCGTGAACTTCAACCAGACCCTTTCCCTTACCTTTTCTACGTCCAGTACCTCAACACTCCCGAAGTCCAGTCCGCCATCGGCGCCTACCAAAATTTCTCCGAGTCTTCCAGCACTGTTAGCACCGCCTTTGGCACAACGGGTGACGATGGAAGGGAGTTAAACACAGTCGAAGACATGCGCAAGCTCCTCGATCAAGGTGTCACAGTCATGATGTATACCGGCGATGCCGATTACAACTGCAACTGGCTCGGCGGCGAAGTCGTCTCCAAAGAAGTCAACGCTCCTGGTTTCTCCAGTGCGGGATACGTCAACATTACCACCAGCGACAACATCGTGCACGGTCAGGTCAGGCAAGCCGGCGCCTTCAGTTTCGTCCGCATCTACGATGCCGGGCACGAAGTTCCCTTTTACCAGCCCTTAGTCTCATTGGAAATTTTCAAGCGCGCAATTTCGAACAAGGACATTGCGACGGGAAAAAAGCGCGCGGAAGGGAATTATAAGACGGTGGGCACGGCGAAGAGTACGTACAGGGAGGGGAACTCGACGATTCAATTTCAGGTGCTCAATACTACGGCAACGTATAACACAACGACTAATGGACCTAATCCGCCAAAGCATGGGAGGAGAGATGCGCCCAGGCATAACGGGAAGTTATTCAAGCCAAAGTATTAGAGACTGGTGGGAATAGGGAGTTGTATAGGTAGATTATATAGGAAAAGCGTTCACGCGAGAATTGTGCATTGCGCACATTGCGCATGTTTTTTCCATGTGGCATTGGCGACTCATCGAATCTAGTAGTCCTCTCTTTCTAAATCCAATAAACCTTCCTCCCGTTTTCTCTCTTCCACTCCCTCCTTTCCCCGTCATTCACCCCGTCACCGCAGCCGCATGGCGGAATCCAGGATCTAGAGACATCACACCTACCCTTGACTAAGTACCTAGCTACTCCCTTGGACCTACTATTCCCGATTTCTAGGCCTTGGCTAAATGCTTGCCGAGATGTCCTCAGAGTGATGGGTGTTCGATTGAATGGTGGAAAACACATGTTCGATGAGTGCTGAAGTCTTGTACGAGTCTCACCCAATGTATACTTAGCTTACAGGGAAGCTTCGGAGTACGTACTGTGGTAGTGAGATAAGATTAGATCGCGTTGAGAATCCAAGCCTCGGCTTTTGATCGTTCGTCAATGATGCTGATACTCTACCGTCGTCTTTGAATTTTTGATTTGGCTTGTTCTGATTTCTCATTAAACGTACTCTCGTGTGCTTCAGGAGCAACTTAATCTTAACATATATCTGAGCTCTACGGAGTATCGTATAAACTATCGGTCAAAGCTCCAAATGAACATGGGCCAGTCTAAGTCCCAAAGTCTTGCCCTTCTTCCACTCCCCAAAGGCTTGGTCTTACTGCCAGGTATTACGCTGCGAGTACCGGTCTCCAACAGGACAGATATACCGGCTCTTCTGTCATCCGTCTATACAAGAGCCGCAACACCAAAGCCCGACGCCACCGCCATCTCTATCGGCTGCGTTCCGATTAATTCATCTCTGCTCAGTCCTGATGGCATAAACTTGATTGATGACATTGAGAGCTCATCCAAGCGGTCAATAGAAAATCATGATATCGATCCTGGTGCCGCGAATAAGAAGGACCTTTTCTCATTTGGCACCGTTGCCAGGATATCTGGGGTGCAGGGACGACGGCCGGATGACTTAGCCTTGGTAGTGGAGGGTATCAGGAGGTTCAGGGTTGACACAATAACTCAGAAGAGGCCGTTCTTCGAGGCAAAAGTCACCTACCTTGACGAAGAGCGTAGGTGCCATTAAATTTTGTTTGGGCCATGCTGACATAACTTGCGCAGTGGTTGAGTTGGACGACCCTGATACACAAGCACTTTTTGATCAGCTAAAACTACTCTCCCGTGAGTTAATCGCACTTCTGAGGTTTTCATCACTGCTACCACGCTCCCCTACAACGCTATCACCCATCCTGACTCGTCGGCTCGAGCTCTATGTCAACAAAAAAGGGCTTGCGGAGGCTGGAGTTCTCGCGGATTTCATGACAAACATTGTCGAGGCGAGCTTTGAGGTGAAGCTGCGCGTATTGTGTGCTTTAGGCATGAAAGAAAGGCTGGACCGGGTAATTGAGTTGCTCGCGCGGCAGGTGCAGGAGATTAAGGGAAGCTTTAAGATTACATCGATTACGAGTACAGAACTACCTGGTCAGGCGCTAGATGTACGCAATATCAGTCAAAAACAGAGGGAATCCCTCATGCGTCGAGCTATGAGTGGTCTAGGAGGAGTCCCTAGTGCACGTGGCTTCCCTGGCATGGGGTCTGATAATAACGGAGGTGAGGAAGAGCCAAATGAGGTTGAAGAGCTAAAGAAGAAGCTCGATGAAGCGAAGTTGACGCCCGAAGCACAAAAAGTGGCGGATAGGGAATTGAAAAGACTGAAGAAGATGAACCCTGCACAAGCAGAATATGGTGTCTGCAGGACATATCTCGAAAACCTCTCGGAAATTCCTTGGACCGTAACAACGGACGATCAGCTAGGCATAGAAACACTAAAGCGGGCTAGGAAGCAGCTCGATGACGATCACTACGGTCTTGAGAAGATCAAGAAGCGTCTGCTCGAGTATCTTGCCGTCCTTAGGCTCAAGCAAGCTGTCAATGCTGACCTCGAGCTCCAAATCGCGGAAGCTAGCAAGAACCGGAATGCTGTAGAAGAGGTCAAAGGTGGAGAACCAGATTTGTCGCCCACTGAAGCGGATATGGATATCACCAAGATACAAATTCTGAAGAGCAAGAGAAGAGTTGACAAATCACCGATCCTACTCTTGGTTGGACCTCCAGGAACGGGGAAGACTAGTCTAGCCAAATCCGTTGCTACAGCCCTGGGGCGGAAATTTCACCGCATATCTCTTGGTGGTGTACGTGACGAAGCCGAAATAAGAGGTCACCGGAGAACCTACGTCGCAGCCATGCCAGGTCTCATTGTCAACGGCCTTAAGAAAGTTGGCGTCGCTAATCCCGTAATCCTTCTTGATGAAATCGATAAAGTCGGCGGCTCAAATTTTCACGGAGACCCTTCTGCCGCAATGCTCGAAGTCCTCGACCCGGAACAAAACTACACATTCAACGACCATTACGTCAACATCCCAATCGATCTCAGTAAAGTCCTATTCATTGCCACCGCAAATTCGCTCGACACCATTCCCGCTCCTCTCCTTGACCGCATGGAAACTATTTCCCTTTCCGGTTACACCACGGTCGAGAAACGCCACATCGCAGCCCAGCACCTCATCTCTAAACAAATTACCACTAACGGCCTCGCGCCTGACCAAGTCATCTTCCATGACGAGGTTATTGATACCATCATCACCGCCTACACCCGCGAAGCCGGCGTCCGCAACCTGGAGCGCGAAATAGGCTCCGTCTGCCGCTTCAAAGCTGTAGAGTATGCTGACGCGAAAGACTCTAACAGTGTTGAAAAATACAACCCACAGGTCTCGCTCTCCGACCTCGACACTATTCTTGGCATCGAGCGCTTCGACGAGGAACTCGCGGAGAAGTCCTCCGTACCGGGCATCGTGACCGGCCTCGTCGCCTACAGCACCGGCGGCCAGGGAAGTATTCTATTCATCGAAGTCGCAGATATGCCCGGCACAGGGCGCGTGCAACTCACCGGCAAACTCGGCGACGTTCTTAAAGAGTCGGTCGAAGTCGCGCTCACATGGGTGAAAGCGCACGCCTACGACTTGGGCCTCACACACGACACCAACGAAGACATTATGAAAAACCGCAGCGTGCACGTCCACTGCCCCTCCGGCGCCATCCCCAAGGACGGCCCCTCCGCCGGCTTGGCGCACACCATAGCGCTCATCTCGCTCTTCAGCGGACGCGCCGTCAGACCTACCTTGGCCATGACGGGCGAAGTCAGCTTGAGGGGGCGTGTGATGCCGGTAGGCGGGATCAAGGAGAAGCTGATTGGGGCGTTGAGGGCGGGGGTGGCCACGGTGCTGTTGCCGGTGGGGAATCGAAAAGACGTTAGGGATTTGCCGGTGGAGGTTAAGGAGGGGCTGGAGGTTGTGTTTGTTGGGTACGTCATTTCCTTTTCGGTTTTTTTTTTTTGACGAGGGGAACGAGGTCTGGAGTTTACTGACTGAGCGCTAGGCACATCTGGGAGGCGATGAGGCATGTATGGCCCGAAGCGCATTGGCCGGGGGAACAGGGGTGGGTGGGTGTGGAGAGTCGATTGTGAGTTAAGATGAATGGTAGGTAGGGTACGGGATGGTGTAAGTTGTTGCAGAGGCTGGGGGGATGAATGTTTGGCATGGTTGGGCAGTGTGGTGATGGGATCGACTCTTTATATAATAGCAGTACTCGACTTTTTGTATGATGGGTATGGTGGAGCTTGGTCTTGGTAACTTTTTAGCGAACACCGTGGTTTGATTGGCTAAGGTGTATATTCTAGCTACCTTATGCAGTTCCAATTGGATCTGATAACTGATACACCCCCTCTACCACCACCTCCCCCCTTCTCGCCCCTTCCAATCCAAAGATTACAACGATACCCAACACGGAACATTCAGATTCCCACCGAAACCATATGAAAAATCTCCACAGCATTCATCCCAACCCCCCCCCATCCATATCTCCGTATACAACAGCGCCATACCGTAACCTAACGTCTTTGCACACTGCAAAATCTACCTCCCTCTCAACCCCTCACATTTAAATCTAAAACCTGCAAACGTCAAGCAAGCAAGCGTGCCCCTCTCCATCCGCATCGGTCTACAGCAATCTTGGAAACCAAAAATATAAAAAAAAAATTCACCTTGTTATATTCCTGCCCTTACTTCTTCTTCTTCTTCTTCTCGTCCCCAACCCTTTTCCCGTATCGAAACGATTTTTTGGCCTCAGAGACGAGGATTTCATGTATCGTCTCGGTTACGAAACTATATGAGCGATTGAAATTCCGGGTACTTGGTTTTTGTGTGTAGCAGAGGGGGGGGGGTTGGGATTTATTTTTGAGTATGCGATGATGTAGTGTAGTGTAGGGGTGGGGGTGGGTGTGCTGGTGATGCTGATGATTTCTTTTTTTGGGGGGGTTGGAAATGTGATTGGGATGTTTTGTGATAAGGTCGGGTGAGTGCGAGCGAGAATTTGATGGCTTTTTTTTGGTTTGTTGGAGGGAGGGTTGTAAGGTTTGGTGGATGAGAGGGGCTGGGTTGGGTTGGGCAGGGAAGGGAAGGGTATAAGTGTTCTTTGGCGGGAATTTAGAACTAGAAATGCACTTGACCCGTGTTGTTGAGTTCTGAAGATAAAGACGGTGGGCGGGTATAAGTGGTGATGAAATATCATCGGTGAGTTTTGGTGGGATATAAAGGAAGGGAGAATGTGGGATTGATGTAGGTAGATTAGGTTGGAAAGTAGCGGTTGGTGCTTGTGGTAGGTGGTAAGTGTTCTGTTGGGAGGATGCCCAATTTTTGCGCTTTCCCATCTTTCTTTGTCGGGCTTGTAGGAAGTCCAGTTTCGATAAAACCAACGGTGTAATTGCTGCTGAAGTTTGTTCATGACCTCGATGTTCTGAACATGTGGATGAGCTATGGGATTTTTTCTGGTAAAACACCCTTTGGGATACTTTTCAGTAGTGATAATAGATCATAGCGGTTTAGGCGAAATAGCACAGACTGTAGGGATGACGTGGCGATAGTACGGAGGTTGTGGAAACAAGAGATTCGAGTGGTCTATTGACTTTTGTAGCCGGCGCAGTAATAGATGGTACAACTGTATAAACGCGTCGCAATGCAAAAATCCATGATCTCTCAATTCATGTGAACCAGTCACCCTACTTTCAACTCCGACGCTTCATTTATGAAAACTCGTGCCATCCGTGCCGGGGCCTCATGTACTCCGCGGGCATCTCGTATGGCTCACCATTATGCACGTCTGCCTCCATCTCGAGTACCGAGAAATATGCTTGAAGCTCGACTGGTGCTGTGGAAGTATCGTCCATCTCCTGGATTGAGATGTCGGGTATGTCATTCCCAGGAAGTTCATTCGTAGAACTACTGAAGCGTCGGGTTATCGCGGCTAATGATTCACGGGTGGAGCTGCCCACGAGGTAGGAGGGGTCCGAGTAGCGAGAAACAGTGTCATCGTCTGGCGCTGGGGCGTAAGGAGACAGTGGACCAGACCACTGACCGCGGCGCCTCCGTTGCGAGAGGGTGCGTCTTCTGTCGAAGTTGCTGCCGAGCTGGCGGGCGACTACGATGAATTAGTTACTGTTTTCCGGAGTTCGATATAATTTTAGGGAGTGATGACTATGGAAAACAGAGGGGCTAGATGGGGTAAGAGGTGTCTCTGCTGGTACCTTTCTGACTATTCTCTTGCTGTAGTGTTCGAGGAAAGCCACTGATAGGGATGTAGGAATTCTCGTCTTTCAGACATATAAAGATCTCTGAGGACGCATGGAGGCGCGATATTCGAAATTTAATAAGTTCCAATTGAAAGCGTCCGTCGCGAATCATGTCATCAATGACTTTGTGGCTGATTGGGACAAATTCAGCTAGGGGCGCCCGATACTGCTCCTGGATGACGAAGAAAGGGCTATGGGGATCAGATTGACAGTCTCGGAGATACATTCCAAGGTCCCTGACATGCTGGGAACCTGGAATGAACCGGCAGTTTATATGACCTGTTACGGATCATCAGCGTTTATACAGAAGTATCAGAGCCACTACACCTACCTGTACATGCGTAGGACCCATCGTCCTCTGTTGCAAGCTTAACCTTCTCAAAATAGAAACTTGAGGCTATAAGATCCTGGGCCACGTCTGAGATCCGTGGGTCGCGGCTCCAATGTTTTCGGGCGGTATTTTGGAGCTCGTCTATGCTGTCGACATCATCAAGCTTTGGCGGTGCTTCTTCAAGTTGGACATTTAGGCGTCTGTAACGGCGCTTCTGTTCTTGTGAGGGTGATAGTCCCTCTAAGTACTCTCGCCAAATCCTCTCGGAATCAAGACTGCTTTCTATATGGTCAACTGCAAGGCGGTAGTATGCCTTGATATTTGACCCAATCCCATGTCTTCGAACCGCTTTCGAAGGACGCTTGGGAGTCGGTAGTGTTTGACAGCAACCAGAGCCGATCGACAGTAGAATGTCAGGGGGTAAGTGAGCGGTATCAGGCCAAATCAGCTTGCGTTCCGACTCGGCTATATTTACTGGGTTATTGTGCCATATGCCTCCATCGATATATGTCTGTTTCGAAGGCTCATGCGGAAATTGTTTGTAATAAGTTGGTGCCGCAGAAGTGGCTCGAGCACTGTTGTGTTGGCTTAGCTTCGCCACTGCAATATATAGTATATTGTTTCCTTACGCTTCCCAGATGTTCATTTCAGCTTCCGGTTTTTCGGGTCGCTGAAAGATATAGCTCTCTATTCGATAAGTTAGCTGCAGGAGACGCGACAATAAAGAACAGTTAGCTAACTCTTCTCTTCACGGTCAATGGTGCGATTATAATTAGACAATACAACAGGTTGTAGCCCGGCGGCTGAGGTGGTGGTTAAAGCAACCTTAGAAAGGGTCTCCACCAAGCGCTGACCACCGAAAAGAGGATCTGAAGAAAAAGCGCCCTGTAGAGCTTTCTGCAAAGGCTGCGTTGAGTAGATGCTACCGTTATGGGCTTGGATCATCTGCGAAATACCCCAGATGCTATGGCCTCTGCGTGGCGTGAAGGCTGGTCTGCAAAGCGATTTAAATTCGTCGATGCAACGATCAATATTCCATCCTTCTACACCGATTCCTAGGGCTATAATCCCGCCAGCACTAATTTTGGAGTCAATGTTGCCCCAGATATTCTACTTCAGGGAGTAGTAAAAGCCCAAGAGGCGTAATCGCTCACCTTGTGCCAACAATCAGGTCAAAAAAAGCCTGAAGTGGAATCTTACCACCCAAAGCCACCTGAATGAGCCGTAGGATCTCCAATTCGGCTATGCCACGTATTCCTCCACTATGAATGACAGATTTATTAGCATATGACTCAAAGGTGTGTCCGTAGGATTCTTACCCATCAAGTGTTAAGATCCGAGTGCCGGCCGAAGCTGGCTTGAGGACGATTTGCCACGGTTTGTCCCATGTCATGGGTCGCTCATGCCATAATGGACAAGAAGTGATCTCCATCAGAACCTTGCCTTTCGCGGCACCGTATGCTTGCAGGCATGGGGTGCAGATAACGTGACTGCAGGGTAACATATGTTCCGGCGGAGCTATGAGGCACGAGAAACACGTCGAGTGACTTACATAGTATTCAGAGGACTTGACGTGTTGAAAAAATGGAGTCAACACGGAGTCCTTGTGGATCCGCGAGGCCACAAGCTCTTCGGGTTCGTAATCGTCGCCAGCCTCGCGGAGCATATTCAGGAGGATTTCGAGATCATGGTGGATCTTGCATTTCCACGTATCACTATAAAATTCCGCTGAAAAGCTTGATTGATAAGGTCCGCTACCGAAAGATTTTCCGTTGCGAAGCTGGTGACCTTTTGGACTGTGACCACTCCTAACATTGGTGCATCTGCCCTCTGAGCTGCTGAATTCACATGGCCAATGGCGATCACAAAAATCCTCTATGGCATCATCGCAGTACACCATATAGTGCTCCCTAAAGATGCTCTCGGCAGTACCTGTGCGTAATTAGCAAGTGTGGGATCTAACGACGTCGTATCTACCTTTCATTTTGTGTCGTGCAGCGTCTAGCATTATACACGAGGCAACCACGAGACTCAGCTCATCAAATATTACCTTTCCGGTAACCTGATTTTCCAAGACATTCATGACGTTAATGGCCAGCTGCAGTATGTTGCCACCAAAATCCTTCGGTATAGGATTGTTCAAGATTGACGCCTTTACGAAATCGAAAGGCATATCTAGATCGCTCGAAAAGTGATCAAAAGCATACTGCAAATAAGGCTGCAATTCATCGGCGTCGAGAAGCATACGCTTCTTTTTTCTTCCAAGACGTGATTTCTTGCAAGCTTCACTAATTTCATTGTAAAGTTTGCCTAGTTGTTCGCCGATGAGTTGAGGACGGCCTCTTGTTGGTATGCGCACCACCCGCACGCTAGAATAATAAGAGCAGAGCAGGTCTTGAGCATTTCGAATTGATCTTTTGCGATCTTTCCAAAAGTCTATGTGTTTCTTGAAGCTAGGTTTGTTGAAGATCGCTTTGGAAGCTGTTCTCATAAGGTCCTCTGTTGCGAAGGTGACGTCCCATTGCTGAGGATCTATTGCGTTCTCTGTCGCGTTTAAGGCAATTATAACATGAGGCAGCACTGGCTGATTGGTAGACTTCTCGAGCGCTGTGGAAGCCCAAACAATGAGCTGTTCCACTACGCTTTCAATGGTTCTATATTAGTAGTCAGGATAAAAATTTTATGTATGTATGGCAACGTAGGACCTGTACCTGGAGTTTTTGAGCACAAAGACGCAAACATCAGAAAAGGTATAGAGCAAGCGAGGATATAAATTTTTCACCGAGTATTGACGGCTCTTTTGCTCCGGCGTAATTGCCCAAGTGATTTCTCGTTGGGAACTATGATGCTTCTTCCTCAATCTCTTCTTGGAGGATCCTGTCCTTCTAGTATGGTCAATATCAAAGGCTTGGTTTATATCACGCTTAGCCTGAGCCGCCATCGGTTCTATCTCTCCACCTTCTAGACCCTCGCAATCAGCGTATAGGATTGGAAAGTTAGTGACATAAGTACTTGGATCAGAGTAGAGGTGCACATCGCCACTGGTCGGCACGCTGTGGTTGATGGACCCCACGACTGGAACCGGATCATGTCCGCCATTGGGTGTGAGCTCGATAAGCATCTTGATGAGAGTACTTTTCCCAGCTCCTGTAATTTGATTAACAATCTCCTACTGATTGGACAGAATACTGACCTGTTTGGCCCACAAAAGAGACCAACGATGGGTACTGGCATCTTTTCCGACCAGAAGAGCAATCGGCCATGATATTGGCGTACCTGCCGCAATCTTCGAACGTCAGCTCCTGCATTTCATCCTGCGCAACGCCAAACCATGTCGTATTTTCGTCATCTATGTGAAGCTTTTTCTGTTGCTCATCAGTCATGCTTGGCTCAAGGCAAGCTTTGATTTTCTCCGCAAGCTCTTGATTCGTCTTCTCGTGCGGGATGCCACCAGCAGCCCTGGCGTCCTCCCTGTGTGTGATCTGCATGTCCCAACAAATGTTGCAAAGTGATACGTTGCACACATTGCACAAGCTGCGATCTTCCCCCAACGTTCTGCAAGCTAGACACATCCGCTTTGCCGGTCCAGTAGCACTATTCTTCCGACTTCGGACTGTAGGACCAGGCGACCTCTCGCGGCCCCGAGGAAGGCCATTCGAAGTACTTGTACTAGATACAGACAGTCGTCGATGGATATCTTGGGGATGAAGGGAGCTACCACTGGTCGAGCCAGCAGTTCCGTTGACAGGAGGTTGGAATGGGAGGGGTTGAATACTTCACAGTCAGTACAAAAACCCTGAACTAGATGAGATAGACTTCACTTACAGCTGGGCTTCGGCGTCTTCTATGTCTAATAAGCTGTTTTCCCTGGCCCTTTCAAGATCCATTTGGAAGTCAGACTTGATACTCGACGGAGGTCGAGGTCGACGACCGTGTGAAGAAATTGCGGCTCCATTTGAATCGAAAGCCTAGGTCAACACTTAGCGACAAGCACTACTTAAAAATTTCCCGTCAAATATACTTCGCGTATGGGGGAAGTATATGGAGTAAAGTAAATCAGTGGCTCGTCGAAAAAGGGGACTTCATCTCGAGCAAGCTCCCTATACGGACTTCTTGATCTTGTTGCAGACCAGCGTCTTTGTGTAGGCATAGTTGTCAGAGCCGTGGAAGAAATTCAATGCAAGGGATCAAAGATCAACAGGATCGCTATGATTCTATAGAGGCAGGTATATCTTTTTGCACGCGCCCGCAGCCTTGTCACTGTTGTATTTGTTGGCAGGAGTACTCCAGTTTATACAGATCCTCAGACGCCTTCCCCTGTATTTGTATCTGCACGTCCTAGAAAACGAACCAATGAACAAGGTTTGCACATCCCTCATGTCAACCGTTCGTTGAAGATTTGACTTCTTGGGCGGTAGCCTTGTGAGATGATCGCCAGCGAGTAGGGACGAGAAAGAACCGCAATGCGAACGCCGAAAGCGTTCCATGAGTTTTAAAAATAAACACCACCCATGTTTCATCATGTTTAGCTTGAGAAATGTTTTGCATAAACCGTTTCTGGTGGTAATTGCTTTTTTTCAGATTGCGAAGGCGGTTTACATCTGTAACAGAAGGGATTTTTTATCGGAACACGATATGCAAGCCATAAGCCATCATGGCGTGTTTTTTTGCAGGTGGAATGGAAGTATTAAAATCCATTGGGTACCTAAACAGCAATGTCCTTACAGTCTGTTTCCGATCAAGCAGGGTTTCTCGATCCCGAAGATTCTGGAGCTTCAAAGAGCCTCAAGTGAGCATACATAGATTAGCGGATGCTCGCAGAATGCCGGTGAACAACTACCGATTTCCGAATGGAAGAAGAGGCTTATCGTTCCGTCCAAACCATATAATCATTGCCTAGAGATACAAAGCATGCGCGAAGAGGACAATTGGACATTGATCTGACCTTTTAGCCACTTAGTCCGATAGCTGACCTGCCCTGCCATCATTTACCTTGTTGAAAAATCTGCATGCGCCCTTGGAAAATAGCATCCCAGCTGAGCCCTTACTCCAGACTCGTGAGAACACATTGCAACAATTGTATTCGAAGCGCAGACTTTGCCTTGGTTCCGAGATACTGCATGTATGCGTTCAGTGGGATCTCAGAATATGTCGTTTGTTATCGTGGGTGGGGGTTGAGGTTTGACGGAATTACCCCTATGTACTGTATTCTACAGTAAGTTGTCACAACAAACTCTAAAATTTCCGGGGGAAAGACCCAATGTGCCAATTAAACGAACCCTCTCATTTGTTAGGAAGCCGCAACAACCCACATCGATACAAGTGAAAGATCAATAAAACGTATGTGTGATTAGTGAAAGAACACTATGAAAAAAGCACATCAAAGGTGGAGTGTGAATTCTCAAAACAACTAATAAGTATCAATTTTTATTCAGTGTTTCATTCAGTGCCCTACTCAGTGCCCTATTCAGTGTTTCATTCAGTGTTTCATTCAGTGCCCGATTTAATGTTCCTTCAGTGCCTCATTCAATGTTTCTTCGGTGCCTCATTCAGTGCCCCATTCAGTGCCCCATCCAGTGTCCCATTCAGTGTTTCCCCAGTGCTTCATTCAGTATCTGAGCTCCGCGAGAGAAATTTCTTCAGTGACCGTTGAAACGGTCATCGAGATAGACCTCGAACGTGAAATTTTCAATTAAGCAGTGGATTCTGTCTCAATAACACACGAAACGAATTCAAAAAAACCTGCTCTGTCTGGTTGCTCAGGTTTCACTTACAAAAGGCATGGTCGCTCTGCTATCATCCCAATTCCTGCAATCCCCAAAGACCAACACCCAAAACCTACGAATCGAGAGAAGAAGATCTTCTCAACAATTACGCATCTAAAAGATTGTAAGTTCCACCCTTCTGCCCCCCTCTCGGTATCACTCGTAGCTTACCATGAGGTTGAAACGACCCATCGGTCAACGTAGCTTCAATCGCTGCTACCGTCTAACTACTCTACCATGCAAATGAAGCCCGATATCAAGAACTTGACCTTAATGGCGACCGGTCTGATACTTACCGTTCTCGAATGCTTTGTTGCACTTACCATCGAGTTTGCCGTGGTCATTCTCCTGGCTGACGGATCTTCAGCTGTACACTGTCGCCCATGCTTTGCGAGAGCACAGGTGAAAAAGACACAGGACGTTCTTTACGGCGATGGTAAGTCAACATTCTTCTTCATGCTACCAAGAGACTGATGAGATCTTGCAAGATGAAAAACACAGCACCTCTTCCGTTGATGGCAATGACAGTGTTGATGTCAAACCACTCAAGAATGGAGAAGATACAGTGGATAGGGAATGAGCGTGCATCGAAATATTCTGCAAGTTCAAAGGACTTTAGGGAATGGTCTCGAATTGGATTGTAAATGCCATGGTTCAACAAGCCCACAAACCTATGCATTTGCTGTTCACATTGACCTCCCAAGCCGACGGATCTTTCCAAAGAAACAACTTCGATCGATATGCCACATACCTCACATGTCCTTTACCCTAGGTACTTTACACCGTTACACAGCCTCATTGTCGCCTTAACGAGTTGCTTATGATTTTCGAGTCTTAGGCATTCTACCTCCCGTGCTCTTCGGTTTATCCTCTCCCTTTACAATCTGCGCCTGCTCTCATTTTCTCCCAGTCTCGTGCACAGATATCCTCGTCTTCTTCTCCCTCATCAGGGTCAGGAATGACATCGCCGCCGGCAAGTCGTTGTTGGAATACGAGGTCATAAGGGGGCATATTGATATTTTGGTTGTTGCTGGATAAGGTAGGAGTCTACTAGGTATCTAAAACTCTACTAGCGGGCCCGAGCCCTATCAGCCCTATGAAGTCGGAGATTACCATCCCCTATTTCCAACAGTGAGAGATCGTAAGAATCGTTGACAAGAGACGAAGGGAAAAGAATTATGATTATCAGATGTGCTGGAAGAGAAAATGACTGCGCGAATGCGAGTTAGGAAACGTACAGGAACTGCTGCGGCAATTTTAGGCCAAACTTAGGGCGTTGCGATGCTGAGAGACACTACACGTCCCTAGACTTGATAGCTCGTTATAGCACGCCCACGCGATATTGGAAGAAAGAAGGCGCTTACGCCTGTCCACAAGAGCGCACGTCTACGAAGGAGAATACGTCGCTATCAGCAGCCGGAGATTCGAGAGCAACTCCTTCCCACGAGTGCTACTGCTGATACAGAGAGGTGCGTTCTACAGGCCCTTGATGCACGATGTGACCGCTCACTCAAGCTGAAGCGTCCACAGAACCTATGTGGCCCAGTCACGCCCCCTCGTCTAAATCGAAAGCGAAAGCGCAATGGATAGCTTGGACACAACCACAACGTCGAGGTAACCGAACAATACGCTCCCTAGAGCAAACGCTAATATTCGCCTCGTTAAAGAGCGTCTTTGCACTGCTACCAACACGCCTCGGGGCAATGAGTTGAGTGGAAAACATAGCCGTTTGATAATAGATAACTATACTAAACGCGGATTATATTATGTGCTACTCAAAGTCCAACGCCAACAGTACGAAACGTATGAGCAATTTGGTTTTTGTCGTTCGTGAGGTCAATGGTATAGACTCTCAACAACGCTTGTGCCGTTGAATTCGCGGATGAAGCTCTCGCTCGCCTTGACCGCCTGCAGGACATGGGAATAGGCCACTCGAGTATTTTTCTTGGTAGCTAAAGCGTGAGCGATGGTGACCACGTTCTTGATCTAGCAGAAAGTTGATCAGTGGGAGGAGTCTCCAGATGTACTGCATTAGCAAAACTACCTGTCGACCGTTGAATTCCGTGGCGGCCAAGCGTCCTATTTCTTTGCGAGTCACCACCGCTCCTCCTTTAGACGTGTAGGCCTTGTGTAGCATATGTCCCCAGACTTCCGTCGTCTTATACGATCGTTGACACCCAGCTCGATTCGACGAACAAACGTTTGAGGTAGGGCCTGCTTGGGTTGGCTTAATCGCAGTAGTACCTTGGACTTGGATTTCGGCTCGGGTTGGCGTATCCGAAGTGTGATGTGAGGTTTTTTAGCCTTGACAGGAACGGACGTCTTTCGGTTTGACAGTATTTCGATCGATCAAACCTGTCAGATGAGGGTCCTCCTCCGCGGAGAGGCAGAAATCTCTGGGAGTCACCGTGTGCGAATGTATGCTTCTATCGTTGTTATCGCCGAAGCTCTTGGGGGAGGAGTATGATAGAGACCGTGAGCGTAAGTACTGAGAGAACAAAGAGTCCTCGTCAGGCATGGGGAGTTTGTAGTCTTTAGCAAATCCTTCCGTAACTCAAGCTTGTCACACGGTTCTTTGTATTAGGTGGTTTGTCCCGGACCAAAGTCGTCTATCAAGGATAGATGATCGCTATTGGGAGGGGACGTCGGCCCGTTACAAGTCAATTCCGGTGGATCACGTGGACTATCACCGGTAAAAATGTCCGTGAAGGAGACCTTGGACAATATGTGTGGGGTCGTTGGGAGATATTCGATCTATTGAGTGACGTGGAGATGGCTTATTAATCCAATCGATCTTCGGAGGGTCTTTATTTTGCTTCGAAGGCTGTAATCTCTGTCTATCTCTGTCGTAAGGGCAGTCTTCAACGATTGGGGCTTCTGCGCCATAGCGAAGATTGTCGACCAAGCTTCGAACTTCAAGTCTCCCTTGTGACTGCAGATTGCTGCTAGCCGGTCTTTGAGGGAGCGCTTCGTTCAGAGTAGCAGAGTCGTGAAGGAGCAAGCAATTCCACGAGGAAATGAAAACCAAACGTAATGTTGTCAGTGCTGTAGTTCTCTGGTCGTTGGCGACCAAATGACAGTATTCTCTGTTAAGCGCTGCCTCACTGTGACTCACCAGTAGCCACTGGGCTTCACTTCGTTGATCAATGACAGTCAGTAGATGTAGCGGCAGCAAGTAGCCTTGCGGTCTGCTTCCCACGCATGCATACCCTGTTGCATACAGCCAGCTTGAGTAGTCCTTACAGTCCATCACGTGTATAGCCTAATGCTAACACCAAGGAATCAATAAATAGCTGGCTTGTGGCCGTGCAGGACTTTCGGATTAGCTTAGCGCTGCTCTTGCCTAGCTCACCGAGCGAATGGAAAAAGGGCTCCTGAACAGTATGTTCAATTCAAAGCTTCATATCTGGCAGCTTATTAATTGTCGGGTCCGCGTGAAACGTTATCTTCGAGCTCATCGGCTGCGTCAGAAAAGTCATCATCAAGCGACATACAACATATCCCGCAAAAAGATCCGTTTCCATCCCCCTGCTTTCCAACAGCGATAATAGATGCTACTAGCGCGGCAGCTGTTTGACGAAGCTGCTGGTCTGTTAGGAGCATTTGCTGAACCCATTCTAGCGTTCGGTTGTCCGATATATTCCCTGTTTCTTCAAGTTCGGCAACAAGCTCAAGCAAGCCAGCACGATTTGTGCGGACAAATTCTTGCCGAGATCCATGCCTCTTGAAAAACTCGTACATGAACTCAACGGTCTTACCTTTCAGGACAGCAATCATCTCCAGGAATACAACGCCTAGACTCCAGATATCGGACGCCGTGTTTCGTGGTTCGAGCGCGGCCACTTCAGGCGCGCAATATCTTCGAGTCATCCCATTCACCATGCTGACCGTGGTGCTACCGTCCGCGTCTGTGAAGTCGAATGATAGACCGAAATCGGTGAACAGGACATTTCCACGATGTACCAAGATGTTGCCAGGTTTGATGTCCTTATGCCGAACGTTATGCTCATGCAGGAACTCGAGTGCTCTCGCCAGACAACCAAAGAAGGTACGCAGCTCCCCATGCTTGGCTGTGTCGGCCCGCGCCAGGTAGGTGGAAAGGTCCATCTCTGCAACTGGCGACATTATTAGTCCCATGTACCTGGGATCGGTATAGCTTCCCACGAACTCCACCACGTGGTGGTGCTTCAGGCGCTTCAGGATTTCGATCTCGGTAACGAACTGTTTGTATCCTTCCGTTCCCTGTCCACCAAACGCCTTGTTCCGGGGAACCCGTTTCCGTGCGTATTCTTTGAAGCTGATTGAGCTAAGAACCTTATCAACCTGTCCGAATCCTCCGGAACCGAGAATGCCTTTCACCTCGAATGGAAGCAGCTCATTTCGCCGAAAATAGCAATGTTGTCCCTCTTCACCCTTTTCAAGGCCCATAGACTTGGTTATCACCAAGTCCTGAGCACCCACAAACTCCGAGCGGTGACTAGGACGGAGACAGTACGGCAGAATCCTCTCGGTGACAGGAAACCAGTGATCCGAGAAGCCATGGTCGATGAACTGATCGAGGAGGTTCAAACAGCTAATGGTCCGAAGTATAATGTATGTCCGCGGAACCTTGCTCCATTGCGGGTTCAAGTGATTTAGTAATAATGAAACCTGGCCGATCTCTAAGTCGGTATATTGGGCTCTACCTTCCTTACCCTCTACAAAGAAGTCGCTTAAGCGGCTGAGTACCGTCTTCTCCGTAGTGGTACTTACCGATGCCGGCGGGGTGATAGCGAGTAGTAATTTCTGTAAAAGAAGTTTGCTATCAATCGTATCCTTGTGTTCTATACCTAGTACCTTCTCTCGTTCTTGTACCGATTGCCGAAGCAGTTGCTCGGCCTCGGGGTACTTCTGCTGTTTGTAGAGCGTGAGTGCCAGCCAGTATTTACTCCGAAGCGTGTTAACGTTCTCTTTACCTAGCATCTTCTCTCGTCCTTGTATCGACTGCCGGAACAGTTGCTCGGCCTCAGAGTACTTCTGCTGATCATGAAGCGTAACTGCCAGCCAGTATTTACTTCGAAGCGTGTTGACATTCTCTTTATTCAGCACCTTCTCTCGTTCTTGTATCGACTGCCGGAACAGTTGCTCGGCCTCAGAGTACTTATCCTGTTTGTAGAGCATGAGTGCCAGCCAGTATTTACTGTCAAGCGTGTCGACGTCCTTCATACCCAGTACCTTCTCTCGTTCTTGTACCGACTGCCGCAACTGTTGCTCGGCCTCAGGATACTTCTGCTGTTTGTAGAGCGTAACTGCCAGCCAGTATTTACTCCGAAGCGTGTTGACGTTCTCTTTACCCAGCACCTTCTCTCGTTCTTGTGCCGATTGCTGGAACAGTTGTTCTGCTTCGAGGTATCGCTGCTCCTTGAAATATTTCCATCCTAAGTGAAGGTCTTTCTTTCCTGCTTTCGATCGTTCAAGACGCGAGAGCATTGGTCGAGCCGAACTCGGCACAGTAGTATCTGGGTACTGTTTTGGTTCGGATGTTAGTATTCAGCTGTAGGTGTTACGGCCTGAAGATGTGAAGCTGATTTGCTGTTCAAGTAGGTAATTTTACCGACGAAGGATCACTAGACGAGTATAAGCTACATCTCTGGCAAATATTACCTTCGTCGTACCTAATCACCTTTTCGAGGGAAGTCCACATTAAGTTATCTGCTGGTGGGTTCAGGCGCTTTCGGCTTTGTTCAAGGATTAGGCTACGCAAGCTGTGTCGATTTTTGCAATCAGATAACCCTGTATTCAGTGACGCTGGAGTGTATCTTGACGGTTCTAGGTGGTGCAATGCAGATGTATGGACGTTCTGCAAAGAGATACTGTAGAATCAAGCGATTTCGATCAAAAGCGTCACCAGAAGTATCTCTCTTGACAAACTTTAACGCGGCTCTAATCTGACAGCCTTCGATCATCCGCTTAGATCGTTGTTATCGATACTGCCAATAGATACCTTACATCGACTGTAGAAGAGAACTACTGTGCTACTTTTCATTGCGACGCCAGTCAGGCCTAGTTTTATACTATGGCGGACCCATTATCAGTTCTTGGTGCCGCAGTTGGCGTAACAGCTCTCGTTATACAAATTACCGATGAATGCATCAAAGGTTGCAATGTCTCAAGTAAGCGGGCCTCGTACTGATGCCCAACAGCTTTCAAGTTCTACCAGGAAGCAGCCAATCTATCTGAGACATATCGCTACCTACGTGTGCGCGTCCAGATCGAACAGCAACGCTTTCTGAACTTCAGTCTCGAAGCTGGCATTCTATACACAGATGGAGTCATTTGCGGCACTCTCCAAGTTAATCGGCACCTGCTGTTAGCTGTCCTCGCCGAAATCAAAATGTTACTCGAGCATTACGCAGAGGCGAACGGCAAATACGAACAATTCGTCGTACCGGCAGACATCGATCGGGATAATTACAAGGAGCCGGAGATCGACCTAATGGGTCTGCTGTTTCTCCCACCGGATAATAAGACCACTAATGGGAGAGAATATTCCACAAGTAAGAAAGTGGAGTCTCTCAAGCATGTTCGCAGATTCGGCCATGCCATTGCTCAAACGGGCAGAAATTTGCGAGCTATCGCAGTGGAGCCAAAACGTCTCGTCTGGGCGGCTGTGGACAAAGATTCCTTCGAATGCCTGATTTCGAAGCTTGAGAACCTAAATTCATTCCTTATCGCCCTTTTGGACAGTTCGCAGCTCCGGAGATTGCAAGACACTATGAACACGAACTATTTAGAGATTCTGCAGCTTCGCAATGACGTCGTCAGCCTCACCACTCTGGTAAAAGCTCTGACTCCTACAGCAGAGAGTCAGCAGAAGTCCCTACATGGAAATATCGGCCCAGAGAACAACCCTTTGTCTCAAACAGTCGCACAGGAAACAGCGACTCAGGAGAAGAGGAAGAAGTACCTTAAACAGCTGGTAGAGATCAAAATCCAGTCTACCATACTGAGCCAGCTAAATAGCAAAGCTATGGTTGCTTCAGACTTCAAGTTCATTGGCAACCCACTTCCGCTAGGCGGATTCGTATTTGCTGAAGGGGCGCTTCAGTTTGATACATCACAGCAGCGAACGAATGCAATCTATCAAGGGGGTAGCGTCTGGATAGAGTGGAAAGATATTCCAGCTGGTAACGGCCTAGCTCCGGAGAACGAACAGGTCGGACGCCGGATCGGCCTTTTGACAGATCTCCTTCGCTTTGTAAAGCCAGACGGATTCAGGGCCCCACCATGTCTTGGATACGTGAAGACCGTAGATAGCGAATACGCGACCCGGTTTGGGATTGTGTTTGAGAAACCATTAACTGATGGTGTACAGTCTGACATTATCACGCTTCGAGAGTTGCTTGGACGGGAACCGAAACCGTCACTCAGCACGCGTATATCTTTGTGTGCAGTATTAGCACGTTGTATTCACAGCTTCCATGCTGTCAACTGGTTGCATAAAGCTCTGCGAGCGGACAACATCGTCTTTATTTCCTCGTCCAGGCCACCAGATCTTAGTGCGCCATTCGTGTCTGGATTCGAGCTCTCTCGGCCCAGTATTATTGAACAAATGACAGAGAAACCCGGATTCGATCCTTCGAAAGACATCTACCGCCACCCGAACACGCAATCTAGCCAAATGGACGGTAACTACCGGAAGTCTTACGACATCTACAGTCTAAGCGTCGTGATCATTGAAATTGCGCTCTGGAAGCATGTTGAGAACATCGTGGGTCTTGAGGATCTATCGAAAGCTAAGCCGCGTGCGCTTCGAGAGATGCAGTCATGGCTTCTTGGCAAATCAGCTTTGCCACCGAAGGTAGCAGAGACTGGTCCATGCTTACAGCAAGTAGCATCTGCATGCGGCGATGCGTTCCGTAACGTTATCGAGCGTTGCCTCGAAGCAGATACTGTAGAGAAGCCCGAATATCTGGGAGAGCAGGGAACAGCCATTTCTCTGAGATTGCAAAAGGTTACTGAACAGGATATTGTGAAGAAGTTGGAGCACATCGCTGAGGCCTTGTAGGGTATTCGCAAAAATGTGTAATATTATATTATCGTTGTTACAGTGAAGACGATTTGGCCTGCGACGACCCTCAGCCCCCCGGAGTACTGGCTGGAAACCTCCGAGTGCTCTTAAGAGTGCTCGTAAAGCTGAATAGAGTCAACCTGTCGACGCGGCAGCAAGTGAGTCTGGTGGGCCTAGCTGGCTTGGGAGAATGGGGAATACATAGATCAAAGCTCACCTAGCCCGCTCAGCTTGATGGTCAAACAAAACTCGAATCGATCCTGAATTATATCTTTAATATACTCAGAGGTAATACGCTTGTTTAATTTCTTCATTCTTCAAGGTCTATTGAAGATTTCTATTACTCTGCGCACTCGAATCAATACACGCAAAAACAATCATGCAGCAATAAACTCACATTCAGTACCTTGAAGATCACAAAATCATCGGTCGGAGTGTTCTATCAATGACCAGAAGCATCGACGAACAGAAAATCAAGCTAGGGTATGCTCTAATCTTGAGTGTTGAGGTTAGGATTTTGAACTGACACTGTGTTCTGGCAGCTGAACCAATATTATACTCTCATATCAATGCGATATAAATATGAAAAGTATCTCAATCAATAGAGCAGATACAGAAGTATCATCGACAGTCGAAAATATGCAAGTAACAAGTGTGTTGCGTTGCGAGTCACGTCTAGAAGTTGATCGTTGATGAATTTGATTCAAAAACTTGTATGGATGCGCATCAAAATAACAAGGGCACTAAAATAATTAGCGTGCGCGGAAACCCCGTGCATACGAGTACCACTAGTGCCACCACAGTATATGTACCTGAATAGGCTACGCTGGGATGTGTGGCGAAAATGGCCGAGTGGTTATCAGACTGCGTTACCAACACTCCTTCTCCGACACCGTGCAAGATCCCTTGAATGTCGGCTGGGACCGGACGTAGTATAAAAAGGGTGCAAGCTGCTCATGGGTTAACTGAAACCCAATTGAGTCTCGATCCCATAGACCTATTTCCCGACGCAGGGGTGATGCAATTGGATAGGTCGAGAGAAGAGGCACAAGAATAAAGAAAGAGCCGTGCATATGTATGTGCATCATGCGGCACTCTAACACATTATTCTGCAAAGGATGATAGCACGGAAAACAGTCTTCTTGCCATCTCCCTACGGACTTCAAATACCATTAGAGCCTGCATGTCCTTGATTAAACGTCCTGCCAACTCACGTGCCCCTCGAAAGCTCATTTCATGTGCTGTTCTCTCTCGGCTCTGAAATCGACAGTATCTTCGGCGTGTGCCACGGCTCGATCGTTACACTGATGCTTGATGAGGCGTTTGAGCAGCTGATGACGAATTTTGTCGACAGAGACTGATTAGTTACGGCTGAGCTAGTAGTCCAGCTTCAAGCGCTCGCTGATGACGTCGACGATGATACTGTGCACAACTCGGATCGAGACAGAATTTGAAGGACGGAAAACATGGATGAGAGGAAAGATGGAAGACGGGCTCGATGGCACGTATGCGAAGGGTAGAGCGTTGTACTTGAAGAGGAAGGAGAAGGATAAGGATAATCTGTGAAGAGAAAGGAGATGCCTAGAAGACACATGGAGGGTTTCTGCTGAAATCTGTTTCAAAGAGTAGTCACTACTGGGCAAAATCTCGACAACGACTGTGTGGTTCTCATTATCTTATCAATTGTGCATCTCGATCAGAGCCTGCACAAGGCCCTCAGAGGCGATGTTGCGTTTGCGAGTTCCGATCCAATGTAGCGGTGTTTGAGAGACTCAAGGTGCCTCGACGTTTTCAGTGCTGGGGATGTTTGGTGGCCGGGAGAAGCGGATTGAATGGGACTATGTAGGCTGGGGTCCTGAGACAGTTCTGATTCCGGGGGAGGTACCTTATGTTTGTCATACATAGATCGCAGCAGCACACTCCTATACAGCTCAACAATGCGTACCTTATGGGCTGACGAAAAGTTCCAAGCTCAATCCCAATTGTGCCAAATTCCGAAAGCAAGTATTTGTAAAGACCGAAACGAGGGTACATACGTACCAATAATGACGGCAGTCCATCGTACGCTTTCTTTTTCTGCCGACCATTGTCAAAATTATTAATTGCTTGCAACCAAACGGAAGTAGAGGCTCTATATATGATGTATATATATACTGTAATATCTAAATTGCGGAAATAATTTGGCTCAACCATGCTTACATACTTACCATGCGCATTTACTCACTCTTCACATTCATTGTCTTCCCCCAAAAAAACCAACCGACCCTTCATCTCCAAAAGAAGCAATTCCCGCACAACACCAACCACAAGCCTCACAAATCCTCCACTACCATCCTCAATAACGACCGGAATATCATAGCCCCAAAGAAAAACTCAGCGCTTGCTTAGAGATTTCCGCCCCGAGATTGCACACGTCCCGCCAGGTTACATATCTCCATATCCTATCCTGACGGGGGTGAGTCTTTATCCAGGCGTCGCTTTTTGCGCGCAGGAAGGCTCAAAGGCGGGCAAGTGAGAAGAAGAAGAGCGCGGCGGCGCGGGCATCGGTAATAATGTATCAGCCGAGACGAACAGGATCCTCCGCCTACCGTAGACTTGTAGATAAGAGTTAGAAATCTAGACTACATGGCAATACACTGCTTCCTTGAACCAGGGACCATTGTTATACATTCATCAAGCCTTTGCAGCCAGCTCCATACTCCCTAGTGTGCTAATCTCTCTTTCTTACGCCTTCCCTGGCCCATCTCTGCACCCGTCATCGGTCCTCTCCCCTCTCTACCCCAGTCGCCGCCCCATAATCCACCCATCCCGGCCTCCAAGTCTCCTTCCCACTCCTCAAAGCTCTCGCCTGCGTTGCCAAAACCCCCTTATCCGCTCTGAACTTCGTCTCTCCCTCTGGCCCTTGGGCTTCTTGCTGTGCTCGCTGCTGTTTTAGAGCTTTTTGGTAGGCATCTTTCTCCTCACTGCGATAGGCACGAGGGGTTAGCACATATGTGGTTGAAGATTTTGAAAGATTGGGTTGCAGTAGGGGTAGGAGCGCAAAGGTTCGAATGTAGATATGGGAAGACGTACGGGCTGAGATTCTCCTCCTCGTTCAGTTCCTCTGGCCAAACGAAGGGGCTTTGCCTTGGTCCCACTTTTGCCAGTTCCACGGTCATCTTCTTCGTCGCGCGCGGGCGATACCACCTGAAGAAATCGTTTAGTCATGTAGATCAAACGCGATCCAAACCCTGCCCCCTTCCGCCGTCCACCTTTATCTTCCTTCGGTCACAATACACATTCCCTCTATCCTACAAAGATGTAGAAACCCCATGACATACCTATTTCTTTGCGGCCACCTAGACCTTGGCTTGCCCTCCCTCACCCGCTGCTGTTGCACATAACTCCGTACACTTAGCACATGTATCCCATACGCATTGTACAAATAATCTTTCAGATCTAATTTATTAAGGTTGAGAGGCGTGAGGAAGGAGGCAAAGTTTGGGGGGGCATCAGGGTGAGGGCGTAGAAAGGTGAGCACGAAATTTGGCCTGTGGTAAGGGGAAGCGTCAGCCGATTGAACATTGACAGAGACTGAAAGAGAGAATTGTGGGAGAGATGAAGTATGATTGGAGATATACAGGTAGACTTCCTTCCGGCCTCGCGGAGGGTAGAATAGATTCGGCGCGAGGGGGTAGAGGTAGTTGGTGTCGCTCGGGGCTTTGGGTAATGTGGGCTTGACGAGATTGTAGAGAGTGCGGTGCTGTGATAGGAAACCCTTTGGGGCACTCATGGTGGATTCAGATAACTGATATTTTGAAGCCTGGTGAGCTGCGGTTGAAATGTCGTACAGAGTACCTATTTGCACGGATGATTTCCGCCGTTGTGCTCAATGATCTCTGAATCTCAGTAAATATTCAACATAACGACATTCTCTTTGCAACAATATTCTTTCTGAGACCAACAGGGATTACTTTGAATTCATGCCCGTCTCTTATACAATGATGTCTTCCTGATAACGACGTGATTAGGTAGAATTTTGAACATTGTTATAGCTAGGTCTTATTGTAATTCATTACAACCCATAAACACCTCTCAGATCCACAGTCAAGAAGAAGCCTTCTTCGCCTTTGGCATGACATCTCTTCCTGTTATCTTTATGGATAAAGCTAATAGGGCTTCCTGCGTAGGGGGTGTTGCAAGTAGAATAAACAAATCATAGTTCACAAGACACCACGAAGAAACAATTTCAAAGCTATTTATTTGATTCAATCATATCTGTCTAATGCAGCCAGTTGAGCCAGTGAAGCGAAAGTACAAGCAACAATCCTCGACGATTTTCCGTCAAAGTCCACGGTGACGTCCCGTCCCTCGGAACAAGTGTAATGCCTCCTCAACGCCAATTTTCTTCATTCTTCGACTTCAAACAACGATCGTATCCTCGCTTTCACTGTCATACTCCTGATCCTCTTGATCCTCCATAACCTCATCAATGGCTTCAGTGTCAGAAAAAGGGTCGCCCAACTCAGTTGCGCTGCTGTCATCGTCGTCGTCTTCGAGGAATGCGTTGCTGATGGCTTCCTCCATATCACAGTCCATCGGAGACTTAGAAGCTGGGCTAGCCATCTTATCCATGTGTTCCATTCGAGCCATGTGCGACTTCGCCTTTGCTTCTTCATCTATGTCGACTTCATCAAGAGACTCGAGCATCCCATCATCAGAGGCTAATATCGTTGAACGAGTATCATTCGAGGGAGGGTTCCCTGAAAAGGCATGCAGGCCAGTTACCTCGCCATGGTTTCCGGCTGGAACAGTGTTCCAAGACTCGCCACCCTCGCTCATTGCATAGGTCCTCCCATGATGAAGAACGGAAGAGCGACCATCGTTGACAATAGTAGATGTGTTGCGGGTACTATTATCAGACTGACTGCCGATGAGCTCATAACCGTCACTAGATGCTGAGCTGCTCCCAGTACCCGTATGCACGTCCGGTCCAGCAGTAGAGAATCCACCATAGGCAGAAGGCACCTCATCGTTGTACACACCACCAGATCCATCATCGTTTCCATTTGCCCAGATAGGCAGATACTTATATTCAGCATCTTCAAGACAGACGAGGGTATCGGTAAGTTCCAACTCAAGAGGACTGTAGATGTGATTGGAACCAAGTATATGGTCGCATAGAGGACGAAGATAAGCACGGGCTTGATCCAAAAACGTGCCCACCTCGAAGCACACAGTAGAGTAATTGTCTTCTGTCGCCAAAGTAGCGTTGAGCGGACTTGCCGACGAATCAAGTCCACTAGTATCTTCGTAGTTCTTAGCCAGAGCGTTAAAGGCTGGAACCATGCTTCCTTCAGTTGGCTTGAAAGTAGAAGTCGGAGCCATTGTGGACACTGAAGCCACGGTATCAACATCATCGCCTGACTTGATAGCATCATCTCTCGCATATCTAATCGCTAGGTCTGCAACTAGGAACTGGTGACCTGGGCGCGGGCCTCGGTGTGCATTCGACAACGCTTCTAATCTTAGTGCTAGATCCTCAAGTTCTGCCTTGTAGACCTTCTTAGCAGCTCTCTCACTCAGCATGGACTCCTCGATAGCCGTCGGCTCACCATTAAGGAAATGGGTAGCATTGGCCATGTGATCGTTAATGTCAAAATTGGAACTTCCACAGATGATATCCTGCTTTCGTAAGGCACGCCAGAAGGAGCGGGTCATGATTCGTTCACGCGGAAGCAAGCGGTTCCAAATGTCTGTCCAGTTTGTCCTAGGATATAAATCGTCGTCTCCGTCCATTCCGTCTTTGGCATTGGGCATGCGTTCGAAATTTGAACAGAGAAGCTTATAGATAGCCCCACGCACATATGCTTTGAGTCGATCCTTGAGCGAGACTAAGACGTAGGAGTTGGTGACGCCCGGTCGGTCGATTGAGGCAAGCTTCTGGTACTCGGGAACATCTCTCATCCAAATCATTTCGTGACCCACTAATTCTTGAAAAGTGGCTGTGATCCGATCAAGAAAGGCTTTACTGGCATATTCCACCCGAGTTTGATAGAGCTCAGGCAAGTCGTCTCGCTTACGACCGTGTACGCTTCGCCCAATGTCCGGGGCCCCACCGCGTAATCGGTGGACGTTAAAAAGCGCCTCTTCGCCTACTAAGATCGCAAACGTGTCTCGGCAGAGTTGTTGGCATTGCAAGCCGTCTGCAATCTTGAGGCTTACTTCAGGTAGGACTTCAACGAAGTAGGAGTTGGGGTAAGCCCGGAGCCAACGAACGATGTAGTCCGTGAGCGGACTATGGGTAATGTCGAAATACTTGGCTACGGCGAATGTGGTCCACATTTTTGGTGCTGAGTTGAGCTGCGGATCTTGACCTTGAATAGCAAGCAGGACACGCTCTATCGCAGCCCGATGTCGGATCTGCGAATATTCCAGCGGTATAAAACGCGCTTCGCCGTCTGCTGAACGAGGTATGCCGCCGAACACGTACCGGACTGGATGACTCTCACCAGATTGACGGCTAGGGGACGGGCCTCCCAGCGAGCACTCCTCAGAGCCTCCGACGAGGGTCTTGGATACTCCCCATCGCTTATTTGATTCCGACCAACTAAGCACTCCCTGGGAACAGCAAAGTTCCGTGGTGAGGTAGACCGCGTCGTCACCTTCAATAGGTGGTGTTAAGTCAAGGACATACTTGATGCCAGGCGGTAGTTTTCCGGCCAATCCACGACGGCGAAGCACACGGTACTGGCTAGAAGGGGATAGCGCTCGTTGGAAGAACGCCGATCCAAGCTCTATGAGGAATTTCGCTTGAAGAAGAAATGGGGACTCGTAGCGACTGATGTAACTTGCGTAATTCTCGTCTCCCTGAGCCAGTTGCGCCGGCGGATCAACAAACACCCAGGTATCACCGCTAGCGTCACAAATTAGAGGTAAATCGTTGTCCAATCTTATCGCCATGTTGTTGATGCGCTCCTCCATAAGAGGTGGAGAGCTCAGGCACTCACCATTTGCCGACCCGATTTCGAAGTCTTTCAGAGATTTGCGGGTGGCGATCTCTACTTGCAATTCTTCCTGTTCCGCTCTGGCTTGGTTATAGGCTTCCATTTGTCGTCGTACCGTCTCACGCTCCGATAAAGGGTTTGGAGACCAATCACTATTCAAAGTTGGCGTAGCTGTAGCACCTGTAACGTCTTGTTGCTCGTGATTTTCGCTTGCTGGATGAGACGTATCCTTCGTACGATCCGAACTCACTGGAGAAGTGTGTTGCGACATAGTGGTCTTCTGTAAAGAAAAACCGAGGAATCAAAATGGTGTATCAAATATCTGCGCTCCTAAACTTACTAGTAAAAAACGTAAGTAAACCTATGTCTTACAGAACCTCAAACAGATAAGAGAAGTTCAGTCGATAGTTAGTGTTCTGTAGTGCTGTAGCTGCATAAGCAGTCAGTATATGTTTTGCAAGGAGAAAACGTTGGTTGGAAAAGCTCAACACCACGATTTCGACCAGTATCAGGTGTGACATACAAGCAGGATTCCTGGTTGAAAGCGTCCCAAGTAGGGTGCCTTGCGTTCAATTCCAACAGTCTCAGCGTATGGATGTCTCCGCTTCGGCATGAGTCAACATTTTCCCACTGGGTGTCCGATGTATGTGAGGTGGAGGAAGTGGAAAGTGAGGTCGGCCTTATTTTGAAAATTTCTCTCGAGCTAATAGTAGTTGCGTGTGCTCAGACCGACGGTGAGGTCTCGGCGGCGACTCAGCGAATGAGTCAAACGGGGATTAGCTCCCTGGTCCTCAGGATCCGGAACCTTCTATACAGACCACCACTTTGACTAGCTGCGTGACAGGGGAGAAAGCTTTTTATAGGAGTTGGGATGAACATTTAGTTCACATTTTATCGATGTTTGATGTTGAGCATTCAAAGCGATGAGGCTGAGGCTGCCTGCAGGGATGGAAGTGCCCCTCAGCCCCTCAGGCCGTTGACTGCTGAAAGCGTGCCGGCAAGGCTGCACTATCAGCGGCTGGCTGTTTTCCATGCGCGAGCTGCACCCAGTCGCGCTCCGTCTTTCATGGTTCTTCTTTTCCCATACGCGATCATGTAACCGAGACATGTTTTCTTCTCTCTTTCTGTACCCTCTAACCGTCGAGCTAACCATTATATATATACATAAGTATATATACAGTTGTGGAAAAGAGACTGATATACCGTGGAATTGTGTTTCTCAGCTGATCCTGGTGGGAGTGCACATGAACATGCAGAAACAGCAGAGAAGGGAATCGGTGTTGACTGGAACAGAAGAAGTCTTGGGCTTTATTATTATGGACGCGACCCACCTCACAGTGAGCTATGACGTATCAGGACCGGCTAGGGCTGATCGGAGTTATGCTTCGGTCTTAAGAGTGAGGGCAATTGGAAGGGCAGATGGGAAGACAAACAAATGGGTAGGATGTAAACTATCCAGAGCGATATCGGTTGTTGATGCTGAAAGGCAGACTCCTGTTCCTGCAGCAGGAGCCTCAGTGGTGGCCGATTGAGCAGCTTCTAATCGTTCTACAAGATCGTGTGGGGAAAGCCTCCATTGGTCCTGCAAAGTCACGCGAGCTATCTACTTCCACTCCAAGCTTCCTCCAACAGCTACAATCCACCCTCGCTGACTCGACCTCAAGAATAGAAAGGTTTTTTTATCATCGAGCCACTCGACCCTCCCCAATGCCACTATCCAACATCTTCAGGCAAGCAATCGTTTTCTCCAAAGTGCCATTCCCCCGGCCATATTCGGAAAGCTACTAATATACCCCTTCGCCCTACAGTCATCCCACGACCCTCCCTCTCATAGCCATCCTCGGTACAAGCGCCTTCTATATTGGTCTCAAAGCTCGAACGGTCACCGCTCAGCAGCAACGACTTTCGGATGAGCAGCAGAAAAGCTACGAGGTTTCGACGCAGCGATCGGGTGGAGGGGTGTAAACGGGGTAATATGGCAGGATTTGGGGGGTAGGGATTTGAGGGTAGTGAGATAGGAAGGGGAGGACAGAGTGAACTTTTTTTTAATGAAGTTGGTGTTGAAGACGGGTTTACGGAAACACGGACGGCATCCCAAACGGCGGTGATGTGCTGGAATGCTCAGTGGCTGTTTGGGACTCTTGCTTTCCATTGTTGGATCATGACACTAATGATATGAATGGAAGGCTTCAGAAGCCGTTACATGTGGACCGAATTTACTCTATATTACGTAGCTGGTTAGATAGGCTGTTGCATGCCTATTTCTAGAGAGATGGTACAAACCTTTTGGCGCGGATGAGAATTGGTAACTGAAGGTTCGAATGTCATCAATTGAGCTTGAGCATAACAACGGTTCTGAACAAAATTCGAGTAATGCTTGCTCGGTGGTATATTAAAATATAATATTATGCCACATTGCGATGCTAAGCATGGAGGGTATCATACAGACAAATCGAACAATCCTCCCATCAAGCACAACTGTAGGATCCACGTCTATACCATAGGCCAGAACGGCACCGGATATGCGAATTAATGATCGCCCGAACGTTGATACGCCGTGCTAAATCGAGCTGCCCTTTTCACCTTTGGGAACGTCTTGCTCATCGACCCACTCTTCCGCAACGTCTGCGACCTTCTCCTTCATTTTACCCTCTCTCCTACTGATCCTCTTCGTCTTGACCTTCCCTACCCTCGCCCCTACTCGATCGTCCGCACTCATTGCTTCCCCTTTCCTCCAGTCTTTGACCTCCTTAACCACATCCCTGAAACCTTCCTCCAAATTAGTCATCCTTGCCATCATCATCTTTGACATCATTCTTTGATCGTCGTGGCTACCATCAGCAACTTGTCCGGCTCTGAGGGCAGTGGTGGAAAAGGCCATTTGCGTAGCAAAAGAAGCTGGCACAAAACCACCGCCAACAGCCTTGTTGTCACCAATATCAGAGCCAATGTCGAAAGTGAGGGAAGGTTTGCGCCCTTGTTGTGTGTCGATCATGAGCATGCCTGCTAGATTCGGTGCTGATTGGAACGCAGTCCGCGGAGGCATTATCGGTCGTGCACGATTAGTACGCTTCGGAGTGCGTCTTCCAGCCGATGCTGGCGTCAAGGCTCCACTGCCTGTTCCGGTGTTTTTGGCACTGTTCTTAGCCGTAACGACCTTCCGACTAGGAGAAGATGATGAATCAGCCTTGCGCGGTAGCGGATCAAAGAGGACCGTGTTGGTAGAAGCGTTCCTCGTATGAACCGATCGCCTTGGGCGGTGGAGGGTGCCATGATTGAAGTCAGGATCCTGGAGTGGAGATTCGTATTTGGCAACTCTCGAAGACCAAAATTTAGACTCAAGAGGTACTCTAGGCTTAGCGGATGGTGTCTGTTGGAAGTAGTCTTCTCCTTCGTTTCGCTTGGTGATATCAAGTCTACCAGAAATATCCATAGGAGTATTCCGGCGATCCGAGGTCATATTATCATCTTCATCGTTCGTCACAAGTTCATCATCACCATCGGCATCGGTCTGCTCAGGCAAGTCGTCCATAATCGGTAAGTCGCTAGATTCGTGACGATACAGAGGGCGGTGCGAATTGCCACCAGATACAAATTCCTCAGGGTCTGAAACCACGGACATCGTGGCTTCGGTAAAGGAACGTCCACGTCCTGCTTGCCGTCTCCGCATCAGAGCTTGAGACCTCCGATGCGCAAGCCGCCGGGCTTCCAGTCTATCCACTTCGGATCGATCTTGTTCGACCGGCGGACTTGCTATTCCGTTCGGGCCCATTTCTGACATCCAATTATTGACCACATTACGACGCTCGTGACTTTTCTGAGCGGTTCGGACAGTGTTATCTTTGTACGGCCGTCGGAAAACTTCGGCGAGAGCAAGGTCTTTACGGAAAGTCGCCACCGAAGGTTCGCGTAAGCGGTGTGCCCTTGGACTGAAGAGGTTCAATCCAGCACCTGGGGCTTGGAATGCCCCCATTCGAGTGCCTGGGCGGCCACGGTTCTCAACAAGATCAGTAGGTTCAAATGCTGCGCCTTGGAGGAGTGTACGCTCATACACATAGATGACAAATAGCACCGGGAAATGTGTGACTTTGATGACCGTTCGGTTTAATCGGACGAACTGTCGGAAAGGTATGACAAACCGCAATGGGGCTATCACCCAAGCAAGGATATTCGTAGGAGCGATGTACGAGAATAGAGCATCGGACTTAACCATAGATATGGTGTTAACTGCAAGAACGAACTGATGTTCCTCATTCGCATTTTGCACGATGGCCATAAAGGAATTGGTAAGAACTGTAATTAGTATCGTCACTATCAGGAAGTGACAGATGAAGAGGAACAGCGTCAAGATTGCCTTGCCGAGAACGTTGTAATTACCCCAAGAATCCCATGCGGCCGGTGTGAAGCCCATCAACATCTGAAATAAGGCATATGCGACGTCACTAGCGTTGTAGCTGTCCCCGAATGACAAAGTAAATGCAACGAAAAACCCGCTACAGCTGATGACAATGAGTATGAACACTGCCACTAGATCCCTTGCCATCATACGGAATGCTATGAGGAGCTGCGAAAAGTAACGGTAGTGATCGAGAACTGAAAACAAGCGTGGAAATAGCAATACCGCGTTGGCAGCCAGAACGTCGTATGCCATGTCTGCGACATGGTGTTTTCGGACGTCTGGCATTAGAATTCCATAAAGTCGCATACAGTAATAGCAGATGAGCAACAACAGTATGCCGACATCAAAAGCATTCCAAAAACTCAGGATGTACAGACTGAAACCCTGCTCATTGAAGCCGACGATTTCGTCCAGCATGAATCCTGCACTCCAGAACCAGAATACAACTTCCAGTGCGGTAATCTCGAGCGACCTCTCAATTAGTACAGCAAGGTACAACCCAAGCAAGATCGCGAACGAGCAGGTCGAGAGAAACTGCCGATATCGAGGAACCCTCAAACGCGAGAGCTTGAAGAGCGACGCGTCGCGTGGATCATATATTGTTGCTGATCTGCGCATTGTAAACTTTACAGGTTGAACGTGATCTCTCTGTTTTGCCGGTTGCAAACGGTCAGGTGAGGCCTGTAGGATTGGACCACTAGCACCCATAGCACCGTACCCTCTAGTCTGATTAGGCATGATCTTTTCAGGAGGCCGATGCAAATTATCGGCAGCGGAGTGAAACACGATGCTCCCAGCCCAGATAGCTTCGAGTTGCTGCACAACCAATGGGTGAGCTAAAAACCGCTTTGACTCTGCCCGTATGGATATCTCTAATGCAGAGATGCGGGCCACCCGAAGCTGAAGCCTGTTTTTGTGCAACGGGTCCCAATTGGGCCCAGGGGTAGGATTGCCGCTACCTCCTACAACGAGTCCTTGGAGGGGGTAGAAGTCATAGGAAAGCGCATCTAAAATCTGCTGTCAGTAGGGAAGAGACAATGCAGTGAGCCCTGAGCGTACCAATCTGATGTGATTTAGCGAAGTATGCATGAATTTTCCAGTGACATGTACATACCAATTCTCTGGTGCTGTATTCCCTGAGAAGCTTGATCGCGAGAAGCTCACAGACCAGTGCTCTTGTCTTGCTTGCGCCACTGTTTCCTGGATTCATCTGGGCCTCTTTGTTGAATTGTAGGCAGTTTGCCATCAGGGCATAGAGCGTCGCTCGTGAGAAATGAGACGTTTGAATTGCCTGCTGAATTGGCTTGACAAGGAATTGCGATACTTGAGGAGATCTAAGTTGGTCCCACGACAGGGTAGTTTCACATCGAGGCACAACGAGCAACCGAATTGTGTGCGTGAGATTGTATACGGGCAATGCATCTATGACATTGATTCAGCTATCTGTGTTAACCTCCGTTTTAGCTATAAGATACCAAGATGGGCCGCAGAAAAAATGGGTAGCAGGGGCGAGTCTTCGTCATCTTCGTCAACGTCTTCAACTTCTTCCTCAACGTCCTCTTGATCTCCTTCTTCCTCCTCAGGTTCTTCGTCGATTTTGACATGCCGGGCGGATGAGGCATCTCGATCGAAGTCGGCGGCAGGCCTTCGACGCTCTTCTATTGAGCCACGTCGAGCAGCGATTGGAGAGGACAGTAAGCCTGAGAATGGAGAAGAGAAGGGCGATCGGTCACTGCGAGGTGTGTGTCGTCCTTTCCTAAGGCGCGACAGCGAGGACAACATCTAGACTCCTCCCTACCGAGTCGTGAGGGAAGAATCCAATACCTATGCTATCTTTTCGAGCATTCCTTCATGGTGATTTTTAAGGAAAGTATCATAATTACACGCTCATCGCAAAGAAAACGCGCTAAAGCCCATCCCGTAGTTGCAATGAATATCGATACCTTATCTCCGCTATTGTCACGCGCATGCTCCTCCACATCATCTGATACCCACCACGTTCTGTGGCTCGTTGGCGTTGAAGCTTTCGCGGGTTCTTCTTGGTTTATTGATACGCTGGTGTTCTCTATGGAAAGCGCGACAAGGGAAATTAAAAGACGTGGTTAACAGGCGAGTCAATCACATTCGGCAGAGCTTGTTACTACAGATCTACGAGCAGAGAAACAGCAGCCTCATGCAAAAGTCTAGAAGCGACTACAATACATGGGAAGCATACCTACCTTAAGGTAGTGAATAGTCCCCACAAAGATACTGTTAGTCAACATTGGAAGTATCCTGGTATAACCAAGCAGCCTAGATCTGAGATTTACCAGGCCTTTTCATTAAACTTTCCTACGACTGAGATTAAACTAATCTCAACCAAACAAAACTGTCCACCTGATCCGGATTTGGAAATATCGAAGGCTTTGAGTTCATCAAACCATGGCTTTGGCATGGATACATGTCGGCGCTCTACTTTTTGCGAGTTACTAAGGTACTATCTAATCAAAGGGTCTTTCGGATTCAGCCGAATGTACGATACAACACTTATGGAACTCCAATACCGTAATTCTCTTCATGAGATGTCTGCGTTGCCACGATGAGCCCTCCATCCAGCTCCGAGGATCGCTCAAATGATCGCTCAAAGAAGGATCAATATACCGTGGACGGCTGTTGCAAGCTTCTCGATCCTGGAAACCCGCAATATCAAGATGTAAACACAGTCGAGCAGTCCTCTGGCTAAAAGGTTTGAAAGGAGCGCCAAATATACCGGTAAATGAAGAATTTATTAGGCTGCTGGATGTGCGGTAAGTAGATATATGAGATGATGTTAAGAATGGTGTAGGGAAGGTTTCGGGCACGGGCTTTTTGGGACGTTCCCGAATCATTACAGTCTCGGTGCAAATATTTACCGCAATCAAAAAAGAAAGGGCCTAGTAGATGTATCACCAGATGCATTCAAGGAAAGAACGCAGCCTCTATCACCTTGTCTCTCATGCGCTCTCAGATTTTAAGCTGAACATCAGATGGGTCTGCCAACGCTCTGAGAGCGGAGTGTAGAAGAGGTCTATCAATTCATAGGCTTGAAACAAGCATGCAAGGGGTACACGTATCATGCCGGTTGACTCGTCCATGAAAACGCAGAGCCACGGAGCCTTCCGCCTGTCGTGCCATGCATTTTGGGACATACAGTACCCCGCATTAAGTCACGGTCGCGCGCTCCCCAACCAATACACCCCTCACCTGCATCAACCATTGAACCATCAAATTCAGCTGGGGAACTTCAATATTTGGGCTAGTTATTTAGTAGTATA